>Ga0081540_1000185_pt1 | contig 64858 bp, 48 predicted proteins | sample TabmetS2T1R1_FD_71024 | JGI IMG/M metagenome (GOLD analysis project Ga0081540, IMG submission 71024) | Tabebuia heterophylla rhizosphere microbial communities from the University of Puerto Rico - S2T1R1 | ecosystem: Host-associated > Plants > Roots > Rhizosphere ...
CGAGCCAAGTATGCCATGCAGAAAAACGCGCGTTCGTGGTTGGCGTCAATGGCTATCAGGCAATGCCGCCGCTCAAAACCGCGATCAACGATGCCACGGCCGTCGGCAAGGCGCTGGCGGAACTGAAGTTCGTGGTCACGACCGTCCATGATCCCGACCAAGCCGAGTTCGAAGAGAAATGGCGCGAGTTTCTCAATTCTCTCAAGGTGGGGGACGCGGTTGCTTTTTATTTCGCCGGGCACGGCGTGCAGATCGATGGTGCCAACTACTTGCTTCTCAGGGACAATCCGGGACCGGATGGGGGCGAGAAGGCCGTTCTCGATAGGGCTGCGGATTTCCATGAATTGATGCAGCGTTTGGAGCTGCGTGGCCTGGCGGCGTCGCTTTACATCCTGGATGCCTGTCGAAACAACCCGGTTTCCGACAATCGCGTGAAGGCCGACCGCGGGCAAGCCCGCGGTCTTGCCCGCATCGAAAGCGTCTACGGGGCGTTCGTCATGTACTCCGCGGGACCGGACGAAGAAGCGCTCGACTATCTCCGCGACCAGCGCAGCGAGACGAATTCGGTCTACGTCAGGCGTCTGCTGCCGCTCCTCAGCGCTGCTAAGTTGAGTCTCGTCGACATCGCAAAGCGCGTGCAGATTGAGGTCGAGCAGGATGCACAATCGATCGCACGTACCCAGCGGCCCGCTTATTTTGACGGTATCATTGGTCAATTCTATTTGAATGAGTTCGAGCGCGCTGCCAAGCCGCTTGAACCGACCGATCGCATCGTGGCCGATAACGTCATTCGGCTAGCAGGATTCGCCACCTGGGACGATAGTTGCCAGAGCCGGCCGCCTCCGCGGCTCAGCGTCGTGGAGCTACCGAAGTATGGACGCATCGTGACGCGCACCGAAACGGTAACCGTCAACGAGGTCCAATTCGGCAATGCTTGCAATAATTCCAAGCAAAAGGCGGTTGCGCTTTATTACGTTATCGACGACGCCAACAAGGACAGCAAGGCTGCAGAAAGTGTGAAGGTTGCCGTCAAGCACTGGTCCGTCAGTCCCTCGACCACGGTCAATGAAACATTCGAAGTCGATTTGGCGACAAAATTTGGCAAGCGCACGACGCGCCGGCCGTGAACTCAGGACGCGTCGGCAATTCGTCGAGAGCGGCGCGATTGGCGCCAATTCGTCTTGATGTCACGCCAAGTCGAAGTGGGAAGCCTGTGACCGACGCCAATGCGTCGCTGGCAAAGAGCCATCGCATCGGGGTCAATGATAGAACCAAGTCACGACGGCGCGGGTCCCGCAGTGAAGCCCTCTCTCTTGCTCTCGATTGCCGCCAACAATGAGGCTCGCAAGGGATCCTCGGCGGCGAAATTTTGCGCCAGCGTCTGCATTACGGTCTCGAACAGCCCGCGGTAGTGCGAGGCTTTGTCCGTTTCGCCGAGGCCGTGGTGGATCTCTGCCGCGGCCAAATAGATGCGCCAGGCGGCGAGCGGCAGGTTTGCAGTGTCGAGGGTCGCGAGCGCGCGCGAGAGTTGGGCGCGTGCCTCCTCCAATTCACCGGCGGCAAAGGCGATCCGGGCCAAGAGACCATAGGCCAGGGCCAAATGATTGCGATCGGGTGCCGGTGCCGCGTAGTCATGGAGTTGCATGGCGCGGAGCCGGGCCTGTGCGATATCACCCACCAGGAGGCAATATTCACCGAAGCTATGATAAAACTGGGTGTAGATCGTAAAATCGAGACCGGTGCCGTCGGCCTCGACCCGACGCAGAACATCCTCGAATTGCTTTGAGGCGCGCTGCGGATCACCCAATCCGACGAAGGCCTTTGCCAGCACGGCGCGATGAAAGAAAAAGGCGAAGGGATTTTCCTCGAGGATCGTCTCTTCAACGCCGTCGCAAAGCTCGCTTGCCCCCTCAAAATCCATGGCCTCGACATGCAACCAGGCCAAGGTCAGGCGACACAGCGCCAGCGCCGGCCGATTGGCGTTTTTCTCCGCCAGCGCCAGCGCCTCGACGGTTTCCTGTTGCAGTTGTCGCCATTCTCCCAGGTGCAGAAGCGCGGTCGACTCCATGACGTTGAACAGGACGAAGATGTAAATATCTCCGACCTCACGTGCCAGCTTCTTGCCATGCGTCGCCGAAACGCGGCATTCCTGGTACCGCGATCGAAAGCACTCAAGGATGCCTTCAATGCCGTCGCGCCTAATCAGCGTGGCATGATCCTTGGCGTCCGCCGTGACTTCCATGGCTTTGAGGCAAAGCTCGGCGTCCGCGTCCGTCCATCCCTTCAAGTAAAGATTGATGCTGGCGCTGCTGCCCTGGACCAGCGCCCTGAAGACCTCATCCTCTATGGCGGTGGCTTTCGCAGCCGCCTCTTCCGACGCCTCAAGACAGAGGCGCCGGTCGGCATGGAGGCAGAAGCGGCTCACCGCCAGCAGGCTGTTGACCTCGGCGCGCAGCTGTCCAGCCGCCGAGGCAAGGGCGATCATTTCCTTGAGGTCTCGGACGGAACCGGCAAGATCACCCGAAGAGCGTCGCGCCCAGCTACGCTGCCGCAGCAGTCCGATACGCGGCCCATACTGATCCGCTGCTTTGAGGTGATCCAGGATGCCCAGCGCCCGGGTCAGATAATTGGCAGCTTCCTCGTGGCCCAGACGTTTGGCCGAGCTTTCGGCGGCTTGGCTCAGATAACGTAGCGCGTTGGGAAAATCGCGACCGTGCTCGAAATGCATCGCGAGCGTCGGCGCGATGTCGGCCGTTCGGTTGCCGTAGGCATCGCGCAACCTCTCGCCCATGCGGCGATGGATCTGCGCGCGGCGTCCGGGGGTCAGTCCCTGGTAGAGCACGTTCTGATAGAGAATATGGTGAAAGGCGTAGGATCCCGAATAGGTCCCGTCCGGCCACTCCGCGGCCCTGGATGCCACCAGCGTGCGATCTTTACGCGCCAGAGCATCGAGCATCTGTTCGGTTTCAAGTTCGTCGCGTCCGAGGCCGGCCGCCACCAGCGCGGCGGCAAATTCGCGGCCGGCGACACTGGCGACCTCGAGCAGCTGCCGTTCGTCCTGCGTGAGGCGGTCCATCTGGTGGCTGATCATATTGATCAGATCGTTCGGGACGACGTCCTGGGAAATGGCAGCCTCGCGACGCAGGCGCCAGGCTCCATCGGCTTCGAACACCACCTGTTGATTGATGTAGAAATCCAGCAGCGAGGCCACGAACAACGGCTGTCCCTGTGTCCGTCCAAACAGCGGCCCGACCAGGGTGGAAACCAGCTCTTCGTTGCCGAACCGCAACGCCAGATGGTGTTCAACCTCGGACCGGGACAAGCGATCGAGCCGCAGTTCGCGACAGCGTCCATGGATGCCCAGATCTTGGTGCAATCGCCGCACCGGATGCCCACCGATGATGGTGTCGGCCGGGCGATAGGATGCGAGCACCAGCACCGATGCCTTGCGATCCCCGCGCGCGAAACGGGACAGAACGTCAAGCGTCGCAAAGTCACTCCAGTGTAGATCCTCCAGAACGACGGCTACCGGGCGATCCACACTCGATACTTCCAGAAGGTCGCAAAATTCGCGCAGCATTCGCTCGCGCGTGGCGCCGAAAACTTCATTCTGAAAGGCCGCCGCGTCCGTTTCCTCACGGAAGGAGGGCATTTGCAGCAACCAGGTCGGAGCGCGGGCTCGAATTGTCTCCAGCACGGCCGACCCGCCGGCCCCGCGACAGCGTGTCTCCAGGGCATCGATCAGCGGGTGAAAGGCTTCATCGGTGCCAAAACGCTCGGTGCAGTGTCCATACAACGCTTCCGCGCCCAACCGCGACAGCCGCTCGATCGCCATTTCGATAAAGGTGGTCTTGCCGATACCGGGCTCGCCCGTAATGAAGACGAGTTGTCTTTCGCCGGCGAACATGCGCTGCGCGATTGTCTCCAAGGTCGCCAGTGGCGCAGCGCGTCCAACCCACCACCGGATCGTTCGCCGCGGCCGGTTCGTTCCCTGTTGCGCGGTTGGCTCGACCGCCACGTGCTCCGGCGTGGAGAGAGCCGGCTGCTGCGCCGTCGCAGTCTTATTGAGCCGCACCCGATAGACGCGCATTGGTCGCGCAATATTCTTGAGGTGGTGTTGGCCCGCATCCTCAAAGGCGATGCCGAGCCTGTCGAGGGTACCGTGCACGTCCTCCTGCACGCGATCCGACACGCAGATCCCACCCACGTCCGCTAGGGCCTCCAGGCGGGCTGCGACGTTTACCCCATCCCCGTGGATGGAAGCGGCCTCGATGATATCGCCGACATTGATCCCCATGCGAAACTCGAGCCGTTTGTCGGGTGGCACGTCTTGGTTTCGCTCGGCCATCGCGCGTTGGATCTCGACCGCGCACCGCAGCGCATCGACGACGCTGGCAAACAAGGCGAGCAGCCCATCGCCCGTCGTCCGTGCGATCCGGCCACGATGCTCCTTGATCTTGGGCTCGATGAGTTCGCTGTGATGGGCGTTCAATTGCGCGAAGGTGCCCTCATCGTCAGCACCTATCAAACGGCTGTAACCCGCGATATCGGCCATCAAAATGGCCATCAGTCGCCGCTCGATTTGCTCGCTGTTCACAAGGTTTCCCGCTGAAGGAGGTCGAGGCATTGTAGGCCGGTCGGCCGGTGCCGACCACTGGCATAAGCAAGGTTTGCTAATGCCGCACCTTCGACAAACCCACACAGGGGGAGACGGTTGGCGCCGATGCACTTAGGACTTAAGTCGGGATTTGCCTGGGCCTTCCGAGGGGGGCGCTCATCGCGCGCAAGATCCTCCGTCTATTTCGGACCTCGACATTTCAGCCACGATCGCGTCGATATGCGCTGCCGCGCAGTCGACGGCGGGAAAGCCCGCATTGGCTTCGTTGAAGACGAGATTGAGATCCGTTCCCGCCAGCACAATCGCTTGAACACGGTCACGCCGCTCGAGGGTGTGCGCAAGCTCGCGCAGCTTTGCTTCATCGTCCGCCGAAATCTCCGCTTGGGTCGCCAAACCCAGGTAGATGCGATGGAGCTCGTCGACCTCGTCGTCGCGGGGACGAACGACGTCGAAGGCCTCGAGCGCGCCAAACAATTTGCTGTCGATCGTGAATTTGGTGCCAAACAAGGCGACGCGCGACAACTGCCGCTGCGCCAAGTGCGCGGCGGTGACCTCGAGAATATCGACCATGGGCAAAGCGACCTGGGCGGTGAGCTCGCTTCGGCAGATGTGCGGTGTGATCGCGGGAATGGCGAAGAAGGCCGCCCCGGCCGCGGCTAGCTCGCGCACGAAGCCCGCGAGATAGCCCGCCATGTCGTCGATGCGGCCCGCCTGCACCAGCGCCAAAGCCGTGGGCGCGTGTGCATTGGCAATGGTCAAGCGCGGGACGATGTCGCGCTTGGCGCAGGCAGCCGCGATCGCCTCGTAGTAAAGGACGGTGGCACCGATGCCGAGACCGCCCACCAGCCCGAAATGTCTACTTTGCCGCATGGCTGCCCCTAGGTCGTCTTTCGATTTACCGTGACGCGACCGCTTGTGCCAGGTGGCCGAGGGGAAGCGGTGCTCCGGCTTTCAGGGTTTGGATGGCAATGTTGCTCCTGACCTCGCGGACCATGGGCAAATTCAAGAGCTTGCCAACCAGGAACTGCTGATAGCCTTCGAGGTCGGGGACGACCACCTCGAGCAAGTAGTCGGCTTCCCCGGAAATCATATGACAGGCGATCACCTCGGACATTTCCGTCACGGCTTGTTCGAACACAAGAGCCCGCTCGTTGGCGTGACCGTCGATCTTGACGCCGAGGAAGACCGAAAAGCTCAAACCCACCCGCTCCCGGCGCAGGGCGGCGCGGTAGCCCTCGATGTAACCCTCCCGTTCCAGCCGCTTCACCCGCCGCAGGCACGGCGACGGCGACAACCCGATCCTCTCAGCAAGCTCGACATTGCTGAGGCGCCCATCCGCCTGCAGCGCCGCCACAATGCGGCGATCGATGGCATCGAGGTCATATTTTGGCATGATTGCCAACTCTTACGGCCAAAAAAAGTGAAAGATAGCGTTTTGGTCGGCCATCGTAGCACAGTTCGCAAGGACGTGCCCCAGTCCCGAGTGTCAGGTTGTGGCTCTTTTTCCTGGAGCTTCACATGCCAAACACGTCCACAGATCAGTCCTTGTTTGCCGCCGTCGATGCCTACTTCGAGACCATGTTTGATGCGGATCTCGCACGCTTCGATCGGTTGTTCGCGCCAACCGCGACGCTCCACGGCGTGCGCGATGGGGCGCTCCGCGTCCTCACCGTCGCCCAATACCGAGGCCTGCTGGCCGCGACCCCGTCGCCCAAATCCAAGAGTGCCCCGCGCCAGCAGGAGATTTTGCTGGTGGATTTCGCCTCGCCCGAGCAGGCGCTCGTCAAGGTGCGGGTCCGCATCGATCAGCTTCTCTACCTCGACTATCTTTGCTTCCATCACGTCGGCGGCACCTGGCGCCTGACCGCCAAGTCCTTCCACGTCGAACGACGCTTTGCCTGAGGGGTGAGGAGGGGCTATCTCGACGTTCTTTGCAGACGGCCAACAGTCAAAGAGGAATGGCAGCCATGGCCAGCGGACGCGCCTTCGATCACGTGGTGCTGGCGGTGCGCGACTTGGCGCGGACCGCGGCCACCTATGAGAGCCTCGGCTTCACCCTGACGCCAAGGGCCGCGCACGAAGATCGCATGGGAACCTCGAACCGGCTGGCCCAGTTCAAAGCCCGCAACTTCATCGAGCTGCTCGAAGTCGATCGTCCCGAAAAGCTCGCACGCCACGACTTTGCGGCATCCCCACCGTTCTTTAGCTTTGGCGACCACAACCGCCGCGCCGTGGCCGAGCGCGATGGTCTTTCCATGCTGGTTTTCGCCGGCGATGATGCCAGGGCCGACATTGCCAGGTTCAAGGCCGCTGGTGTGCCGACCTTTGCCCCCTTCGACTTCGAGCGACGGGGCAAACTCCCCAGCGGGACCGAGGTCACCCTGGCGTTTTCGCTAGGCTTCGCGCAGTCGCCGGCCATGCCGGAGGTGGCGTTTTTCGTTTGCGAAAATCGGGCGCAGGAGGCCTTTTGGAAACCCGAGTACCAGGGCCATGCCAACGGCGCCACGGGGATCGCCGCCGTCTATCTCGCCTCGCCCGCGCCGGAACGCGACGCGGCCTTTGTCGGCAAAATGTTCGGCGGGGACATGAGCACCCTGCCTGGCGGGGGTTGCCGCGTGGCGTGTGGTCCCAACCAAGAGCTGCGCCTTTTGACGCCACAAGATGTCAGCGGTCGCGATCCCTCGCTCAAGGCCTTGGAGCAGGGCTCCGCACGCCTTGCCGGTATCGCTTTGGCTGCCCTCAGCGGCGGCGGCTTTACGCCCGCGGCGCAAGCCGGCGGCATGTTCATCGAATGGGTTTAATGGATCCGCAATTCGGCGGAGCGCCGGTGAGCCCGGAGGTTGCGGTCGCCTACCTCAATCCTTGCCCAAACGGCGGTAGGACGTATGCTCGTTTCCTGCGGACTTGGGAGGGCAAGTGCGAGCGACCGAGAACCATGGCGTCAACCGCACCGGCAGGGTTGAGTTGATCTCGTGCTTGCGATGTCACCTGGGCCTAGGCGAGAAGCGCGAGGGAGGTAGGGTCGCATGGACGATGACCGCACACCGGTGCTGGTTGGCAGCGGACAGCTGACCCAGCGCGAAGCCGACCCTGCTGCCGCTCTCAATGCCATGGACCTGACCGCGGCCGCAGCCCGCAAGGCGGCCGCCGATGCCGGCGGCGGCGAGGCGCTACTGCAGGCGCTCGATGCCATCGTCGTGCTGCGCTCGTTCTCCGATACGAGCTGGCGCTTCAAAAGCCCGTTTGGAGGGCCCACCAATCCGCCGAAGTCGCTCGCCAACCGGTTGAACCTCGGCAACGTCGGGCGCCTCATCTATACCCATCCCGGCGGGAACATGCCGCAGTGGTGCGTCAACCGGCTGTGCGAGATGATTAGGCGCGGCGAGGTCGGTGCGGCGATGGTCTGCGGCGGTGAGGCGCTGGCGACCCAGAAGGCCGCCGAGCGGGCAAAACTTTCCCTCAATTGGAACGAGGACGCTGGCGGCACGCCGGAGGCGTGGGGCGTGGCCAGGCGCGGCTGGAGCGACATGGAAGATCGGCACCGCATGGCCGGCGCCATCTTTGCCTATCCACTGTTTGAGACCGGCATTCGCACCCATCTCGGCCGCTCAGTGCCGCAGCATTTGCAGGCCGTCGGCAAGCTGTTTGCGCACTTCGCCGGCGTGGCCAAATCGAACCCGCTGGCGGACCGGCGGCAGGGCTACACCGCCGAGGAGATCGCAACGGTCGGACCCGACAATCCCTACATCGGCTTTCCCTACACCAAGCTGATGAACTCCAACGCCTTCATCGACCAGGCGGCGGCCGTGATCCTGACATCGGTCGGCCAGGCCCGCGCGCTCGGGATCCCCGAGGGTCGATGGGTCTATTTGCACGGCTGTGCCGATGCCTATGATCACTGGTACATCTCCGACCGGCACAACTATCACTCCTCGCCGGCGATGCGGATCGTGGCGCGCGAGACGTTTGAGATGGCGGGCATCGGCCTGGATGCGATCGACAAGTTCGACATCTACAGCTGCTTCCCGTCTGCGGTCGAGATCGCCTGCAGCGAGATGGGCATCGCCCAGGACGACCAGCGCGGTCTGACCGTCACGGGTGGGCTGGCCTACTTCGGCGGCCCCGGCAACAACTACGTCACGCACTCGATTGCGCAGATGATGGACGAGGTGCGCAAGGCTCCCGGCAGCAAAGGCCTGGTGACGGCCAACGGCAACTACGTGACCAAGCAATCGGCCGGCATCTACTCGACCGAGCCGCCGGCAAGGCCCTTCGCGCCCAAGGATCCCGCGCTCTATCAAGCCGAAATCGATGCCGACAAGGGTCCGCCCATGGCGGCAGAAGCGAACGGGCCCGCCAGCGTCGAGACCTATACGGTCATGCACGAGCGCAAGGGACCCGCTTACGCCATCCTGTTCGGACGCTTGGGCGACGGGCGGCGCTTCATCGCCAACACGCCAGCAGATCAGGGCTTGTTGCGGGACATGGTCGAACGCGACCTGGTGGGAGCGGGCGGGCAAGTGACGCACCGGGATGGGCGCAACGTCTTCGTGCCCAATTGAAAGGCTGCTGCCGGAAAAGCAAAGGAGCCATCCCATGTCGGAAGCCGTAAAGGTTGAGCGCCATGGCGCCGTCGCCGTGCTGCGCCTCGACGACCCCAGTGCAATGAACGCGCTCTCCCCCGCCGTGAAGGCGGGTATGGACCAACACGTTCCCACCCTCGTCGGCGATGCAAACGTGCGCGCCATCATCATCACCGGGACGGGCAAGGCCTTTTGTGCCGGTGGGGATATTCGGGCCATGCAGGCCCCGGAGGGCCGCCGGGCTCCGGCGGTGCGCGCCCGTATGCAGGCGACCCACGCCTGGTCCCGGGCCCTGCTTGATTGCGACAAGCCGGTGATTGCCGCGGTGAACGGTGCAGCGGTCGGCGGCGGCCTGGCGCTGGCCCTGCTCGCCGACCTTATCATTGCCAGTCGCGAAGCCTACTTCATGAGCGGCTATTCCAAGCTCGGGGCGTTGCCGGATCTCGGGCTGCTGCAGACGTTGCCCTGGGCGATCGGCAGCCTTCGCGCCAAGGAGATGATCTTGCTCAACCGACGCTACACGGCGGATGAGGCGGTGGCGATCGGGCTTGCCAATCGCACGGTGGCACCCGAGCGGCTAATGCCGGAGGCGCTAGCGATGGCCGAGGAGATTGCCGCCGGGCCTGGACCCATGCTGAGCCTGAGTAAGGTGATGATGAAGCGCGCCTATGAGGCGAGCGTCGAAGAATTCTTCGAGCGCGAGGCCATCGCCCAGGCCATTGCCTTCGGCAGCGATGAGTTCAACGAAGGCGTCGAGGCCTTCCTGTCGAAGCGCAAACCGCGCTTCAACGGCTAAGGTAAGGCCAACGCGAGGGCCAGCAAACCGCGACCGAGGCTGGGGCCACCCCGACGCCTTGGCCCGGCGGGCAGGCTTCACCGCGAGCGGTCGCCGAATGCCATTACCATCGGCCACCTCCCGGGCCCGTTGCCGGTGTCAATGTAGTTGCCGCCTCGGGCTTTTTATGGGGGCCCTCGGGGTTTGAAGCCAGACAAACTACGCACTCCACCCGATAGAGGTCGGCCTGCCGCTTCAGCCAGTTGAGTCCCTCAAACGGCTCACATTATCGAGGCATGTTTGGTACGATCACGACCGCTCCACGACAGGATCCTGGGGGTAATCGATCGTTACGAGAGGAGCAGCTGGTCGCCAACCCGCGCGATCGGGCTCACGCTTGCGATCGGCATCGCCTACTTTCTGGCCGCTCGTCTTGGTCTCATCTTCATCGCCAGACCGGGATTGGCCGTCTTCTGGCCGGGGGCGGGGATCGCGGTTGGCGCCTTGATCGCGCTCGGAGGGGTTGCGTGCCTACCCGTGACGGCGGCCGTTGTGGTTGCCACCATTGCCGTCAATATGTCGATCGGCAGGATCGCCTCGCTCTCGATAGTCTTTGGCCTGGTCAATGCGGCGCAGGCGCTGCTCACGGCCTGGCTGGTGAAGCGCTGGTTCGGTCGCGACTTTAAGCTTGAGGACATCTTCCAGGTCCTGGGATTCTTGGCAGCCAGTGCGATCGGTGCGGCCATGGCCGCGGCCGGCGCGGCGCTGGCCTTTGGCCTTGTCCAGACCGCAGCATCGCCGCTGGATGTGTGGCGGCTTTGGTTTGCCTCGTGTTTGCTTGGCATTGTCACCATTGCACCCCTGGTGATCGGGCTGGCGGTGAGTTGGCGCGAAGGCTTGCCGCGTCGCGAGGTGATCGAAGGGGGCGGCGCACTTCTGTCGCTGGCCGCGCTCGGTGGCTTTGTGATTTCACTGCCGCCGGGGCCGTGGGCCACGGCGCTGCCCGTGATCCTCGGCTTTCCACTTTTATTGTGGATTGCGGTGCGCTGTCGGCCGGTGTTCGCGGCGGCGGCGGCGCTGGTCATGGCGCTCATCGTCTTCACGTCGACCACTTTCAACCTGGGGCCCTTCGGAGATGCGCGCATTTCGCTCTCGGAGCGCATCCTGGCCGCGCAAACGGCCGTGCTGATGGCGGCGCTATTGGCCTTTGTTCTTGCCGCCCTGTTCGCGGAACGGCGCCGCAATGAAGCCATGCTCAAGCAGGGAAAAGAGCGCCTTCAGCTCATGGTTGCCGAGCTCGATCACCGCGTCAAGAACGTGCTGGCAACGGTGAGCGCCGTCGCCTCCCATACTATGAACGCGAGCAGCTCGACGGATCACTTCGTGACCGCGCTCGATGGCCGGCTGCGGTCGCTGGCCTCAACGCACGAACTCTTGAGCCATCGGCGCTGGCGCGGCTTAACGCTCTCAGACCTGCTGCGGCGGGAACTTGCGCCTTACCGCATGCCCAACAACAGCGAGATCGACGGCCCCGAAGTGACGCTCAGCGCCGAGGCCGGTCAGGCCGTGGCCATGGTCGTGCATGAGCTCACCACCAATGCGGTAAAGCACGGCGCCTTATCGACCCAGGAAGGCCGCGTCTCCGTGCGCTGGCACTGGTCCCTGAACGGTAATGGACGGGATCCACTGGTCATCGAATGGGAGGAGAGCGGCGGGCCTAGCGTCGAAGCCCCGAGCAAGTCGGGATTTGGCACCAGCGTCATTGGCGATCTGATCCCCTATGAGCTCGGGGGCAGGGTCGACCTTGCTTTTGCGCCTGGCGGACTGAAATGCCGAGTGGAAATTCCGTCTGACTGCATCAGATAGTCGGCTCGCAATGCCTTTCGCGCTGGCTGCCGCGCTTTGGCGCCAATATCTGGGCTTATTGAGCAATAGTCCACGACGGATCTGAGGCCAAGGGGTTGGGCGGCGTATCCGCGCGCTTCGATATCCAACGGTGCCCGGGTGCGACGGAGGGCTCCTATCGAGCAAAAGTTTTGCGCGTCTAGTTCGAGACATCAATCCGACCGAAGTGGGATGACTGTCTTTGGCAGTGATGCCAAAAACAACACGATACAAACACAAAGAAGGACAACGTCTTTGAAGAGGAATTCTCCGGCGAGGTTCCAGGCTATTGGATCTGTCGATAGGCTCCATTTCACGACGCCGGGTGTCGAGAAGAAAAACGACCACGTAATTGCAAACGTACCAATTCCCAGCAATGAGCCGAGTGCCGATAGAATCGGGTTAAAGGCGCCGGCCGCGAGAATCGCGGCTGTCGTCAACTCTATAATGCCGAGTAGATAGGCCTCGCCTCTGATGCCGAAGATAGACAGCCAAGAAACGAACGGGCTGTTGGATATGTATAGGGCAATACCCTGTGCGGACTGTGGCGTGAATTTCTGTATGCCGAACGCAATAAAGATAAGAACCATCACCCAGCGGAGAATGCCGAGCAGCCAGTACGAACCATGACCTTTTTCGGAAACATTGAAGTCTTTGACCATGATGTCTTTTTCCATCGCCTGCCGTGCCACCGGCAATAGGCCTGATCGGCAAACATGGGGCCGATGCCGGCCGCTGCTCCGGCCATAAGCACCGCACTCTTGGTTCTGCGGTTCTCATTAGCGAGTAAGTGGCGGGGAGCATGTTTTCAAGCACCACGGCCGCGCGACATTGCGACATAGCCTGACGGCGAGGGCGGGCGACCCCATCCCGGCTTTGCTCGGTTGACTCAAACTAAGGCCGAGACGCGGCTCGCAACGAAGTGAAGGGTTCACTGCGAGGACCAAGCAACCCGTCTCCACGATCCCCTGGGCGATTTCGAAAATGCACGTTCAGCTGACGCTGTGATTGGCGCGACCGGTCGGTTTGTTCAGCATAACGACACCGTTGGCACCACACCGACGAGCAATACGCCCTGCCCGCTGCTGAGTAAGGATCTCAGCCGAGCTGATGGTGTCTGTGTCCGCGTTCAATCCGGAGGGCAATTTTTTTGGCAGCAAAAACGCGCTAGCCGCAACAATTTCAGAAAAGTTTTCGGCGGGCGATTGAGCTATCAGGATTTGAGCGAGCGTATTATCGCTCGTGTCAGCTTTCGAATACGAGCAAGCAGATGGACTTACCGAGGTGCTCGGTCGCGTCTCCAGTCTGCGTCGTGAGGGTGGTCACCGCCGAACCGACCCGCGCCCGTATCCAGCAGCAGCGACAATCCCGCCATCAGCTGTCCCGTTCCGCTCACAGTCCCGTCGTGCCCTCGCGGCAACCGACGCAAAAGAAAAGGGACAAGTGACGGCCAGAGTGCCGCGTACCGCGCCGGTGTTGTTCGACTACTAAAAGGAAAGAAGGAGACGGTCACATGATCTCTGCGGCATTTCCGTACCAAAAGCAGCGGCGGCCGGTCCTCGGCAGGAATATGGCGTACGTGGAGGTGGGAGAGGGCGACCCGATCGTGCTGCTGCACGGCAATCCCACCTCGTCCTACCTCTGGCGCAACGTGTTGCCGCACCTGCAGCCACGAGGCCGCTGCATCGCCCCCGACCTAATCGGCATGGGCGACTCCGACAAGCTTCCTGACAGTGGCCCAGGCTCCTATCGCTTCGTCGAGCACCGCCGCTACCTCGACGCCCTGCTCGAGGCCCTGGACGTGCGGGAGCGGGTCACCCTCGTCGTCCATGACTGGGGTTCGGCCCTCGGCTTCGACTGGGCCAACCGTCATCGCAAGGCTGTGAAGGGAATCGCGTTCATGGAGGCGATCGTGGCACCGCAGGCCAAGGATCATTGGGACAAGATGGGAATGCGTAAAGCCTTGGAGGCGCTGCGTTCTGAGGCCGGCGAGACGATGGTCCTGCAGAACAACTATTTCATTGAAGAGATCCTGCCGAACGCCATCCGGCGCAAGCTCTCCGACGAGGAGATGGCGGCATATCGACGCCCGTTCGCCGAGCCCGGCGAGGGGCGACGGCCGACGCTGACGTGGCCCCGGCAAATACCGATCGCGGGCGAGCCCGCCGATGTGCATGCGATTGCGACCGAATACGCGGACTGGCTGGGGACGAGCAATGTACCCAAGCTGTTCCTGAAGGCTGAGCCAGGTGCGATCCTCGCCAATGATACGTTGGTCAATCGTGTCCGCGGCTGGCCAGCGCTGACCGAAATGACCGTGGCGGGAATCCATTTCGTTCAGGAAGATTCGCCGGACGAGATTGGGCGGGACATCGCCACCTGGATGTTGAAGTTATAACGGCACGTACCTGGAAATGCCGAACTTTTCCATGTCCTGGGCAGCAGTTGCCGGATGCTGGCAGCGCTGAACCGCAAGTTGCGCCCATAGAGGCAGCATGCCTTGATTCGAGCCGAACCGTCCTCGAGCACGAGTTCCAAACGCTTGGCCAGGCGTCGGGCCGCCGCGCTCAGCAAAGAGCAGCGCGTTGTGGTGTAACGCAAGCGTCAAATTTGGCTCGTGGCAGCTATCCAGCCGTCATCAACCTTAAGACCCGAATACGCCTGGCCGGCGTTGACGCCAACCGTGACCTGGAAACTGGTATTCGGCTTGATGCTTAACGGACCGCAACTCCTTGCCGTGCTCGCCGGAGCAGCCGGGGGCACAATTGCGATCGGCAGCATGGAGGCGTTCTCCATTGAGAGGGCATTTCCGCTCTTTGCTATTCCATTCGCGACGTCGATCGTAACAGTATTGGGCTCACCAATGGCAGCACCGGCGCAACCTCGCGCCCTTGTCGGCGGTCATCTCGTCTCAACGCTCGTTGGACTACTGCTTGTGAAATTGTGTGGCCCCGCGCCGTGGGCCGCCGCCGTTGCTGTCGGGCTGGCAATGATCGCAATGCATCTGACCGGCACGTTTCACCCGCCCGCCGGCATCGATCCGCTGGTTGTTGTCGTCGACAACATGTCCTGGAGCTTTCTGGTTCTGCCCGTTGGTATCGGCGCCCTGTTGCTCGCAACGTTTGCTTTTGCTTGGCACAATCTTGTCACGCGACACGCCAATGCAGGAGATACCTGGCCCGTCCGATGGTGGTGACTTTGGAAGCGTTTCACAACCATTGCGTTTTGAGCGGGGAAAGAATGCCAATTGGCGGATGAATATCGACGTTGCGGTGTCCGTTTTTGGGTGCTTGCACGAAATCTGTCGACCTCACCACCACAATCATCTTACGCCATCATGCGGATGGGCAGTCCTCACTGACGCTGACACGGACTTGAAGAGGCTAACCATTTCGACAGCATCGAAATTTTCTGCTGGGAGTTGGGTCGCGCGGACGCTCCTGCACAGCTTCTGCTGCACGGCTTTCCCCAACCTGGTCCCGCTCTACCTCGACAGATTTCATAATGTCGCGGCCGACCTTCGGGGCCGGTCTCTCCGAGCAGCTGACGCAAAGTCAATTCAAGGCCAGATTGAGATTGCCTATGCTACTGCGATCACGAACCGGGGACCGCGTAGGTGCCGAGGGGGGCGGCATCAGATGCAGCAACGCTCGTGGCGAATGCTGCAAACCAGCGTGCGCGCCGCAACCGCAGCGGCGGCCGCGTCTAGAGAACATTCCGGGTTTGAGAATGATGTGCGAAGAATGCTTTGGACTTTTCGGCTTGGAAAGCCAGCGCCGATCGTGACCCATTGACTGACGCTGAGGACGCACCGTTGATGTGACCTCGAGCTCCTTGATGCCATTGAGCTCGACCTAAAGCTGGCGAGGAAACGATGGCCGATGTCTATATCGCCTCAGGCGTTCGCAGCCCATTTTCGAAAGTGGACGGCGCGCTTGCTGCCTATGATGCAGTCGCGTTGTCGGTGCCGGTCGTGCAAGCCATGGTGGCACGCCTGAAACCAAACACGCGACCCGACTTCGTGGTGTGGGGATCGGTTGTCCCCAATCTCGGTTGGAGCAATATCGCCCGCGAGATCTGGCTCGATGCCGAGCTTGATCCGAGCGTTCCCGCTTATTCCCTCGTGCTCATGTGCGCCTCCAGCGTAACAGCGGCGGTGGCCGCAGGCGGCATGCTCCGGGAAGGCGTCCGTGATCTTGCCATCATCGGCGGCGTGGAGAGCATGAGCCGCGTGCAAATTGGCCTCAATCAGAAGCTCTCCGACTGGTTGCGCCATTTCCTGCAGGCGCGCTCGCTCGGCGCCAGACTGGAAACGTTCTCGGAGCTGCACTGGAACAATATTCGTCTGCACATCCCGGCGATCGTCAATCGCACCACTGGAAAGAGCATGGGCGAGCATACAGAAGAGACAGCCAAGGAGTGGCATATCAGTCGCGGCTCGCAGGACGATTGGGCGCTCAAGGGTCACCAGCGCGTCATTGCTGCCAGGGCCAAGGGGTTCTTCGACGATCTCATCATCGCCGTCGGCGCGGCCGATCACGATACGATTCCGCGCGCCGATACCTCCCTGGAGAAGCTCGCGCGCTTGCCTCCCACATTCGATCGCATCAGTGGGCAGGGAACGTTGACCGCCGGAAACTCGTCGCCGCTCACCGATGGGGCGGCCTCGGTCTGGGTCGGAACCGAAGCCGGGCTATCGCGCCTGCCGGATGGCACACCCTTCGCCCGCCTTGCCGATTTTGAGATCTCTTCGGTCGATTTGCGCAACGAGGGGCTCTTGATGGCGCCATCTTATGCCATTCCCCGGCTGTTTCAGCGCAACAACCTACGTTACGGCGACATCGATCTTTGGGAGATCCACGAAGCCTTCGCTGCACAAGTTCTGGCAAACGTCGCGGCGCTCCAAGACAAGGATTGGATCCACCGCAAGACCGGCATCACCCGAGACTTCGGTGATTTTCCCTGGGAGCGCGTCAATCCCAATGGCAGCTCCATCGCCATTGGTCATCCCTTTGCCGCGACGGGGGCCCGCGATCTCAGCCAATGTGTCAAGGAACTTTTCGCCATGCGCGCCGGTAGCCGCGCGGTTGTCAGCGTGTGTGCCGACGGAGGCCAGGGCGTCGTCGTCCTGCTCGAACGGCCTTAGGCCTCGTGGCCTGCCGGCGCGAACGGTGGGTGCCGATGAACTCGTGCGGTTCCTACTCAACCCCAACGGCGGCGACCCGCAGGCAACGTTCAAGATCACGTGCCGCTGCTCTCGCGGACACGTGATAACTGAGTTTCGCCAAGATCGGCCGGTCTGCCTGGGGACCGGACCCGGAGCCGATCGCGACCGATCGGTCCGGGCACTCGACGAGGGTTCGGGCGGCGTCACGCAGATTTCGCAACCGGCGCGCGTGCCTCGGGCTCGCGTCGCGGCTGGGCTTTCGGCGGGATTTTCGCGTCATTTTCGACAGCGGCGGTCGCCGGGCGCGGCATCTCGTTCATTGTCTCGCCAGGCCGTGCCGAGCGATCTTTGGCTGCGGAGACGACCAGCGGCTCGGAAGCGCGACGGATCTGTCCCTCGAAGGAGGCGCCGTCCTCGATACCAAGGGATTTTTCGAAAAAGATCTCGCTCTCAACGCACGCCGTTTCTTGCAACTTCACGCGATTGGCCCGGATCACGCCCTTGACCTTGCCGCGGATGATGACTTCGGCGGCGAGAACATCGCCGTCGATGGTGGCGTCCTTGTTGACGATAAGCTGCGTGCAGCGAATGTGGCCTTGAACCTTGCCGTCGACCTGAATGTCGCCTTCGCTCTCGAGATTGCCTTTCATGGTGAGCCAAGCGTCGATCACCGAGCGTGCAGGTGTGCCTGCGCGTTGCCGCAGCGCCTCGGCATTCACGTTCAACGCTTGCGAGCCGGGATTGAACGGCGCAAAGCCGTTGGCGGACCTTACCGCGGTATCGCTCAAGCAATCGAACTCCGTGCCGGTTTCTGGCTTCTTGTTGAATAACATCGTCACCTCCAAGATTTGGCTAACCAAGTCGATGGCCCCATCTAGGTCAAATGTCTTAGCGGACACTTGCATGACCGGGTGGGGTTCAGCCAAACCCAATGCAAATCGCTTGCGTTGCTTAACGACTTTGCTGCGGCGTGTTCGTTATTGATACGCGATCGGGCGTGGCGTTTCCGCAAACAGCTGTTGCCGCCGGCTCGAGGGCCAACATGACTGGGATTTGCACGTGCGCCGTGACGACCAACAGGAGCCGGTCGCGGCCGGCCAACGGCCGTCGCGGCGGCGGCGCGCCAGAGGCCTGCGGGCATGCCATGGGAGGCCCCGTCTCAGCCCGGTTGATCCTTGCAGGGCGGCGGCTTGAGGATTAGGTGGCGGCGTGCAGGTGGCAGGCGACGGCCCGTCCTGCGCCCAAGTCGGTGAGGGCGGGCGCGACGAACGTGCATTTTTCCATGGCCTTGGGGCAGCGCGGATGAAAGCGACAGCCCGACGGCGGGTTCAAGGCGCTGCCGACCTCACCTCTCACAATCGGGCGCTGGCGCTGGGCCTCGACCTCAGGATCGGCCACGGGAACGGCTGCCAGCAGGGCCTCGGTATAGGGATGCAAGGGGGATTTATAGAGCTCGGCGCGGCTGGCGATTTCGACAATGCGGCCGAGGTACATGACGGCGATACGGTCGGAGATGTGGCGCACCACCGCCAGGTTGTGGGCGATAAAGATATAGGTGAGGCCAAGCCGTTCCTGCAGCTCCATGAACAGATTGACGACCTGGGCCTGGATGGAGACATCGAGGGCGGAGACCGGCTCGTCGCAAATCACGAGACTTGGCTCCAGGGCGAGGGCGCGGGCAATGCCGATGCGCTGGCGCTGGCCGCCGGAGAACTCGTGCGGATAGCGCTCGGCCATGTCGGGCAGCAGGCCGACCAGCCGGATCAGCTGCGCGATCCGCTCGCGATAATCTCTGGGGTTGGCGGCCGTGCCGTGCACGGCCAGCGGCTCACCGATAATATCGCGCACCTTCATGCGCGGGTTCAACGAGCCGTAGGGGTCTTGGTAGACCATCTGCATGCGCCGGCGGAGCGGACGCATGCGCTCCTTGTCATGGCAGGTGATGTCCTCACCCTCGAACACGATGCGCCCCGCCGTCGGCTCGAGCATCCTGAGGATGGCGAGGCCCGTGGTCGACTTGCCGCAGCCCGATTCGCCGACGAGCCCCAAGGTGCCGCCGCGCTTCAGGGCGAAACTGATGCCATCCACCGCCTGCACCGTCGCCACCCGGCGCTGGATGATGGTTCCCTTCATGAGTGGGAAATGCACCTTGAGGTCGTCGACGCGCACGACCTCATCGGCGCCGCCGCCCGCGGCGGCTGCATGGGCTGGCACGGCGTCAGGCGCGGGCATCGTTGAAGCAGGCCTTCCAGTGCTGGGGTGCAAACTCGGTCAGAAGTGGGCGGGCGCTGCGGCAGGGTTCGCTGGCGATGCGGCAGCGCGGCGCGAACGCACATCCCGGCGGCAGCTCCGCGAGATCGGGTGGCTGGCCCTCAATCGGCACCAGACGGCGGCCAACCTCGCCGTCGAGGCGGGGAACGGACGCCATCAGCCCCAAGGTGTAGGGATGGCGCGGCGCTTTGTAGAGGAGGCGCGCCGGCGCGGTTTCGACGATGCGCCCGCCATACATCACGGCAACGCGGTCGGCGTAGCGCGCCACCACCCCTAAGTCGTGGGTAATCAGCAGCAGCGAGGAGCCGGTTTCCCGCGTCAGCTCCTTGATGAGGTCGAGGATCTGGGCCTGCACGGTGACGTCCAGCGCCGTCGTCGGTTCGTCGGCAATAATGAGCCGCGGCTGGCAGGCAAGCGCCATGGCGATCATGACGCGCTGGCGCATGCCGCCGGAGTACTGGTGGGGAAAGGACGCAAGCCGGCGCGCCGCATCGGGGATGCGGACGCGTGCCAAGAGCTCCCGCGCCGCCTCATAGGCTTTGGCCCAGGCTGAGCCGCGGTGCAGGTTGACGGGCTCGGCCACCTGCAAACCCACGCTCAGGGCCGGATTGAGCGACGACATCGGCTCCTGAAAAATCATGGCGATCCGATTGCCGCGGATGGCGCGGATTTCGGCATCGTCGAGCTTGAGCAGGTCGTTACCCTCAAACAGCACCTCGCCGGCCTCGATCCGGCCCGGCGGCGAGGGGATCAGGCGCATGATCGACAAAGCCGTCACGCTCTTGCCCGATCCCGACTCGCCGACGATGGCCACGGTCTCGCCTTCGCGCACGTCGAAGGAGACCTGGTCGACCGCGGTCAGGCGGCCCCGCTCACTATTAAAGCGCGTGGTCAGGTTGCGGACCTGGAGCAGGGGTGCCATGGCGCTGGCGCCTTCGCCCTTGTCAGTACCCCATCTTCTTTTTGAGCTCCTGATCGACCCAGATGCGGGCGTAGATCGGGCCGGGACGCACGGCGCCGGCGCGCAGTTCGCCGTCATAGTTTTTCACCCAGGGCCACCAGGCCGTGAAGACGTGGGGCGTCGGCAGCCACACATAGGGTGCCTTGTCCAGGATCTCGCGGGTCATTTCCTTGAGCATGGCCTGGCGCTTGGTCTCATCGCGCTCGAGATAGACCGCGTTCATCTTTTTCTCGTACTCGGGGTCGTCATACTGGGACGGGTTCCACACCTGTCCCTTGATGAAGCTCTTGCGGATGGTGGTGGTCGGATTGGTGTGCCCGTTGTTCATGAAATAGCCGGGCGTGTTGGTCTTGGTCGTCATGGCTGACAAAAACGCACCGTACTCCATGGGCTGGATCTCGATCTTGACGCCGACCTGCTCGAAATAGGCCGCGATCAGCGGCAGCAGGTCCATGTGGTCGGGATTGCAGGAGCACACCTGCACCTTGAAGGAAAAGCCGTTGGGATAGCCGGCCTCGCGCAGCAATTTCTTGGCTTGCTCGGGATTATATTCGAACAGCTCCTTGACACTGAGCGGCATAGCCTCCAGCGGCTCGAAGTAGCCCCGGTAATCCGGGTGCTGGGGATAGGCGAACAGCTCGGCATGGCCGTTGTAGTAGGCCGACACGATCTCCTTCTTGTTGACGGCCATATTGAGGGCGCGCCGCACTCGAATGTCGTCGAACGGCTTGGTGTCGACGCGCAAGGACAGGAAGGTGCCGGACATGTTCAGCCATTTCGACCATTTCAGCGCCGGGGCGCTCTTTTTCAGCTGGTCGACGTTTTGCCAGCGGATGCTCTCCAGCATGTCGATCTTGCCGGTGCGCAGCGCCGTGACATAGGTCGCCTCGTCCTTGATGGTGCGAAAGGTGATTTTATCGACAAAGGGCAGCTTGTAGTCGGCACCGTTGACCTTGTCCTTGTCCCAATAGTTGGGGTTTTTGAGGTAGGTGTTGGAGTTGCCCTGCACGACCTCGCTTAGGAGGTAGGGACCCGTGCCGTTGAGGTTTTTCCAGTTGCCGGCGCCGGCGTCGACCACCTCCTTGGGCATGATGCCGGAGTAGTAGCCCCAGCCGAAACGATAGTCCCATTCGGCATTGTAGGCGTTGAACTGAAACACGACCGTGTGCTTGTCGGCGGCGTAGACCTTGTCGATGTGGTCGAAGTAGGTGGCAATCTTTTTCGGGCTGGTGGCGAGGCGGGTAAAGCTAAAGACCACGTCGTCGGCGACGAGCTCGCGGGCGGCCATCACCCCCGGCTTTTCCGGAAACATCACGCCCTGGCGCAGCTTGATCTCGATGCGCAGGGGATCGTTCTTCCACTCCCAGCTCTCGGCGAGTTCGCCGCGGATGGCGTCCGACGGCAACCAGGCGTCGGCATAAAAGGGGTGCGGCCCGCCGTTCCTGACGCTTTTGGAGAGGTCGGCGGCAAACAGCTGTTCGTAGACCTGGCCCGTGTCGTGGTTTTGCTTCCAATTCCAGTCCGCCAGATCCCAGGACAGGGCGGCGAGCGTCGGGTAGACCGTGACGATTTCGAGCGTGCCGCCGTACTTCGGGGCATCGCTCTCGGCCAACGCGGCGCTACCGCCCAGCCAAAGCGAGATTGAAAACAGACCTGCGGCCAGCGCAACACCTTGGCCGCCGCGGCGCCCACCCATTCGCATTTTTTTCCTCCCTACCAGCTTTGCTGCAAAGGCTCCGATTTAGCGGCTGCCGCGCAGGCGCGGATCGAACAGATCGCGCAGGGCATCGCCGAACATGTTGGTGGCATAGACCACGATCGTCAGGCACAGCCCCGGGGCCAGCGCCAGCCATGGTCCCTGGAACATGAAGGTGCGTCCGCTACCCGAGAGCATGCCGCCCCAGGTCGGTGCCGGCGGCGGCACGCCCAGCCCGAGGAATGACAGTCCGGACTCCGCAAGGATCACGACGCCAACGCGGGTCGTGAACAAGACGATAATGGGGGCCAGCACATTGGGCAGGATGTGGTGCCAGAGGATGCGCGGGGTTGAGGCGCCGATCGACTGGGCGGCGTGCACGTACATGTTCTCGCGCACGGAGACGACGGCGGATCGGATTATGCGGGAGCCGGCGATGCCCAGCAGCAGGCCCAGGGTGACAATGATCTGGGGCATCCCGGGTCCGACAACGGAGACCACCACAATCAGGATAATGAGATCGGGAAAGCTCTGCCAGGCGTCGACAAAGCGCTGGGTGATGAGATCGAACTTGCCGCCGAGGTAACCGGTCAAGATGCCGAGCGCCACCGAAATGAGGGTGGCAAGCCCCGCCGCGCAGAAGCCGATGATGACGGAGAGCTGCGCACCATAAAGGCAGCGCGAGAGCATGTCGCGGCCGAGGTTGTCCGTGCCGAACGGGAACTTCAATGACGGGGGTTTGAGGCGATTGATGGGACTGATTTGATTGGCGCCGTAGGGGGCCAGCACGTCGGCGAAGATCCCGCACAAAAGGAACAGCAAAAACACCACGCCGCCGATGGCACCGAGCGGCTTTTCGCGAATGAGGCGGCCGATGAATTTGAGCGTCGGGCTCGATGCACGCCAGCGGCGCGCATGGGGCTCGGCGATGGTCGCCATTAGCGGTACCTCACCTTGGGATCGAGGAACCCGTAACTCAAGTCGACCAGCAGATTGATCAGCATGACGGCGACGCCGACGATCAGGAAGACACCGGTGATGATGGGATAGTCGCGCTGGGTGACGGCATCGAGCAGCAACAGTCCCATGCCCGGAATGACGAAGATCTGCTCCATGATGACGGCGCCGCCGATCAGCAGCGGCGCCTGCAGGCCGATCAGGGTGACGACGGGGATCAGCGCGTTCTTGAGGGCATGGCGGGCGACGACCAGCTTTTCCGGCAACCCCTTGGCCCAGGCGGTGCGAATGTAGTCCTGGCGCAGCACCTCCAGCATCATGGTACGGGTCAGCCGCATGGTGACGGCGGACAGCGAAGTGCCCAGGATGATCGCCGGGATGATCATCTGCTTCAAATTGTTGAGCGGGGCCTGGCTAAAGGCCACGAACTTCACGTCGGGCGACCAGCCCCACCAGATCGACGGGAACACCATCACCATGGTGCCCATCCAGAAGCCCGGCACCGCCAGCATCAGGATCGAAAAGGAGCGGCCGAGATAGTCGCCGGCCGTGTCCTGCCGCATGGCCGAGTAGGCGCCGATGGGGATGGCGACCAGCAGCGCCACAATCAGCGCCATGGCGCCGAGCTGAAAGGTTACGGGCAAGCGTGCCAGCAGCAACTCGGAGACCGGCGTGTTTTGCCATAGCGAGCGCCCGAAGTCGCCGGCGAGGAGAATATTGCCTATCCAATGGACGTACTGGGTCCAGAGCGGCTTATCGAGGCCGAGGGCGGCAACCAGCTGATCGCGGCTGAACTTGTCGGCGGCAATATCGTTCTGGCTCAACATCATGTCGATGATGTCGCCGGGGATCAGCCGCACCGTCACGAAGACGATGAGGCTGGCAAAGAACATGGTGGGGATCAGCGCCAAAAGGCGGCGCACGATATAGGCTTGCATCGACCCTCTCAGGGGCGTTCCTCTCCCTTGCCCGCAGCAGACACCGAAAATCGCGCCAACGCAACAATTGTCGGACAATCGGACCGTCGGTGGCGCGGGCAGCACCGCGGCGTGACCGCGGCCGTGCTTGGGCGCATCCGCGCTAGGGTTGTGGAAAATTTGCGGGGATCAAGCTGCAGGTGCGACGGATGCGGCTAAACTCAGGCCACATGAGCACCGCCACCGCAATCGCGCGCCTGAAGGTGACGCTGGAGGATGTGGAACCCGCCGTGGTGCGGCGCCTCGAGGTGCCGTTCGGGATTCGTCTCGACCGCCTGCACGCCGTGCTGCAGGCCTCACTCGGCTGGAGCAACAGCCATTTCTGGGAATTCCGGGCCGCGGACGTCGGTTGGGGTATTCCCGACCAGCAATGGGGCGACGGCCCGCAGGATGCCAGCAAGGCAACGCTGCGCGGCGTGATCGAGGATACCGGCGTCAAGACGCTGACCTACCTTTACGACTATGGCGACGGCTGGGAGCACAGCATCAGGCTCGAGCGCATCGGCGAGGCTATGCCAGGCGAGCTTTATCCGCGCCTCATCGATGCCAAGGGGCGCCGTCCGCCCGAAGACATCGGTGGGCCTCCGGGTTATGCCGAGTTCTTGGAGGCCATGGCGGATCCCAACCATGACCGCCACGCCGAATTCACGGACTGGTACGACGCCGACTTCGATCCGAACGCCGTCGACGTGCCGGCGATCCAACAACAGCTCTCCGTTCTGGCGAAACGCTGGTCAAAACGCAAGCCACGGCCGAAAGCTTCCTGAGCGACGTCGTCCGTTGACGCATCGCTCGGGTCAGTCTTGGAACCATGGCTTGCGGGAGTTTCCTCTTTGCCCGCTAGACGAGATCGCCGCTAGCACAGCAGCGGCAGGCTCAGCGGCACGATGTCGTCGGCGCTGCGCCCCTTATAGTCGCGCTGGCGCACGGCAGCCAGCATACGGGCCTGCGCCTCCGCCAGCCGTCCCGCCGCGTCGGCCTGATTGAGCGTCAGGACCTTGAAGTCGGCAACGACCTGGCGGCCGTCGACATAGACCTCGCGCACGGCCCGTTCGGCCGCATGATAGACCAGCGAGCGCAGCGGGTCGCGCGCCGGCGCCATGTCGGTCACCTCGAGATCGACCAGGACGAGATCGGCTTTCATGCCCGGCGCCAGCCGGCCCAGGTCCTGGCGCATCACGGCGTTGGCGCCGCCCACCGTTGCGGCATGCAACATGTCGGCGGTGGACACCGTGTTGATGTCGCGGGCGGCGACGCGTGCGAGAATAGCGGCCTTGCGCATTTCTTCGAGCATGTTGTGCGGCGTCGTGTCCGTGCCGATCCCCATATTGACGCCGGCGCGCAGGTAGTCGCCGAAATTTTCCAGGATCTGGCCGTAGCGCACAAACGGCGTCGGGCAGTGCGCGACGGTGCACCCGTTATTGGCGATGAGCTTGAGATCGCTCTTGGTCCACCAGCGCACCCAGGAATGGCTGTCGAGGAAGATGGCATGCCCGAGGATCGTGCCCGGCCCCAGCAGGCCCACCTCGGCGGCCCATTGGATCGGGGTCTTGCCGTGCCGCCTGAGCATTTCCATCACCTCGGAGACACCCTGGGCGATGTGCACCGTGAAGGGTAGCTTGCGGTCCTGGGCCGCCGCCCGACTGGCGCGCAACAGATCGGCGGTGCAGGTGTCGATCTGCATGGGTGAGACGACGCCCGACAGGCGACCGCAGGGATGCTGAAGCGCTGCGTCGATGAGTTTGAGCGCCGCCTCGAAGCGTTCCTTGCCCGCCTGCTCGTCCCAGTTGTACTTGAGCTCGAAATCGTTCTCGAGCTTCCAGCGCCCCGAGGCATAGCCGGGGGCCAGAAACGCGCGCAGCCCGCTTTTGGCCAACAGATCGGCCCAACCATTCCAGGCCGGGGAGATGTCGATCAGCGTGGTCACGCCGCTTTTTAACAGTTCGCAGTAGGCAAACTCGGCGCTGGCCGCGCGGAACTCATCGTCGGTGGCATAAAACGCCTGCGAGCGCTCGAACAGTCCGCTCATGTACATGTTGGGCAGGCCGTGCTCCTCCCGGACGCCGCGATAGGCGGGCTCGTGTTCGGGGTGGGAATGCAGATTGACGAGGCCGGGCATCACCATGCGCTTGCCGCCGTCGACGGTGCTGTCGGCCGGGCCGGCGTAGTTTTTGCCGACGTGGGTGATGGTGTTGCCGTCGAAGGCGACATCGACCCCGCGCATGTAGACGTGACGGCCCGGCGGTGCCTGCCAGGCGATCACCCAATCGGCGTTTTTGATGACGGTAACGGGCATGAGACACTCCTCAGACGCTGGGTTAGGCGGCGGGCGCCGAGCCCATGGGCGGGCGCAGATGACAAGCGGCGAACTGCCCCGGCCTGACCTCGCGCAGGCGCGGGACCTCGCTGCGGCAGCGGTCCACCGCGTAGGGGCAACGCGTATGAAAATGGCAGCCGGGCGGGGGGCGCATCGGGCTCGGGACCTCGCCCGTGAGCACCTCGGCCGGCCGTGGCCGATCGGGATCGGGGACCGGCACGGCGTCGAGCAGCGCCTCCGTGTAGGGATGCTGGGGAGACGTGAACACGTCGCGCGTACGGGCGAGCTCGACAATGCGGCCGAGATACATCACGGCCACGCGATGGCTGATGTGCTGCACGACCGCCAGGTCATGGGCGATAAAGAGATAGGAGAGGCCCAACTCGCTTTGCAGGTCTGCCATCAGGTTGATCACCTGCGCCTGCACGGAGACGTCGAGGGCGGAAACCGGCTCGTCGGCAATGATGAGCCGAGGGTCGAGCGCCAGCGCGCGGGCGATGCCGAGGCGCTGGCGCTGGCCGCCCGAGAACTCATGGGGGTATTTGTTGACGTGCTCTGGCCTGAGCCCCACCCGGGCAAAGAGGTGCGCGATGCGCTCCTCGCGCCGCCGCCCGGGCGCTTGCGGGAAATTGTGCAGGGGCTCGGCGACGATTTCGCCGGCGGCAAGGCGCGGATTGAGCGAGGAATAGGGATCCTGAAAAATGAATTGGATGGCCTTGCGGTATTGGCGCATTTGCTGGGCCGGGAGCGCCGTGATGTCCCGGCCTTGCAGACGAATGGCCCCCGACGTCGGTTCGATCAGCTTGACGATCAGGCGTGCCGCCGTCGACTTGCCACAGCCCGATTCCCCAACCAGCCCGAGCGTTTCGCCGGGGAAGACGGAAAACGAGATGCCGTCGACGGCAAACACCCAGCCTTGTCGGCGGCGGAATAGGCCACCGCCGACCGCAAAATGTTTGACGAGGTCGATGACCTCGAGAATGGGGGCGACCTCAACCATAGGCGACCTCCGCCGCGCGCTCGGAGTGCCAACAGGCGGCGAAGTGATGGGGGGCCTGCTCCTTGAGGGGCGGCGGCGCGCTGCGGCATGTCTCGCTGGCGAGCGAGCAGCGCGGGGCAAAGGCGCAGCCTGCAACGGGCTCGCTTAGGGACGGCAGCATGCCGGGGATCTCGGCCAGCCGGGTCTTGGGCTGGGGCTGGGGCAGGGTCTGGAGCTGAGGCGACCCGCGCACGATCCGCGGCACCGAGCCCAAGAGCCCGACGGTATAAGGGTGGCGCGGTCGCCGAAACAGCTGGGATACCGGCGCCTCCTCGACCTTGCGTCCCGCATACATGACAATCACGCGCTGGACCGATTCGGCGATCACGGCGAGGTTGTGGCTGATCAGGATCACGGACGTCGCGAGCTCGCGCTGGAGCTGCCGCAGCAGGCGTAGGATCTGCGCCTGGATCGTCACATCGAGCGCGGTCGTTGGCTCATCGGCAATCAAGATATCGGGTCGGCACGCCAGTGCGATGGCAATCATGATGCGCTGGCGCGTGCCGCCGGAGAGCTGATGCGGGTATTCGGTGAGCCGCCGCCGCGCATCGGGGATACGCACGAGATCCAGCATTTCGGCGGCGCGGTCATGAGCCGCGCGCCGGCTCAGGCCCTGGTGCAGCATCAGGGGTTCGGCGATCTGGCGGCCGACGGCCATCACCGGATTGAGCGAGGTCATGGGCTCCTGGAAGATCACCGAGATCTCGTTGCCGCGAATGGCGCGCATGGCGGTCTCATCGAGACCAATGAGCTCGCGCCCGCGAAACCGGATGCTGCCGCCAACGATGCGTCCGGGGGGCATCGGCAGCAAGCCTAAGATGGAGAGGGCGCCGACGCTCTTGCCGCAACCCGATTCGCCGACGATGCCGAGGGTCTCGCCCCGCCGGAGGTGGTAGGAGAGCCCGTCGACGGCGCGCACGATGCCGTCGCGCGTAAAAAACCAGGTCTTCAAGTCGTCGACGACGAGCAGCGGTTCGGTGTCTTCTGCCGTGCTGGAAACGACGTCGTTGGGTTTCGTCTCGGCCAGGGCTCACCTCACATGCGCCGGGCGATGCGCGGGTCGAGCGCACCGCGCAAGCCGTCGCCCACCAGGTTGACGGCGAGCACGGTGGCGCCAAGCAGCAATCCTGGACTGAGGATCAACCAGGGCGCAATCTGGAAGAAGGTACGGCCCTCGGCCATGATATTGCCCCAGCTCGGGACCTCCGGCGGCGTGCCGGCGCCGAGAAAACTCAGGATTGCTTCCACCAGCATGGCGGCGGCGCAGATGTAGGTCGTCTGCACGATCAGGGGTGCCAGGGTATTGGGCAGGATGTGTTTGAACACAATGCGCGCCGGGCGCGTACCGGCGACGATGGCGGCCTCGACGTAGGTCTGCTCGCGCAGGCTCAGCACCACACTGCGCACCAGCCGGACCACGCGCGGAATTTCGACCACCGTGATGGCGATGATGACGGTGAAAATGCTGGCTCGGGCGACCGACATCAGGGCGATCGCCAATAAAATCGCGGGGATCGACATCAGGCCGTCCATGACCCGCATCACAATGGCGTCGGCAATCCGGCTGTAGCCGCTGACGAGACCGATGGCGAGGCCAAGCGCGCTTGCCAGCAGCCCGACGACCAGCCCAACCATCAGGGAAATGCGCCCGCCGTAGATGGTGCGGCTCCAGACGTCGCGTCCCAAGGCGTCGGTGCCGAGCAGGTGCTCGGCCGATGGCGGGCGCAGGCGTGCGATCGGATCGATCTCCTGCGGATCGTGGCTGGCGAGCCATGGGGCCGCGAGCGTGATCAGCAATACCGCGGCAAACAGCACCGCGCCCAGCACGACCATGGGGTACCGGCGCACGAGGGCGCGCCGCGGCGGTGATAGGATGCCGGCGTCCCCCGCCAGGCCAACCTGATGTAGGGCGTCGGTCACCGTAGCTGGCCTCAATAGCGGATACGGGGATCGAGCACGACGTAGAGGAGATCGATGATCAGATTGAGCAACACGTAGACAGCGGAGAAAATCAACAGCACGCCTTGAATGACGGGATAGTCGCGGGTCAGGATCGCATCGACGACCAGGCGGCCGATGCCGGGAATGGCAAAGACGCTCTCGGTCACGACCACGCCGCCGAGCAGCAAAGCGACGCCGACGCCGATGATGGTGACAATGGGAACCGCGGCGTTGGCCAGGGCGTGGTCGATCAGCAGCTGACGCGGGCCCAGCCCCTTGGAACGGGCGGTGCGGATATAGTCCTGGCTCAGCACCTCGAGCATGCTGGCGCGGGTAATGCGGGCGATCAGCGCCATGAAGCTCAACCCCAGGGTCAGGCTTGGCAGCACGAGGTGGTTGGCCCAGGCGCCGATCCCATCGCGCAACGGCGCGTAGCCCTGCACGGGAAAGACGTCCCAGGTCATGGCCAGAGCGTAGACAAGCAAGTAGGCGACCACGAAGATCGGCAGCGAAAAGCCGAGCACGGCCAAGGTCATGACGGCATGATCGATCCAGCTGTCGGCGCGCCAGGCCGCGATCACGCCGATTGGCACGGCGAGCAGGACCATGACAATGGTCGTGCTGATGGCCAGCGATATGGTCGGCTCCATGCGCTGGGCCAAAAGCCGCGTCACCGGCTGGTTGGAAAAGATCGAAACGCCGAGATCGCCACTGGCGAGGCTAGCGAGCCAGACCGCAAACTGTTCATAGAGCGGCCGATCGAGGCCAAGCTTGCTGCGAATGTCGGCGATCTGTTGCGGGGTGGCGTGGTCGCCCGCGATCAGCGCGGCCGGGTCGCCGGGGCTCATATGCAGGATGGCGAATACGACGATGGCCACGATCCCGAGCACCGGCAAGGTCGCTAGGATGCGCCGTAGGATATAGCCATACATCGTCGTTGCCGCCGCTCGAGGGCCGGGCAGAGGGCTCGCGCGGCCAGCGCGCGAGACGCGCGCCGGCTAGTGTTTTTCGATGTTCCAGTAGAACAGCGATGGCGCCCGGATCAGACCCGTGAGCTCCTTGCGATAGGCGATAATGCTGCGGTACTGGCCGAGGGGGATGTAGGAGACGTTGTCCATGTGCGCCTGCTGCAATTGATCGGTGATCTGCTGGCGCTTGGCGCTGTCGGTCTCCAGTGCCCACTGCCGCGTCAACTCGACGATTTTCTGGTCGCACGGCCAGCCATACCAGGCCTGCTCGCAATTCTTGATGTAGGTGTGGAGCAGCGGATTGCCGATGCCCGTCAGCGTCGCATTGGTGACAAAGAGGTTCCAACCGACTTGTCCGGGGGCGTCCTTGGAGGCGCGCCGCTGGGTGAGCGTGCTCCAGTCCATGGCCTGCAGGTCGGTGCTGGCACCCATGCGCCGCAGCATCTGTGCCGTGACCAGGGCGGCCGGGTGCAGAATGGTGTTGTCGGCCGGATCCATGACGACCAACGGACGGCCGTCATAGCCGGCCGCCGTCAGCATGGCTTTGGCCTTTGCCGGATCAAAGTGAGCCAGCGCCTCGGCGCCGAGGCGCGACTCATTGGCGCCGCCGCAGCCGAACACGGCCGGGCACGCCAGATAACGCTTGGGGTCGCTGATGATGGCCGCCAGGTAGTCGGTCTGCTTGATGCCCCACATCAGGGCCTGGCGCGCTTCCTTCTTGTCGAAGGGCGGGTGCAGGTGATTGATCACCAAGAACAGCTGATAGCCGAGCGGGTCGTTGGGCTCGATCACGATATTGGGGTTTTTCTCAACCGTTCGCATCAGATCGTCGGAGGGCGACTCCAGGAGATCGAGTTCGCCCTTGGCGAGCGCGCCGGTGGCGACGGCGGCATCGGGCAGATAGGTCGACTCGACGCGATCGACCTTGACTACCTTGCCGCCGGCCGCCTGGCTCGGCGGCTCCTGGCGCGGCACGTAGCCGTCGAACTTTTCGTAGACCACCTTGCTGCCGGGGACGAACTCCTCCTTGACGAAGCGGAAGGGACCGGAGCCGATCACCTCGGTGATCTGGGTATTGGGGTCGGTGTTGGCGATCCGCTCGGGCATCATGAAGGGAACGTTGCTGTCGATCTTGCCCAGCGCCTCCAGCACAAAGCCGACGGGCTGCTTCAGCACGAGCTTGAAGCTGGCGTCATCGACGGGGTCGATGCTGGTGACGAACTCCCACAGCGCGCGGCCCATGCCGTCCTTGGCCGCCCAGCGCTTGAGGGAGGCCACGCAGTCGACCGCGCGCACGGGGGTATTGTCGTGCCATTTGAGGCCGGCGCGCAGCTTGAAGGTGTAGGTGAGTTTGTCGTCGCTCACCGTCCAGGTGTCCACCATCTGCGGCTGCGGCACGTTGTTGGCGTCGAGTGCAAACAAGGTGTCCCACACCATGTAGGCGTGGTTGCGGGTGATGTAGGCCGTGGTCCAAATCGGATCGACGATCTTCAAGCTGCCGATGGGGACCGAGCGGATGATTTTCTTCTGCGCCTCGGCCCCGGCCGAGAGGGCAGCCAGGCCCGCCACGGCCAAAATCGCAACCCCCCATCGCTTGGAGGAAAAGGTGGGCCCGCGCCTGTGCATGCAAACCTCCTGGCTCAATCCGCCGGCTCGTGGCCGTCGCACCCTTGAGGGGGATGCGGTTAAAAGAGTGCCGGGAGTGTGCACGCAACAGCGGATCAGTGTCAAAAGCCGGCACCGGGCTCGGGCAAAGGGCAAAGGCCGCCTTGGCCTGCCCAAAATGCCGGCAGCTTCAGCACGGCGCGAAACCCGCCGGCACGTCCAGATCGGGGCGGCTGTCGAACAGGCGCCGCCAGGCAATTTTGCCGAGCCTCTGCGCCTCCGCCACGATGCGCTCCTCGTCCATGGTCAGGATCTCGCCGCCCCGCATGATCCAGCGGCCATCGACCATCACCGCCTCGACGTCGCTGCCCTGCCCTTGATGGACGTAGTCCGAGACGACGCGCAAAACCGGGACCAGATGCGGGCGCTGCAAATCGACGACGATGAGATCGGCCTTGTTGCCGGCGATCAACGCACCGCCGTCGGCGACCCCCAGCGCGCGGTAGCCGTTGACGGTGGCCCAGCGGTGGACCTGCTCGGGGGTCGGTTGCCGGCCGTCCTGGCGGCGCACGCGTTCCATGAACAGCCCGGTGCGCAGCACCTCGACCATGTCCTCCGCCATGTTGTCGGTGCCCATGGCGATCCGGCAACCATAGCTTTCAAGGTCGGCGATGCGCGGGCTCAAACCCCGCCGGGCGGCGATCGCCGAATTGAAGGAGACCCAAACCTTGGCGCGGCCAAGTCGCTTTTCCTCGTGCGGCTCCATGCAGCGACAGTGCGCGGCAATCAGCCGGTCGTTGAGAAAGCCCACCTCGTCCAGATATTCCGTCGGCAGGCAGCCGCGCTCGGCCTTGACGGCTGCGACCTCGCCCCAGATCTGGTTGAGGTGGACGGTGGCAACGGCATCGAGCTTTTGTTGCAGGGCACGCACGTCGCGCAAGAGCTCGGGCGAGCACATGTCGGGAGCCCAGGCGGAGACGCCGATGCCAATGCGCCCGTCGGCGCTGCCGTGGCGTTTGGCGTGCAAAGCCTCGATGCGTTCAAGGCAGCGCTCGCCCAGCTTGCGGTCGACCTCGAACGGCGCCGGGTCTCCAATCGAACCCTTGGCCTTGTCCCAGGCCCGTTCGGTCAGTAGGAAGCGCGCGCCGCTTGCCGCCAGGTCCTCGACGTAGGTTTCGATCCCCGTTGCGTCCTCGAGGATGGCGGTCGTACCGCAGCGAATAGCCTCGAGCACACCGAGCTGGCAGAAGATCGTGAGCTCATCGGGGGAGAGCGGCGGCATGGGCAGCGGCGCTAAGCCGCTGCTGAAGGGCGGCCGATGCGGCGGCGACAGATCCTCATAGATGCCGCGCGCCAGCGTCATGTGCAGATGGGTGTGCACATTGGCAAAGCCCGGCATGACGGCCTTGCCGGTAGCGTCGATTTTTTCCGCTTCCGGGTAGCGGGCGAGTACCTCGCCGCTTTTGCCGACTTTGGCGATGCGATCGCCGGCGATGGCCACGGCGCCGTCGTAGATGACGGTGTCGTCGGCATCAACGGTTGCCAGCGTGGCGCCGTGAATGACAATCGTCATGGCTGCCCCTTCCATCGGCTTTGCTCAACGTCTCGGCTGCCCGCAATGATACACCGGTTGGACGGGCCGCCAACCGCGGTCCCAATGCCGGGGGCGCTGGCAACGGCGGCGCCCACTCGTGCATCAGCTTCTCAAAATTCCAACGCCTAGCTCGTCCGCAGGGGCAGGGGAGGCACGGTGCGGCGGGGGCAAGGATCGATGGTCTTGCGCCGGCTCGACCCGTCGCTAGGTCCGCAATGAGGCCCGAGGTGCGCGGACCCCCCGCCGGCCCGCGAGCCCATCACCAGGCCCGATCCATATCGTCGACTTTAGAAGCGGTAACAGCGGTTCTCATGGCGACAGCCGGCGATCCAAGCATTTGCAGGCCGCCGCACGAGCGGCAGACACGATCTTCTCGATTCCGTAATAAGTCTCACATTTCGCACCCATCGATTGGCCCGAATCCACAAACAAGACTGATCCGCGGGCCGGCTGTCATCGTAACCCTCAAATTCGCTCACGGCGTAGCATTGGTTGCGGGCTAACGAGGAGACGCGATCGGCAATTGACTGATGGTGTTTGCCGAGAGTGCCTGTCGCATTGGCTGAGGGTCTCGCGCCTTGGTTCAGGGTCGCTGCGCGAGGTGGGGTCCGCGTGGTCTTGCGGCGATGGGGGTTAAGTACCTCAGCCGTCGAAATTTTATTTGTGCTTGCCGCTCGTGTGCGGCGTGGGACGCATTGACTTGGGTTTGGTGAAGTGGGCTCTTTATATGCTCAAGACCATTGTTTCCGCGTTTGCGGTACTCCTCGCCATCGTCGGGTTCGCTGAGGCACAGGAGCAGCGGCGCGTCGCTTTGGTCGTGGGCCAAGGCGCCTATACCAGCCTCACCGAGCTCGCCAATCCCAAGCTCGATGCGCGTCGCATGGCGGCACTGCTGACCGGCCACGGCTTTGATGTCATAGCTTGTGACGGCAGGACGCCCGGTTGCTTCGATCTGACCCGCGCCGGCCTGCTTGCAGCCCTGGCGAGGCTTGAGACCAAGGCCAAGGGCGCGGCGCTGGCAATCGTATACTTCGCCGGGCACGGCATGGAGGTGGCGGAAGGGAACATACTCGCCCCTGTGGATGCCGGGGTGGATTGCAAGACCTGGACGGTAACCCACGGCGTGCCGGTCGAGCAGATCTTGAACGCTGTTGCAGCCGCCAAGCGCAAGATCCTCGTGCTCGATGCGTGTCGCGACAACCCGCTGGGGCTGCTCTGCCCGCCGTTAAAAGATGCCACTAAGCTCGCGTTCAAGAAGATCGAACCGCGCGACATGCGCGGCTTGCTCCTCGTCACCTCTGCACAGTTCGGCCAGCAAGCTCTCGACGGTCTGCCGGATACGCATTCGCCGTTCGCTGCCGCCTTGTTCGCCGCATTGGAAGCAAACCCGAACATCTATTTCGAGCAGGTTATGAACGAGGTGGCGCGCGTAACCTACGAGACAGCGCAAAAACAAGCAGGCTTCTCCCAGATCCCCGGGAAGGTCGTGGGTGGTGAGGCCCCCGCGGACTGCCTCGCCGGCGTGAGCTGTATCGGTGATGCGCGCGTCGCTGCGCTCGCGGTCGAGAATGATCGCTTGGCCAGCGAGGCGGCGGGTGTGCGCAAATTGCTGAGCGAAGAGGAAGCCGTTCGCGGCAAGCCTTACAGCGGCGAGGAGCGACAACGGCGCATCACGGAATTGGAGCAGACACTTCGCAGTCTCAGTGTCAGCGCCGACCCCGTTCGGCAGGAGGCGCGCCGATTGGTTGCCCAAGGCAAGGTTTCGGACGGCAGGACCATGCTCGAGGCGGCGCTAAGCGCCGATGAGAGGGAGATTGCGCAAGCCGAGCGCGGCGGCGACCTTGGCCGGGCAGCGGCGCGGCGCCGGCAGGCGGCGCGGAGCGCGCGCGATCTGGCCACGCTGGCACACGGTACCAACGCCTACGCGGCCATGGTCTACTACCGACGCGCGACGAGCCTCGATACGTCTGATCCCGAGACCTGGAACGACTATGCAAACGCGGCGCGCAATGCTGGCCTCACGAGCGATGCCAAGGCGGCGTTCGAGCAGGCCGTGGCGAAAGCGCGCGCCGCCAACGATCCGCAGCGCCAGTACTGGGCGATGCTGGGGCTCGGCGACATAGCGCGCGACCAGGGCAGTCTTGCCGACGCTCTGCGGCATTATCACAGTGCCGCGGCCATCGCCGAGCCCATTGCCAAGGCGCACCCCAGCGATACCAGATGGCGGAGGGACATATCGGTCTCGCAGGAAAAGATCGGCGAAATCCTGCATGCTCAGGGCAACCTGCCGGCCGCTCTTGTCAGCTTACGTGCCGCCCTCGCCATCAGAGAGCGGCTGGCCAGGGCCGATCCCGGCAATGCCGATTGGCAACGCAACCTTTCGGCGGTGCACGAAAAGATCGGCGATGTGCTGATCGATCAAGGCAACCTCCCGGCGGCGCTCGCAAGCCATGAGGCTGCGCTCGACATCGATAGTCGTCTGGTCAAGGCCGATCCGGGTAATATCACTTGGCAGCGAAATCTCTCGGTCGCGCACGAGAAGGTCGGCGACGTACTGCAGAGCCAAGGCAATTTGCGCGCCGCGCTCGCCCGGCAGGAGGCCGCACTCGCCATTAGAGCGCGCCTCGCCAAGCTGGACCCCAACAACACGAACGTGCAGCGCGATTTATCGGTGTCCCAGGAAAGGATCGGCGCTTTGTTTGAAGCGCAAGGTAACCTCGCTGCGGCGCTCGCCGGCCATCAGGCCGCGCTCGCCATCAGGGAGCGTCTTGTCAAAGCCGATCCCAACAATACGGGCTGGCAGCGCGATTTGGCGGTTGCACAGGAAAAAGTCGGCGATGTGTTGCGAACACAAGGCGTTCTGCCCGCCGCGCTTGCAAACTACCAGGCCTGCCTCGGTATCCGGGACCGTCTCGCCAAAGCCGATCCCTCTAACGCTGAATGGCAGCGCGACCTATCCGTGTCGCACGAAAGAATTGGTGATGTTCTCCGCGCCCAAGGAAACCTTCCCGGCGCGCTCGCGAGCCAACAGGCTGGGCTCGCCATCGTAGACCGCTTGGCCCAGACCTCCCCCCACAACGGAGCATGGCAGCGCGACCTGTGGGTTTCCCGAAACAAGGTTGGCGAGATCTACCTCGATCAAGGCAACGCCGCCAAGGCGCTCGTCGAGCATCAAGCGGCGCGCAACATTGTCGAGCGTTTGACAGCCTCTGATCCCAGCAATGCGGGTTGGCTGCGCGACCTCTCGATAAGTCAAAACCTGATCGGACACGCGCTTCTGGCGCAGGGTAACCTGGCGGCTGCCCTGAAATCGTACCGCGAAAGTCTCAGCATCCGAGAGCGGCTAGCCAAGGCCGATCCCAACAACAGCCAATGGCAGTACGACCTGGCGGCGTCGCAAGAAAACGTCGGCGACATTTTGCTCGCCGAGGGCCAGTACGCCGCAAGCCAAACCTATTACCAAAGGCGCCATGCCATCAGCCGGGCTCTCGCCGAGAGCGATCCTCTTAATGCGCGCTGGCAATTCAACCTGGTGGAGAGCCTGCTGCGGTTGGCCATCGCCGATGTTTTGCTGGCGCAAGGCGCCGACAAGGTGTCGGCGGAGCTCGCCAGAAGGTTTATTGTCGCTGTCGCGTTGCCCGCCGAAAGCGACCTGCAAAAGCGGGTTGAGCTCGGCAGCGCGATTTTCAAACTGGCGAAGCGAGCAGAGCCTGCAACGACATATTTGCAGGAGGCGCGTGAAATTTTGCGCCGAGAATTGGCCGCGCAACACCTGAACGAGCGACAGAAGCAGTTGTTTACAACGATTGAGAGCGCACTGACAGCGCTGCCCAAGTAGGGTTTTCAAGCCGTCGGCCGCGCGTCGTGGCGCGCTCCATTGCCGACGGCCACGAGCTCAGAAGACACGTTTGAAATAGATCGTCTAGCACCGAGCAGAATGGGCGAGGGCGGCTCTGCCTCGTGCCCTCGGCACGATCAGGCTTGGCCTTCACAGCACTCGCGCGAACGTGAAAAGCCGTGTAGGCGCGCGCAGCGATCCGAACCGGCTGCGCGGTCGTAGAGCCCTTGCCGGTAGGCCGTAAAGGTTACTCCGCGCCAAAACGAGCATCGTCGGGGGTGGCTTGCGTACTTTGTACAACGTGCTCGGCCTGCGGCCGGGAGCAGGCAATGACGAGATCAAGGTGGCCTTCCGAAAGCTGGCCAAGGCATACCATCCCGATCTGCGTCCTGCAGACAAGAGGGCGGAAGCGCGTTTCAAAAGGATCAACGAAGCTCACGCGATCCTGTGCGACGCTGCGACACGGGCGAGGTATGATGCAAGCCTGTCGCGGCGGCGTTCGCTCAGACGCCAGCGCCTGCGTAATACCGCAGGAACCATGGCGGCATCGTGCGCGCTGACAGTGACCCTCATTCTGGCAGCTATAGCTTGGCGCCAGCAAGGCAGCCCGCTGTCATTATTCTCGGCCGGAGGACCGTGGACCAAGGCCCCAACCAGCGCGGGCCCCGGAGTGGCGGAACAGGGGACCACGCCGGTCGAGAGGCAGCGAGCGGATTTGGCGGGCACGAAGCGCAGGGCTGAAACAAGGTCGGTCGATGTCGCCTTGGACGGCTCGCCGCCGCCACAGCTGAAACAAGGTACAGCAATTGAGCATGGTGCCGCGCGCGAGGGTCGCGTCGAAGACCACCATAACGACGCCACCGAACGCGGACGCTGGCCGACGCGTGGTGGGCTCCCCGATGGCAAAAGCGAAGCTCCCGCGGCGGAAGATCGCGAGGAAAATAGGCAGGCAAGCGCGGCGGATCCAGGTCGGACGCGAACCGTCAACTGGGCCAGTTATCGAAATGCGCGTTTCGGGTTCACCGTCAAATATCCCGCCGACATCTTTTCCTTCGAGGCGGCCCAGTCCGACGACAGCGTCAAGCGGTTTCGCTCCCGCGATGGACGGGCTGTGTTTCGGATTTTTGCGGCCCGCAACCTCAACGGCAGGACGCTCGGTCAATACCGCACGGCGTTGCTCCAAGAGCGCTATGCGAAGGCGACCTTGGACTATGCGCCGCAGCGCAGCACATGGTTCGTGCTTTCAGGTTTTTCTGGAGACGACATTTTTTACGAGCGTGTGACGTTCGCCTGCGACAAACGTTCCTTGCACGGATGGATGCTTGCTTTCCCCGCATCTGAGCGATCGCTGTACGACCGCATCACCGAGGACATGCATCGCAACTATCGGCACAGCAATGGGCCCAGAGCGGGCTGCGGCGAATGAAGGCACACGGGGGCCGCTAATCGCGCCGAGCCCGATTGCGGCCAACCTGATGACAGCCCAGCCTATCGAGCATGGCCTCAAGGCACTACGTGCTCGATTGCTCGGCAGCGTTGTGATGCCGTCGCGAGCTTGCCTGAGAACTCCTTCCGGTTGCTCGCGCGACCGGGATGGCAGGGGCGCGCAAGGACACGTGTCGTTGTAAGCTTCGCGTGAGCGGACAGGCAGGCGTCGGTGACACTGTCTTGCTTATGCCGTATCGCCCGCGGGCCGCTCAGTGCTCAGTTCAGCGCCGCATCCTCGGAGCCCCTGCGGCCCGCCAATCCGCTCGGATCGGCCATGAGAAGCTCCTCATAGAGCGTGCTGGGGTCTTCGTCTTGGTCAAGGCCTGGGTCGCTCAAGGCGTAGAAGGTGCCGAATACCGCCTCGTAGGCGATCATACGCAAAACGAGACTGAGATCGCGCCGGATGATGCCGGCCGCAAGCATCCGTTCGATCGCGGGTCCAACGTCGCCGAAGGAGCCGGTGGGATCGAGCTTGCAGTTGCTGATGATGTTGTCCAGGGATGAGTCGCGAAAGACCGGGTTGATAATGACCGTCCAGAGATGCTGCAGAAATTCTTCTCTCGCTACCATGTGCTTGCCTCGGCCTCCGTGTCGGAAAAAAGTTGGTCGAAATGCCCTGGGATCGGGAATCAAACTGGTGAGATGGCATTAAACGCCCGCATGAATTTGACCAAGTCGAGGCTCGAAGCGCGCCGACGCCGGATTTGTCGGGTTTCCGGACCACATCTTGAGCCCGTTGCACGATCCAGGGGGGACCCGTGACCTGCTGCCGTTGCCCGCGCTAGCGCACCAGCCCGAGGAAGCGCGGCACGACGAGCGCTAGGTCTGGAATGAAGGCGACCAGCAGCAAGGCCACGACGATCGCCGCAAGAAACGGCAGCAGCGGTCGCACCAGCTTTTCCATGGGCAGGCCGCTGATCGCCATGCCGACAAACAGACACAGCCCCACCGGCGGGGTGATGTGGCCGACGGCGGATGCAACCACACAAACGATGCCGAAATGGATGGCGTTAACGCCGGCGGCCTGCGCCACGGGAAGCAACACGGGCACGGTCACCAGGATGATCTCCGAGGGCGTCAGAAAGGTGCCGAGGAGGAGATACAGCAGAATGATAAGGATCAGAAAAAGCCACCATTCCGGCGCGATGACCGCGATCGCTTCGGCGACCTTGAAGGGGAATTTCGAGTAGGTCAGCACCCAGCCGAAGGCGCCGACGAAACCGATGATGAGGCCGATCACGCCGGAAAGTCGCGCCGAGTCCGCAAAAATGGCGGGCAGCTCGCGCCACGCCGGCTCGCGATAGAAAATGGGCGGCACCGCCAGGGCATAGACCACGGCCACCGCCGCCGCCTCCGTCGGCGTGAACCAGCCAAAGAGAATACCGCCCATGATGATGACGGGGATCATCAGCGCCGGCAGGGCATTGCGCAGCACCGCCATGAACTGGGGCAACGTCGGCGGCAGCTCTTTGGGATAGTTGCGCTTGCGGGCGATGATGAAGACCGGCACCGCCATGCCGCCGCCGACGAGCAGGCCGGGCAGGATTCCCGCCGCAAACATTGCCGCCACCGACTCCTCGGCCATCCAGGCATAAATGACGGCAATGATGGAGGGTGGAATGATCGGTGCCACCACGGCCGTGGAAATGGTGAGCGCGGTCGCGAAATCGAGGTCGTAACCTTTGCGGACCATTTGCGGGATCAGGAAGGTGCCGAGTGCGGATACGTCGGCGACCGCCGAACCGGAGATGCCGCCGAAAAACATGCTGTCGACGACGTTGACGTAGGCGAGCCCACCCCGGAAGCGGCCGACCAAGGCGGTGGCAAGGTCGATGATCACGCGCGCAACGCCGCCGCGGGCGGCAATGTTGCCGGCGAGGATGAAGAGGGGCGCCGACAGCAAGAGGTAAGAATCGGACAGCAGCCCGACGAAGCGGGTGGGAATGATAATGGGATTGAGCGCCGGGAACAGCATGGCGGCAGCGAGCGCGCCGACCCCCAGCGCGATACTGATGGGCATGCCGAGCAGGATAAAGACAATAAAGACGATCAGGAGCGTTTCGGCCATAGGCTCCTCACGGCCACGAGAATATTGCGCAACATCGGCAGGATGATCAGGCCCGCGCCGATCGGCACCGCCGCGAACACCCAACCCAGCGGCAGCCCGAGCCCGGCGCTGGTCTGGAATTGGGCATTGGGCACCAGGACCAGGCTCAGTTTGATCAGGTAGAGAAAGAGGAAGATGCCGACGGCATTGGTGAGCACAAGCACACCCGCGCGCAGCCGCGGGTTAAGCTGGTTAATAAAGTAATCCAGGACCGTGTGCTGGCCGCGATACATGGCTGCCGCGGCACCAATCATCACCAGCCAGACGAAAAGGTAGCGCGGCACCTCGTCCAAGCCATCGATGCCGGCCCAGCCGAGGAAACGCATGATGACCTGGAGGAAGACCGCGCCCGACATGATTGCCAGGATCAACCCACCGAGATGGCCGAGGGCCTCGTAGGCGGCAGCCCAGACCTTCGTGCCCCGCCCGTCCGCCGCGGGGCCGCCGTCCGAGTTGGTCGTCATGGCTATTGCACGGCCAGGATGAAGTCGACGATCGGTTTGGCATCCTTACCGGCCGGGGTGGCGTAGAACTCCTCGTAAACGCTTTGCGTTGCCTGCCGGAAGGGTGTCGCGTCGGGCTTGGTGATGGTAACGCCCTTTTCGCGCACTTGGTCTTGGATGGTCTTATCCTCGTCCAGAATGAACTTGCGGTTGAAGGCGCGGGCGTAGGTCCAGGCCTCGCCGATGGCTTTCTGTCCGGCGGCATCCTGTTTTGCCCAACTGGCCTTGGACATGATGAGCGCGGTGGCTTGATGGGTGTGGCGCACGTCGGCCACGTATTTGACGATGTCGTAGAACTTGTTGTGATAGAAGGTATTCACCCCGCCTTCGGCAAAATCGATCACCTTGGTCTGCAGTGCGGTCGCCACCTCTGGGAAGGCGATCGGGGTGGAGATCATGCCGAGCGCCTTGAAGGTGGCGACCAGAATTTTGTCTTCCTGTACGCGCACCTTCCGGCCCTTGACGTCGTCGAGCCCATTGATGGGGGCATGGCCATAGATGCCGCGGTAGCCGGCGGCGATGAAGCCGATCAGCTTGAGCCCGCGCTTGTCGAGCACGCCTTCGTAGTAGTTGGTAAGCTTGTCGCTGCCGTCGAGCGACTTGAAGACGTGCTCATAATCCCGAAAGATATAGGGCAGCTGAAACACGCTCATCTCGGGGATCAGGGTAGACAGCGGCGCCGTGGTGATCGGTCCCAAATCGACGGCGCCCAACTGAATTTGTTGGGCGACCTCACGCTCACCGCCGAGCGCGCCGGAATGGTGATGCGCGACCTTGACCTTGCCGCTTGTCAATTCGTTGAGCTTGTCGGCGAACTGCTGGGCGGCCAAGCTGGTGCCATGTTTGGGCGGGTTCACATTGCCCATGCTCAGTTCCTGGGCAGGGGCTGCCCCCGTTGCGGCGAGCATGGTTATGGCAAGCACGCAGTGCGTCGCTGTGCGACGCAGCAAAACAAAACCTCGCATGTCGTCCTCCCTACAATCGCGGCCGGTTGCGAAAAAACCAATCCATCGCCCAGCCGTCGCTGTTTAAAGGCCTAACCTTGAGGATCGGAGCGCCGATGGTCAAGCGGCGTTTGGGCCCTGCCCATCACGGAACCGCACGATCCCGCCGCGGCCTGCCGGATCTCGTGCGCGCAGCGCTTTTTGTCGTCGGCTCGGACTTCGCTTGCGTGCCAGTGCACGCAATCCTGTCACAACGGCGCGCACTATCGTAGCATGGCCCGGCCAAGACGGGGGTGGCGATGTTTCGGCGTGCGCCTGCGCGATCTCTGAGCGCCTTTCGTTTCAGGCCCACCCTGTGCGTCGTCGCATCCGAGCGTGCCGCTTCGCGGTCGGGAGGTCTGCTGGGATGCAGGATATGGGGTCGGCGACGGCGTTCGCTGGCAAGGCGCGACTGTCGGCGGCGCGCTGGTCCGGCTCAGCCGCAACGGTCCTGCCGTTCGTTGTTGTCGGCGCGCTCTGGGAGCTCGTCGCCCACCTTGAAATTTTTCCCACGCGCTTGTTTCCACCCCTGGAGACCATCGGGGCCGCTTTCCTGCGCCTGACCATCTCCGGGGTCTTGCCGCTGCACGCCGTCGATACGGTGCTGCGGCTGCTGACCGGTTTTGCGCTCGCCGCACTCGCCGGGGTCAGCATCGGTATCGCCATGGGGCGCTGGCGCTTGGCGGAGGATTTGGCCCTGCCGCTTGTCAGCATGGGCGCGCCGATCCCTGGCATCGCCTATGCGCCGTTATTTCTGCTCTGGTTCGGCCTGGGCAACGTCTCAACCATTCTGCTGGTCGGCTTTGTTGCGGCCTTTCCCATCATTTTCAACACCTGGACCGGGGTGAAAGCCGTCAAGGAGGTATGGGTGCGCGCGGCGCTTGCCATGGGCGCCGATGACCGCCGGCTATTTCACAAGGTGATCGTGCCAGGCGCGCTGCCCCACATCCTGACCGGCCTGCGCCTCGGACTGGCGCAGGCGTGGCGCATCCTGATCGGCGTGGAGATGCTGGCGGCCGTACCGCGGGGTCTGGGCTGGATGATCTTCGGTGCGCGCGAGTTTCTGAATACGGATGTGATGCTGGCGGGCGTCGTCGTCATTGGGGCCATTGGGCTCGCGTTGGAGAGGGGAGTGTTCAAGCGGCTTGAGGACTTCACGGTCGTGCGCTGGGGGATGATGACATGAACACCCTTGACGACCGCACGCGGGCGCTGCGGCGGCACGTAACTTCGCTGCTCTTGGCGGCGCTCACTTATGAGGGACTTGCGCGCAGTGGCGCATTTGCCCCGGCGCTGCTGCCGACGCTTGCGACGGTGGGAAAAGCGCTGATCGATGGCGGGTTGGATGGCAGCCTGCCCGGGCACGCCCTTGCCACGCTTTACCGGGTGCTGATGGGACTGGCGCTCGCCATCGCCATCGCCCTGCCGCTCGGGATCCTGATGGGTCGCTTTCGGCCAATCGAAGGCTTCTTTTTGCCGCTCGCCAGCGCGCTGATGCCGATCCCCTCGCTCGCCTGGGTGCCATTGTTCATTCTCTGGTTCGGGCTCGGCAATACGACCGCCATCGGCATCGTCTGCTATGCTGCGATCTTTCCCATGCTGATCAACGCCTGGTCGGGGGTACGCGCGGTCAACCCGATCTGGCTGCGCGCGGCGAGCGCTATGGGCGCCACCGAGCGCACCCTGTTCTGGAAGGTAATGGTGCCGGGATCGTGCCCGTTCCTTTTGGCGGGCTTGCGCCAGGCCTTTCTGCGCGCTTTTATCGCTGTGGTGGGAGCCGAGATGCTTGCGGCGTCCGACTGGGGGCTCGGCTGGATCATTTTCGATGCCAAGGAATTTCTAAAAACCGACGTGATGCTTGCCGCGCTTGCCGTTATTGGCGGCATTGGATTTGCCTTCGAGCGCTTGGTTTTCGGCGTGCTGGAGCGCCTCACGGTTGAGCGCTGGGGTATGCTACGGCTGGGCAAAGGCTGAGGGGAGCGCAATGCCCCACATCGAGGTCCGCGACGTCTCGCTTACCTACGACACCCCGGCCGGCCGCGTGGTGGGGGTGGCGGGCACGAGCTTCGACATCGAGCGGTCCGAGTTCGTCTGCCTCGTGGGTCCCAGCGGGTGTGGCAAGTCGACCCTGCTCAATATCATCGCCGGTTTTCTGGCGCCCACGGCCGGCGAGCTTCGCATTGCAGGTCAGCCCGTCAGCGGGCGCGGGCTCGACCGGGGTATCGTCTTTCAGGACTTCGCCCAGCTCTTTCCTTGGCGCACCGCGCTGAAGAACGTCGCCTTCGGCCTGGAAATGAAGGGCATCCCCAATCCGGAGCGTGAGAGAATTGCCCTGGAGCAGCTCCGTCTCGTCAAGCTCGAAAAGTTCGCCAACGCCTATCCGCATCACCTCTCCGGCGGCATGCAGCAGCGCGTCGCCATTGCGCGTGCGCTCGCCTATGATCCGGCCGTGCTGCTGATGGACGAGCCGTTCGCGGCGCTCGATGCGCTGACCCGCGATGACATGCAGCAGCTGCTTGCCGATGTCTGGCAGGCCAGCCGCAAAACCGTTGTTTACGTCACCCACAACGTGGCCGAGGCCGTCTATCTGGCCGATCGCGTGCTGGTGATGACCCCCCACCCGGGAAGCGTCAAATGCGAGCTGGCGATCGCGCTGCCGCGACCGCGCGACCCCTTGAGCGTCGAATTCATCGGCTATCAGAAGGAGCTGCTGCGGCAGCTGAGCCACACGGGGGGTGATGCTGCCGGCACCGGCGGTGAGGTCGCAAGACCGCCCGACCGCACCGCTAAACAAGCATAGGAGGAGGCGACCATGACCGGAGGCCAAGGGATCACCCGGCGATACACGCTTGCCACGTTAGCCGCGAGCGCATTGGCGCCGAGCTTGCCGCGCTCCAGCCTCGCCCAGGGGCTGGTGCTGCGCCAGGGCTACCAGACCAATCTCTGGGGCATGCCGACCTACTATCTCCTGCGCTCCGGGGCCTTGGAGAAGCGGGGTCTCAAGGTGGAGGAGTTCGGCGTGCCCTCCGGCAATTTGACCATGCAACAAATGGTGGCGCGGCAGGTCGACCTCGGCACCTATGCCGGCCCCTCCTTTATTTTGGGTCACGACAAGGGCGGTCTCGTCGGCCTCGCCGTCATCGCCCAGGTCGGCCGCACCACCCGGGTGATGGCGCGCAAGGACTTGGGGCTCAGCAAGATCGAGCAGCTAAAGGGTCTCAAAGTCGCCAACCAAACGGGGTCCTCGGTCGGCAACATTTTTGTCGATCAGATCGCGCCGGCAGCCGGCCTAAAAAAAAGCGACTACCAGGAAGTCCGCATGGACGTGAACAACATGGTAGCGGCCCTGGCGGCCAAGACCGTCGATGCCATGGTCAACGTCGAGCCCTACAACGCCATCGCCGAAGCCGACGGTCTCGCCACGACGATCATGGACTACTGGGATATCGACCGAATGCCGGTGTTCATGGCGGCGACCCCGGACTTCGTGGCCAAGAGCACGGAGAGCATTATCGCTTACCTCAAGGCCTGGCTCGAGGTCGCCGCCGATTTCAAAGGCAACCCGGCCAAGGTAGCCGACACCATCTACGGCTTTTACGCCGGCAAAGGCTATGCGATGTCGCAGGAGACCTTCCGCAAGGCGCTCGCCACCGTGGAAGTGGAGCCGGGGTTTCCCGCCGATTTGCAGCCCTACCTGCAGCGCCATGCGGAGGTGTTGCTAAAGGAGAAAAAGATCTCGGCCATTCCCGACTGGGGAAAAGCGCTCCGGCCCGATTTCATGGACAAGGCCCGCGCTTGATACCCTCCCCGTTGTCCCCAACGCCGTTTGCGAACGAGAGAAAAGGATCAAAGCCATGAGCGCTCACCCCGAAGCCGGTCAGCAACCGCTCGTCCGCAATTTCAAGCCCATTGCGCATCACGAGCTCAACGGCTTCGGCGGCATGGGCGAGGGCATGTCGATCCAGATCGCGCGGGATGGCCGCCGCATCCTTTGGCTGGCGCATGAAACCGCACCCAAGAACTTCACGGGCGTTGATGTCTCAGATCCGCGGTCTCCCAAGGTCGTCATCCAGACCGAACTGCCGGAAAGCCACATGCGCTCCAACTCGCTCGAAACCGTCGGCGATCTCATGATCGTGGCCTACCAGACCCAGAGACACGGGCAGAAGCCGGCGGGATTTGAGCTCTTCGACATTGCCGTGCCGGAGACCCCGAAGTCGATCGCCTTTGTCGACGCCTCGGGCCCGGGCTCGCGCGGGGTGCATCAATTGTGGTTCTGCGACGGCGAGACCGTCCACATGGCGGCCGGGGCGCCTGATTTCACACCGACAAATCCGCTCGACGATCAGTTCTACCGCGCCTTCGACGTGAGGAACCCGGCAAAGCCGGTGGAGGTGAGCCGCTGGTGGATGCCGGGCACGCGTGTCGGCGATGCCGCGGCGCCGCCGGCCCGACACCAAGCGCCGCGATACGACATGGGCTTTCGCGCCCACAACACCAATGTTTATCCGCAGCGACCCGACCGTTGCTATCTCGGCTATATCGACGGCGGCATGTTTATCCTCGACATCTCCGACCGCGCCAGCCCAAAGCCGCTCTGCCGGTGGGACAACTCGCCGCCGTTCTCAGGCTTCACGCACACGGTGCTCCCGCTGTTCGAGCGCGAGCTGCTGGTGGTGACCGACGAGTCCGTCGTCGACGACGCCAAGGACTGGCCGAAGCTCATTTGGATCCTCGATGGTCGTGAGGAGACAAACCCGGTGCCGATCGCGACCTGTCCGGTGGAGGGCGTCGACGACTATGCGCGACGCGGTGGCCGCTTCGGAGCCCACAACATCCATGAGAACGTGCCACGCCCGACGTCCTGGCATTCCGACCGGTTCATTATAGGCACGTTCTTCAACGGGGGTTTGCGCGCCTACGACATTTCCGATCCCTATCGCCCGCAAGAGGTTGCCGCCTTCGTGCCGGCCGCGCCGCGCGGTGCGCCGACCGGAGCCGTCCAGCTCAACGACGTCTTCGTCGACGAGCGCCAGATCGTCTACGCCGTCGATCGCCACATCGGCGGCCTCTATATTCTGGAAATGGCGTTCTGAGGGGGGCTTTGCCTTCGTGCGCGCGACATGGCTGCGCCGCACGAGGTTGCCGTTCAATTCTCCTGACCGGCGGCATTGCCCAGGGCGTGCAGGGGCGGCCAGGGTAGGGCTTGCGGTCGCCGCGGTCATGCAAAGTCGCACCTTAGTTTGGGAGCCGACGGGCGCGGCGGCTGCACCGCCCACGCGATTTGATCCGTTCCGGCGACCTGCCGCGACAGCTGCCACCCTGCCTCAGTATTGAGCGATCGTTGGCTGCCGCGGCCACCCCTTCGGTCATTGGTCGACAGGGCGCGCTTAGATGTGCCCGGCCGATCCAACAGGACCGCGCATCAACCTCGTTGCAAGCCGCCAGGGAAGATGGGACTGTAAGCGCACGATAGTGGAGGAGCCGATGTCTACGCGCCTTGCCCTGAGCCTTTGCCTGAGCCTCGCAGGTGTTATCCCCGCTGCAGCCCAGGATCTCCCGAAGACGACCGTCAAGGTCATCGGCCTCAACAGCCCGACGCCGGTCTCGATCTATGATGAGCTGCCGTTCTGGCGGCAAACGATCCCCGAGGCCTCCAAGGGTGCCATCACCGCCGACATCACGCCGCTCGACCAGATGGGAATCGATGACAAGACGATGCTGCGGCTTCTCAAGCTCGGGGTGATGGATTTTGCCGGCATGGATATCTCCAAAATGGCCGGTGATGATCCGCGGTTCGAGGGCTGTGATCTCGCGGGGCTGACGCTCGATCCCGACAAGGCACGCGCGGCCTGTGACGCCTATCGAGGCGTCATCGATAGGCAGATGCAGAAAAATTGGGGCGCCAAACTGTTGGCCTTTGGCGGCAATACGCCCCAGGTCTTCTGGTGCCGTCAGCCGATCAATGGCCTCGATGATCTCAGGGGAAAGAAGATCCGCGTCTTCAACAACACCATGCGCGACTTCCTCGGCGGTCTGGGTGCGACGGCCGTCAGCATGGCGTTCGCCGAGGTCGTGCCAGCTCTCAATAACGGCGTGGTCGATTGCGGGGTCACGGGTAGTCTCTCCGGCAACACCGCAGGTTGGCCGGAAGTGACAAAGTCGCTCTACAGCCTGTCGGTTGGCTGGAGCATCAACGTGCTGGCCGTCAATCTCAACAGCTGGAACCGCTTTGATCCCAAGCTGCAGGCGTTCCTGCTCGAACAGGTAAAAGCCTACGAGAACAAGATGTGGGATACGCTTAAGAAGGCGACGGGCGAGGCCGACAATTGCAACACCGGCAAGCAGCCCTGCACGCTGGGCAAGCTTGCCAATATCCAGCTGGTGCCGGTCAAACCGAGCGACGTCGAGGCCCACAAGAAACTCGTCGAAAGCGCGGTGCTCGCCGGTTGGGCCAAGCGCTGCGGCGCGGAGTGCACCAAGGAGTGGAATGACACCGTCGGCAAGGTGTTGGGACTGACGGCCCCGGCGAGCTGAGCGCTAGGTGACTGACTGCCCATGCGTCGCCTCACACACTGGGGTCTCTGGTTCGGAGGGGCGCTGATCCTCGCGGCGGCGTTGCTGATCGGCGTCGACGTCGTCCTGCGCAAGTTCCTGGTCCGCTCCATTGGTGGCGCCGACGAGCTCGCTGGCTATGCATTGGCCATCGGATCGGCCTGGGGGTTCGGGGCAGCCCTCCTCGACCGCGCGCACATCCGCATCGACTCGCTTTACCTGTTGTTTCCGAGCTGGCTGCGCGTGGCCCTCGACCTCGCCGGCCTCCTGCTGCTGGTCGGCTTCTTCAGTTTGGTCGCGTGGCATGGCAGCGGGGTGGTGATGCAATCGTGGACCTCGGGCTCCCGCAGCCAATCGGATTTGCAGGTTCCAACGGTGATCCCGCAACTGATCTGGGTCGCCGGCCTCGCCCTGTTCGTGCTGGTCGGCCTTGTGCTGCTCATCGATGCGCTCGCCAAATTGAGGGCAGGCAACGTCGGCGGCGTCACACGTACGATCGGGACCCGCTCCGCCGAGGAAGAGGTCGCCGAAGAAATCCAAGCGCTGAAAGAGCGGCAAACCGGGTAGGAGCGGGCGGGTCATGCTGATTGTGACGCTGCTGATCCTCATCGGCTTGCTGGCGCTGGCCGTGCCGGTGGCCGCTGGTCTCGGCGTCCTTGGGCTCGTCCTTTCCAGCCTTTATTCCAAGCTGCCACTGTCGCTCGCCATGGGCGAGATCAGCTGGGCGACGTCGAACAACTTTCTGCTGGTGGCGATCCCCTTCTTCGTGCTGCTGGGCGAAATCCTGTTGCGCTCGGGCATGGCGGAGCGGATGTACAACGCGCTGGTGCTCTGGATACCCTGGCTGCCCGGCGGCCTGATGCATTCCAATATTGCCGCCTGCGCCATGTTTGCGGCGACCTCGGGGTCCAGCGTCGCCACGGCGGCGACCATCGGCACGGTGGCGATGGGCGAGATCGAAAAGCGCGGCTATTCGGAGCGGCTGTTTCTGGGCACCATCGCCGCCGGCGGCACGCTCGGGATCCTGATCCCGCCCTCGATCAACATGATCGTCTATGGCGTCCTGACGGACACCTCGATCCCCAAGCTCTACCTCGCCGGCGTGATCCCCGGACTGGTGCTGGCATCGCTGTTCAGTCTGACCGTTCTGGTGATCTGCTCGATCCGACCGCTGCTGGGCGGCCGGCCGATCCCGGCCTCCTGGAGCGCGCGCATCCGCGCCTTGCCGGACCTCATCCCGCCGCTGGTGATCTTTCTAGCGGTGATCGGGTCGATCTATGCGGGCTGGGCGACCGCGACCGAGGCGGCGGCGCTCGGGGTTATCGCCGCGCTCGGGGTGGCGGCGGTGCGTGGCCGGCTGACCCTGACGGTCCTGTTGCACGCCTTCGAAGGCACCATGCGCACGACGGCGATGATCATGGCGATCGTCGTTGCCGCCTATTTTCTCAATTTCGTCATCACCTCGATTGGCCTGACCGGGCAAGTCAACAAATTCATCACCGAACTGGGCCTCACACCGACGCAACTGCTGATCGCCGTCATCTTTTTCTATTTCATTTTAGGGATGTTCATGGAGACGTTGTCGATGATGGTGGCAACCGTGCCCATCATCGCTCCCATCATGTTCAAGGCTGGCTTCGATCCCGTTTGGTTCGGCATTATCATTATTATTCTGATGGAACTCGCGATGATCACGCCGCCGGTGGGCATCAATTTGTACGTCGTCCAGGGCCTGCGCAAACGCGGCAGGATCGACGACGTCATCATCGGCAGCGCACCCTTTGTGATTACCATGCTGCTGATGCTCATCATCCTGTCGATCTGGCCGCGGCTTGCGCTTTGGCTGCCGTCGGTGGCCGGCTGAGCGGTTTGGCAGTCCTCGGCCGGCCCCCGCGCGCCTAGATGTTGCCGGTTCCATAGGAGGCGTCCCATCGCCATGCCGCGCTGGACCAGGGTGGCGCCCAGAAATATCGGCTGGCCAGCGCGCGGCGTGCCACTTATACGAGGTCGGTCAGATGCGCGGCTGCGGTGGGCGTGCACGGCGTGGTGAGGCATGGCTAACTGGAGAACCGGGCAAGGGACAGCAGCATGGCCGAGTGGATCGAGACCTATCGTGGCGTCGTCAGCGCCTGGGAATGCGATATCGTGGAGCATTTCACGATCGCCTACTATTTTGAGCGCTTTGCCGATGCGACACGGAATTTTTTCGAGCTTATTGACGAGGCCGAAAGGCTCGGAAGCGTGGTCGAGCCTCGCCCATCGCGTCTCCACACCAGCTTCCCAAAGGAGTTGCGCGCTGGTGATGGCTTCCACATCGTGAGCGCGGTCGTTGGCCTCGACGACAGCTCGCTGCGGCTTGGTCATCAGGTCGTCTATTCGTCACGGGCAGAGACCGTGTCCTGGGTCATGGAAACCCTGCCGTTGCCGGCCTCCACAATGCCAGAGCTGCGGCGCGGGCTCGAGGCCAAAGTCGTGGCCTGGCCGGGACCGCAAGTGCCTGAGGCGACGCGGACGGCGCGGCGCGGCACCCTCACCGCCCGCGACCGCGTAAAGCCGCGGGAGCTCGGCGAGGACGGGCGTATGGCGCTCGCCGCGCACGTGCATCGGTTTTCAGGGGCGGGCATGCAGTTTCTGTCCTCGATCGGCATGACCGGCGACTATATGCATCAGAACCGCCGCGGCTTCTCGACCCTGGCGCTGGACCTGAGACTGACTGGGGTCGCAGGGGTTGGCGACCGCATCGATGTTGAGACCGGGATCGCCCACCTTGGCAACACCTCGCTCAGCTATCTGCATCGCATGCGCGGTGCGGATGGTCGCGAGATCGCCTCTATGCTGCAGACCGGCGTGCAACTCGATCTCGACGCGCGGCGCCCGGCACCGCTGCCGCCGGTCATCCGGGAGGTGGTGTCGAGGTTGTTAGCGCAGGCCTAGACGAGTTCAGGTCAGAAACGGGGAGACGCCAATGACCAAAGCCGATGGCCCGCTGAAAGGTGTGAAGGTCGTTGCCTGCTCGACGGCGCAAGCCGGCACGGTGCCCTACATGTTGATGGCCGATCTCGGCGCCGAGGTTATCAAGATCGAGGTACCCGAAGGTGGCGATCCCCAGCGCGTCTCCTCGGTCCTACCGGGGCATCCGAGCTCGTTTTTCGAGACCAACAACCGCGGGGTCAAAAGCGTCACGCTCAATCTCAAGACCCCCGAGGGTCGCGAGATCCTGCGCCAGCTCGTCGCCCGTGCCGACATCTTTGGTCAGAACTTCCGGCCGGGAGCGGCGGAGAAGAACGGCTTTGGCTACGAAGAGTTAAAGCAGGTCAACCCGAAGCTCGTCTACATCTCGATTTCCGGCTATGGCCCGAAGGGACCCAACGCGCATTTGCCGGGAACGGACTCCATGGCGCAGGCGCTTGGCGGCATCGCCCAGGCCTATGCGGCGCCGGGCCAACCGATGCGCACCGGCATCGCCTCCGTTGCCGATGAAACCTGCGCCATCCTCGCCTTCGGTGGGGCGCTGGCGGCCTTGACGCATGCGCGCGCCACCGGCGTCGGCCAAAAGGTCGAACTCTCGCTGCTTGGCAGCATCGTTCGCCTGCTGGGCTGGACCTTCACGACGACCTTGTGGCGCGGCACCGACCCGGTGACGGGCCAGGCCCGCGTCGCCGGCACGCGTGAGCACCCGGCGATGTCGGCGAGCTTCAACGATCGTGACGGCAAGCCGATGGTGTTCCAGCTCGGTGGCGACCAATGGCAGAAGGCGATGGTCGGGCTGGGCTTTTACGGCGAGGTGGAGAAGGCCGGTTTCGGCCACTTGGGTGAGGCCATGGACAGTGCCAAGCGGCGGGCCGAGCTGCTCGCCTTGCTCGACCGTCTGTTCGCCACCAACACGCGCGAGCATTGGGTGGCCAAGCTCAGGGCCGCCGATATCGTCTCGGCGCCAATCAACACCATGCTCGAGGCGGCCGCAGATCCCGATGTGCTCGCCAACGGCTACGTCACCGAGGTCGACTATCCCGAGCACGGCAAGCGCTTGCGGGTTCACGGCACGCCGTGGCAGTTCTCCGAAACACCGGCCAAGATCGGGATCGCGCCCGACCTCGGCCAGCACAACGACGAGGTGCTGGCGAGCCTTGGCTATGGCAAGGCGGACATTGAAGGGCTGCGGGAGCGCAAGATCATTTGACGTCGTCAAGACCTGGCAGGCGATACCTGTCCTGGGGGTCGAGCCACCCCTTGAAGTTGGGCTGGCGCTTCTCAGCAAAGGCGGCGCGCGATTCCATCAGGTCGCGCTTGTCGCCGTGTTCATGCAACTTGGCCGCCAGCGCCTTGTGGGTCGGAGACGGCTCCGGGCGCATCTGACGCATCATGTGCACGGTATTCACGCGCGCGGCCGGCGGCAGCGACAGCAGGTGCTCGGCCACGGCCAGGGCCGCCGGCATGAGCTCGGCCTGCGGCACGAGCCGGTTGAGGAAGCCGACCTGGTACAGGCGCTCGGCCGGGAAGCGGAAGCCGAGCGCCATCTCCATGGCGATGGGGTAGGGCAGATTGGCGATGTGGCCATGATTGTAGCCGCCCAACAGCCAGCGTTTCGCTTCTGAAACCTCGAACACGGCTTCGGGCACAGCCAGGCGCAGATCGGTGCGCTCGACCAGCATGAAGCCCCCGCCCATGGCAAAGCCGTTGACGGCGGCGATCACCGGCTTTTCCAGCGTGCCGTCCATAAAAGGATCCGGTATTGCCGGTCGCGTGCCCCCGGGCGTGCCGCTCGCAAGGGATTCCTTCATGTCCTCGCCGGCGCAGAAGCCACGTCCGGTGCCGGTGAAGATGGCAACCTCCAAGTCCTTGTCGTGCCGGAACTCGGTCCACAGTTCAGCCAGGGCGGTCCGCATTTCGCTATTGAGGGCATTGAGCCGCTCCGGGCGGTTCATGCGAAGGACAAGCACCTGTCCGCGACGCTCGCTTTCGACGACTGCCATGCGAGGATCTCCAACGGGTTTTCTGCGGCTGCCGCCGAAGCGAAGTTGAGACCGATCCGCCCGCCCACTTAAGGCGACAGGGCCGCCGCACTAACGCAGCTCTGGCCATGCGCCTTCGCACAACAGCCGCCGCAAGTTCCATCCACCACGTGCGGGTCAAGTCGTCCAGGTCCGCAACGCGAGGCGGCCCTCAACCTAGACGCGGTCGCCCTTTAAAGCCACGAAGACACGAGGTGGCCTAGCGGCCGAGACGGCAAGGACCCTCAGTACCCACCGCCGCCACCTCCGCCCCCACCACCGTCGCCTCCCCCACCGGACTGCCGCTCCAGCGTCCTCCAGAAGTCCTTGAGCCAGGCGCCGCTGGCGTCCGACGTGGCTTTGCGCTCGACTGCGGGACCCCCACTCTTCATTGCTGCCGCTGTGGTGCTCGGGTTGGCGGTGGCTGCGGGAACCGCGCTCTTCGTTGCTGCTGCTGCTGCTGTGGCGTTCGGGTTCGCGGCGGCTGCGGGAACCGCGCTCTTCATTGCTGCAGCCGTGGCGCTCGGGTTCGCGGCGGGCCCGGGACCTGTGCTCTTGATCGCCGCTGCCGTGGAGTTAAGGTTCGCGGCTGCTCTGTCTCCAGCGGTGCCATGGGGCGCCGCGGGCGAACAAGAGAAAGTTGCGTCAAAGTTTTTGCGGAGCGACGTGCACGCCTCGACCATGCCTGCTGTTGCTGTGGCGTAGGTCTCACCATTGCTCCAGGCCAACTCGCTGTGGTCCGTGCGAACATCACGCCGCCACACCTCCGCTTGGAATTGTCCGTTACGCATGAGCCGCACAATCGGCGAATACTCAAAAGGCAAAGTTTGTTCCTGCGCCAGTGCCGGCATTGTCAGTGCGATGCTACTCGTCACCAGAAGGAGGGTCTTGAAAATGAGCATGTTTTCCTCCCGAATTGCTCATCTGAAAACCCCCGCACGGCTACAGCTAGATCGTCAACTCTGGCCGTTGTGTGACAGTCCGGTCAGCCGCCTTCTTGCTTTGCGGCGTCATGGCACTCGCGATCCAAGCTACCGAAACTCCAGCTGCGACCGTCACCCCGTCAGTTCGGGTTGGCAATTGGCCGGAACGGCGCAAAGGCATTCCCGTTGCGCGGCAGCGCCGCGGCAAGTTCAGGGCAGTGGCGCAAGATGATGCTGGTCATGCCATTGTTGGCGATCCAGTCGAGGCCGAGCGGCGAGTAGACTTCGGGCCGGTAATCGACCGTCAGAAAACGATCGCTCTGGAGCCGTCGCGTCGCCATCAAAAGAAAAATGCGAAAGGCGGTATCGCTGAAGCCGAAACCTGCCGGCGCGGCTTCCGCGAAGAGGCCGATCATGGTGTCGACCAAGTTGAGCTTGCCATAGACGTCGCGCAGCTTGCGCTGGCTGATCGGGTCCGTCGATAACTCGTCCCAGTCCCGCAGGCGCGGCAGCCGCAGGGCGGCGCGGAAGTCGTTGTAGCGCGGCACGCCGCGCCGGCGGTCGCGCACGATATCGACCACCGACAGATCGATCAGCTCGCCGTTCAAGCGCTCGAATTTCTGTAAAGATCGCGGGAAGTTGTGCAGCGTGATGGCGCCGGGATGCGCGATGCCAAAGGAATAAAGCACATTGGAGAGCTCGAGCCGCCGCATTTCGCCATCGGTCGCGGGGCCCTGGATCTCGGTGAAGGTGCGCGTCTCGAGGTGGCGCCCGTCACGGTGGTCGAAGAAGGCATAATCGTCGGGGATCAACGGATGCATCCGATACACGGCCACGAATTCCTCGGTCAGCGAGTACGGCGCGGCGTGATGATCGGGTTTGGTCTCGGGAATGCCCTTGAGCAGATGCGCGTCGAACAGCCAGCTGCCGAGCTGCGTCACCCAGTCCTTCGGCGCACCGTACCAATTCGCCCGTAACGCGGTTTCGACCGTCTTGGTTGCCAGGATCGCCGGGGTCCACTCCACCGTGTGGATCTTGGCAACCAGTGCGGCGACGATCAGGCGTGCCGTCTGATAGACGCGCTCGTCCGACCAGGCGGGGTAGGCCGCCTGCAGCTGCCGGCAGATCACGTTGTGTTCGCGGGCGAACAGCGTATGCATGGCGCTGAGCCCCAGCCACCAGGCTTCGTTGAAGCCTGTGACGTTGATGCCGCTAACATCGGTTGGCAGATAGCCGTTATCGAGGCGAAGCAGGGCCCCCGCGCGCAGCGCCGCCGCCTTGTCGGCGTCCTCGCCGTAAACTTCCGAGCCATCCCACCACGGGGTGGCGATATTGGGAAAGACCGGACAGCCGCCTGGCGCATGACCTATGACCTTGTTGCCGGCGATGCGCATGTTGGACTCAGGGGGAAGCTCCTTGTGATTGCGCCACTCGGCACCCGGGTGCGGCAGCACAATATCCTTGCCCTTTTCGCCGAGGTCGAAGCGCGCATGATTGACCCAGTCGTGCACCTGGAACTGGATCCAGGCGGCCGCCAACACATTGAGTGACTTTGCCGGAATGAACGCCTCGCGCGTCAAGAGCTCACGGCTGACGAGGATCGGATCGGGCCGATCGAACTTGTCCGGCTGGTAGACCGGCTGCATGTTGCGGCCGAACGCCGATCCGATTGATCCCATCCCGTGCGCAGAAAGATCGTTGAAGCTGCCGTCATGCGTACGCGCGGTTCGCACCGCCTCTGGTATGGCCGCCGGTGCCGAACAGGCCGGTGGTCCAGCTGCCTGCGGCTCGGTATCGATCAGGTTCTTCTCGCGCAACTCGCCGCGCAAAATGGCGAGGTTGAGTAGCGCGAGCGGCTGCGGCAAGCGATGCCACGGCACGAACCGGTTGATGAGGGCGAAGGCAGCCCGGGCGATGCGGCCGGCAATGAGGTTGCGCCGCGGCGGCGGCTCGGAAAATCGGTAGCCCAGACGCTGCGCCGAGCTGGCGCGGTAGGCCACCTTGCGGGCCCGGTTCATGTTGCCGAGCGGCCGGAAGGCGTCGCTGCTATACCAGGGATTGAACGAAAGCTGGTCGACCAGCCGCTCCATCGCCCGGCCCTCGGCGGCGTCGATGTCCTGCTGCGGGATCGTCAAGGTTGCGACCAGAACCGGTCGCGAAACCTTCTCCTTCCACGCCGCAGCAAAATTTTCGATCGGGGTCGCCCATTCGCTGACGAAGGGCTGCAGGTAGACGTCAAAGGCGATGTCGCCGCCACGCAGCCGCGCGCCAATCTCTTGGCGCAAATAATCGGCGCCCGCCGAGCGCGGCTTGGGCGCTCTTGCCGCGTTTGCGGCCGGGCGCAGCAGATAGCGCACCGGTCCGGCGTCACCCCACAGGATCGGGCCACGGCTCCAGTAGCTTTCGAGCGCCAGGCTGTGGACCTGGCGCCGCGTTGCCCGCAAGAGATTGCCGATGGTGCGCAGGGCTCGGAACGGGCCAAGCTGCCAAAAGAGGCGCGGGATGAGCAACAGGGGTCTGCCGGCCATGGCCTTGCTGAAGGCAACGAACTGGCGGGCATTGCGCACATGGGCGGTCGGATAGTTCGCAACGAACAGGTCTTGCGATTGTTGCTGGGAGATTGTGATCCGGATGGCGGCGCCGCGCAGATCCCGCGCGGTATCCGGGCGACAGCTGCCGCTGGCATTGGAAAAGCGGATGGTGACCGCGTACTCCTTGCCCGGCTGAAAGTGCCCGACTTGAAACGGCTCGGGAATTTCGGAAAGAACGCGCAGGGTGGCGTTGGCCACGCCGAGAAGCATTTTTGCATGCGAGGCCCGCTCGATGGCACTGGCGCCGCTTTTCTTCTTGTATTTGAGCTGCACGCTCAGGATTTCGCGGGCATAGCCCTCGAAGATGCGCTGCTCGGCCTCGGGACTGCCTCCCTCGTATTTCTCCGACCATGCTGCTTTCGGCATCGTCCCCCCGATACGTCGAAACCCTTGAAAAACGGCCCCACCTCGCGGCCGACCTTGCCAAGGCTGCTAGCGGCCTTGCTATCGGCCTTGGGGGGCGTTGCGGAGGGAGAATAACAAGGCTTTGGCATCTGTGCGATCGCCGCCCTCCGGCTCAGCCTCGAAAAAGCGCAGTTCAGCTTGCAGCACCGCGGCCGCGCGTGCCGGCTCGCCTTTGCTGGCAAGCAGGGCGGCAAGATCGCGCGCCGTGCGCAAGGCAAATCCGCGCTGGCCGCGCTGGTGGGCGAATGCCAGCGCCTGCTCGAAGCAGCGTTCGGCCGGCGTTTCGGCGTTTTGCGCGTCCGCGGCGGCCAGGCGCCCTTCGAGGCGCAGGCTCTCGGCCTCATACCAAGAGTTGCCACCGCGACGGCTGAACTCGCGGGCCTGGGCGAGGCAGAGCTTGGCCTTGAGCGGGTTGGCGGCACGGATGTGGGCCTCGGTCAGCCAGCACAGGTAGGTGGGCAGCCAGTAGAAGAGCTGCGCCCGTTCCAAGAAAGCCCGCTGCTTTTCCAGCGTGTCGATGCCTTGCTCCAGGCAACCGGATTCGATCTCCGCCCAACCGAGAAAGGTTTGCGCCACCGAGATCCAAAGTGACAGCTCCCGTTGCGTTGCGCCCGTGAGCGCCTGTCGTGCGAGGGTCTCCACCGTTTGCACGTCGCGCTCCAAGGTGTGCAGCATGCAGACGTAGGAGAAGGCGTAGCCAAGGGTGTGCGCGTGTCGCAATTGCCCGGCCAACTCCAAGGCGGCGCGGCCATGCTCAAGGGCTGCGCCCGGCTGGCCCAGCACCCAGTCGACGATGCACAGGTTCGACAGGGTCGTGACCTGCATGTCGGTGCCGTAGATGAGCGCGGTGGCGTGGTCGCTCGCTGCATCGTAGAGCTTGCTGGCGCGTTCCAGGTGTTTGCGCGCCCTGGCCGGCTCGCCGTCGTCGTGCAGCGACGTGCCGAACAGTCGATGCCCGACCATGCGATCGGTTCTGGTTCCCTTCAGCTCGGCAATGGTCAGATAGTCGCGCGCCAACTCGCCGGCCTCGCTTACATTGCCGGCGGCGCGCAGGTACGACCAGCGCGCGTAGAGCGCCGGAAAGATGCGCGGATCGTCATCCAGGAGATGGCAAAGCTCGATCGCGCGATGGCTAACCTCGGCCACGGCGACGGCCGCAAAGCCCTTGAGCGCGATGGTTGGCCCGATCAGCGCGATGTGAGCCTCAAGCTCCAGATTGTCGCGCTCGAGCCCGGCGGGCAGCCTCTTGATTTCTTCCAGCGCGGCACCCAGTTGCGCGCTGGTCTCCAGATTTGCCGAACGCTCGGCCGATTGTGCTGCCGCCTTGAGCAGCATCCGCACCGCGCGCGAGGTGCGTCCGGCTTCCGACAGGTGCTGGGCAAGGTAGGCCGGCTCGCGGTTGGAAATCTCCGGCAGGTGGAGTTCGATGGCATCGGCGACGCGGGCGTGCAGCTCCCGCCGCTGCCGTTTCAACAGCGAATAGTAGGCAACGTCGCGCACCAGGGCGTGTTTGAAGGTATAAGCCTTTGCGTCGTCATCCGGTTCGAGCCGGAGCAACCCGGATTCCAGAAGCCTCGCCAGTGCGGGTTGGAAGGCGATGCCGTGTTCGCTCGCAATCGCCGCCAGCAGCTGGTGCGAAAAACTGCGGCCGATCACCGAGGCGAGCTGCGCGATCGCCTTGGCGTCGCCGAGGCGCTCAAGACGCAGCATCAAGGAATCGTAGAGGGCCGAGGGCACGCCGTGTCCGCCGTCGCCGACGCTGGCGCCGGTGCCCGGGTCGACCTGCCCGGTCTCAAGCGCGGCCGCCGCCAGCTCTTCCAGGAACAGCGGCACGCCATCTGAACGGGAAATGATCTGCTCGATGAGCCCGCGCGGCAGCTGCTTGTCGGCCACCACACAGTCCGCCAGGTTGCGGCAATCCGCATCGGCGAGGCGCTGCAGCGGGATCCGCCGGATGCTGGCCGAGCCGTTGGCAATTGCGCTCGCCCGGCTCGTGATCAGGAGCAGGATCGGCGCATTGCCGATCCGGGCGGCGATGCGCTCGACGACCTCGGCGGTCGAGGGATCGAGCCAGTGGAAGTCCTCGACCAAAATCAGCCCAGCATCGCCGTTGGCGGGCGAGGTCAGCAGGTGCACCACGCAGTCGCGCGTCTTCCGGCGCAGCTCTTGGGCATCGGGGAGGATGGCGGTGGCCGGGCGCGGCATCGGCAGGGTCAGCAATTGCCCCATCAGTACCGGCGTTTCCTCGTCACACGCAGGTAGCGTGCCGAGGAACGCGCCGAGCCGTGCGGCATTGACCTCGGGGGGCTCATCGGTGCGAATGCCAAGCCGCTGTTCGAACCTTTTGATGATCGGATGCAGCGGCACGTTCTGGTGCTGGGCGGAGGCCTGCAGCACCAGAATGGACTCATCACTGCGCGCAATCTTGTCGATGAGTTCCAGCGCCAGCCGCGATTTGCCGATCCCGGGTTCACCGGTGATTTCAACGCTTTGGCCGCGTCCGGCTTTGACCCGCTCCCATGCCTGCAGCAGCTCTTTGAGCTCGGCACTGCGACCGACGAGGGGCGCCGCGTTACGGCGGCCGTCGCCGTTCGCGACCTCGCCTTCCATCAGTTCGCCAAGGACCTGGAAGGCCTCCATCTTGCGGGACAGTCCCTTGAGCGTGCGCAGCCCAAGCGATTGCAGCTGGAATTTCCCGCGCAGGAGGCGCCGGGTCTCATCGCTGATGACAAGCGAGTTGGGAGCTCCCGCCTCCAACAGCCGGAAGGCGATATTGGGCGTATCGCCGACGATCTCGGTGGCGCGGTGGACGTGGCCCGGCGCCGCCTTGCCGATGACGGCCAGCCCGGTGTGAACGCCAATGCGAACGCGCAGCGCCTCCTTGATCGTTGCCGTCGCGCGCTCGCTCAGCTCGGCGACCGCGCGCAGCAACACCAGACCGGCGCGGACCGCGGCGAGGGCCTCGTTCTCCGATGAGAGGGGATAGCCGAACTCGGAGCGAATGCCATCGCCGATGTAGTTGATGACGTTGCCACCGGCATCGCTGATGCAGCGCGTGCTGATGGCCTGGAACTCCAGCAGTATCTCGCTCAAGTCCTCGGGGTCGCAGCGCTCCGAGAGCCCCGTCGAGTCAACGATGTCGCAGAAAAGAACGGTGAGCTGGCGGCGTTCACTGGTTTTGCCGCGAAGGTCATCCATCGGACATTCCCGTCACTCGTTTGAACCCGTTTTCTTCTCGTTATGAGTTCAAAACGTGGTCTTGCGACTTTCCTCGGCGGGCATCGCTATCCACTGAGAGCAAGTCAGCGAACCTTGGGCTGATCAGCGATCGCCATCCTAGTCCGGGCGAGCCCACCTTAGGCTCGCGCCGACGGCCTCACAAGCGCTGCTCTTTGGCTTTGGTAACTCCCGATTCCTGCTGGTTGCCGTTCGCGCGCTTCACTGCTCAGGACAAGAGGGCTGCAAAAAACGGGTTGAGCATTCGGCCTTGCGGGTCTTGTTGCCTCACCCACTGAGAAAATTCGCTCCAGCGCGCGCCGTAGGCGGCCTCGACATGCCGCCGCGCCACAAACGGGCTTTGGTTCAGGAGTGGGATGCCGTTGCGCTTGTAGGCAAACTCATTGAATTCATTGAGAAATCTATCCCAGGCGGGCTTGTCCGTACACGCATGGATCGGGTCGATAGAAAAAATGTCACCGTCGTGGCTGTAGGACAGAATGGAGCTCGTATCCTTGCGGATAAAATACGAGCCCAGCGCCATGTTGCAGCGAAAATCGTACTTTTTGAAATGCTGTTCAGTGAACACGAGATACTCGCGCAGTGCGCTCAGCCATTGCCCACGGGGGAAGGCCCAGAAGGTAAAGGCATAGCGCGCCGATGGCCGGGTGCGGCTGTAGTCGATGGTCTTGTCCGGGTTGGAAAGCGTCGCGCCGCCGATGAGGTGCAGCGTCGACAGCAGCAGCTTGCTGCTGGCGAACTTGGCAGAGTGGGCTGCAGTCCTGAGGGGCCGTGTCGGAATTCGGCGATCGATGAAACGGCCGACCCGGGCCTCGGTGTGGTTCCACAGCTTGCGACGCCCGGCCGCGAACAGCGAGCCGAATGGCCCGGCCCGGTCGATCCGTCTTCGCGTTTGGAAATGTGCCTTGCGACCGATGGTCCAACAAATCAGCCCGCTCGAGGCATCGATGATCTGGTCCACTTCGCTTTGGGTTAGATCCTTGATCGGGCGTGGCAAATAATTGAACTCGATGGCCTCCAGCGGCTTGATCCGAAACGTCACCTCATAGACCACGCCGCACAGCCCATAGCTTGAGCGCATCAGGCGGAGCAATTGGGGGTTGTTGGTCTCGGAGGCTTCCGCCAGCTCGCCGGCAGGCGTCACCCATTTCAGGCCCGTCAGATAGGAGCCGACCTGCCCGAGTTCGCCGCCGTCCAAACCGTCTTTGGTGTGACAGCAGGCGGCGGAGCCGAGCGTCATGTTGCCGATTTCGATGTTGGTCAGGAACTGTAGCTTGCGCCGGCGCAGCGCGCGCGAGGCCTCGACAAACTGCAGGCCGGCCTCGGCCGTGAAGGTCCGCTTTTCCGCATCGATGTGCACGATCCGCTTCATGGCGGACATGCTGATGATGGTGCCGTCCGAGGAGGCGCACGGCGTCAGGGAGTGGTAGCTGCCCATCGCCCTGACCGGACCGGGATAGCGCCCTGCATCCCTTAGAATGGCTTGAATTTCAGCAACGGACCGCGGCGAGACCAGCTGCGCCGGCGAGGCCGTAATGCCACCATCGTAATTGCTGATCACATTTTTCATCTGTCCCCTCCCCCTTACGTTTCAGCGGTGTGGATCCTGGACCGCGCACCACCGACATCGCTCGGCCGGGCTCATGAGCCGGTTGGAGCCCAGTCGGTCACGCCCCTTGCCAACCCGCTGTGCCTCCCATTCGCGGCGACCTCTGCAGCGTCGGCCCGCCAACAGATCCGCCCCACGCGCGACGGCCCCTCGCTTCTGCCCGGCTTCGGCGCCGGCATAGCGGTCATCGAGGGCGCTTGCGAAATTTGCCGCAGGCCTGTCCGCTGGCGGCAGCGCCGGCTTGGTCGCAGTGATGGCGATCATGTTGGACGGGACTCATGAACTTAGGGGCGGTTGAGATTTGGGTAACATGTTGCCCCGAACAAGCGCCGTCGCGATGTGCCGCAAATCACAGCCGGCGGCGGACATGTGAGGCAGCCGCGACCGCTCCCACCGGCATAAACGGGGTGTCTTGCCCCGGGGATGGGGTTGCTGCCTGTGCTCCGCTGCGCGCGAGCTCGGGCGCCAACTGCCCTCGGGCGCCAAGCGTCAGGGCGAGCCCCGCACGTGCGTTCGTTTCCGGGGTCGCGGATGTCAGGTGCTCCACTCGGCCGCGCCGTGAGCTGCCGGTCCGGCTTTGCGGCGTGCTTGATCGCCGGCCTGCATCATGACCGCGAAAAGAATGAGGGCACCGCCGAGGATCACCGCTGCTGTGGTCGCCTCGTTGAAGACCAGGTAGGTCCAGATCGGTGCGGCGACGGTCTCCGCCTGGGCCAGCATCACCAGCGTGACCCCGGGCACCACCCGTGATCCCCGAGCAAACAGAACGAGACCGAGCGCCAGAAAAACCCCACCATGCAGCAGGGCGAGGGCGGCGTCGCCAAGACTTGCCGCCATGGGCAAGCCAAGCCATAGGAGGGCGATGGCGCACACCAGGGCCGTGACGATGCCGACCGCGACCAGCGCCGCATCGAGGTCCTGTGCGCGCGCGCCACGCGTGGCCAGCGAATAAAGCGCAAACGTGAACGCGGTGCCCAGCGCCAGGGCATGGGCAACCTGTGGACCTTGCCACGCCGAGCGAACGGGTTGGTCGGACGTGAGGCTGAGGCCGCTCATCAAAGCGACACCGCAGAGGGCGATGGCAATGGCCAACAGGCCCAAAGTGCCGATGCGCTCGCCCAGGAGCGGCCGCGCCAGGACGGCGGCCATCAAAGGTGCCAGCGACATCAGAAAGAAGACCTCAGCTGTGCTGCCGGATTTGATGGCGGCCACGAATAGGACCTGGCTCGCCACCAGGGCCAGCACCGAGATCCAGGCAAAGCCCCCAAGGCGCACAATCTGTGTCAATGGGCTGCAGGCGTGACGCCAACCGGCCAGCAATGCAAGCGCGCAGCCAAATCCAATCCCTCGCCAGAACAAGTATTGCCACGCATCGCTGGCGGAAGCCGCGCGAAGGCAGAGAATGCCGAGGCTGAGCACGAGGCCGCCGGCAATTACGAGTCCGCAGCCGGCCCAATAGGAATTCTGACGACCAACGAGTGGACGTGTCATTCGCAGGACCCGGCCAATATGCGACCGATAAAACCACCCTTGTAGGGGCTTCGAAACATAGCGTCCTTACCAATCGAACGTGCTGTAGGAACTCGCGCCGCGTGAAGCTCATGAGAGTTTGGTTGGACGTCTGGCCCCGCCAACGGGTCCAACTCGAGGAGACCGCTGTGTTGGGGGCACCAGGAAGCGCAGGTGTTGAACCAAGCCGTCGCCGATGACGCGTGCATCCCGGCGCGCACGCTAAGGTCAATCAATCGGCCTTGAGCAAGCCAACGTTGAGCGCTTATGGCGAGGGCCGCAGGTTGGCGGGTGGACATGTTATTTCAATCGTTAGCTTACCTCCCCGATCGACTACGGCATTGATGGCATCAGCCGTTGTGAGTTCCGTGTTCCCATCCTTGATTACCGCCCTCGCCTTGGTCAGACTATTGTCATAACCTGGTTTGAAGCTAATTTCTGTTGGGTCGTCCGATCCGCCGGTCTCGCGAATTAGGCTACGTCTGATCGCATGCTCGAGAAGTTTCAAAGAGTCGTCCCAATGACGCGTTCCCGCGTCAATAGAAAACTGTGCCTTCTTGTTCGTTGAGGGAAGTAAGGTGTTACTCTTGTCGAGGTATCGACCGAATTTATAAGGAGTCAAGTCGGGGCCTGTCCCCTTCCCGTCACCCTTGTTCCCGTGTTTCGCTTTAAAGTCGTGTGCTAATTGCCTTCTGCGATCTCGATCTCCAAATTCTATATTCAGTTGTTTAATCAACTCATTCCAACCATCGGTGGGGTTAGGACC
>Ga0081540_1000186_pt1 | contig 64680 bp, 104 predicted proteins | sample TabmetS2T1R1_FD_71024 | JGI IMG/M metagenome (GOLD analysis project Ga0081540, IMG submission 71024) | Tabebuia heterophylla rhizosphere microbial communities from the University of Puerto Rico - S2T1R1 | ecosystem: Host-associated > Plants > Roots > Rhizosphere ...
TGATCGCATTCAAAGCTGTTTACTTCGCGTGCGGGAGCCATCGACTCTGTCCGACGATATATCGCGCCGCACTTGCAATGTCGGTGCTGATCCATCGTGCCTTTTAGCGCGATTCGGCTGAGTTGAACTAATGGGTTGCACCAGGTCTCAATCCTTCGCCGGGCATTCGGGGCAGGTGTCGCCGATCGAATCCAACGTTTCGGCCAGTACGGCAGTGGCCACTTGCGATGAAACACCGGATGGCGGAGCCCTCAGAGCAATATCAGAAGCGCGTTCGCGAGCATGTGGGTCGGCAAGTTCCTGCATCCAGCCCGTGCTCCTTGCATTCGCGGATGGCGCCCGCCTCCTGCAACACCGAGATGGCCCATCCCTGCAGCGTCCGGATCGCCGGTCGCCTCTCCTTCGTCCTCCTCATCGAGACTGCTCCTGCCCAGACGAATCCTTCGCGCCCTTGGCCGTTCCGCGCGGTTAGCACGGGTCAGGGATTCGAAATCGTAAGGGCAAAGGCCTCCCCGTGTTCCTTTGGTGTTTTCGGACGCCGGCAGCACGGCCCGCAGCGAAGGGTGAAGTTAGGAACTCCATACGCGACGAACTGTTGTCGTCGGAATAAAAAGGGCATTTCCATGCTGCTGCTCTATCTTCCCGCGATTGTCGCCGATGCCATGCTCGAAGTTTATCTCGCTGGCCTGAGTGCGTGGGGGCTCACTGGAAGCGATCCGATCGTCGTCGTTATGGTGGATGATGCATACAGGCTGCGTGACGGTTCTGCCAAGGAGGCAACATGAAATCATTCACCGCGGTCTTCTTGATGGCTCTGATCGGCACCTCGTCTTGCGTTTTTGCGCAAGGCAATCCAAGCGGCAGAGGGTCGATAACGGGCGACCCGGCCGCCAGCACCTCGAATCCCAGCGCTACTCCGCCTCAAACGACCGGTTCCAGTTCCTCCCCGAGCGGCAGTGGCACATCCACATCGGGCGGCAAGGACGACAATATGGATGGCGGACGGGACAAGATGCCCGAAAGCGTGCGTACCCAAAACGAGCGCAGCCAGCAAAGGAAGTAAACGCGCTAGTCGAACTGAGCGCTTCCTAAAAACACTTAAGCCGCCGCCTTGCCTATTCGCTTAGGACGATCTTGAGCGCCTCGTCGGCATAGGGACGCTGAGGGCTTTAGCCGCGCAAGCCGACCACGTCGAAGACTTCGTTGCCGATGTCGATGTCAATCGAGGCTAGGGGCTGTGTAGCGGTGCCCACGGCTGCTTCTCCGGATGCTGCAGAGTCCTTCAAGACTGCCACCCGGCCCATCCCATTAGCGACCTTTAAGGACACCTGGCAACAAAAGTGGAACCCACGCCGGAACGGAACGTTGCTGTCGCAGTCATTTAGCGTCAGGAGCGAAAATATGTCACGTGGAATGCCATCGATGACGGCGTTGTTGGGCTTGCTCGCGCTGGCGGGTTATCAGAACAGGGATAAGCTCGCAGAACTGCTCAAGGGTGCGACTGGCACCAATGCGCAGCCCGGCTCAACCAACCAGCAGGGCCCCTTGGGCGGCCTGCTTGGCAATTTGGGTGGCGGCCTCGCGGGCGGTGGAGGAGTCGGCGGGTTATTGAGTGGCGGGCTCGGCGAACTGCTCGAACGCTTCAAACAGAACGGCCAAGGGGATGCCGCGGAGTCCTGGATAAGTAAGGGACCCAATAAGGACGTTACCCCGCCCCAACTCAAGCAAGCCATTGGACCAGATGTGTTAGCTGCGCTGGAGCAGCAAACCGGGCTGCCGCAGGAGGAGCTTTTGGCGAGGCTGTCGCGAGAGCTACCTGCGGCTGTTGACCAATATACACCTGACGGCCGTCTACCCCACTAACCGGCTAAACGCGAGGATCAGAACATGGGCATTGTATGGACAATCATTATTGGTTTCATAGCCGGCGTCATCGCGAAGTTCATCATGCCGGGCGATAACGAGCCGGCTGGATTTATTCTCACGACCATTTTGGGAATCGTGGGTGCGTTTGTTGCAACTTTCCTGGGGCAAGCGCTTGGTTGGTATCGCCCAGGCGAGGGGGCAGGCCTTGTTGGGGCCGTGGTTGGTGCCATTATCGTTTTGCTTGTTTATGGCATGGTCGCGGGACGCCGACGTGCTGTCTAACAAAGAGACCTGCAATTACTTCGGTTGACACTGCAGTAGCCACCGTAAGCGGCGCCGCACTTTCGAGGAAATCGCATCGTCAATGTCGGTCGTTCCTTGGGATGACGGGTCAAACAAGCCAGCGGCCCGCGGGCGCGGGACTGACGTTGCGATTTGCACGCATATCGCACCGCCGCGCGTGTTCGCCGAAACTTAGACGAGAGAGCTGATGGTTGCGATGAGGGATCAGATCAACAATGCACTATCTGCAAGTTTGGATTGACCTACTGGCGTCATTACCCGCGATAGCGATACTTTTTCTGATCGCGATTATCGCAGGCTGGTACGTGGGCAACCTGATCCAATGGTTCCGACGATGATAGGTCGAACTCATATAGAGTCCTGCAGGCCGCAGCGCGCCAATGCCTGCCGCCTTTCAATTTCGGAATGAAAAGTCCCAAGCTCAGGCCCAACGATCCTCTTCGCGTTGCGCCTCTTCTGAATTTAAGCGGTCAGCAACGTCTTCGGCGATTTTCGTTGTCTTGGCTTCAGCTATGTCCTTACCGTCAGTTTTAACGATCTTCTTTTCCTCGGTATGTACTGGAAAATCGTTCGGCTTCAGATGCTCATTGTCGGCCATGGCGCGTCTCCTATGTTTAGACGATAACTATCGGCCCCGCTTTGTGATCCACCTCCCATTCGAGAGCTAGCCGTCCTCGTTCATCTACTCCCATTGCACTGTCGCTCTTGGCCCGTAGCGGTCGCGGGGGAGTGCGCATCGGCCGTTCGCGTCTCACCTGAAGCGGATATGAGTTTGGGGGATAGCGTTGATGAGTTCTTTGGAACGAACCTTAGGGGCAATTGTTCTTTCTGCGCTGCAATATTTCTAGGATCACCCTAGATTTCGTGCACATATCTTTGGGTGCAGATGATGAGCGCCGCCGACAACAGAACACGTTCGCCCAGGTCAGTTGCTCATAGGGGCCGTGCGATCATCAACGAACACCCGTATCTAGTGGCCGCGGTCGCGACAGTAGCGGCTTTAACTCTAGCGGCATTCGTGAACCGTCGGCTAGCGAGAAAAGCGGAACACGACAATCCTCCAACTGGTCAGTTCTTACGGATCAACGGCGTCCGGTTGCACTATGTCGAGCGTGGTTCCGGCACGCCGTTGGTGTTGCTGCATGGAAATGGCAGCATGATCCAGGATTTCGAGTCCAGCGGTTTGATCGGCTTGGCCTCAAAGGATCATCGCGTCATCGTTTTCGATCGTCCCGGCTTTGGCCATACAGATCGACCGCGTAATGTTGTCTGGACCCAAGCAGCACAGGCTGAATTGATTGCCAGCGCGCTCCATCGGCTCGGCGTGACGCAAGCAATAGTCTTAGGTCATTCCTGGGGCGCTTCCGTCGCAGTCGCGCTGGCCCTTAAATATCCGAAGCTGGTACAAGGTCTGGTTCTAGCCTCGGGATATTATTATCCGACGTTGCGTGCGGACGTCGTAGGTTTATCTATACCCGCAGTGCCGTTCGTGGGTGATGTCTTGAGGCACAGTATCGCACCGATTGTGACCCGAGCTATTTGGCCGCTATTGATGGCCAAGATCTTCGGTCCCCAATCCGTTCCGCCAAAGTTTGCCGGATTTCCAAAAGAACTGGCGGTACGCCCGTCGCAGATTCGAGCATCGGCTGCGGAATCCGCTCTCATGATGCCGGGCGCTGGCGACCTCCAAGATCAGTATGCAGCCCTGAAAATGCCGGTCAGCATCATCGCAGGGGAGCAGGACCGGCTGATCGACTCCAACGCTCAGTCGGGCCGGCTTCATGGAAATATTGTCCAAAGCACGTTTCACAAAGCTCCAGGCGCTGGACATATGGTGCATCAAACGGCAACAGCCTCAGTAATGGTCGCAATACAACGAGCATCCAAGACATCGCAATCGCACTCAGCAAAGGTTCAGGATCGCGTCTGATATAGGAGGAGACTGTGATCAGACCGTTCAAAGCCCGCACCACGGAAGAACTGATTGGCCTTCTGAGCGCGGTAGCAACAGCAATACTCGCTGTAATCATAATAATGCTGCTTTATTTTGGTCGCGAGATCATCATCCCGATAGCTCTAGCTATTTTGCTCAGCTTTGTGCTGGCGCCCCTCGTAGGAGCGCTCCAACGCGTGCGTGTCCCACGTGGACTGGCCGTCGTCAGCGTTGTCATAATAGCTTTCGCATTTATCTTTGCGATGGGCAGTCTGCTTGCCACCCAACTCGCCCAGCTGGCTGGCGATTTGCCGCGATATCAATCCACGATAAGCGAGAAGATCCAATCATTTCGTGAGACCACCGCGGGCCGCGGCACGCTGGAACGCGCATCTGGCATGTTGAAGGACCTAAGCAAAGAACTCGACAAGCCCAAGGAGGGGGCAACCGCGTTGGGAGGGGGCCCGGGCCCAAGCCCGAAAGCGGTGCCGCCCAAACCCGTTCCTGTGGAAGTTCGCCAGCCCGATCCCGGAGCGTTGGAGAGTTTGCAAAGCCTTATTTCCCCGCTGCTTCATCCCCTTGCCACAACGGGCATCATCGTCATTTTTGTCATCTTCATCTTGCTTCAGCGCGAGGACCTTCGCAATCGCTTGATCAGATTGGCCGGCGCGCACGATCTCCAACGCACGACGGCCGCTTTGGATGACGCAGCAAGGCGTCTCAGCCGCCTTTTCTTAATTCAGCTCCTTCTAAATGGAAGCTTCGGCGCCATTATTGGAACTGGCCTCTGGCTTATCGGCGTCCCGAGTGCGATCTTGTGGGGCATTTTGGCAGCAGTATTGCGCTTCGTCCCTTACATTGGAGCAGTCATCGCCGCCGCGTTTCCTCTGGCTCTTGCGGTGGCCGTTGATCCAACATGGACCATGTTGCTTTGGACGGTCGCGCTGTTTCTTGTGGTTGAGCCGATCGTTGGTCATGTGATCGAACCGATGGTTTATGGACACAGCACAGGGCTCTCACCCGTCGCCGTTGTGGCATCAGCAACATTTTGGACGGCGTTGTGGGGGCCGATTGGTCTTGTCCTGGCAACACCTTTGACGGTGTGTCTGGTTGTACTAGGGCGGCATGTCGAACGTCTGGAATTCCTTGACGTAATGTTCGGAGATCGACCAGCACTCTCTCCCCCCGAGATATTTTATCAGCGGATGCTCGCTGGCGACCCGACCGAAGCATCCGAAAAGGCCGAAGAGTTTTTGAAGGAGCGATCCCTTAGCTCGTACTATGATGAAGTCGCCCTAAAAGGATTGCAATTGGCTCAAGCAGATGTCGAACGTGGCGCGTTAAATCCGGAGCGTCAAATCAAAATCAGAGATGCTGTAAGCGAATTTGCGAGTAATCTTTCAGAACAGGATGACCGTCCATCGCCAAAAATCAATCCCACCACGGACGTGGAGGCCACGTCTGCAGTAGAGACTGTGGCTGAAGACGCCCCTTACGAGAATCTGCCAGTTCTTCGCAAAGAAGATCTACCCCCGGATTGGCAAGGCGAGCATCCCGTCCTCTGTGTGGCCGGTCGCAGTCTCATTGATGAGGCCGCTGCAATCATGCTCAGCCAACTTTCGACCGCGCATGGCTTGTCAGCCCGCGTTGAGGGAGCGGAATCATTATCAACCTCTAATATCTTTCGGCTTGAGACCAAGGGGGTCGCGATTGTTTGCCTAGTTTACTTGGATGCAACCGGCCCGGCTCATATGCGGTACTCGGTCAGACGGCTTCGTCGCAAGCTGCCGAAGGCTACGATTATTCTGGGCTGCTGGATGAAGGACATGGAGCCAACCGCGCTAGAACGCCTACGAGAAGGCGCCAAAGCGGACTTGGCTGCTGCAAGCCTCGGCGGAGCCCTCAAGCAATGCATAGAATCTACAGGTGTAGTAGTTATTTCGACAATGCCTCAACTTCGCGCTTCTGAGACTGCAGCTTAGGTATCGAGGCGAAAACCGCTGCTTGTTTGAGACTCGTGTGCTAATCGGAGTCGCCGCGCTTGGTCAGGTGGTGGATCCGCCATCGGTGAAGCGTCGATACGTTCTTTGACAAATTGTCGCGTCGCCGGTTGAATTATATGGCGCGGATCATCTAAGGGCTCCGTAAGGCGCGTGAGCAGCTCAAAACTTCGACGTGCTCCTTTTGGTCCTATAGCCGTGTACGAGGGATTAGGCGCCTCAGATAGTCGGGCTGCCAGGCTCCGCCGGTCATCCTCCTTGGCTTTGAACGAAGCAGGCTGGTTCCCTGGCACTTCTTTTGTTCTTAACGGTAATGGAGTTCTTTGGGTGCAGTAGGCCGGCCGAATGCCTATATTTTCGGGATGGCACAAGACCCATTCAAGAAAGCGCAAAAGCAGGCCGAAGCATCTGACGGCTTCGCCGCTTACCAAGCCCAAGAAGCAGCGAAGCACGCCAACATGTTACGCCTCCGTGCCGAGCGGCAGGCAAGAGAGGCGGCTAACCCGCCTGAGGACAAACCTGTGGCGAAGCCGAAAGCAAGGAAGAGGATAATTCGAAAGTAGCAATGGCGCGACGGCGGTAGCCGAACTAGACCGCCCCGCAGCAGGAACGGCAGGGAGTGCAGCGCGTTTCTGATACATGTCAGAACCATTGCCTCTTATCGTAGAAAACTCGCTCCAAATCGCTTGGGACTTTCTCCTGGCCTCCGGCGAAATCGCGGATCCTCAGCAAGCCGCTGAGTTCCTGTTGACGTCAATCCGAGACCTAGCCCTGAAGGGCGAGCACCGCCCACTCATGCTGGCAAACCGTGCTATCGAAGCCTACCGCGATAGGCCCGCTGCCGCAGCTTAGACGACGGAGGGCGCGATAAAGAAAAGCCTTCAAGCCCTCGATCTTGCCTAGCCCATTTTCAGGCAGAGAATATTTGCGGACCATACGAGACGGCGCCCAGCTAAGGCTGCTGAGGGAGGGGTTAGCTGGCCATCCCGCCGTCGGTGCTGTCCTGGCCCTCGCAAAGTGCTCCGACGGGGCCAGCCCGGGCTGCACCACAAGGTGCTCCGGTCAATGCGGGCGTTCGGCGGTTTCGAGACTCGGAAGGAGATCTCGCACGTCCCGCCCTGCGGCAAAGCAGCCAGCCGCGGTGAGCGCTTCCATTGAAAAGCCTCCGGCCAAGACGCCTGCAGCCGACACTCCGGCTTCCACTCCTGCCTCCGCATCGTAAGGAGTGTCGCCGATCACTATTGTTTGCGATGCTGGTAGCCCGAGCTTTCTGAGTGCTATCCCGACTAAACGGGGATCTGGCTTGCCGTGCTCCACATCGTCGCCGCAAGCGATTGCGCAAATGAAATCGTCTACCTTCAGCGAGGAAAGGTAATGCTTCAGTGCAGGACCCTTGCAATCGGTTGCTAGGCCGATACGGCCGCCACGCTCGATTAGCGAAGCGAACACGTCGCGGATACCATCGAAGGGCTGAACGCGGTAGAGATATTTTTTCTCGTAAATAGCGCTCTTCGCTTTGAGGATCGCTTCCTTTCAGATTCATCGGCCTGGGGAACAACGAGCCGCAACATTTGGTCTCCGTCGAGGCCAGAGTACGGCTGTAGCTTCGCGAAGGGCACTTCATATCCGAAGCGTTTCAGGCCTTCCTGAAGGCTGCAGAGGTTATGGTGAACGCAATCGATCAATGTGCCCTCGACGTCAAAGATCAAACCAGAAAACATGAGGCGCTCCGTCGAAGATATAAAGTTGAAATGCCCGCAGAGAGGGACCGGTTCCAAAGACCTCAAAAGTTCCCGCTACGAACCAAATAAGCTTCCAGCTCTTAACTAATGAGAAAACGGAGGCGTAGATGTCAAAGTTCGTTACACTCTTGGTCGAAGATGATCTCTTCCAGCGAGAAATTCTGGCCGAAACTTTAAGAAGCGACGGCTTCGAAGTGATAGAGTGCGCAACAGCAGAAGCAGCCGAGTTGGTAATCGCGACATCAGGCACTGAACTACGCGCCGTCGTCACAGACCAAAATCTTGCTGGTACGATGCTTGGCTCGGAGTTGGCCCAGTTTGCCCGAGGCCAATTTCCTGACTTAAACATCATTCTGACGTCAGGTTACGAGGCCCCCCTGTTACCTTCGGATGCCAGCTTCATGCGTAAACCTTTTCCGCCAGATGATCTTCTGGCTGCTTTGAGAAAACTTGAATAGCGAAGAGTACGCAAGAGGTCGCCGAACTTCAAAAGCGAATGATACCAAGGAAGAATAGTAAAACGATCGTCACAATTGCCGAAATAAACAGCGATCCTAGGCAGCCGAGGCGATTGGAAAAGAAGAAAAACACGGACCTTAACTCTCTTTTGAAAAATGGGGGCAGGGTTTGAAATGGGTGGCAGGCAGCATCGCGCGCAGCGAAGCTACGGTGCACATCAGACAAATCGACCTGCCTGGTCCGCTAACGACGGGAAGTAGCGGCTGCTTCCCCTACACTGGCCGCTTTCTTTGACAAGTCTGTAGCAGCCGATTTTAATCCTTCGCTGGTGAGATCCTGCTTTCGAGCCTCGTCAGCCACGGCGTTCGCGACTTTCTTGCCCATCTCGGTCACGCGCTCGACTTGGCCGCCCGCGATTTCGCTGACCTTCTGTTTGATAAGCTCGCTGCCTTCCCCGAGGTATTCGTTTTCCGCTTCGGTAGTCGGCAAGAAAGCTGCGATTGCAGCGCCGATCGCGAGGCCGGCTGCGCCGATCGCAAGCGGTTGCGACTTGAATAAGTCAGTCAGCCTGTCTCGACCATCGCCAAACAGACGGTCAGCCCGGTCCGGCAGATCCTCAACATAGTCGGCGGCATCGCGGGCGAATCGTCCGCCGGTCTCGGTGATCCGATCGACGGCCTCGCTTCCCTGGCGGCGGAGAATGTTGGTGGTTTCACCCACAGTATCGCTGACGGCGCGGGCGCCAGAGCGCAGATTGGAGGAAGTACCTTCCCATGCGTCACGCGCGGCCTCAGGCAGACGATCGATTCCGCTTCGCCGTATCAATTCAGTGCCGCGTTCGGAGCGGCTAGCCAACAGCCAGACTGCGCCCATGCCAATCAAGGCGGCGGATATAGGGTTACGGCGTGCCGCTTCTCCAAGATCGCGAATAAAGCCGTTTACTCGTTCAGAACCGCCGTTCATCGCATCATCTCCTTCGCCGCGACTTTGTCGCGTTGCAGTTGTTCAATGGTGATCGACGGCTTCAGCGCGTCGCTTGACATCCGACTGACGCCCACGCCGATCAGGATCGCAGCGAACAGGATCGCTCCGCCCCCCGTCAGAAGGTAGGCGATCGGATCGGAGAAGCCAGCGTGCATCAGCGCGGCCGCCGCTGCGAACAGCAGCAGCACGAGGGCTGGGATCATGATGACGGCGCCGGCGCCGATCATCGCGAAAGCGAGGCCGACCTGGCTGGCTTTGCTTGACAGTTCGGCCTTGGCCAGATCGAATTCCTTTCCAATTAGCTCGGCGAGCTGAGCGAGGACGTCGCTGAGAAGTTTGGAAAGGGAGCGGTCGTTTCGCGGGCTCATGAGCGCTTATCCAACGTAGTCGGCACCGGATGGTCTCGGGTTAGCACGAAATTCCGCAGGGGAACGCGCTTCCTGGTATCCATCAGCAGGGGATCGCGGTCCCCGTTTGCTGGATGCGTGATAAGAGGTCTGCGAATCGTCCCGAGAACTCTTCAGGAAGCGCACGGCGGCAAAGCCTGCCAATGTTGCCAGCCCAAGAAACGCCGCCGGCTGTCTGCGCGCAAAGGACTTCGCGCTGCTCAGGAGATCATTGAAATCGCCGGTTCGGATGGAATCCGCGACGTTTTCGACCTGGCTCGCAGCCTTGCGAATATATTTGCCGGCGATCGGAAGTTCGTCATCGAATTCCCGTGAGGCACGGCGCATCACTTCGGCAAGATTGCCGACGTAAGCGGCCCCGGCGCCCTTTTGCTCCGATACCGTGTCCTTAATCCGGTCCGCGGCCTGCGACGCTGCATCGCGCGCGGTGTCTGCAAGCTGCGCGGCCCCTTCCTTTACCTTCTCTTCGGCTGTTCCGGCGAGGTCTGCTGCTTTCTCCTTGAACTCGCGTCCCGCGTTCGCGGCCTGCTCGCCGATGCCTTGTGTAGATTTCGAACCGGTCTTACTGCCTTTGCTAGCCCGGTTGCCGCCGCTTTGTTCGAATGTCTGCTCGGCCATGTTTACTTCTCCGCCGTTTCTTGGGTGATTTTATCGTTCTGCTCATTGTTGGGATCGAATGCGGTTGTCAGCGCCCGCTCGACTACATGACGCACCTTCTGACCGATTTCCCGAGCGCCTTGCTCTAGTCCATCCGGGGCCAGGCCCTCCGCCGAAGCCTGTCGCTCCACATTGCTCAAGATCTCGCCAGTGGCCAGTTTCGCCTCCTCGAACCCGGCAGCGACGGCTTCTTCTACGCGCCGCTTAGCCATGTCGCTGGTCTCGCCGATGAATCTTTCCTCCAACTCGGATTTAGGCAGAACGCTCGCAATCAGGCCGCCGATTAGAAGACCTGCCCCGGCTACTAACAACGGGTTCTGCTGAAAGAGTTCCTGAAAGGAGGCCCCTGCTCGCTCGCTCAGACCGGTCGCTCGGCTTCTAGCCCAGTCGAAAGCATCTTGGCCGACCTGACCAGTACGGCTTCCCGCGTTTTGAACGAACTCTGACGCGCTGGAGATGGCGTCTTCTGTCATGGGCCCAACCTGCGACAATCGGTCCTTAGTAGCGTTGCTTTGCGAAGCAATGGCGTCAGCCGCGGACGCCACCGAGCGTTCCGCCATGTCTAATCCATCGCTCACTCGCGATCCTATCGCGTCGGTCGCGTCCGATCCGGTTCGACGTAGCTCGTCCGCAAGGTCGGAGATCGTTTTGGTGGTTCCGCTTAGTGCTCCGGCAACCTTTGCTTTTGTGTCTGACGCGATATCGGCGATCTGATCACCGAGGCCATGTGCACCTCGGCGTGCCTCGTCAGCGAGGTTTTCGGCACGTTCCGTGGCTTTCCGAGTTAGCTCGCGTCCCGTGCTGGAGCTGGTGAAAAACAAACCGGCACCGATGAGCCAAACGGGCAGCGGAATGGCGCGGGCAAGTCGAAGGGCGGGGTACGCTATGCAGGCGCTAACCGCGACCGCCTGCATAGGATTGTTTCGAGCCTGCTCCGTGATGTCCCCCAAGAGTTGTTCGCCACGACTCTTGATATAACCCGAAACCTCGGCCTTGATCGCTTCAGGGCGGATCCGGTTCTTGATTTCGGTGGCGCTATCGGAAACTGTCTCGCGGAGCTCACTCACGGTCGCCATCAGCGCACCGCGCGTTCTTTCTGCTTCTCTCCTGATCTGGTCCAGCGAACGATTGGTGTCCTGAGACATGCTCCTTCTCCCTCCATGATCTTCTGCCAATTCGCGAACAAGAACCTCGTTCCACGGTCCGCGAGAAGCTGCTTCTTAGCTAATAGGCCAAGATCGATCCTTGACTCGTGCCTGCCCCAAAGTCTGACGAAGGAAATCGCGCGATCCATATCGTGCTTCCGTATTGCGAGACCCTCGTGCTCATGACACTGCCCAGACCACATGAGCGTATTTTTTGGTGCAGCTGGCGTTCTTCCCCTTAATATCTAACCTCGCACGCACGCACAGCGGCGGCTGATCGGATTCCTTCAACCTCCAACGGCAGGCTCGTGACACGCGATCAACAGCCTGAACCCACGAGTAGGCGATAAGCTGTACCGTCAGAGTGGGCCTTCTAACGACACTGGTAGAAGCGCTCCGTGGCGATCGCCCCCTCTCATGTTCGCCCGCCGCGTTTGTCCGCCTCTGTTCACTTTGTAACGTTTGCCGCTATGCCTACGACTGCATCTTCAACGAGGGTCACCGCCACCTAGGTCAACTGCGGTGAAGTTCGCATTCACGCTCCTCTGTTGGAACTCGCCCTCTTTCTGGCCGTTTCGTTAGCTCAAGGCAGTTTTCTCATCCAATCACGGCAGTGTTCGACCGCACTGGAGGCCCCAATGAACGATGCCAAGCAGAACGACCGGTCCCACGAGCCGAAGAGGCCAATCGCCGATCAGATGACGGATTTGCTGGCCACCGCCGCCGGGGCGCTGGCGGAAACAGCGGTGAGGACCGTCGCCAAGCGAGCGCGCAAAGCAGCAGCTGAAAAAGCGCCGGTACCGGTGAAGAAAGCTGCCACTGCCGTAGCCAGAGCGGCGAACGCGCCAAAGAAGACGGCCACAAGGAAAAAGAGGGTGAAGAAGGCCAAGAAGTCGATGCAGAAGGCGAGGGCGACGCCGAAGAAGAAAGTCGAAAAGAAAGCCAACCGATCTAGACGGAGGTAACGATGGCTAAAAAGGCGACGAAAGCGTCTGCCGTATCGCGTGCTGTACGGAAGGTAAAGAAGACCGCGAGCTCGGTCGCTCGCTCAACCGGCAAGGCAGCAAAGAAGCTGATGCCCGGGAAGAAGCGCGGAAAGAAGAGGTCCTCGCGGCGATAACAGCATTTCTCACACGCAGCGCCTTTCTTTTGTGTTCACTTTGTAACGCAGTGGGAGGGAGCATGGGCACTGGATTCTGATGGGCCCTGTGTGCTGGGGCCGCGATACCTGGTCCCTCACGCGGTAGACCGTCCCGGTGTCTTGAGTTCAACGACATCCGGGTCGGTGACGACACCGGTCACCAGCAGCTCATATTTTCTTTGGAACTATCTTGGTCGGAGAGCTTAAGCGGGGACCTCCGACCTTCCCGAGTGTAAGTGGTCCGGCGCGATGCATCATAAGCTCGACATGTTTAAGGACCCGGTGTTTTGGGGCGCTCTGCTGGGCGGTATCCTTCCGGTGGCATTGGGCGGAGCGGTACTGGTTTGGCTGAGCTTGTAATCGCGATCTGTTTCTACTGCGGAAACTGAGCGACGAGCGGACCGCGCCGGTCACAGGCTAAACGGACATGGGCTTACCGCCTCGCAAGGCGGATATTTTCGAAGCAACTTGGCTGCTATTTCCGCACCGACTGTCGGCATCCAAACCTTCGGCTAGTTCTTAGATAAGCGTTTGATGGTTTTGACGGCGTGGTTGGGGCCGCGCCAACCCAGGAAATTAAGTTCCTTATTTTCGAGTGCGTTCGTGGCGAGGAAGAACTTCTCAAGTTCTTCATGGGCTCGGGCGGGCAACTCACGAATGTCCTTCAGGTCCGCTTCGAGCGGAGAACGGTCAGGCACTGCAAAAACGCGGTCGTTTCTCTCCTTCTCGCCTTGGCTCTTTTGCTCGACTTCGAGGATGCCTACGGGTCTGCATCGCAGGACAACACCCGGATAAGTCTGCGCGTCATGGATTACCAGGACGTCGAGCGGGTCGCCGTCTTCAGCCCTGGTCGAGGGAATAAAACCCCAATCGTAAGGATAGCTCAGCCCTGTCATCAGAGGCTTCGCAAGGGTGAAGACGCCTAGCTCGGGATCGAGATCTAATTTGCAAGTGCTGCCGCGAGGAGTTTCAATTACCGCATAAACGTGCTCATCATCGGCCCAGGTGGGAAGCTTCAAAAGTTTCGTCATATCACGTACCCTGTGCCGCCCCTACAGTATCGGCCATCCGCGCGCCGCGCATTCCTATCGGTTTCGGATGGCCAGTGGTCGTGTCGCGTGCGGTCTGATGCTCCATTTCGGCATCGATCTCGGCGCCCAGAAGAATGACGATTGCGGAAATCCAGAGCCATGTCATTAAGCCGATCACAGCACCCAGCGAACCATAGGTCTCATTGAACTTGCCGAAGCTGGCGGCGTACCATGAGAACAATCCCGAAACCGCAATCCATAGCAAAGCGGCCATTGCGCTACCCCAGGTGATCCACCGCCAACGGGGCACCTCGCGGTCGGGACCGTAACGGTAGATCACGGCTAGGACGATCGTTAGAATAAGAAACATCGCAGGCCATCGGCCAACGCGGAGAAGCAAATCCCCGCCCTCGGATAGGCCCACATAGCTGAGGATAACTGGAACGGCGACGATCGAGCCGAGTGCCGCGAGCATAAACAGCACGCCACCGACCGTGAAGGCGAGAGAAAGAGCATTTAACCTGATGAAGCTGCGGCTATCCTCTTCGCCATGAACAATGTTTAAGGTGTCAAACAGTGATTTCATGGCTGCGTTCGCGCTCCAAAGCGAAGTCGCTAATCCGATCAAAAAAGTCAGACCGAGAGTTTGAGAGCCCTTTGAGGCTACGCGAGTGAGCTGTTCGCGTGCAACGTCAATTGCTCCCCCGGGTAGAAATCCGCCAAATTGGTCAAGATGTCTGGCGATGGTCGTTGGATCGGAAAAAAGTCCATACATAGCGACCACCGCCGCGATGGCTGGAAAGATGGCGAGTATGCTATAGTACGTCATCCCCGCCGCCAGCGCCAATATTCGGTGCTTCGAGACGTTTTTGGAAACGCGAAGTAGAATTTCCTTCCACCCCTTGGGCAGAATCTCGGAGGGCGAGGAGGCGTATCGTCCACGATCATCGGCTTCGGCGAGGGGGACGGCCGAAATGGCTGCCTCGCGCCGGAGCGGAGAGACCCTTCTCTCTGGTGGAACAACTCGATTCCAGATTAACGCCACCGCCAGCAAACCGAGCACCGCAGCCAAGTTCCAGCCGCTGAGGTCAGTCCTCCTGCGCGCACCGGTGTCGTAGGTCATAAGCTCCTCCACAGAGCTCAATCGCTATCGGCGGGCAGGGGTTCCTTTTCGGCGCGTGCCCATCCGGCTCCAGCCACCGGCGATCTTGCAGCCAAGTTCGATCCCAGGGTCCCAACGGCTACGCCCGCTGTCTGCGGCCTCCTACACTGCCGGCGCGCAATGTTCACTTTTGTACGCAAATAATTCCGCGGCGCCGTGAAACAACATACTTGAATCGACGTCCATGTAGAAATGGAAACCAAGCAAGATTTCATGACGAGTTAGAGCGCTACCGCGTCCTGCTTTCAGAGACGACGGATCCTGTTGGTATGACACATGCTGATGAATAAGCAGTCTGGCTGAACAGGGCTTGTAGGGTCACGAGGAACTTCGTTAAGGCGCGTAGGTTGTTGCCGACAACCCTGGAGGTTCCCATGGCAAAAGACAAAGAATTGAAAGACCTGTTTCTCGACACTCTTAAGGACATTTACTTTGCGGAGAAGAAGATTTTGTCCGCACTGCCCAAGATGGCGAAAGCAGCACAATCGCCAAAACTGAAGGCGGCTTTCGAAAAGCATCACACTGAAACCGATGGCCAAGTCGAACGCCTAGAGCAGGTTTTTGCATCACTTGACGAGACTGCGAAAGGCAAGACATGCGATGCCATCATGGGGATTCTCGATGAAGGCAAAGAGGTGATGTCGGAATACAAGGGTATGCCGGCATTAGATGCGGGCCTGCTCGCTGCCGCGCAAGCTGTCGAGCACTACGAAATATCCCGTTACGGCACGTTAAAGACATGGGCGAATGAGCTCGGCTACAGTGAAGCCGTCAAACTCCTCGATGCCACCCTAAAGGAAGAGAAGAACACCGACAGCGTTCTGAGCCAGCTCGCCGAAGCGGAAGTCAATAAGCACGCCGAATCCGCCGAAGCCGCTTAAGGAAAAATGAGCAACGGCTTCCGCAATGCTCGCGGGGGTTCGTTGTCTCGAACTAGAGTCGGAGAGCGCCCCTTCACATGAAGCGGATGGCGTTGAATATTGGGTCGATACGAACTACTCATCGGCGGGAGACCCGCGCCCAGCTTTGCAGCCAAACGAAGAGAGGCGGGATGAGGCGCTCGTGCCGACAAACGAGGAGACGCACGTCCGCTTCGTGGCGCTTAACGGACCATGCCGCTGGGCATCGCCAGCTTTCGACCCGGAACGGACATCGAGATGGCCGCGGGCAGCGAGCTAGAGCCGTTCGGAAGCGCGCGACACCTTTGGCCTACATACCCGAGACTTTACCAATCGCCGCGGAAGTGACGTCGATAGCTCCATCTGCCACGCCAACCCGGCCCAGCGTACGCATACACGGGCGGTGCCGCATATACGCGCGGTACCGCATACACCCGCGGTGCCGCATAAACCGGATATTCATTAACCACCACTGGCGGCGGCGCCACGACGACAGGCCGGCGAATCACGACGAGGGGAGCCGACTCCTCGACAACGACAGGTGGCGGCGTCCGGTACTCGTACGCGGGAGCCTCCCCCCCATAGCTTGGAACGTCGCTATAGGGAGTAACCCCGTTGGCCACTGCCGGTGAGGCAAGAGCTAGTGCACTTGCCGCACCCAAGATCGCTTTATGCATGGACGTTGCTCCCTTTCTTGATTCCCTTGTTGGTCGCCCTGTGGAAGCAAACGCGGGAACCCCGCTGTTAGGTTCATGAACGCGTGTTCGTCACTGACGTCCTCGATGGCACTGTATCCCTTCAGGCGGCGCCACGACGTTCGCGAATTCCTTTGAAGGGCCCGGAGCCGACGGGGTAACCAAACGAAGGCAAGTCCGCTTTAGGGGTAAAGGGGAGAAGGTCGGCCCAGCAGGTGCGCTTCTGACCCACAGCGGCGGCGGCTGCAATCCATGCTGCGGGCCGTCTCGCATGTGAACTGCTGTCCCCAATTCGATCGAGGAAAAGGTTCTCGATATCCGGGCCTTCCTGAACCTCAGCTGCGCCCCTTGGCGGCGATCGACGCGTGCGCGAACGCTTGCAGCCCGCCATAAATTGCCGGTCATGTATCCGGTGCGCGATTCGTCGAAATCGGCGGCCTGGTTAGCTACGGCACAACCTCATAGACGGGTATCGGGCGATGGGCGTTTATGCCGGGCGAATTCTCAGGAGTGAGAAATCGGCCGATCTTCCGGTGGTGCAACCAACAAAGTTGAATTTGCATTTGGCAAGCAAAAAGCCCCCGCCGAGTTACCGGCAGAGGCTTTTGCGGGTGGATGGCGTGAGGCTGAACAGGAGTGATCAGGTGTCGCGCCAAGGACCCGACTTCGTCAATGCATATGGCTGATAGGATAAACGCCGCCGCCGACGAAAATCACGGCAGGAACAGCCTCTTGATCTCCCTTGTTAGTTCGACGTGCAGACCTTCACGGTCTTCATACCGGCTTCGGCTTCAGCCTTGGTCTTGTAAACCGTGTCGCCGCTGACCACGGTTATTTCCGACGTCGTCGGCTTCGTTTCCGTAATCGTGCACTTTTTGGTCTTGGCGTCTTGCACCACGTAGAACGATTGAGCGAAAGCGGGTGCAGTAACTGCCATCATGACTGCAGTGGCAACAAGCGTCTTAAACTTCATTCTATCCTCCTCCAGTAACGCGGGCCTTTCGACCTGCCATAGGACCAACCTGGAAGATTGCCACTTGTTCCCGTTTTCGGAACAAGGAACGCTTTTCCGCTTTCAAGCATGCCTCGTTCCTTTTGTTCACAAGTGAACAAAACGAGCGGTTTAACTCTGCGGCGCTAAGGTCTCCGCCCATGGAAGAGCTCCGGATAGTTGACTAAGCGCCGCCGTTTTCAAGGGCGGCGGGGTCTCTCGATTTGCAGCGGAGGGAAGTCATGGATGACTAGGTCGAGATCAGGTGCCCGGCCTGCAAGCAGAGATCTTCGGAGAAAAGGCCACCAAAGTCCGTAAGGGCGTTCAGCTGAATTGCCCGAACTGTTGCAAGCTGCTTACCCTCAATCGTCCGCATTTCGGCCGCGCATTGAAGCTGGCGAAGGAAATCCGCACGATCGCGCAGGTCACATAATTTAAAAAGAGGCACCGACCGAACGGGGATGCGAGTGGTCCTGAACTTGAATACCCGGTCCAGCCTCCTGGCCATGGAGCCTTATCGTTCCCCCGGCCACCCCGAACCCGGATTTGGGCCGAAATCTTCGTCTTGTGAAGCGCAGTAGGGCGGCTACCCCTGAACGGGCGACCCTCCAGTCCGAGCAGTGCTTGCAGCGCAGCTAACGCTCAAGTGGGCATTGGGGGCTGGCCCAGAGAGCCAATAGTTTCTGATCGACAACGTTCCTCAAAGCGGGGGAGGTGGAACCTTGGCATTGGGGCGCCGTTCTACAATCCCTGACATTTGGAGGAGTACCATGAAGACTTTACTTGGCGTTTCTATACTCGGCGCGACCCTCGTATGCGGCCCCGCGCTGGCACAAACCGCGCAGCCTGCTGATCGCAACGTGCCTGCAGCAACCACCGCGACCAATTCGTCCTCAAAGCTGATGCTTAAGGGCAACTGGCGGGCGTCCAAACTGATGGGCTTGGACGTCTACAACGACAATAACGAAAAGCTCGGTGACGTGAACGAAATCATCTTGGACAAGAGCGGCAAGGTCACGGCCGTTGTCATCGGGGTCGGCGGCTTCCTCGGTATGGGCGAGCACGATGTTGCGGTTTCGATGGACAAATTAAAGTTCGTTGAAGAGCCCGTGCGCACTGCGACGACTACAACTACAACGACCACCAAGGAAACCAAGGAGTCGACCACCGGCACGGCAACAGCCCCGGCGAACTCAACGACGACGCGAACCACCAACACCAACGACTGGGTGCCGGATCATGCCGTCATGAGCGCGACCAAGGACCAACTCAAGGCGATGCCGCAGTTCAAGTATTCCGACTACAACTGAGGGGCGCCACCAAGGCACCAAAAGCAACAAGCCCGGCTCTAGAGCCGGGCTTTTCTTCAATCTGCCATCGGCGTGTCGGCTCCCGCCCAACAACATAACTTCTGTCGGAGTCAAGCGGACTTCGCATTAGAAATATGCTTCGTATTTGTCGGTTGTTCGGAGCAGGTAAAAAAAATTAGGCGCAACTGAAGGAAGACAGGGTTACGAGGTCGCCTGGGAGGACAAAAAGACGCGCAGCTCGCGCGCGGCAGTGAAAAAGGCCGCCAAGAACGTCGGCAATAGTCGAAAGAAGGCAGAGCGCTGTCTGCAGCGCTGACAAAGTGAACCGTGCGGCGCGCTACGTTCAAAAGTGAACTCAAATTATCCATTGCGGGACATCACCCCGGGGCCTAGCCCGCAGAAAGCGCGAGAACGATTTCTGGCGCCAGGCAGTGGAAGAGTTACGCAGCGAAGATAGGTCTGGCCCATAGAAATACCTGAAGCGCTCACATGGAGAAGAAATGCCCGATCTGTTCGAACGTTGGATGGGGCTGCGAAAATCACCCGCTTCCTCCTTGGAGCGAGGAGATCGGTTGCATGTGTGGCGCTGACATCCGTGCCAATGCGAAACGGAGACGCGTGGACAGTGCGGTGTCATCGATCGCCGCGAGCCGGCCCCAGTCCAACTCGCGCCGTGCCGAACGTACTCCAACACTTGCTAGGCTCTGGCGTAGAAGGATCGGCCTACGGACAAGGCCGATTGCTCATCGTTCTCTAGAGCGATTTTTTGAGCGAGCATCACGTCCCCGGCCGGCAGACATTCACACGGCACGAAACACCAGCGTGCTACTGTCCGCCCGAACCCGTCCAACTCGTTGATATTTGTTGCGGTGCCAAGCCTAATTCGATATCGCCGGCCACTGTGGCTGCCGACCACGTCGAAATGCCCGCGCGTGTCAAACTGTTCTCGTTGCACGGGAGAGAGCCACTCGCGCATCAGTTTCAGACTGCGCCGTTCTGGCTCCCTTGTTGGGCCTGCCTCGCGAAACCACTCCCAAAATATTCGTAAGAGCCGCAAGATCCTCATGGGCTTTCCCTCGGGACTGCCTAACCGCCCACTAACCTCGGGAAGAATAGCGTTTCTTCCGCAGCCGGCTCAAAGGAGTGAACTATCCTGGATGAGCCCTCTCTACCTCGGACTGCCGCGATGTAGCCTTGCTTGGATAGTTCCCTGAATCTTTCCGTTGCTTCGAGTAACGATTGCTCATCAGCGGCATCGTACCAGTGCCGGGTATCGCCGCTATGATCCATCACCACTTGGACAGCCATGGCCTCTTCTCCGAGTTGCAACATTTTACTCAATCATCGATGGCTGCGATGGTTCCAATTCGTTGCGACTATCGGTGGGACTTACCGGAAGAAGGAATTGATACCTTTTGCCGCGCAATCGATGCTTGCTAGGGTTGCTTTGGCTTCGCAGAGCACTTGGCGCTGCCGTGCCCATTCGGCCCGAGGGGCATTCGCGCATGGTTTGGTCCGTCAACAGCAGCGGCCTCAAGCAAGCAAGCTTAAAAGTGTGATTCGGCTACGCGTATGGTGATTGTTTGGAAAGTTCGTGTGCTGCCCGGCATAACTTTTGCGGCCATCGGCAAGCTCATCTGAGGTAAGTATGCATGCTTTGCCCAACGCGCGAGGGCGGCAAATTACGAGATTGCGATAATCTCGAGCTGTTGACTGCCAACCCCCACGACATCTCCGACGGCTTTGCCGAGAAGGGACTTTGCAACTGGCGAAGCAAACGAGACAGAACCGGCCTTTGGGTCGGCTTCGTCTTCTCCAACGATGCGATATTTCTGCACGCGACCATCGGCCCGGGAGAAGGTAACCGTGCTCCCGAAAGCGACGACGTCGTTCGAAGTCGGATCAGGAACCAGCTGGGCTGTCCGCAGGCGCTGGGCAAAGTAGCGCGCGTCCCGCAAGGGGATGGCAGACAGGCGCCGCCTTTCATTGACGTCTTCGGTCTTCTGTGCGGTCTCATACGCCTGGCGAACCTCCCGAAGCTGAAGCTCCAGCGCTTTCAATCCCGTCTCTGTCACCAGATTGGGATTTAATGAAATTGGGCGATCAGGCAATAGCGTTTCGGATGCAGTCTCGGCGCTATCTTCCTTTGTGAACGCAACGCTCAAAACTACCTCCAATGACGATTCAGCGGGACGATGCACCCCTCTACGGAGATGAGGGATAGTCTAACACCAAGAGCCAAAAAAAGCCCGGCCAACCGAGGGCTTCACGCCATAGGCACGACCTTCAGCGCCAGAAAAGTGCGAGCAGATCAGCAGGGGGACACCGAGCAACCACAGCAATGCGCTCTACTAAGTCCCATGATGTCCTCCTCGAGACCGCGGTCCATCCGGTGGGTCCCGTAAAGGCGCGTTAGCGGGCTTTTTTCCCGCTCTCGGACGTGCGCTGACCTCATCCGGCTCTTTGGTGGGCGCCTCCTGTGGCCGTGGCATGCCGGCCTGTCCGCCGTGCTTGCCGCCCTGATCCTGAGCGCCTTCCAGGTCGTTTTCCTTTGGCATATCTCAAGTGCTCCTTCCTGACGTAAACGCCTTCCGACCCGAAGATGCATTGGTCTACATCGAAACCTTGCGATTCTCGCCAATCCCAGGTCGCGTGCCAGAGACTGCGGCTGCAGCCATTTTCGCATAAGAGATGATCGTCCCCGGGGAATCCCAGAATTCTGCGTCGTCGGGAGTAACCTTCAGCACGCGGATGTTGGGATCCTCCGCGCTGTCCCACCAAGCTTTGGCTGGCGTGGAAAACAGCTCTTTGATCTTGGCGCGGTCATTTAAAACGACGGCGCTTCCCGTGAGCGAGACGTATTTTTGCGAAGAAGCATCTGCAAACGAGAGATTGATTGATGGATTGCGGGCGATTTCTTCGTCCTTGTGGCGACGCGCGTCCGTCAAAAAGTAGATCGCGTTGTCCTCACGCTGCAAATACGCACTCATCGGGCGAGCGCGCAGTTTATCGCCATCGCTCGTCACCAGCATCGCAAATCCGATTTTCTTCATCAGCTCCCAGGCACGGTCGACATTGCCCGCGTTGTCATTGGACATGTGTTCACTCCATTAAGATTGGAGTGCTAACCCCGCGCGTGGAGTGAGGTTCCCGATTGCCGAACCGCGGGCGTGCCCGAGTAGGACGGTTCCTACGGCGAATATCGCGCTATTTAGCTTTGGTTGCCCATTGCGCCGCAATTCTTGAGTAGATCATGGATGCCTCGCGAATACGCTGAACTGAACAGAACTCATCGGTTTGATGCGCCTTGGCGGCTTCGCCTGGTCCCAAAATGACGGTTGGAGGATTGCCAAAGGCAGGGGTTAGCGCAGACGCGTCAGTGAAATAAGGAGCTGTTTGGGGTTCGGCTCCAGCATCTTCCCCAGTGACATCGCGCACTATTCCGTAAACCTCTTTCAGCCACGGGGAGCATGGATCGGTCCAGACAGCGCCGACATCGACAATCGGCTCCAGCGAAACGTCGTTCCCCAGCTCTGCCCTTAAATGCTCCTGAATGCGTGAATGATCCAGCCCGGGGATGCTGCGGATATCGACGCCGATCTCGGCGAGATCGGGTACAGAGTTTACGTTTAGTCCGGCGCGAACGGTGCCGACGTTGAGAGATGGAGATCCCAAATAAGGGTGCGGTGCCACGTTGAACTGAAACGTTTCCAGTGCCGTTATCGCTCGAGCGGCCTTGAAGGCGGCGTTGTCTCCAAGATGAGGCATCGACCCATGAGCGGTGACGCCCTTGAACGTCAAACGCAGCCAAAGTGCGCCCTTGTGTCCGACCAGCGCCGCATTTGAGGTAGGCTCGGCCACGACGATCGCGCCAGCGCTTCCAAGAGTGCCGTCGCGGGCAAGATGAAACGCGCCCTCGCAGCCGATTTCCTCCCCCGCGGTAATGACCAGAACCACTCCGTTTGTTTCTTTCAGTTGATCGGCCATGTTGGCAATAGCCGAGACGAAAGCTGCCACTCCACATTTCATGTCGGTCGAGCCACGTCCGTACATTTTTCCGTCGACAATCTCCGCTGCGAACGGGTCAACGCTCCATGGTGCGTTTCCAAGAGGGACTGTGTCGACGTGGCCGGTGAAGCACAGAGGGGACCTATCATCGGCGCCTCCTATCCTTGCGATCAGATTGGCACGATCGGGAGCGAATTGTTGAAGCGACGTTTCTAGCCCAGCGCCACCCAGGATCTTTTCCAAATGTTGAATGCAGGTCAGCTCGCTGCCGGGCGGATTTATAGTATTGAAGGCGATGAGTTCGCGCGAGAGTTCGATGGGATCAATCGGCATAAGGTGTGCTCCGCTACAGCTCGATTTGTATCCTCTCGACCTTCCGCCTTCCACCAGTTCTGTAGAACTCCCCTGCGAGCGAGAAAAATGGATCGCCGAAGCCTGTTTTAGCTGGCTTGCCTTGGCGCCCCGCAACTTCAGCGCAAGCGGCCGCGTCGTGCGCAGCGCAAGAACGGCGTACAGCATCAAGACTTGTAATAATTGGAACCGTAGTGCCCCTTACGAGTTCCGCATTGAGCGGCCAAATGTTTTTCGCTTGGCTGTCCTTCTCGAGGGGGTTGATGCCGAACGGGGCTGCAGGACGGGGGGTAAGTTTGGGGCGGTCTGGGCTCCAAACCCGACGACTGTTCAGGAGTTGGCCAATCTCGGCATACTTGGCATTGCTAGCCATCGCCACCTCGGTGCCGGTCGTAGCGTGCGCAGCATTCCTGGCCTACCACTTCGTCGCTGAATCTTCGCAGCTCAAAAAGGCAGAGTATGAGGACCGTCTTCGATTAATGCGCAATGCAACCGAGCTGCGCGTTGCAAACATCATCGAAGATTTGCAGATCCTCGCGTTGTCACCTCTGCTCTCAGAAGGGAAATTTGCACAGTTTCGAGAGCATGCCATCCAGGCCGTTCGGCTGATCGGAGGCGTTGCTATCGTATTGTACGAGCCCGACGGGCAGCAAATCGTAAATACCCGGCTGGAGCTGGAGGGGCCACTCCCGAAACGCCGCGAGTTCGATGTCGAGCGCCGTGCCATCGAAACCGGCTTACCGCAAGTGTCTGGCCTTCAGACTGCCGTTGTCGACGGTCAACCGATCGTCACCATAGCCGTACCCGTGCGTATCGCAGGGCAAAATCGATATGCGCTCAATATTGGGCTTTCGACCAAATATCTTTCGGGCTTAATGGACGAATATATCTCAGCCGGACTTGTCGGAAGCATCGTCGATTCGAAGGGGTTTCTACTGGCGCGGCGTCCCTTGCTGGACGGGGACGATCTTGTTGGCAAGACAACGATTCCCGAAGTCATGGCACAGATTGGGAAAACTTCAGCGCTGTGGGTCAAAGCCGTCTCACGGACGGGCATTCCGACCTACACCTCGCTGCTTCGGTCTAACCAAAGCGGCTGGTCCGTCAATCTTGCTGTACCCCGCGAGGTCATCGATGGACCCCTTCATCGCACGGTCGAATGGATCATTGCGCTGACGCTTCTAACATTTCTTCTGGGCCTCACATTGGCACACGCGCTCGCAAAGCGGTTCTTGGCCGAGTTCGCAGATTTTGAGAGATATGTTTTTACCTTGCGAACGGGTGCCGATGAACCCCGGGCGGGCAGGATCGCTGAAGTAAACAGCATGAAGCAGGTATTGCATGAGGTTGGATGCGAACTTGAGACCGCGATCGAGCAGCAAAAGGGTTTGTTGGACGAGATTAATCATCGGGTGAAAAACACGCTTGGCACAGTACAGTCGATCGCCCGCTTGTCCCGCGCCAACTCAAGAGATCTCGAGCAGTACGCCATTGCATTTGAAGGCCGGCTGATGGCCTTGTCGCACGCCTACGATCTTCTCACCGAGAATAACTGGGTGGGCGCCAATCTCGATGAAGTTGTCAGACGGACACTAGCGCCCTACGCCGGCGCTGAGCGCTTGGACATACGTGGTCCGCATGTATTGTTGGTGCCGAAGGTCGCCTTGGCCATAACGGCGGCAATACAAGAACTTTGTACCAACGCCGCAAAGTATGGTGCGTTCTCTGTTATCTCAGGCAAACTCACCGTGTCATGGATAGTTGCGGAAGCCGGCTGTGTTTGTCTGCGGTGGATCGAGACGGATGGCCCGCCGGTCCAGGAACCAAGCCGTCAAGGTTTTGGCACCAAGATGATTGCGGGCACCTTTGCCGCCGAGGAAGGATGGTCTGTTGACCTCGCGTTCGAGCCTCGCGGATTTCGTTGCACCATGCATTTCTGGCCCCGCGGGCACGATGAAGCCGGATCCAGACCGCCCTAAGCCGCGATATTCCCCGCCGTTCGCGACGGGGCAACGATATCGCTCGCTGTAGAGAGGCCGAACAATTTCGAGTTAGTGATCAACAGGAAGACAGGCCTAACCGTGCCATCCTCGCGGCTGGTGCGCGCCGACGAGGTGATCGAATAGCGCCAGTCACACCCACTTCGGGCCCATCGCGTCATTTCGCTGCGCCGAGCGGAGCTTGGTGGCTAGGACGGCAAGTGACCTTACTCTTTCTGATCGGGCGTGATTGATCCTGTCGCCTCCTCAGGCACGGTTTGATTTTCCCTCGTGGCTGTCGGGCCCCTAAGCTCTGACCCCACGCAATCACCAGCCCATAGCTTTGTGCCCCGAACCGTTCCAACGAATTTGCAGCCAATAGGTGCTTTCGGCTTTACCTGAACCAGCGCTTTGTTACCGGTTTTGGGCGGCGCACTCTGAGCGTACACGGTGCTCGAACAGCAGATAGCAACGAGAATGAACAGCGACCTCATCGAACTCACCGTTAGGCTATTGAGAAAATATCCCGCAGAGCATTCGCGCTCTGCGGGCCGCGCCGGGCTTCTCTAAATTGATTGCTTACTGAATGACCCTGCCCCGGTCGTTTGCAAGCTTGCACCGAGCGGCTTGGAGAGCGAAGCGCAAAATTGCTTCCCGTGGAAGGAACAAGAGAGATGTTGCACCGAGAACACGGCGCCGTCAGACGTGTCGTCTCCCGGTAACTGCAACCGTGGATTTTCTCGCAGCAGATATCCTGAAGGCTCGCGGTCGCGCGTATCGTTCAATGCCGGCCATACCGAGTGCACGCGCTGCTCCAGTGGGTGGTCGATGCAGCGTCCTTTAAACAGGCCACGGTCATGATCCGAACGGTAACGCTGCGCGCCCCTTCTTTGGGAAGTGACGGTGACTTGCCAGCCGAACGACCGGGGTGGGGTGAGCAGCCGTCATTTCGTTGGGCTTCATGCGCTCACCAGATGCAGTCCTGCCGCCGCTGTATCCATAGTGAGAAGCGACACACGTCTCGGCGAATGCCGCGCCGTTGAAAGAGCGGAGCAGCGCAGCGACGCTGGGGCGGATCATCGTCTAAAACTCGAGGGTCCCGCCCACCAGAAACTTTCGTGAAGCCGGTATGTTACGCGCATCGCGTCGCCTTGAGTGCGGTGAGGAGACGACAGCGTCCGAGCAACGGCCGCGAGTGCTGAAGTTCGTGCCAGCAAAAAATTTCCCTCGCTGCGTTTTGATCTATGAGACCTAACCCTCTGCGGCCACACATCGGCGCGCCGCTTGCTACAGGCCTTGTTGACAAACCGCGGTTAAATAGCGGATAGCCGCATGTCATCGCTCCATTGCTCGGCTCAGTATTGGGCCGCCGCCTCTGTTGCAGTCCCCAGCGCCGCTCCACGTTCGCTGATAAAAATCTCACAGATAGCCAGAGCGGGAACATCAAGACCTCGCATGGTCGCCGCTTTCGTGCCTCTCCACGAAACCCTCTAGGCTTGCCGGGATATCCACCTTCTGAAGATTGCATCGTCGTCGTATCTCTGAAGCGATCTCGGCTGAAACATCTCTGGCCCAGCCTTCTGCGGTGTTGAAACCAACAACCCGAACAGGGTCGTTGTACTGCCCATCGAGCAAGTCCGTGATCACCGTTTCCAAGTCAGTTGTGTTGACGTTGGTCTCTCGCCAGCACCGACCGATGTAGCCGAAGTCATCTACTACGAGATAGACGTTCCGATCGTCCTCGCCCGGAATGATCGAGGGAGCTTCTTCCGATTTACCCATTACGCTACTCCACGCCGCTTCCGTCCTATTATCGATGAACGACCAACATCGTTCCCAAGCCTTTGCTCGGTTTACTTTTGAACACTCGCCGGGAATTTCGGGCGATCTCCTCAACATGGTCGCGCGTCCTACTCATAACCGCTTTTAAGTTCGCCGTCGTGCTGAGTCGCGCAACCAGTTCGCATATTAAAAACGATGGTTGGCGTCCAAAGTCTCCGTCGGGCGGCCATTCAACGTGCTTCTTGTCGGCAAGGCGGCACGCCGGAGTTCCAGCGAAGTGGGATGTTCGGCCTAGGTCAAATATGCGGGAGACGGCGTAATCCCGCGGTCGAGGATGCCAAAAAACCAACTGAGGGACTTGCCCGTCCTGTTGGCCGGCCGGACTCAGCGATGCGCGTTACCGGCCGACAAGCGCGCCACCCGAAAGCGCACACGAGGAACCGCCGTCTGTCCATTAGCTCACTTAGGAACAAATTTTTATTTTGGCTCGGATTCACCTATGAAAGCGCAACAGGATCGGTGAGGGGAGAGGCTGCCTCCTCCAACTCCGAAGTGGCACGATGAAAGCTAAGAGCCTGAATGTTACGAGCCTAGAGATTTCACCGAGAGGATACTTTGGCTCGGCTAGTCGCCGAGGTTCAGACTGTCCGACAACTGGTCCATCAGGAAGAGATGAGGCGTGCCGGCGAAAGGGCGACAATCCGCGAAGGTGAAGCTGGCTGCACTCGCCAGGCTCGAGACGGGCGGGCCGGATCGGTCGGTGCGCACATTCGTTCGGCCTCTGGTTATTCTTCGCCGGTGCATTGGTTCGGTGATCACAGTTTCAAATAACTCGTTGACCAAGTGGCTCCCTATCCATAAGTAGCCTGGCAAGGGGCAGCTTCATGCAATAGAACCTCCGGATAGCGGTAACCCGCGTTCAGCGCGTCGCCGAGAGTGGGCGACGGCTGCGCCGGCCCCTTATAGCCAAGCATGCGCATGTTCCAGGCCTTGCAAGCGAGTCGGCCTCCCGGCGCGCCTCTGCCGCGATCCGGATCGTTGCCGTAGAGGTATTCGCGGGACTTGGTGGTCATTGCAGCTGGCATCGGCAAGCCGCTACAGATTGCGGATTGGCGACGGAAAGCCGCAATGTATGCTTGGCTGGACGGACGTGCGCCCGCTAACGCAGTCTTATTCCGCCTGCTCGATTGCAGCCGGCATTTTTGCCACCGACATCAGCGATCGGGCGACCTGATTGAGTAGTTGATCCGAATTCTCCTCTTCCGCAAGCGATTTCGACAACAGCGCGACGACCGCACCGAGGCGTAACTGCTGGGCTAGGTTCTTGGCCGTCGTGTACGCCGAAATTTCATAGTGTTCCACGCGCTGTGCCGCTCCGATTAGCGCGAGGTCGGCCGCCGGATCCTCCTTTTCTTCGCCTTCCGCCATGATCTCCTGGCCTTCCTCGACAAGTCCCATCATGCCCTTGCAAGGCTTAGCGCGGGCCGTCTTGCCGAGCAACTCGAAGCATTCATTGATACGTTCCACCTGATTTTCGGTTTCGACAAGGTGCTGCTCGAACAGCTCACGCAGCTGATCGAAGCGGGCTGACTCGGCCATCTTCGGAAGTGCTTTCGTCAATTGCTTTTCCGCGTGCAAAATGTCGCGAAGCTCATCGACCAACAGGTCACTCAGTCCGGCCTGGTCGTCCGGAGGCGAGCTTTCCGTGACAATGGCGGACGAGGCGCCGGGCTCGGCCTGAATCGCGGGCGATTCCGTAAAGACCCAGCCATTGCCCTCGTTCCATGGACCACGGGTGTCAATCTCGCCATGATCACCGGTTCCGGTGGAGTCATTGAAGAATTGGTCCACCAGTCCCGGTGTCGGCGCGATGCGACCGATACTGAAGGCCGGCTTGCCCATGCTCTCGAGCGCCAGTGCGAACGCCCTCATGTGCGTAATTTCCCGGGTCATCAGGAATTGCAGCGCGTCCTTGGTGCCGGCGTCGTCGCAGAAATTGATCAGCCGCTCATAGACGATCTTGGCGCGCGCTTCGGCGGCGATGTTGCTGCGCAGGTCGACGTCGAGTTCGCCAGTGATCTTCAGGTAATCGGCCGTCCAGGCGTTGCCTTGTGAATTGAACAGGTTCACGCCGCCGCCGCCCGCAATAGCAATCAGGGGATCTGCTTCGGCGGCCGCCTGGCGATCGAACTTCGTCGGCTTAAGATGCATGCGGGCCAAGGTTCCAACGACTTCGAGATGGCTCAGTTCTTCGGTGCCGATATCCATCAGCAGGTCCTTGCGATCCGGATCCTCGCAGTTCAGACCCTGTATGGAATATTGCATCGCGGCCGCGAGCTCGCCATTGGCGCCGCCGAACTGTTCAAGAAGCATGTTGCCAAAACGAGGGTCGGGTTCGTCGACGCGGACAGTGAACATCAGCTTCTTGACATGGTGGTACATTGGAAGGCCTCGGAGTGAGAGAAGATATCATCGCGAACGGTCGCCCGGGTCGTTTGTTCCTGTTGGTCGAAGACTTCGCCGTCCCGGGGGCGCCCGTCGTCTACTTGGGCCCTCGCTCGTCGGAAGTCGGGATTTCGACAAAACGGAGGACCTTGGCAACAGGTGGCGCGTTGGAAAGGTACTTTCCTTTCCGGTCCTTTGAGTCATGTTCAGGTCAGCTAGATTGTCAGCAAGTCGCCTTAGCCGCTTGCTAAGCTTTCCGATCACCGTCCGGCCGACCAGAGCGGATGTCGTGGTCGCACGTTCTATTGCCCGAAACACCTCGCCGGGTCCGGAGCAGGTGGCCCGCGCCCTAGGCTGGGGCGCCGACGAGAAGGTTTTGCTGGTTCTGGCAGCTGCCGGCTGGCTTGCCTCGCGCGGGTGTGGGCCGCCGCTGCGGCGCGCAGGCAACCATGCTCTGCTGGTCACAGTCGTGGCGTCGTTGATGCCACATGGTTTGAAGCTTCTGTTCGACCAAACCCGGCCGGACCGTCGAACCGTGATCGGGCACGTCCACGGCGTCCCGTTTTCTGGCAAACGAAAGGACGCTTTTCCCTCCGGACACGCGCTGCATATGGGTGCACTGGCATCCGCGGCAGGTCCGTTGCCGGTCGGCGCCCGCCGGGCCGTCCTGGCGCTTGCGGCAGGGCTGTCCCTCACGCGCATCGTGGTTCTGGCGCATTGGGCTAGCGATGTCATGGCTGGCTTCGTACTGGGGGCACTTCTGGAACGGGCCCTGCGGCTTTGGACCGGCTACCCGGCCGACTTATCTACGGAGGACAATCATGCCGACCCTTGAAGCCCTGAAAGGATACGCGGAGCGCGCAACCGGTCTACGGCGCCCCGGCAAGGGGAAGGCCATGGAATTCGCGCGAGTACGGAAGCCTCACACGGTCCGCTTTAGGGACGACGGTTTCGTCCCAAATCATCCCCGCTGGCCATTCATTATCTATCGAAACGCAGTCGCTTTCGATGACGGCCTAGACCCTGCGGCCGTGATCGAAGACCTGTTCGAAGCAAACGGATGGGGAGACACTTGGCGTGACGGCATCTACGACTACTTGCATTATCACTCCAAAATCCATGAGGTGCTCGGTATCGCGCGCGGTGAGGGCCGCGTCCGGTTCGGCGGCAATAAGGGTAGGATCTTCACGCTGAAGGCTGGGGATGTCGCGATTCTCCCCGCCGGCACGGGTCATCAGTGCCTTTCAGCTGACGATGAGTTCCTCGTGATCGGAGCCTATCCGCCGACCGGCACCTACGATGAGTGCACGACCGTCGAGGACCGTTCGCGGGCGCTGAAAAACATTCCGAAGGTGCCGGTGCCCCGCAAGGATCCGATCTACGGGGTAGGGCCGCTTTCGAAACTTTGGAAGAGGCGAAATGGTTGAGTACGGCATTCGCTTTCTGGTCGGAGGCGGCGTCGTTTCGACCTTTGCGATGTTGGGAGACCTTCTGCAACCAAAGAGCTTCCACCTCGCGCCGTGATACCGGAGCCGTATCGCACGACTACAAAAACTGGGCCGCCCTGTTTTGATTCACCTATGTGAAGGCAGGCTGGGAGTCTGATTTGGCATACTCAAAGAGCGTCCGAGAGAGGCGCGAAATCCTCCAGTGCGGCACTGTAACCCCGGCACAATAGCGGTGCCGGGGGAGTACTTGTCCCAGTTCTTCAGCTCGCGGGGCCGAACGGGTAAAATTGTACACCGAATGGCCGGAGATTGATCGGCTGGAGAGCCGACTAATCCGCTCTCCCCTGGCCTGGTACCGAAGAGGTGGAAGTGCAGTCCGTCTAGTCGATCTCCTCGATCACGCGCCGTTCGCGCGGCTCGATGATATAGGTGCGGTTTTCCCGGTTTATGTAGCGGTACTCTCGCAGGGTGGGCGCGTCGCGGTATACAGCGTCCGGGAACGTCTCGATCTCGACTGCATCAGGCAACTGGTCGCCGACGCGGATTTCGCTGCGCGTCGCGCTGCCGGTGGTTCGGCCTTCCGAACGCCGATCCTGCCGGACCTCCGAGCGGCTGTGCTTGCGGATCACCTCACGGTCGCGATCGGAGAAGCTGCTCTTCGTGCGCTCGCGTTGTGGTGCCGCTGCCGCGGTCGAGCCCGAATAAGGTAGCGTCGCCACGATCTTGTAGCTCTGGGGCTCGACGACCACGATCTCGTCCTTCACTACAAAGAAGCTGAAGCCGCGGTACTGCGGGACGATCTCAACGACGTCGGCCGGCAAGGTCGCCAGATGCACGTCGCGCGGCACCACCGTTCCGACCGACAGCGAGAAGTTCACGCTGGTGAGTGGCTTGACGTCGAGCTTCGCGATCGACTGGTTAATGCGCGTGCGCTGCTGGTCGTTGATGTTGACCTGTGCATTGACGTTGGTCTGCGACGACTGCGCCGTGCTCGGTTGCTGAGCAGTGTTCGGCTGCTGCGCCGTCGTGTTGCCGGGCTGCTGCTGCGCGGTGTTGCCGGAAGCAGGCGGCTGCTGTTGCGCTGTGTTGCTGCCGGTGCTCGGCTGCTGTGCCTGGTTGGTGTTGTTGGCCGGCGGCGGGTTGGCAGACTGTTGCGAAGAAGGCTGCTGCGAAGGGGCGGTCTGAGCTTGCGATGGGCTGGTCCCGCTCCCGGGAGCTTGCGAGGTCGGGTTGGAACTCGGCTGGTTGGTCGAGCCCGCGGACTGGTTGGTCCCGCTCGGCGCGGGATTGGCGGCCTGGTTATCCTGCGGCTGCGCGTTTTGCTGTGCGGGAGTATTCTGTTGCGCCGGTGGATTCTGCTGTGCCGCGTTGTTGTTCGGCTGGGTCTGGGCCGCCGGCGGATTCTTGTCGGCCGGCTGTTTGCTCGGCGATTGCGCGAAGGCGGTAGTCGCCATCGCAAGACCAATCGCAGTGGTCGTGATCAGACGCATCTTCATTTGGGTTCCTCCTCCTCGAGGTTCGTTATCGTCGAACAACGAAGCTGCGGATCGTGTGTTCCCGAACCATCCGGCTCGTCGCCCTGCACGGTCCCTGCCATCAGGATCTCTGAGAAGCGCCCTCCCTGGCAGGGCGCCGTGCTTTAAGCATCAGCTCAAGCCTTTCGGCGGTCGCAGCTCGTCCTCGCTGGACGGATTGCATTTGGGGCAGGGCATTCCGGCGCCGCCACATGGCAAGCGTGAGGACCTTTCCAGGGCTGATCGGGATGGTTCTCGCAAACCCAGCCGCTGTCATCGCAGCAAAGGCATTTCACTGATTTCCATCACCCCCTAACTTTCGTACGTCGCCGGCTTCAAGTTTGAGGACGGCCCCTCATTTGGCGTCAGGCTCTGCTCCAATAGCGAAGCGGTCCACCCCTTCGAGCACTCGCGACACCGCATCCTCGCGGGACGTTGCCGCGACCCAAGTCTGATGTTCCGGATCGTCGGTGATCACGCGGACCAAGTGAACGCCAACGACTCTGCGCCATTTCATCGACAAGCGCAAAAAACGACCGCACGTTCCCATTAATTATATGGAATTAGCGCTTTCGGTAAGCAACTCATTTTGAGCGGTCAGGGCAGTATCGACGAGGGTCGAAATATAGGATTCGCTTTCGCGCCGTTTCGGGCGCATGATCAACGCATCACCGCGCGGTCCGTGGCTTTTATCGGCGATGAGAACGTCGATTGCGCTCCCGCCCCAATCGCGCCTAGGCAGACGAGCATCACAAGCAACCTGAGCAGATTTGCCAGCCGTCGCAGCTTTGTAGCACGGTATCCGGAACCTGACGCGCGGCACCACGCAACGCACTGGCGCGCTCCGGTTGGCTCTTGGCAAGCGCCGCAAGGAAGTTCTTGGCTTGCTTGAAGGTGATATGCGGCGGTAGCGGCGGCACTTCCGGATCGGTTTTTACTTCGAAGCACGACCGGTACGTCGCTGGACAATGTTGTTCATCTGCATGGCGCCGTCGCCGACCAGAGCAATGACCGGCCGCTCGGGACTGGCGTATTTCGCAGCAGTTGCGTAGGGGACGGCCGCACCCATCGACGCGAGTCCGCCGGCCAACGAGGCCTTCATGCCATGACAACGACTGGAATTAGGCCTATGCCGCGCGCAACCGCGCCGTCAACGAATATTACGGCGTGCCGCTGGCATGAGCCCGGCGGGGACGGGATCGCTTGACCGTCCCGACCTGCCTTCAGCACCGAGCAGTTCGTTGGCGGTACCAGGCCGGGTAACCCAGCCACAAGCCGATGAGCACGATGAGCGCGCCAAAGCCAGCCGCCAGCGCCGCGCCGCTATTCTCGATCACCTTGTAGAACACGACGGCGACGTCGGCCGCGATGCCGATGGCGAGTGGAATCGAGGCGGCAACGACGAGCCACGATCCGATCCTGAAGAAAGTAGGGTCGTCCTCGCCCTGAAATCCGATGCGATGCAACGCCGCCGGTGTCATCAGGAGAGCGACCGACAGCGCCACTGCGCAAAGCGCGACACAGTGGATATATTTGAAGGCGGCTGGCAGTTCGCTGAACGATTTGGCCAGAACCGCGATCAGCTGGAAGCCGAGCAGCGCCTGGCCGCCGGGGATGATGACGCGCGCTTCGGTCAGCATCTGCTCAATTTTCGATTTCAGCGGGGTGCCGGTTTGCTTGTCTGGCATGGATTGCTTTCTTTCCCGTCGCAGGGCAAAGCCGAGACCGTAGAACAGCGCCAGCGCAATCGCCGTAAACGCTGCGCCGGCGGCAATGCCGATGCTCTGGTTGAACAGTTGCTCGAACGTCACGAACGTCACAGCACCCAATCCCAGCGTCAGCGGCAACAGGCTTGCTCCGGCGAACGACGTCGCCATGGTAAGTGCGCCCGGCGTGCTCTCGCCCTCGAAGATGATCTGGTGGAAGAGGGACGGCGCGATGAGCAGGCCAATGCTCGCAAGCAACATCACAAGGCCGCCGCAATGAACATAGCGGCTTGCGGTGGGGATATTTGCAAACAGCTCCTGAAACACCGCTTCGAACTGGAAGCCGAACAGCACCTGCGCGCCGAGGATCAACAGGCGCGACTCGTCGAGCGCCGTCTTCAGCTTCGCATCGATCTGCATCAGAAATGAACCTTTGGCTGCATGCCGAGTTCCAATCGCTTAGACGCGCGATCGCGTCGAGCACGGAGAACGACATGGCCAGGAAGGCGAAGAAACGAAAATATGGGAAGGGCGCGGCGAAAAAAGTCCGCCGCGCGATGAAGAAGCGCAAGGCAGGCACGCTGAAGAGCGGCCGCTCCGGCAGGAAAGTCAAGAGCCGCAAGCAGGCGATCGCAATCGGCCTGTCCGAAGCGCGCAAGCGCGGCGCCAAGGTGCCGAAGAAGAAAAAGAGAGCTTAAGGCAAAGGCTGGGGCGTATCCGCTCCCGGGCACGCCGTCATCCATTCGTCAAGCTGGTCAGCGCCGGAGTCGTCGAACGCCCGGGACCGGCGATGCCTGATTTCCCGTGTGCGCTGCACCCTGCGATCTGACCGATATCGCCGAGCCGTCATTGGCTGTGTCCTTTGTCGTTCATCAAAACGAGATCGCTGGACAGCCGTTCCTGCCGCACCGGCCGGATTTTTCGTGAAGCGATAAGAACCTTCCGACGGCGGCTGGGTGGTCCCTTGGAAGCGGAAAGGCAAGCCATCATGACCCCTGAAAATCAGGTTCGGCAGGAGCAACGGCACGGTGAGGACGACGCGCCGAAGCCCAAGGACAGCAAGAGCCGCCTGGGCATCGTGCGCGACCAGCGCGGCCAGGAGCAGCCGGCTGACAAGGAACGCGCCCAGCGCGTGAGCAAGACCAAGCCAGAGCAGCCGGGCCATTAGTGGAGGACCATCATGCGCGCAGGCACCATCGTCACGCTGGCCGTGCTCGCATCCCTGCTCGCGGGCAGCGTCGCATTCGCCTATTTCGGACTGAGCGAGCCGGGCCGGCCGATGTCGTCGCATTTTTTTGTGGCGCTGATCCTCGGCTCACTGCGTTCGATGGGCGTTGGCGTCGGGTTGATGGCGCTGCTGTTCTACAGCCATCGCAAGGGTATGACGAACCGCCGCGGCTATTGCCGCCTGGCGAGTAGGCCAAGTCTGATCATCCCAGCCTCTGCATATCCCTGGAAAGGAAGAGGGCCGCGCAACTCGCGGCCCCTTCATCGCAGCTATTTCTTGCCTTCGCCGACGGTGGGGGCCGGCTTCTTGCCGAGCTCCTGCGCCATGTCGAGATGATGCTTTAGGGCGGGCAGCGTCTTGCTGGCCCAGTCTTTCAGGTTGGCATTGTCGCCGCCTTTGGCATAGCGCTCGAACAGGCCGACCGCGTCCTTGTGGGCGCTGACCTGGATTGAATCGAATTCGGAGCTGAAGTCCCGGCCACTGGCGCCCTTGAGCTTGTCGAGCCTGCTTTGGTGCGAGGAATCGATTGCCGCTGGCAATTCCGCCTTCACCTTGCCGCCGGAGACCAGGCCCTTGAGCTCGGTGCTGGTCTTGGTGTGATCCGTCACCATCTGCGAGGCAAAGGTCTTTTCCTCGGCATTGCCTTTCTGTTGGGCGAGCTTGCTGGCTTCGATCTCGAACATGTCTGAAATCGCGACCTGCTTAACGAAATCGTCCGTCGAAGGGCTCATGCCCAATGCGGAATTGATCCCCGTCTTCTCGCCAACCGATTGGGCGAGCGCCGGCGCCGCCATCAGAATGCAGGCGGTTACTATCATCGTGCGTCTCATAGATACCTCCATCAACTCAAATTGAAATCTCGCGCGAGGCTATTGCTTCAACCGCGCGCAGCGGCCGATGTTCCGGCACTGGCCGGTGAGGCAGCATTCGCTTCTCCAAACACGTGGAACAAACGCCGCCCCTGGGCACTTGATTGATGGGTTCGCCGATGTGCAGACCTGACGAGAGTCCCCGTTTGCGGAAGGCTCGGATGAAGAATTTTCCGGATGCAGCGTTCGAGCCTGAGATGATGAGGCCATGACGGCGGCGCTCGATCGCGCCGTGGCGTCATTGCCTGAGCCGGTGATAGCTCGCACGTTAATTTGCTCGCAGAATCGATCCTCGGCACCGCACAGACCGGCGAACGCGATATCGCGACGATGGAGCGGATCGCGCTGTTTGAGCTTTAGGTGACTCCAAGATCATAGCGGCCGCTTGCTGCCTCTCGAGCGTGCCAAGCAATTAGGAACCCGCGGTAGCAGCGTGCGTTGCTCGCGATATCCGCATCGTGGCGGAGCGAGAGTGTGACCGGCGCAGCGATGGCAGGCTGCTGTGGCCGGCTGCGTTCTGGAGGAGAGTGCAATGCCTGCGCTAAGACCGATGCCCGCGCTAATGGTCCTTCTCGCGCTTACCGATCAAGTATCTGCCCGCGATCTCGACGGTCGCTACGTCAATTCACCCCTGAAGCAATGGTTCGAGACGCTCGCCAGCAAGAAAGGCCTGTGCTGCTCGGATGCCGACGCACGGCGATATCCGACGCCGATTGGGAATCGAAGGATGGCCATTACCGCGTATGGCTCGAAGGCGCCTGGCATGACGTGCCTGACGATGCCGTCATCACCGTGCCGAACCGCGTCGGGAGAACGATGGTATGGCCGATGCGCGGCGTCATTGGCCTGACCATCCGCTGCTTCATGCCGGGGCCGATGATCTGAGGCGGCGGCCTTCGATTCGAATGAAGATCCAATCGGAGGTGGCCGACACGTGACGATGCCGATCGAGAATGCCGTCCATCTCTGCGTGGACATGCAGCGCATCTTCGCCAAAGGCGGCATCTGGGAAACGCCGTGGATGGAGCGGATCCTGCCGACCATCGTCGAGATCGTCGCGCGCCATCCGGAACGCACTGTATTCAGCCGCTTCATCACGCCGGCCGCGCCCGAGGAGGCGCTGGGGCAATGGCGGTCCTATTTCGAGCGCTGGAGCATTGCGACGCGCAACGCGCCGGGTGGCGCGCAACTCGATCTCGTGCCGGAGTTGGCGCGGTTCGTGCCGCCGGGGCGGCAATCGTCGACAAGCCGGCCTATTCGGCCTTCTTTCGCTCACGGCTTGCCGAATTCCTGCGGGCGAGGGGCGTCCACACTGTGATCGTTTCGGGCGCGGAGACCGACGTCTGCGTGCTCTCGACCGCGCTCGATGCTGTCAATATCGGCTTTCGCGTGGTCATTGTGGAGGACGCATTGTGCAGCTCGTCGGACAAAGGGCACGACGCGCTGATGACGATGTATCGGCTGAGGTTCGGCGAGCAGATCGACCTAGTCACGGCCGGAGGGAAATCTGACGGCCGGAGCGGGAGCACTAGGAACCAATCTACAATGCCCTGTTGTTCGGCCACAAACCAACGAAAGCGCAGGGAGAGCGCAATGGCCGAAAAGGACCTCAACGAACTATTCCTCGATACTTTCAAGGAAATCTACTACGCCGAAAAGCACACCCTGAAAGCCTTGCCCAAGATGGCCAAGGCCCCAATTAGGTCGATCCACCGCATAGTGTGGCCCGATGGAGGCAATCCCGATCCACCCTTGACTCAGGGCAAGACCGTACATGAGGCGAAAAGTGGCTGTATCCGCGATACGCCACTTGATCATCATTTTACTATTTCTACCGACCTCGCCCTTACGAGGAGCAGCGCGAGATGTTTGGCCGCTCGATAATCCCCATCCCGGTTCGGAAAAAATAAGTAAATCAAGCAATTATTCAGATGTGGGAAACCCAACAGAAACATTGGATCGGTCCCGAGGCAGCAGGTCACGTACGGTTTTTTGAACTAGATGACCCGTGCGAGTAGGAGCTAATTCACGTGCGCTGCATTGATTCTGCATGGAAACCGTCGAACGCTATCTGCGCAGAAAGGAAGAAGAGCTAAAGCTGCTGAACGGTTTCCTCGCCGAACCGGTCAAGCTCAGGCAGCCACGATCGGTGGACGAGGTCATTGAGCAGAAATTTCACCTGGCAGCGGCGCTCAAGTCCGAGCACCACCTTCACGATTGGGCGCTGACGGAGACAGCTTGGACGCAGTCGGGTCGCCCCAAATCTGGTCCTTTCGAATTTAGTTATGACTACCAACGAGCCGATCTTGAAGTTCGCGGTCCTTCCTTTTACGCGTTCGAGGAATTGGCAAACGCCACGACCATCTATACGGCATCAGGGATGGCCGCCATTTCGGCTCTCCTCATGGCCTTGCGGCCTACCTTCTTCGAGGCCGACATCATTACGCTGCCGAACGCTTACGGGGAAACCACAGAGCTAGTTGAAGGCCATGCCAAACACCTGAGGCGGGTCGAGATGGCCGAGCCGTTCGCCGATATCCGCGGCAGGGACGGATCACGACCGCGGATCCTGTCGTTCGATTCCTCGACCTCGAGCAAGATTTTCGAAGAGCTGCTCAAGTCTGCGCGACCCCTCATCGATCTCATTGTGTTTGATACGACATGTTTTTCCGGTGGGTCGGGCCGCATATGTCGGGTATTGAATTGGGCCCGTAGCGGTTCGATCCCCGTCGTACTCCTTCGGAGCCATACGAAGCTCGACTCTCTTGGCATTGAGTACGGCCGTTTGGGTTCCGCAGTCTTTCCGAACTCTCGTGGCCTCTCCGAGCGTCAGCAAATCTTGGTGCAGCAGCTCTTGACGAATACTCAGGATGCCATTCGATTGTTCGGCGGCGCGGCCGTACCTGCGCATTTTCCTGCTTTCGTCGGCAATCCGGTTCACCGCTCGTTAACGAGCAGGCGTATCGCCGCTCTGTTGAAGAACGGAAGGCGCACGAAGAGCCATTTTATAGAATCAGTGCCCGGCTTCGCCGCCGAACTCGATTTCGCGCATGGGCTCTACGTGACCTTAGCGTCTACGCGGCTGGACAGCGAAAAGGCCGCCCGCGAGATCGCCGCGGAAATGTGCTCCGAGCTTAAAAAGACAGGTTTACCGCTCCGGCACGCAGGAAGCTTCGGGTTCGACTTTGGGGCGGCGGAATGGGCCCAGGATAGAACTCGAAACCGCTATGTGGTCCGGCTCGCGGCTGCCGATCTGCCAACCCCCATGTGGGACGCTATTGTCGGCGCAGTCGCGGCCTGGTGGAGCGCCAGCGAACGCCGAACCTCGCTAGCCCCTCGAACCTCGGAGACATTGCGCCCAGCCAATGCCTAGCCGCGCTGATGAGCCAAGCCAGTGAAGCAACGCCGCCGCGCGACCAGTAGCCGACCTAGTTTGCTGTCGCGATTAGTCGGCGGCCCTTTTCCGTCAGTGCCAGTTGGCCATAATCGTCTCTAGAAATGAGGTCCAAGACCTCCAGCCGCGTGCGGACCGATTGCGGGAGTGCCGCCGCCCTCGCTCCGGAAGCGATCTGACGAAGCGCCATCCACTCCTCGCCGACCAGCGTGTCTTTCGAGACGGGATTATTCATATCCAGCAAACTCAGCGTTCATCGTCGGCAACAGTCGCTCACCCTGCGTAAGGCAGTTCTCTAGAGGAGAAGCCGCCGGTGCTGCCTTCGTTCCTTGATAGTCGCGAGAGTGGCTTCATCCACTGGCAATTACGAAAGGGTTTGAAGTCAGCGATGCCAAGTGCCGCTACTTTTGCGACCCCGATAGCTACCCGCGAAGAGAGGCGGCCGACCCGCTAGATACCAAATGATTCATTCATAGGGTACCTTGGTGAGTGCGCGGGACTCGAAACCGCGACTCCCTGATTAAAACACCCACGAGCCGCTTCCCCAAGTGGCCGCAAGGTCAAGGTTTCAAGAACTGGAACGCTGAGACCATTGCTGCAATGAATCGGCATGCCCAAGGATCGCAATTACCCTTTGCTCGTTAGCCGCTGCATGCATCTTCGCATTCAGCGTCGTGGCTTTGGTTTCTCCTCACTAAGCCGCAGATGGGTCACTCTACGACGGTGGTCTCTTTTGCGCTTTCACCACAAGCTTCATCTCGCGCGCCAAGCGATGTGGTGGGTCACTGAAATTTCGCAGACGTCGATCCCTTCTCGCTAACTTTCGCAATTCCAGTCTCTCAGAATTGGGCCCAGTCTTTCGGTTCTGGCGGTTGATTTTTCGTTCTGATAAGGTCGCCTCATTTGGCGGTGCCACTTGGCAAGTTTCCCCCGAGTGCCGGTGCACCGTTGTTTCAACGTTCACACGTGGGCGAAAGCTTCAGGCCATTTTGTATCTTATCCTTCAGATGAAAGACTGGGCATTCAAGATGGTATTTTCTTTTAGGCGCCTTGTCGGTCGGGCGGCCCGCGGCTCTGTTTATGAAATGAGACCGCTCTTGGTGGCAGTTCCCATCCGTGCCGCCTCAAAGTGCGGCCTCACATCGGCGCCGCACTGACCGCAAGCCCGGGCAGACGAACCGCGGCTCATATCGGAAAACCGCACTTCATCGGGCCAATGGTCTGCCGACATCGCCACCGAACGGCCGCACCGGCGGTATCGTCGATGCACGCGCCTGCTATGGCATTGCGGAAGGCGCTGCATCGCGATACGGCCGCGTTGACTATTGAACCAATGGACAGCGCACCCTCTAGTCGCGGCCAGTACTCATCCGCCGACGGGCATTCAGGGCAGGTGTCGCCCGTTGGATTCAACAGCAATGTCAAACGCGCGTTCGGCTGAGCAGCCCCTGACTCTCAGTTCCTCCGTGAACACGATTTAATGCACCCGTTCAGCGGTCGTTCACCGCAATCTTTGTATTTCGTCGTCTATCCCCGACAGCATTGATAGAACGACCATTGGACCGCATGTCTATTTCTAAGGATTTTGACCCCATAGCCGTGACCGTCGATTGGCTGGATGCAGCCCGCAACCGCGACCTCGCGGCGCTGCTTGACCTATACGCCGGCGAGGCTAGCCTTGAATGCGCCTGCGAAAACCTCTCGATCCATGGCCGCGATGCGCTGGAAGCCTATTGGCGGCCGCGGCTCGACGCCTCCGCCCCGACTGCGTTCAGCATCGAGGCGATTGCGCCAACGCCTGACGGCGTCGTGCTGGACTATTCGAGTTTCGAAGGCAAGCCGGTGCGAATGGTCTTCACTTTTTCACCCGACGGGAAGATCCTGCAAGCCCGCTGCGGACCAGTCGGCTGAGCTTGCGCTACCTTTGAGCACGGCAAAACGCGCCGATTGCAACTTTTTCCCGAACAATCGGGAACGTTTGGCAATCCGGCGGATTGACCTCCCGTTCGTATGGAGGAGAGAAGGTGCCTGTGCTCCTGCTATGTGCCGTCCACGCCATCGTCGTGATCGGTGGTGCCGGCTACTATCTAGCGCACATGCATTGAGGACGCGACGACGGGAGGCCCGCCTGTTCATGATCCACGCCGGGCTCCCGTCGAAGCGTTCTGGCTCCCGGCCTCGCGGACGGACCCTGCAACCGGCAACCGGCAGCGGACAATGCTTTTGCCGGCCTCACGCACCACCTCGAACGTTCCGCTGAGCGCGCGCACGCGCTCGTGCATTCCCGTTAGACCGCGTCCGAACTTCACCACCGTAAATCCGATCCCGTCGTCGGCGATCTCGATTGTGAGTTCGCCGCCGCTCAGCGATGCGTTGATGTCGATCGAAGAGGCTTTGGCATGACGCAGAGCATTGGTCACCCCTTCCTGGATCACGCGGTAGACGGTTTGCGCATGCGGGCCGTCAAGCTGTTTGATCTGCGGGTCGAGGCGAGAGGAAATGGACACCGCCGGCGACTGCGCGCGTGCATTCTTCAGCAGCGTCTCGATGCTCGTTGCCAGCCCGAGTTCCTGAATGTAGAGCGGCCGCAAATGGTCGAGGATGCGCCGGTTGGCGTGCTGCAACGCCTCCACGGACTGCATGATGCTTTCTGCCGCATCTTCGCTTCCCGCTGGCGCGGAGTCGCGCAGCGCAACCGCGCCGGCACGGATGCCGAACAACAGCGGACCAAGCTCGTCGTGAAGTTCGCGCGCAATATCGCGCCGCTCCTCATCCTGCAGCGAGACGAGCTTGTGCAACAGCTTACGGTTATCACTGCTAAGCGCATCGAGCCGCCGCGCCAGATCGTTGGCCTGCTCGCAGCTCCTGCGGATTTCGGGCGGACCGGCCACCGGGATAGCTTGGCTGTAATTGCCGTTGCGGATGCGCGTGAGGCCGTCGGCGAGATCCTGCAGCGGCCGCATCGCGGTGCCGACGGTAAACCAGGCGATGGCGCCCGTTGCGATGGTCAGGATGCCGGCGCCGAGCAGCATCGCGACAAAGCCCATCCACTTTTCGTAGAGTTCGGCCGATACGTCCGGGGAGAACACGATGTCGCCGACGCGCTTTCCCTCCACGAACACGGGAAACGCCGCGCCGATCTCCGGGATCGTGAGCAGTTCAATGAACCAACCTGGCACCTTGCCCAGCGGCGTGGTTACCTGCATCGCCTTTTCGCTGAAAACCACGGGGCCGGCTGGACGAAACTGGATGGTCCCCGAACTTCCCAGCGTTTGGGCAAATGCGTCGAGCGTCTCCCGGGGATTGCCCGAAGCTTGCAGGGCAGAATTGAGCGCCTCCGCGACGGCCTTGGCCGAGCGCGCCGCCGGCCCGCTTTCGGCGGCAAGCTGTTCGGTCGAAAAGACATGGAGCGCGGCGGTGCCCAGCAGGAGCGCTACCACGAACATTGCGGCCAGGGGAATCAGCAGCCGTGTGCGGAGCGGAAGTTTTTTCCACTTTTGGACAATTCTAATCCGCACTGTATATTTCTCTCTTCTGCACCCTTGGCGATGGACCTTTCTTCCGGAAAAAGTTTTGTATCTTGATGCAGGATAACGCGAAATCATCCACCAAGGTACTGATCGTCGACGACCATCCCGTGGTTCTGTCGGGCTGCCGGTCGTTGTTCGCCCGCGACCCCTTGGTCAGGATCGAGGAGGCGGGCGACGCCAAATCGGGTCACCGCGCATTCCTGCAGAAAAAGCCTGATGTGACGGTCATCGACATCAATCTGCCCGATGTGTCGGGCTTCGAATTGATGCGCCGCATCCGAAAGGATGATCCCGAGGCAAGGATCATCATGTTCAGCATGAATGACGATCCGGCCTTTGTCGTGCGTGCGGTCGAGATGGGCGCGCAGGGCTATGTCTCGAAGGCAGATGATCCGCGCGTGCTGGTGAAGGCGGTGCGCAAGGTCGTCGGCGGCTACAACTTCATTTCCCCGGAGCTTGCCGAGGCCGTGACGTTCGCCGCCGCCGCCATCAAGGCAAGTCCCGCAACGCAGATGTCCGCGCGGGAATTGGAGATCCTCCGTTTGCTCGGCCGCGGTGACAAGATCGCCGAAGTCGCCGACGCACTCGATGTCTCCTACAAGACGGTCGCGAACACCACCTCGCTGCTCAAGCAGAAGCTTGGCGCAAAAAACCATTCCGACCTGATCCGCATCGCGGTGGAAATGGAATTGAATTGATCCGTTCGTCGAAATCATGAAATGGGCGCGACCCGGCACGGCGGGCTGCTCCAGGTTCACCACCCCGGCTGAAAGTAGGGGCGGAACCCAAACGTTTCGTAGCTGGCGACGTGGGCCGCCGGGGCGCGGGCGACGCGGGCGCGGCGCTTGATGTGCTTGGTCGGCGGAGGGGGCGCTGTGGCAGCGGGGGCGGGCACGTCGGTGTCCTTTGCGAGCGCAAGGGCCGCACGTGGTGATCTTTCCCCGGGCGGCGGTTTGCTGGCGGCTTGGGTCAGCACGGGCTGCGGCGGACCGATGGTCGGCTGGGTGGTGTCGAACACCACAGCGCGTGGCCATTTGTGGGCCGAATGGATGCGGATGGTCGAACGGTCGACATCGGCCCGGCTGGCCTCCGCCGCCTGCTGCGGCAGGCACCACTCGATCACAAGAAGGAGGGTTAGGAGCAAGCCGCCGACATAAACGAAGTAACGACCGAGCGGCATTAATCACGACCAATCTTCCATCCCCGCGTGCCAACAGAACCGGGCGCTGCAACAAAGGTTCCCTGTTTCCGCAGCAATAATTCCGGTCGGCTCATGCGTGCGCCTCTCCAATCGGTGACCCGGGAAAAAGTGGTAACGGGCAAGCCGAGGCAAATCCCACCGAGGTCGATTCATTTCACGCGCAGGCCAAGCTCCGCTGCCTTGCGCTGCACTTCGGTTGCGCTGCCACTGCGACAGAGGAATTGCGCAACCGTCTCCAGGCTGTGGCCATGTTCGATTTCGAGCCTCAGATCCTTAATGTCGCCGTCCGTCCACGGCGCGTCGTCGTATAGGTCGGTTTTGAGGAGGCGCCTCAGTTCTTCGTTCTTCATTGACTAACTCTCCGGAACGCAACTCATTCCCGAAACCAGACTCGGCCGCAAGGCCGGGCCCTCGGTTTGGCAACGGGAAAAGTCGGCAAATGTTCCAGAGCGAGGAGGGGACCTCGTTCTTCGTTTGCCAGCCGCGCCGCATCCAGCGCCGATGAGACTCAGCGGCTCTCCTTGCCCGGCCGCTTTTTAGGTCACATCGGAACCGGCCAATTTCTCCGCGCATTAAAGTGGTATGGCCAACACCTATGCAGGCGGCGTCCATCTCGTTCAGGTCACCACAGACGACCGCGAGCATCAGCTGTGGGTCGCCGCCACCCCGCGGGAGGAGGCGGTCAATTCGGTTCTGGACGTTGTCCCAGACGGATGGACGGCAACGCTCTTAACCAACCGGCTTACCCAGCAGGAGGCGGATGCTTTGCAACTCCGGCCGGGCGAAGTCCGCAAGATCACATTCTGACAGAGCTAGTCGCTTCTTGTTACGTCAGCTTGCGGCGGGCCGATCTCTCCGGAATCAGGCGTGATCCTTCATCTGCAAGAACATCTTAGGCAGGCAGCGGTCTCATCAGTCGTTCTGCCTCATTCTCCTCGCGGTGGGACTGTCTGCCTGCCGCCCACACGAGCCGCAGCTTGAGCTGCCGGCGGTCTCGGCTGGCGTGGCGGTCAATGAAGTCCTGAAGAAGTCTGGCGCGTCCGTCAGCTGCAGATCGCAGCGCCGCTGGATTCCTCGGCGACATCCTTCGAGACGTCATGTGCACATCGCTCGGCTACATTGAAGCCGACGATCCGAACCGGATTTTTGTACTGGCGTCGAGTAGTCCGTGATGACGTTCTCAAGGTCCGATCCCTCGACGTCGGTTCCACACCACGCAGTGCCGTGCTGGCCGAAATCATTGACCTACCAGCCCCAGGCTTATCCACCGCCGGCCTGGAGTCGTTGCCGATGAAGCGATTGATGTGTTCCAGACCGCGAGGACCGACCTCGTACCGGAATATCCACGCAAACACGAACGTGGAGAAGGTGATCGCGGCAGCGACTGGTGCTCGACTGTCCATTTAGCGAGGGTACCACGTTAGGACAGCGTTAACTTCACCCGGTCATTTGATGACTCGATACGCCTTCCCGCCCTTGCGGCGTCCCGGCTTGTCCGGGTTCGGTGCCTTGGTGGATGGCCCGCTTCATCGCCATCTCTGCCAGCATCATGAGCCCGCCACTCTCGGCAGCCATCATCAACTCGCGTACGGCAGTCTGCCAGTGCTGTTGGCGCGATGTCCACTCCGGCAAAGTGACGATGTAGTCTGCGGCGTCGCGCAAAGTCCGCAGGGGTGCGGCCGTCGACGCTGCAAGCCCGGCGGGCTGTTATTTGCGCAGCTAGGAACGCATAACCGATCTCTTCATTGGCTTCCCGTGGAGAGGATCTATCTCATCATTATGGCTGCCAGCGTCGTTCTGCTAACGACTGCTATCGGGCTGGCCTCGCCAACGGTAAGCCATGACAGCCTGAAAGAGCGACCCTTGGTGCTCCGGATAGTTCCGGCCTGATCTTCAAGGCTCGCCGCGCGCGGCAACCACCGAGGACCCGGAGGCTGCGATGAGGCAGAGTGATCTTTTCATCTTGGGCGGTGGGATCGTCGCCGTAGGACTGGCTATTTGGGGCTTGTGGGGCGGTCCCCAGCATAGTTCACCGAAAGCGCATGTCGTGCAGGAATTGAATATTGATCCCGAATTGAAGTTCCTAACCGAGCGTAGCCCCTACATGCGGTCCGAACGCTAAGCCCGAAGTGCGTCCAGCGCGTTCTGACGTCGCGGAACGTGGACCGAAACGGTGACGCATGGCCACCGGGCCGCCGCTGGCTACGCCCAGAAGTGAACACAACAACAATTGGTTCTCTGCTCGCAGCGGGCTCAGCCTGCCTCCGGAACTCGGCTCGAACAATCGGCGTTGGATCACCATGCCAAAGGAGTGGACCGAGGAGCAGATCAAAAGACTGGTGCGCCTGCGCGAACTCGGTGCCAGTCCGGCCCGCGCAGCACTGGCCTTGAAATGGAATAGAGCAGCGGTCAAGGCCAAAGCACGGGAGCTGGGGATACCGTTTCCGAGCTGGCGTGCTCAAAGAACCGAGCAGCGGGCGAAGGAAGCGGCGGCTCGTTCGAAAGCCGGGTTGCCTCCGAAGCCTATCTTATGAGGTGTGGCGTTGGATGGAGGACCCTCCTGCAGAAGGAGAAAAGACCTACGCCGACACCTTGGAAGGCGTGAAGGAGGCCGCGCGTGATCTCTTGCAGAGACGAGACATTTTTTAGGAACGACGAGCTTTGAGCGCCCGTTGATGCTCCGTGCTTGTTCTTACCCGGCCAGCAACGTGAGAGAGCGCCAGGCCGGACCCCGTTCTCAGTCGGGCTTTTCGTGTGTCGCCCGGAGCATCGCGATCATGGGTGCTTTTGTAGGGAGAGTTGCGTATGGGACGTGCTTGGACGCCAAATGATATTGCCAAGCTGAAGAGCCTGGCGGGGAAACTGCCGGTCAAGGACATTGCCGCCGAGCTCCGTCGGAGTTCCGGTGCTGCGACCCTGCAGGCCCACAAGCTAGGATTATCCCTGCGACGTGCCCGCAGCGCACAGCCCAGACATGATGACTCGGCCTCTTCCAAACCTTGGCACCCATCCGATCATTGACCCAACCGCTGTCTTAGCAAATGCACTCGTTAAATTTAATGGCGGACTGCGCATCGCCACGCAATAAACGCGATGGGAAAAGGGTGGTTGCAAATGCCGCAGTACAGAGTGTACGTCCTCGGGGATGACGACCACGTCATTAGCCGGGTAAATCTGTTTTGCGACGGCGTGACGCTGGCCAAAGAGTGGTAAGCACTTGTCGATCGCAAGCCGGTTGAGCTTTGGAAAGGCTCGACCCGAATAGAGCGTTTCAATCCGACGCTTTTGAAGACTTCCTCAATAGGCCCTCGCCATCCTTGCCGGTTCGAAATCCAGCCTCACTCCGCGCCGGGTCCCAAGAAAGCTCCGCGCTCTCGAAAACAAAAAAATCCCCCCGGCACTAACTACCTTAATGACATCGATGTCCGTAAGGCGCCAAATAGGCGAATGAACGCCCGCCAGCAACCAACCCAATCGCGTCAAGCACACACTCTCGTTCGAGGCGCAGCGCTTCATGAACGCGGCTTGCGGGGCCAAAACTGCCCTCAAAATGAAACAGAAGCGAGCAGCGATTAATGTGAAGCGAAGGTTGTTGGTTGTCTGGTTCGTGGCCGCATCCACGGTTGCGACGGTCGGATGGCTCTACTTCCTAGCCTGGCTGGCGTGGCGAGCAATCGGCCCAATGTTCGCTTAGCTGATCATGACCATCCAAGGCTTCTGACATAGCGGAAAGTTCAGAGTACGGTTTTGCACAAAATTCGCGTTCCTGTGTGCAAAAGTGAACACTCAGATGTAGTCTCGCTATTTTTCAGCAGAAGGCGAACAGCAGCTAAAGCTCGTAGGGAAGTGCTTAAGGGAATCTGAGAAGATGGAACAGTGCCTGGGCCGATCGGCACTTGATCGATGCGTGATAAACGGCGAACATGCGACATTGCTCTGGAATTTTCTTGTCGTGTGATCGGAGTGCCAAAGTGTCTCATCATCCTGAATTTTACGGCCGACGCCAAATGCTTTCCACCGCTGCGCGGAGCGTCGCCGCCATCGCCTTAATTGCTTCAGCGACCATTGTCAAAACCACCACGACGGCTGAAGCAAATTGCGGCAACGGTGGAGGAAACGGTGGGCCGGGCAGTGGGAATGGAAATGGAAATACCTGTGCTGGGGGTGGAGGGGGTGGAAACTGCTTTCTCAAGGGCACCCTGATTGACACACCTGACGGCCAGAAGAAGGTCGAAGATTTATTGATTGGCGACCTTGTCACTACGATCCGGGGAGCCGCTCGTCCAGTGCAGTTCATCAGTGCCTATTCCTACAGGAAAGCCGATCCATCCCGACATTGGGTGGAGGACGTCAAACCCGTTGTCGTCCGCAAGTCTGCCATTTCGGACAATGTGCCGAACCGGGATCTCTACATGACGCGCTCCCACGCGCTTTATCTCGACGGTATGCTCATTCCTGTATGTAACCTGATCAACGGATCGACGATTGTCGTTGACGATGCGGAAGATCTGTCCGAGCTAGAATATTTCCACGTTAAGTTTGAAAGCCATGAGGTGGTTTACGCTGAGGGGGCGGCCTGCGAGAGCTTGCTGACGGTCAGCGAGAACGCGAAGAACTTCGCGGATTATTATCGAGCCCATGGACTTCCGGAATCCGAACAGAAGCCCTTTGCTCCGATACACTCCTTCTGGAGTCGGCGCAGCCAATTGGCCTCGCGGGTCCGTAGTGCGGCATCTCTCATCAAGGAATCTCGACGTCCCCTCGACTTGGTGAGGGACCGGTTGGAAGCGCGAGCGGCGTCCCGGGTCAGGTCGATATCTGCCGCGTAGGAGAAAATACTGGTATCTTAGAAGACAGCATGCTCGACTGAACTATTCCGGGCTATCTGCGCGGGATTTTTCATTCGTGTACACTTTGGTGAGGACGGCCGTTGCCTTCCACCAAATTCAATTTTGAAGAGCCTCTTGTCTCGGAGTCGGTGCAAGGGCGAGAAGCTTCTGGTACTCGCGCTCGTATTCTAGCGCCATGCGGCTCGCGGAAAAGCGTTGTTCGAACGTCGCGCGAACTTGTCTTCGGTCAAGTTGATCCAGCTTGTGCACCGCGGCGATGGCTTGCTCCTCGTCTTCGACAATAAACCCTGTCACGCCGTCCTGGATTACCTCGGGGACAGAGCCGGAGCGGAAGGCGATCACTGGCGTCCCGCAGGCCATCGCCTCGATCATCACGAGACCGAAAGGCTCTGGCCAATTGATCGGAAACAACAAGGACGCAGCGTTGGCGAGGAAGGGCTGCTTCTTCGCATCATTGACCTCTCCGACGAGTTGAACTTTCTCGCCGTCGAGATGGGGTTGAAGACGTTGCTTGAAATACGTTGTCTGGGCCCGCGGTATTTTTGCCGCGATGCGCAGCGGCATGTTCGCGGCATCCGCGATACGGATTGCCTCTTCGGGCCCTTTCTCAGCGGTGAGGCGTCCGAGAAACGCCAAATATGACCCCTTCACAAACGAAGGCCGAAACTGGTCTACGGGTAGTCCATGCTGGATCGTGGCGCTCCAAGATGCGGCAGGAAGCGGGACCCGCTGATGTTGGGAAATGGAAATCAACTTCGCTTCCGGAAACTGTTGGATGACATCGGGAAGGCCGGGCAGATCGAGGCGGCCATGCAGCGTCGTTACAAACGGCACGCCCAGCCGACTGAGTATCGGAAGCGGCAACCAGTCGAGGTGCGAGTGGATGACATCGAACTCTCTTGCCCTCGTCGCAATGGCCTCGAGCAACAGCGTACAGGCCGCATTCGGATCGACATGCTTTCTGCCAAGGCGCATCGCGCGAGGCCACACTGCATGAAGATCAGCGCGTGTTTTGGAATCCCCGCTGGCAAAGAGCGTAACCTGATGTCCGAGATCGACTAGTTCCTCCACCAACCAGGCAACCACACGTTCGGTACCACCATAGAGCTTGGGAGGAACGCTTTCCGCGAGTGGAGCGAGTTGAGCGATGCGCACGAAGGCCTATCCGTAAGTGCTGACAGCCGTCCGCGCCGCAATTATTGCGGCTGCAGACAGCAGATATGATACGGACAGCAATGTCCAACTTGGCCTTGCGCCAGTGGAAGCTAATCGGCAATCCATCGTTCAATACGATCAATCATTTCAAATTAGTTGATGTCGTGCGGTTGTACAGGCGGTCCCCTTGAGATTGTAGGCATTGGCTGACCGTGAAGGAAAGCCGCCCTTGGCGGACGGCTTTCTCGGGTTCCGAGTTCTTAGCGGAGCCGACCGTGGTGTACGACGCCGCCTCTGGCCATTCCATACGATGAGCGGAATCCAGCGTGGCTGTATCCAACACGGCCCGCGCGGCCCACTCCATAGGAGGCAGTACGATAAACCCCGCCATATGCGTAAGGTCGATAAGCCCGACCATAGGCGTAGGATCGATAATACCGCCTGTGACCCCAATACGGGCGTGCCACGTAACCCACGGTGTAAGCGGGAGCATAGCCGTCGTAATAGCCGTCGTCGTAAGCCGCGACCGGATAGCCAGAGTCGTAGCCATAATCATACGCGTAGGGATAACCGTATCCGTAGCCGTAACCATAATAGGGAGTCGCGAGTGCAGCTCCAACAAGCGCTCCAGTCGCCAAGCCAAGACCCACTCCGCCCCAGCCCCAGCCTCCACCACGATGACCCCAGCCACCACCCCAGCCGCCAACATGGCCGAAACCGCCATGCATGCCAAACGGGCGGGCATCAGCAGCATTCGGAACGGTTGCAGCCAACAACCCAGCCACCGCTAAAGTCGCGATACGCACCTTCATGATATCTCTCCGATTCAAGGAACTATCAAAGGTCAAACCTAGTATTTTGTCCGCGGTTCCGGGCACGCGGCCAAAAACGTCTGTTAGGCGAAGGCAGCCTTCCAAGCTGCCCGTCTGTTCACTTTGTAACAGAACGGCGGGAGTGCTTTTCCGCTCGTCGTTCTGGCGAGACAGCTAGGAACCGCCTTCCGAGAGACCCGTTGCTTCCTAAACGCCAAACAGGAGGTCAGCGATGGCGATCGACGAACGGGAGACAACCTATCTCATAGGGAGCGACAAGGTCGAAGGCACCGCGGTCTACGGGACAGATGGCAACAAAATCGGCTCGATCGAGCGCGTGATGATCGACAAGACCAGTGGGCGCGTATCCTATGCCGTCCTCGGCTTTGGCGGCTTTCTGGGGCTCGGCAACGACCACTACCCGCTCCCTTGGCAATCCCTGAAGTACGACACGCGCTTGGGCGGTTATGTCACCGGTGTCACCGAAAGCCAGCTTCAGGGCGCTCCGCGTTACTCCAACGACAACGATTGGAATTGGGGCGATCAAGCGCGAGCGCGGGCGGTGAATGCCTATTACGGCGTCCCCCTTTGACTTGACGGGATAGCGATTAGCTAACGCGTTAACTCGTATGCGAAACCATGGCCGGAGTGGAGTTTTTGATATGTCTGCAAGAAAGCTGACATGCATCATTGTCTTCAACCTGGCTGCCATCGCTGCCGCGACTGCCGCCGGGGTGGAGTGGCAATCTGTCGTCATCGCCAACACCGGCTTGAGGGTTGACGTGCCAGTTTCGATTTTTACAGATGAAGGTCCGGCCCCTGAGGGAGCACAGGGCCGGACGCTCTTCACCAGCGATCGTCGCGCGGACTTAACGATAAAATCCGTTCCCAATTCTGCAAATGATTCTCCCGGAGTTTTTCTAAACAAAATGCGACCGCCGCTGGGGATCCAGTACAAGCGAGTTACTTCTGAGTTCTTTGCCGTCTCCAGCATTCGCAACGGGCGGACTTGGTACAATCGTTGCAATCGTGCGAATGGCTACATGAACTGCATCTTAATCAATTACCCAGCATCGGAAGAGCGGCAGTGGGATGCGGTTGTAACCCGCATCAGCTTGTCATTGGCTAAATAGAACACTCGACGCTTGTATCGATCCGGCGGGTGTGATGCCCAAAGGCATGGATAGTTAGGAACCATCTTATCCGATCCTAGCTTAGACCTCTAGATGAAGAGGTCACGCTATGCACCACGGCCTCGATATCTTCAAAGACCCGTTGTTTTGGCTTGTCCTGATCGCAGGTATCCTGCCCATCGCAGTGATCGGAGCAGTTATGGTCTTGGATTGAGCAGCGTCAACCCAATGCATTCTTAGCCCGACACCGCGGGCGATGGGAAGGGCATGTCACGGGTGCCGGGATCAGCTGTCAATAGACTCCGGAAGCGGCCGGGTGACGCGTGTGAGCACGGGTGGGGCGGCTTTCTGTTCGGCGGGCAATTGCACGACGCGAGCGCGCTGCCCGAGGGCTAAGTTATTCACCTTCACGATGGTACCATCAGGAAATTCTAGCGCATCGTGGTGCACGGCCAGATTGTCAACCTCGACCTGACGGAAGCGGGCCACTCGGTGCCTGAGGCTTCGCCGAAAGAGGAGACCTTGTCTGCAGGCGTCTCTTTCAAAGGCGATTTCCGTACCGGGACGCAGGCAAACCGCTACGGATGGTACATCTGGCGACGCAAACCCGCGGGTCAGAGTTCCGAAGAAATTTGCGACGACCAATGTTTCAGCCGCTTCGGCCGGCCTCGAGGCGACGCAGTGCAAACTGTAATCACACATGAGGGTTCTCCCCGTTAGCGTCTCGAAAGCCAACACCGCCGCCGAGCGACAGTTCCTATTGATGACATGCGCTCGGGAGTAATGAACAAGCTGACTAAGGTATCGAGCGGCAGCAATTGTCTAAAAACGCATTCCCTGCCGGCGGCGCCTTCGAGGAGTTGGTCAAGGCTGCAAAAGATTGGGAAGCGGCACACCGGGATTGAATGTCAGGCCTTGCGAATTTTTTGTTGCCTTTAGCGGACATTCGATCGGCCGCGGTGTATGTCTGCTTTTTGATGCTGTGGACAGCTCCCTCCGGCCAGCAAAACGTCAGCTGACGGAGAAGATCAGCGACGAACAGATACCGCAAGTGATGCGGCCGGTCTGAAGGAGAGTGAAATGGAAGTGAGGCAACTTCTCGTCCTGAGTGTCGCGATGCTGGCCATAGGGGGAGTCCCAGGGATCGCGCAAAGTGATAAAGAACCCTACGTGCGCGTGGCCGAAATCGAAATCGACCTGGCCCAGCTAGACGCTTACAAGACCGCGGTAAAAGAGCAGGTCGAAGCGGCCCTTCGGCTCGAACCTGGTGTGTTGGCGCTGTACTCCGTGGCCGATAAGGAGAATCCTACCCACGTCACGGTCTTCGAGATATACGCGGACGTGGCGGCGTACAAAGCGCACCTCGAAACGGCTCATTTCAAGAACTACAAGATCAGCACCCAGGATATGGTGAAGTCCCTCCAGCTTCGCGAGACGGTACCTATCCTCCTCGGCGTCAAACGAAAGTAATTGCCTCCCGATCATAAATGGTTTGTGACCTATCGCCGCGTTCCGGGGGGAGCCGAGTGGTCAAAGTACGATCTCCGGTAGTGCTAGTCACGCCCTTTGGATTAATCTTCGTCTGAGCACCCGGCCTGCTCCGGTGGGAAAATGGGTGTCTTCCCTGAACAACTCCAGTGCGTCTTTTGGCGCCGCGTCCCTTAACGCACTCCCTGCTTTAAATGGCAGGAAGATAGCTACTGGCAGGCCGGAGTGCGAATCTTGAGCCCCGGGAACTAAAGTTGCTTTGGTTCACTTGGTTTTGTGAACAGGAGCGAGACGAGTGATCAGAGAAGGCTCTAAAAGCCGCCCGTGGACAGTCGACGAAGACCAGCTCTTGATGTCGATGCTTGAGCAGGGGAAACGTCGATCGCTTATTGCGAGGACGCTTGGACGTTCAGAAGTGTCCGTCATTAGTCGTCTTGGGATACTTCGGGGCATCGAGAGGCGTAAGAAAGAACAGGACTACTTCTGACCCGCTGATTGCCCTATTCGGGAGCGAACCCCGTGGCAGCCGCGGCACATTGCGAATCTCGGAACCATCCTGTTTGCTCGCGATAGGTTCATCGGGCATGTCCGCGCTGGCTAATCTCGACAGCCGCAACGGCAGGGCCTTTCGTCTGTTTCAATGTGCGTCCTGCGAAGCGATAAGCTGGATACGACAACACTGAGAGTAGTGACCCCAGAACCCCCGCCGGGTGATGGGGTCAAGAAGCCCTCGCCGCTCGGCAATCATCGGCGGGGGCTTTTTTGCGTCCCGCGTTCTGTGGTAGCATCGCCCTCGGCAAAGGGCGCGGGATGCCGATCAATCGGCTACTGAGGGAAGGCAAGATCAAACCGGAGGGAAGTCGAAAGACTCAACCGGGCCTTTACGTACGCTCTGAATCGCCTGCACCTGGTTGATCGCAACGACCCCGTCTGCGACAACGTTGCGCGCAAGGTAATCGAGATCGATCGCGCGGGTATTCACGACCCGGTAGCGATTTCCAGGTCGCAGCCAAGCAGCTTGGAATGGCGTAAGGCCGCCTCAACTGTTGCGGTGGCTTCGTGCCCCCCCGAAGGCGTACACTTCGCCCATCACCGACCGAGGCTCTGCCGTAGGCGTCGGTGGCCGAGAGACCGATCGCGCTCCCGCCTGCATAAGCGAAGGGAGCGAGCGATGTCGCAAGACGAGTCCAATCTCATCTGGGAAACTTGGGTTGCCGAAGCCAAGGCGACCTCAGCCGAAGCTATAGCTAGATCGCGCGCCCTGCTTAATGAGACCGCGCCAGACACCTTCCTCGGCCGCAAGACGCAAGAGCAGTTCAACTCGCAGGAAAGCCGCCGACCAAACAAGGCCGTCACCGCCCGCATTGAAGTAAGAGCTCCGAAGCAGTTGGACCGATAGGCTGAAAAAGCAGAGCAGGCTTGTGTGTATCAAACGATACCGCAAAGGCCGCCGCGAACGTGCCAATGTGTGAGGCGTGGATGATCGTTTATTTGTTGTTCTGGCCGTTGGCGCAAGTCTGGTTTCCGTGGGTTTGATGGCCTTCGCATTGTTCTTTTGAGCCGCCTAAGTTGGCGGCCTCTTTTCCTTGACCCAGATCAATCGGACAGCCGGGATCTAGCCGAAAGCTCGCGACCATGGCTGGGATCGATTGGATGAACGTACTTTCCTCGCCTCGCTGCCTTAGCGATCGGTGCGATTTGCGTTCTGCTTTTTGGGCTGTAGCAGACAGCTCGCTGCTTAAGTTGTCCAAGATTCGGGCTGGGTATTGGTTCGCGGTGCCACCTTGTTTACTTGGCACGAGCGAGGCGCGGCTCCTGGCACGCGGCGGTGCTCAAAGGAGCCGCGCTACTCACTTCAACTTATCCTGCTCAGTCCGCGCCAGATCCTTCGCCTTGCGCTCGGCTTCCTCGCTGCTCAGCGCAAGGGTGATGGATCGGCGGCCGGGATTGTCGTCCCCATAGAAATATATGCTCTCGCGTCCGTCAGGAAAAGCGCACCTCGTAGCTGCCGCTATCGGGGACAGCTGGCGCGGCGGTATGTTTGAGCAGGCGGATTTTCACGGGCTTCTAGATAGGCGTCGCCGTCGCCGATGGAACCGCTCAGCTCCTACCGGCTGGCGAAGCTAACTGTCTCAAAAAGCTACGCCGCCGGGCTCGAAATGTACTGTCCCGGCGGCGCCTGTATCAGCCCCGGTCACTAAAATTCCCGGTAGCCAATAGGATAACAAGATTCGTGCCATCGGAATGTGAAGCAGTTCATTGCCACTCGCAGACCTGCTGTCACACGGAGTGTCATATTTTCGTAATTTTTTGACGCCGAACCTTTCCCGGGTTCCACTGGTTGGGTAAGTTGGCTCGGGTGACAACGGGGTGCGTATCATGACGGGACGGTTCGTCGAGCTGGACGACGATTTCATGCAATTGGCTGAGAAGGAAATGGCCGAGTTCGAACGACGCAAGCGAGAACTTCGGAAACAGGAAAGAAAAGAGCGGGCAGAGCAACTCAAGTTGCCAGTCTTTATGCGGGAACTCCAAGACTAGATGCGGCTCCGGGCCGCCCGTTGCCATCACGTCACAAATCTTTCACGGGCCAATGTGTAAGCTAACCGAGCCTCTAGTCCCCCAGGATTGGATGCTATTTTGGTTATTGTCTCACTGATGACTTGAAGCCCGATAGACCACCCTCTGCCGGGCGTTTTTCTTTGAGTGCTCCAAGGGGAAGATCGCTCGCCGGTCAGCAGAAGCGGATCGTGAAGCTTGAACGCCGAACCAGTCACGAAGGCGAGATGTTGATGATCTGGTGCGCTGAGGATGAGGAGCCCGAAATCGCGATTGAAAGGGCTCGTCCGCTGTTCAGCGCAAATGATCGCGTGGCGATTGCACAGTGGTATGGAGATGACGTGCCAGCCCCTCGCTGGCATAAAGACTTCCCAGAGGACCTGTCCGAACTCGAGCGGACATGCCTGGACCGGTTCTTTGACGATCTATGCAAAGCTAATAATCTTCGAGATGTCGATGTTAGGAAGAAATCATCGCTGGACCACCAGCTGACAGATAGCGAGCTTTGGTACGAGATTCTGAGAATCGATCGGGTGCGAGATCGGCAGTTTTGGCGATCGTGATCGGCAGGCCGCCCGTGGTCAATGTGCCTAAAGCGGCTAGAGTGACATTGCCTTGGCCGCAACTAGGCAGTCGGCACGGATGCTCTCCAGTGCACGACGAAGCCAGGTTTTGACCGTCCCGACCGGCACACCCAACTGCTCTGCAAGGGAATGCCGGCTTATGCCCTCGAAATAGGCGAGCGACAGCAGACGCCGCCGATCTTCAGGGAGACTTGACAAAGCCTCGACGGTGATCTGCTTTGCAAGCTCGTAATCGAACTCGTCCTCGTCCGCGCCGGGCGCGGGGATGTTCATCGCATCGTCGATATTGGCCAGCGGCATCTTTTTCGTACGGATGAGGTCGAGCGCTGTGTTCCTGACGATGGTACACATCCAGCTAATCGGGGACGCGCGGGCAAGCTCAAAGCTCGATGCCGCGCGCCAGACCTTGAGATAACTGTCCTGCAGCACATCGTCGACATCGCTGGATAGGGGGCACACGGATGCGGCCGTCCGCCGCAGCTTCCGGTAGGTCAGCGCATGAAGCGCGGCGAACGCGCGGGCATCGCCGCGGCCGACCTGCTCCAGCAGCGTCGCAAGATGCCGAAGTTCGCCGGCGGTGGAAACTCTCCGGTGGGTCATGGCGTCCCCTCTTTCGATCGAGGAAACGATGCCGCGGCGAAGTTGGATCAGTGCCGATCGTGTATAGAGCGCCACCGGGGGCGGCAGGGCGATCTCTCCCGGGGAAAGGCGAAGAGAGGCGACCTTCGGTCGCCGGCGTCAGAGGCGAATGAAGGGCTCGATCAGCCTTCCCAGAAAGCCATTGATGCGCAGCTTGCCGCTCATTGCCACCAGGCAGACGCAGGGCATGTCCGCTCCCACAACGGGCCGGTGTTCGATCGTGTTGTCGCCGATGTCAAAATCGCCGGGGCCGAAGTACCCTCCCTCGTGACTGAAGCTGCCCTCAAGAACGCAGGTCAGTTCGGTCTCCGTATGCGTGTGCTCCAGCATGCGCGACCCAGGTTCCGACCTCAGCAGAAAAGCACGCGATTTCCCGCCGCCGGGAATCACGATCGGCCGCATACTCAGGCCCGGTGCAATGCGCCTGACTCGCCCGATCTCGTAGAGATCCAGCACCTTTGGTAAGCCGGTATCGTCGGCGCGGCGAGGCCGCGCAACCGCCGGCGCAGTTGGCGCGGCTTCGCCGCCATCAATTCGTGCCATGACGGCCTCGAAGGCGCCGGCCGCAAGCGCAGCTGGCTTGACCGTCTCGAGCACAGTGCCGCCGAACCGCTCGAAGGCGCCGACGAAACGCCGGCAGCGCGCGCACATCGAGACATGCGCGGCGATCACGATGTGCTCGGCCTGATCAAGCCGACCCGCCGCAAAGCCGGCGAGGAACTCCTCCGGGGGATGATGCTTTATCGTCATTTCGAAGCGTCCAACAACTCTCTAAGGCGGTTCATTGCCAGCCGAATCCGCGACTTGACCGTCCCCAGGGGAATTCCGAGCAATTCGGCAATTTCGGAATGCGGTCTCTCTTCCAGAAACGACAGCCGGATAATCTCGGATTGCTGTGCTGACAGACGTTGCAGGGCGAGTTCGACGTGGCCGGCTTCCTGGCTGCGGCTATAGGCCGTTTCCGTGCTCTCGACCGGCTCGGGCCGGTATTCCGCCTCAACGTCCTGCAACACCCGCTCGGTACGCCGCCCCTTGCGTAAGGCATCGATCCTGAGATTGCGGGTGATGGTGAAGATCCAGGCCACCGCCCCAGACGTCGCCGGATCGAACTTGTCTGCTTTGCGCCACAGCGTGATCATGGCCTCCTGTGCGATCTCCTCCGCCTCGGCTTCGCTAGTGCCCGTCCGCATCAGGTATCCCTTGATGCGCGGGGCAAAGAACTCGAACAGCCGTCGGTAGGCCCCGCGATCTCTGCGTAAGGCGATTTCCGAGATCAGACCGACCCAATCCACTGCGATCTCAGGTCTTTCCTTCACACGCGGCCATCTCTTCGCGAGCGATCCCGACCGCCCACCATGCCCCAAGATCCGCCGCTGCAACAACACTGCCATTACCATGCTTCCCAGCATCGGAACGGACGAGAAGCCGGTCCGGATCACCGGGCGCGCAAAGAAATCCGATGGACAGGTGATCTGCGGACCCGCTGGGCTCGTTACCGTCAGATGACACATGGCAATGGCCGGATCGGCTGGAAGACCCTGGTGCCGTTCGTGGGCGGCGTGGTGCTGGTCGGGCTCATGCTCGGCTACGCCAACACGCCCGACGGTTGGTATGCGGCGCTGAATAAGCCCGCCTTCAATCCGCCAAACTATTTGTTCGCGCCGATATGGTTTGCGCTCTATGTCTGCATCGGCCTTGCCGGCGCCAGGACTTGGTCGCGCGACCCGCGTAGCCCGGCCATGGGAGCCTGGGTGGTGCAAATGGCTCTAAATTTCCTGTGGTCACCGGTCTTTTTCGGGATGCATCGCATTGGCCTTGCGCTGGGCATCATCTTGGCAATGCTGACCGCGATCGTCGCTTTCATCGCTCTGCAATGGCGCCCAGATGGCATCGCAGCGCTTTTGTTCGTGCCGTATGCCGCATGGGTAGCCTATGCAACCGCGCTTAACTGGTCGATTTTTTGGTTGAATTGACGGGGTTCAAAGAGGGTTGTTATGAGCCGCCGATACCGGAATACACATTGTCAACCATCGAGAGGCGATGCCTGCCGCCATCTTCAACGATTTTGCCGGCCTGGTCTGGCTTGGCACGGGCGGCGCGGCGACCACGCTAAGCGGGTTGGCGTCGCTCCGCGGACATCGGCGCATGCGTAGCGTCTACGTTTCAATCACCGGATTTCGCCTGAACGGGTGGTGGCACTGGCCGCGCTTTTGGTGGCACACCTTGCGATCAATCGCCCAGGCACGCCGCGCGCACGGCAATTTGCGCGTGGAAGCCAGGATCATTAACGGCGTGCACCACACCCTGACGATCTGGACCGACGAACGTGCGATGCGCGCTTTCCTCACCGTTGGCGCACACCTTAACGCGATGAAGGCTTATCGCAGCCTCGGTAGCGGCCGCACGTTGGGATTTGCCGCTCACCAGCCGCCGGACTGGGAAGCGGCACTACACCGCTGGATCACTGAGGCAAGGGAGGTCTGATCGCTGCAGTCTCATCCGGCACCGGCAAACATTGCTGGTGTCGCGTTCTATGCACCTTGAGGCAGTTCTTGGCGACCCGCGCGATGCCTTCGAGATGACCGAAGAGGATCTGCGAGCTCAGATTGCTGTAACCGATCGAACGTATGAGGAATCTGTGTCGCGCATCCATCAATAATGAACTGGAACTCGGGCAACCAACAAGCGACAGGCCCAACCTTCATGCAAGCTTTTCGCTACTTTGGCCCATTGTTAGCCCCCAATCTTCTCGGCGGCACCGCGAGGCTGTAACCCTGCAGCAGCACAAGTGGAGTCAACGCGGCAAACAACGCCTTCTGAAGCCATATTGGGATTCCGCCTCCATAACCGTGTCCGGCGAACGCGTGAAGCGCTAGAGCCCTAAGCACCAAAGGAGGCTCGCCCCTTTCGTCATACCATCCGGGATGGTTTGCCGTGTTCATAGACATGTTGAGGAAGAAGCGAAGAAACTGTTGCGCTGGCGTGAATTTGGCGGTGAACAACGTCTCACCCTCGTGACCATTGCGAAAGAGATGCGGCACTCCCCGCTGCACGCGAAACCTTTCACCCGGGGTGAGCATGCACCAGTCACCATCCACCATGAGCTTTAACTTTCCTGCTTTGACGATGAATTCCTCGTCTGCATCGGGATGAAGGTGTTGTCGGCCGGTCCCTGTCTTCATTCCGCCGGCTTCAATGAAAACATCGCACTGAAACTCATTCGCATTTTCGTCGACGTGTGTGAAAATGAATGTCTCGCCGTTGAAGGCGTTACGAATCCTGGCGCCTGCAGGCGGAAGGGGCCAATTTCGTTGGAGCTTCGCCTCATCGATTTCCATTGGCTCCTCCAAATTTGGAGTCGCCCTGGTCGTAGGTCGGGTCGGGCTAAATGCGTGGGAAATAGCTCACGCGGCCGATCACAAGTTTGTTGATTCAGATCAGCAAATCGCAAAGGTTCGCTCAAATAGCCTCGAAATACCTGCCTCGTTGCTCGCCCGCAGATTATCGAATGACAAACTGTCTCGAACGCAGAGCCTCATCTACCTGGCATCCACTAGCCGCTGCATGATCGTGTTGCATGCTTTGGACCTACCTAGCCTCAGATCACAAAACGAATCCACGGCCCGCGCTGAGTCACCTGCGGGCTATCGAAAACAGTTAAGGGAGCGCAAAGCCCTCGAAACCAATAATCCAGACCCCGACCGCGATAATAATCAGCGAAACCGCGATTACGGTCACATCCACCGTGAGCCAGGTTGGAATGCGTTGTCGCTGCTTGTCCATGGTCTTGCGCCTTTGACCCCCGGCGCGTTTTAGACGGCAATGGTGGTAACACTGGTGAAGCAGGTCACAACCTTCAACACGAAGGCGTGACCCGCAGTCTGTGTCCAGCCAGCAAAGACGTAGCGTGGGCCGATCAGGCTCGCGACATCGTGAATGGGGTAATCGGGGGGCAGCCCCCGGTGCGACGACGGTGCGGCGGCGCCCAGCGATAAAGGATCGCTAAGGGTGATCCCACTATCAACTCCACTACTCAACGCTTCGGTCTCACAGAAAGCTAGTCTCTCGCAGACGGCGAGTCCCATTGATATGGATCAAGCGTCGGGCGGGTCGCTGGCCTCACGGTCAAAGGCCGGAGAGTGGGCATGCGACAGCTCAGTTGGTTGAGGATTGCAGTGCGCGCTGGATAGCCCTGCTGATCCTGGCTGCTCTCTATCTGATGTTCAATCCCTAGGGCGTTCTGCTCTGCCCAATAGAAATAGATGCTCTCGTGACCGTCGGGAAGGCGGACCTCGTAGCTGCCGCAGTCGGGAAGCTCGGGAGCCGAGGTGTGCTCTTGAACAAGCGAATCCTATCTGCCGTCCGGATTACGTGGGTTTCCCACTCGTCCCTGGAACAAGGGCTCTTGCGCACGCTCTCGCGGGCCTGGAGCATCAATGAGCAATGTGCTTGAGGTCTCGGAGTGTCATCGTGAAGACGTACGGCTATGGCCTATCGCGCCGCCGCGGACCGGTTCGCGCGTGCCCGCTTGCAATGCCGCGCGCCTCTCGACGGTGGCGTGATTGAACAATTCGAGCACTAGGCCAAAGGCCGCCAACTCCTCTTCCTCGATGGCGCCGTCATCGTAGCATTCGAGCGCTTCACTGATGATGGCGTCGACCTCGCGCTGCATCGCCAGCACCTCCTGGTTGGATTCCGCAGTGCGCACCCTCGAAACCATGGCAAGGATTCTGTTGCGATGGCCGGTGCTTTCCTCCCTTTCGTCCCGATTCAAATAGTGACGTAACCAGGCTCCGGCCGAACCGATCCCGGAGAGAAGCAGCAGCGCGAACCAAAAATAATCACCGTACCTGTCAAGGAAGGTGCGTTCGGTGCCGTCGATGACAGCTGCCGCTCCTCGATGTACCGGCAGCTCGGCGTCTTTCTCGGTGTCCGCCTTGGTAATGCGTGCGGCGCCAGGCACTTGCCGGGCGACCGACTGACGCACCGCGACTAACTGCCGGAAAAATGCTGCCACTGTGGTTTCAGACAAAGCTTTTCGCGCCACGATAAGGTGGCTGACGCTGATCGTTTCGACCTTGTCATCCGGCCAGGCCGGTTGCGCGTTGAAGACGCTGGGTGGGATTTCCTCGGCTTCATAACGAGGATGCCTCAGGGCGATGGCTTCTGATGCTTCGATCGCGAGAAACTTCGGCTCGCCTCGCAACCGAGCCGTCGCGGCGATCGCGTCGGAGGTGATTTTGCTATCGAGGGGGCCGACCGCCATGAACGCATCGAGGGTCGGGTCGCGCGCTAGTTCCTCCAGTTGGTCCGTGCCAAACTGCGTTACCGCGATCATGTCCGGCTGCACGCCGGAAGCGCTTAAAATGAGCCGCAGCAACGCGGGGTTCGCGGGCGTTCGGCCGATCACGCCGACTTTGTGCCCCGCGAGATCGGCTACTTCCTTGATTTTCGGCGCGGCCTTTTTTTGGGAGCCTTTGCTTAGTCCGGAAGGCGACCACAGCGCAACAAAGTTCTTCCGCACGATGGCGACGGTCTGCGCGTCGGCCGACATCTCTAGATCGGCACGGCCGACTGCCAAGTCTGCCTTGCCAGCACCGAGGAGGGCGAGGGCCTCGGCTGCTCCGTCGGTCGTGATCGGAGACAGCCTGACGGTCCTGCTTTCGCTGACGAAAGCCTCGGCCATCGCCTGAATCACTTTATGATCGTCGCTTCCCGACGGTCCGACCGCAATTCGGAGAGTTGCCGGCCGTAACGCATAATATAGACCCCCCGCGGCGGCGCTAAAAACCAGAAATCCAACCCCTAAGACCAGCAGTAAGGAATTTCTCTTTCTCCGCTGTCGGCGGACTGCGTCACTCCTTTCATTTGTACCATCGGACAAGGACATCGCCTGCCAGTCGGTGATCCAAAGCGCTTCCATGCAAGTTTTCCAAAAGATAACGTCGGGCAGCGAACCTTGTTTCAAGAACGGAACACCAGGGCGGCCTGAAAATGCAATCACATCTGCCGGGCTATGTCTGCCTTTAGCCCGGAGCCGACACCAGGCCTCTTTCAGAATGTTTGCGGATGCCGTTACGATGCATCGTCTGAGCCTTGGAGGGAACATGACGTGGCGGGAATTAACAGGTCTCGATGGCGCTGCGGCGATACCGCTTGCAGCGCGCGCTCAACCGCGCGAACGTCCCCGGCGAATTGGCTCGTTGCTTCCGGCGCATCCAACCGATCCGGTGTCGGCGCTTTCCTGCAGGGCTTACAGCAGGCGGGCTGGGTGATTGGCCGCAGCTTGAATATCGGTAGACAGAAGGCAATCCAGATAACACGCGCAAGTACATTGCGGAATTGTTCGCACTGGCGCCCGACGTGATCGTGGCCCAAGGTGCGAGCGCAGTCCGCGCGCCAAGTAACGATGGAAAACAACCGCACTGAGTGCTGAGTGAGGATAATCAGGAACCTCTCCGCAGCGTGAACGTTTTCTGTTTGCGCAGGACTAGTGCGAATGGATGATCCACACCAGGTTATGGCGATAATCGCGGCCGCTATTTGCGACGCGCGCAAGGCAGCCGATGGAAGGCCGCTAGATCCCGAAGAAGCAAAACAAGTCGCTAAATGCGTTTTACAAGCCTTATCAGATGCAGGCCTTCAGATTTTGCCGGCTGACAAGGATTGAGCTAGCTAGCCCCACCGTACTGCTTGCATCGCATGTAACGCTCCAGCTCTTGATTGGTGTTGGCCTCGGACTTCGGACAACGTCGAGCGAGACGGTTTGATCAAGCATCGAACCTCCAGATAGTGGTAATTCGCATTGAGCGCGTCACCGAGAGCAGGCGAGGGCTGCCAGTCCCTTTGAAGCCCAGCAGGCTACAGCCACATTATCTGGAGGGCGGTCTCATCGGTCTTTTCATTTTCTTTTATCGTTCAGCTCCCGCTCTGCCGTAAGCCAGAACTCCTCGTCTCTACCTGGCGGTTTGCCCGCCTGTTCCCATAGCTCGTAAGCCCGCGCTCTGGTTTCAGATTTGCGGCGTCTCTCGATCTGCCAGTTTTGCAGCCGCTGTCGGAGTTCGTTCGCAAAGGCCATCAATCGCTGAGCGCTTGTTTGATCACTAACCGTCGAAGCTGCTCGCTCAGCTAACTCAATTTGATGCTGCACTTTTGCCGGGTCGTCCATTTGCTCTCCGTCTCAAATAAGATGGCGCCGCCAAAAAACGTTCATTTGGAAACATCAGGGTTCCAGAACCGGAACCCCGCCGCCGTTTGGGACAATAAAATCACAGTGGCTA
>Ga0081540_1000187_pt1 | contig 64679 bp, 64 predicted proteins | sample TabmetS2T1R1_FD_71024 | JGI IMG/M metagenome (GOLD analysis project Ga0081540, IMG submission 71024) | Tabebuia heterophylla rhizosphere microbial communities from the University of Puerto Rico - S2T1R1 | ecosystem: Host-associated > Plants > Roots > Rhizosphere ...
CGCCCACCCCGGCCGGCGGGGAGCGGGGAGAGGCCGAAACCGCCCCAGGTGGTGACGGCGACCGGGTGCAGCCCCAGCCGGTCACGGTAGCGGCGGAGCTCGGGCAGGAACGGCGCGGCGCGCAGCGACCCGTCGAGGCCGTAGGTCCAGCCGTGGTAGGGGCAGCGGATCGCGGTGCCCGCGCAGCCGCTGCGCGCCCCGTCGCCGCCCGGCTGTGAGCCGGCCACCGGGACGAGCCGGGAGCCCCGGTGCCGGCACAGGTTGTAGAAGCCGGCCAGGGTGTGGCCGGGCCCGCCGGGCGGGCCCGGCCCGTTCGCGACCCGCACGATCATGATGCTCTCGCCCGCCACGTCCGCGGTCAGGTAATCCCCGGGCGCGGCCAGGGACTCCTCCCGTCCGACGCAGAACCAGTCCGCGAACAGGATCTCCTCCCGCTCCCTGCCGAACTCCGCCTGCGTGGTGAAGCTCGGCCCCGGCAGGCTGCGCGCCAGTGGGATGTCGGCCGCCGTTTCCGCGCCCGGCGCCTGCGCCGCGCCGGCTCTGCGACTGCTCAACGCTGCCTCCTGTCCGCCCGGTCTCCCGCCCACGGGCCGGGCGCTCGTCAGTCGTCGGAATACGGGTTCGGCGGGTCGATCGGCTGGCCGTCGCTCATCCGGCCGGGCCGGAACGGCGCGGGATCGACGCTGCCGTCGGGGGCGCCCATGATCAGCCCGGCGATCGCCTCACCAACCGCTGGCGCGATCTTGAAACCCATGCCGGAGAACCCGGCCGCCACGATCAGGCCGTCCAAACCGGGCAGCCGGCCGAGCAGCGGCCGGGCGTCAGGGGTCATGTCGTACACGCCGGTGACCCCCCGCGCGATGCCGGCGTCCTCGAGCGCCGGGACCCGTCGCGAGGCCGCCTCGACCAGCGGTGCCAGATCCTCGCCGGTCGCGGCCGCCGCGGCGTCCGGGTCCGCGCCGCGCGAGCCGGCGAAGGAGCCCACGAGCGTCATCACGTTCCCGGCCTCCGGCCGGAAGTAGGTCTGCGTGGTCGAGTCGATGCAGGCCACGGGGGTGCCCCCGCCCGGCGCGTGGGCGAGCACCGCGACCCGGTGCAGCTCGGTCTCGATCGGGAGGGTAACACCGGCGGCCCGCAACAGCGGCGGCGACCACACCCCGGCGGCGAGGACGACCGTGCCCGCGTACTCACGGCCGCCGCTTCCGGCGCCGTCCCCGCCCCCGCGGGTCTCGACGCCGATCACCCGGCCACCGTCGGTCAGCAGCGAGCCGACCGGCGTGTGCGGGCGGTCCCGCCCCCCGCGCTCCCGCGCGGCCGCCAGCAGGTCTCCGGCCACGACCGCCCCGTCCCCGTAGCCGCCCCGCGGCTCCCACGCCGCGCATTCGATGTCGTCGACCCGCAGCCCGGGCGCCACCTCCTTGAGCCGGACGGCGTCGATGACCTCGGCCTGCGCGCCGAGCGCACGCTGCATGGCCACATTGGCGCGCAGCGCTTCCTCCTCGCCCGGCGACACGATCCGGACGAACCCGGTCCGGCGCACGCATCCGGGCCGGCCGACCAGATCCGGCCATGCCTCGAACATCGCGTCGCTGCGCACGGCAAGCTCGACCTCGGGACCGAAGGTGTAGTGCATCCGCACCAGCGCGGACGAGCGGCAGCTCATCCCGGACCCGGCGGTCGCGCGGTCGAGCACGAGCACATCGCCGGCGCCCATCAGGCTGAGGTGGAACGCGGCGGCGGCGCCGATCACGCCCGCCCCCACGACCACCACGTCCGCGCTCACCGGAGCCGCCTCCTGCGCATGTCTGCGAGCACCCGCCGGGCCGCGTTAAAGCCGGGAGCGCCCGTGACCCCGCCACCGGGATGAGCCCCGGCGCCGCACAGGTACAGCCCCCGGACCGGCGTCGCGTACCGCGCCCAGCCGGGCACCGGCCGCATGTGAAACAGCTGGTCCGGGGCGATGTCGCCATGAAAGATGTTGCCCTCGGTGAGGCCGTACTCGCGCTCCAGGTCGAGCGGCGTCAGGACCTGCCTGGCGACCACCGCCGCGGGCACGTTCGGCGCGAACCGGCCGATCCTGGCCAGGACCCGGTCACCCAGCTCGTCCCGCAGGACGTCCCAGCTTCCCTCGGCCAGCCGGTAGGGCACGTACTGGACGAAGCAGGTCATGATGTGGCGGCCGGGCGGTGCCAGCGAGCCGTCCACGGTTGAGGCGACGACGCAGTCGATGAACAGGTCGTCCGCGCCGGCCAGCTCGCCACGTTTGGCCCGGTCGTAGCAGGCGTCGGCGACCGCGAGATCGGGCGGCAGGGTGAACAGCGCCCGCCGGCCGGGGCTCGCGCCCGCCGGCATCCCGCGCACCCGGGGCTCGGCGTCCAGCACCAGGTTGACCTTGGCGCACGGCCCGTCCATCCGGATCCCGCTCACCGCGGCACGGAAGTCGTCCGGCAACTCCGCCTTGTCAACCAGGTGCAGGAACGTCCGCTTCGGGTCGGCGCCGGACAATACCGTGCCGGCCGCGATCTCGGTCCCGTCCGCCAGCGCGACCCCGGCCGCCCGGCCGCCCGTGACCAGGATGTGCGCTACCGGCGCGCCGGTGACGATCCGCATGCCGGCCGCGCGGCCGGCCGAGGCGATCGCGTCGCTGACGGCGCCCATTCCGCCCAGCACGTGGCCGAAAAACCCCTGCTCCGCGTCCTCGCCACCGGACAGCAGGTGGAAGGCCAGCCCGACCAGGGTTCCCGGCTGGTAGGGGCCGCCGTGCTTGCCGTACAGGTTGTTGGCCAGCAACAGCGCCTTGGCCTGCCGCGACTCGAACCTGGCGTCGATGAACTGCCCCAGGCTGCCGGTCATCAGCGTGGTCAGGCCGTCAAGCTCGCGGCCGCGCAGCCCGCGCACCCGCCGCGCCAGGCGGAGCAGCTCTCCGTAGCCGCGCAGGCCGGTGGCCCGGGTGTCCGGGGGGAGCTCGGTGAACAGCGGCTGCAGCCGGGCGGCGAGCGCCTTCAGCTCCGCGTCGGCGGCCGCGAAGGCGCGGGCGTCGGCGGCGGAGAACCGCGCGATCTCCGCGGCGGTCCGGCCGGGGTCGTTCCACGCGGCGACCACCTCGCCGCCGTCCAGCGCCACCTGCAGCGCGGGCTCACACGGGACCATCCGCAGCCCGTGCGAGCCCAGGTCCAGCTCCCTGATCACCTCGGGCCGCAGCATGGACGCGATGTAGGAGGTGGTGGACGCCCGGCAGCCGGGGGCGATTTCCTCCGTCACGCAGCACCCGCCCACCACGTCACGCCGCTCGACCACCAGCGTGGCCAGGCCGGCCCGGGCGAGCAGCGCCCCGGCGGTGAGCCCGTTGTGCCCGGCGCCGACCACGATCACGTCCCATCGGGTGGCGGCCTCCGGGGCCTGCGGGGTGATCTGCATCTCTGACTTTCAGTCAGCTAAGAGTGGTCGTGCTGCAAAGTCTGGTTAGATTGCCAGGACAATGTCAACACACTGCGCCTAGCTGGCGAGGAACGCCGTGGTGACTTCTGGTCAAACAACGAGCTCTTCTTTGGGACAAGCGGCGCCCGGCCGCGCGCCGGTGCGGGCGCGGGCGCGTCAGCGCGCCAGGCAGGAGCGGATCGTCGCCGTGGCGATGCAGCACTTCGCCGAGCGCGGGTACGAGGGCGTGCGGATCGAGGAGATCGCGCGGGAGGCCGGCGTGGCCAAAGGCGCGGTTTTTGGCTACTTCACCAGCAAGGCCGGGCTGTTCCTGGCGGCCTACCAGGCCGCGGCGCGCTCGTTCAGCAGCTACCTGGAGGCGCCGGCGGATGTCCGCGCGCAGGGCTTCTTCGCGGTCGTCACGCACTGGCTCCTGCGCACACCGCATCTGATCCGCGAGGACTGGGTTCCCTACCGGGTGACGCTGCTCGGCAACTACTGCTCCAGCCTCCAGCTGAGGCGCGAGATCACCCAGTTCCTGCTGCGCGAGGACCCGTACGGCACGCAGGCATTCGTGCAGTTCGGCATCGACCGCGGCGAGATCCGCCGCGACATCGACGCCAAGATGGTCGTGTCCCTGGTGGACTGGCTGATGGACCGCTTCCAGGACGCGATCGTGACCGAGGAGCTTGACCCCGGGCTCTTCGGCTCGGCAGCCGAGCCGCACCGGATGCGCGACGTGCGGGTCCGCCAGTTCGTCGAGCTGCTGCGCGGCGCCATCGGGGCAGACACCGCATGATCACGGTGCAGGGAAACTGACCATCACCGGCGAAGGGCGATGCTCATGACCACGGGCCACCACATGACCGTCCGGGAGGCGCGGATCCCCATGCGGGACGGCACCGAGCTCGCCGCCACGCTCTACCTTCCGGCACAGCCCGGCGCTGTACCGCTGCGGGGGGACGACCCCCCGCAGCCCCCCGCATCCCCGGTCCCCGCGCTGCTCGAGTACCTGCCGTACCGCAAGGACGACGCGATGCTCGCCAGGGATTACGAGCTGTACGCGTACATGACCTCCCACGGCTACGCCGGCGCCAGGGTGGACATCCGGGGCACCGGCAACAGCGTCGGCGACCTGCCCGAGGGCGAGTACACCGAGCAGGAGCAGCGCGACGCCGAGGACGTGATCGCCTGGCTGGCGGCCCAGCCCTGGTGCACGGGCGCGGTCGGGATGTGGGGCATCTCCTGGGGCGGCTTCAACGCGATCCAGGTCGCGCTGCGCCGGCCACCGGCCCTTAAGGCGATCATCGCGGTGGACGCCTCCGACGACCTGTTCCACGACGACGTGCACTACATCGACGGGCTGCTCCACCTCGACGAGTACGCGCTGATGATCGACCACCTGAACGCGCTGCCGCCCGCGCCGGACTTTCCCCTCGACGAGGCGACCCTGGCCCGCCGGTTCGACAGCGAGCCGTGGCTGGCGACCTGGCTGGCCAGGCAGCGGGACGGCCCGTACTGGCGGCGCGCCTCGCTGCGGCCGGACTACGGCCGGCTCACGGTCCCGGCGTTCCTGATCGGCGGCTGGTACGACGGGTACCGGGACTCGGTGCCCAGGATGCTCGCCGCGGTCCCGGCCCCGGTCAAAATCATGATCGGCCCGTGGAACCATACCTTCCCGCACAACGCGGTGCCCGGGCCGGCCGTCGAATGGCGGGCCGACGCCGTCCGGTGGTGGGATCACTGGCTGAAGGGCGCCGAGAACGGGATCATGTCGGAGCCGCCGGTCACCGTCTACGTCAGGGACTGGCACCCGCCCGACCCGGACCTGGCGGAGATCCCCGGGCGCTGGCGGACCGAGACGGCGTTCCCGCCCGAGCGGACCACTCACCGGTCCTGGTACTGCGGCCCGGAGCGGAATCTGGCGCCGGGGCCGCCGAGCAGCGGCGCGGTCGCGCTGCGCTACGTGCCGTCGGGCGGGGTGGAGGCCGGCCACTGGTGGGGCGAGCTGACCGTGGACCAGCGCGGCGCGGACGCGTTCAGCCTGGTGTTCGACACCCCGCCGCTGGAAGAGGACGTGGAGATCCTCGGCTTCCCGCTGGTGATGCTGAACGGCGCTGCCGATGCGGAGCCGCTGCACTGGTTCGGCCGGCTGTGCGACGTGGCGCCGGACGGCACGGTCACGCTGGTCACCGGGGGCGGGCGGGCCGGCCCGGCGGACCCGCAGCGCGACGGCGGCTCGCTTCCCGGCGGCCCGGCTCCCGGCGGTGCGGCTCCCGGCGGCGCCGCCCCGCCTGAACGGCCCGCGCCGGGCGCGCCGGGAGCCATGCCGCTGGAGCTGCACGTCACCTCGTGGGTGTTCCCGCGCGGTCACCGGATCCGGCTCGCGCTGTCCAACGCGATGTGGCCGATGATCTGGCCGACTCCGCACCCGGCCACGGCGACGGTGCGGCTCGGGCCGGACGGGACCCGGCTGGTGCTCCCGGTCGTGCCCGCGGCCGACCGGCCAGCGCCGGCGCTGGCTGAGCCCGGCCCGGCGGAGCACGCCCCCGGTGTCCGGGCCTGGGGCGAGATGCTCCCGGTGCGCTGGACCCTCCAGCGTGACGACACCGGCGGCACCGCGATCTGGTGGCGCGGCAGCACCGGCACCGAGTTCCCCTGGGGCCGGGTGACGGATGAGGAATACCTTCGCTACGCGGTGCACCACGGGCGGCCGGCTCACGCTTCGGCGCACGGCGAGGCCCGCACCGAGATCCACGCCGGCGGCCGGCTGCTGATCCTCACGTCGGTCCTCGATCTCGGCGGCGACGAGGAGTCGCTGCGTTACTCCTACCGCCGCGAACTGCGACGCGACGGGGTGCTCATCCGTGAGCGCGGCTGGGAGCGCCGGTACCCGCGTGACGGCCAGTGATGTCACGGCCGGGCAACGACGGCCGGAGCAACCCCAGGGGAAACTGACGCCGGCGGGTTCGGCGCGCGGGGAACCATCACGGGGTCCGGCCCGTCCAAGACATGTGGCCATCCGATGGGTACGCGCGATGATCGCCGCTGGCGCCTTGACGGGGCTGGCGGCGTGCGGAAGCGCCGTGGCGGGCGGTACCGTTCACCCGGCGGCGGAGGGCGCGGGCCGCTCCGCGGAGCCGGCCGCCGCCGCGAGCGTGTCGGCAGGCGTGCCGCTGTGCGCGGCCGCGCAGAGGGTGAACAGGGTCGTGGCCAGCCCGTCGGCCAGCCGCTTCCGCGAGCTGCTGCCGCGCGGCATCACGATCAGGGACGCGGCCAGCGTGCGCGCCCTCGCGGCCGCGCTCTGCGCGCTCCCGCTCATGCCGCACGGGCTGCGCTGCCCGGCCGCCGCCGGCGGGTCGCTCCGGCTGGTGTTCGCGGCAGGCGCGCGCGGCTTCCGGCCGGTCGAGGTCGAGCGGTCCGGCTGCCGCGGCGTCACCGGCGTGGGGCCGGCCCGGTCGTGGGCGCGGTCGCCCCGCTTCGGGCGGCTGCTGAGCCGCACGGTCGGCGGCACGGGGCGGCTGATCCCGGGCAGGCACCCGAGCAGCGTGCCGACGCCCTGACCGGCGGTCCGGGTCCGCGCGGCCACGGCGCGCTAACGATTCAACTTTCTATGCCATAGATCTTTGCGTATGCGAAGCACTCCTGCTTCTATATACGCGTGCTGATCGTCAACCCTTGAGCGAGTGACGTCAGGGGGAGCCGTCGGCGCTGGTTGGGCCGGTGGGCGCGCTGCCCGCCGGGGGGATGGGACCTAAGGCCAACGACTCGGTCCGTTCGGCTACGAAAGGATGATGCCATGAAGCGACCCTTTATCGGCGCCGCAGCATTCGCCGCATTCGTGATGATCGCTGGGTTCGCTCCGTCAGTGAGTGCGCAGACGCACGCGGTCGCGCAGGGCGGGGCGCACATGCGGTCGGCGGCGATGCCGCGTGGCGACCAGGACCCCCTCTGCTCGAGCGCCGCGTCGCTCTGTGCCGACCCGTACAACAACCCGAACGGGGAGTACGTGGGGCACGACGAGCCTTCGGTTCTCTACAAGTCCGGGATACCGGGGTCCGGCAACGACATCACGTACAACCTCACCCTGCCGAAAGAGCCGAGGAGGCAGCCCAACAACAGCGGCGCCGGCGGCACCACCTGGAACTTCCAGCTGCGGCCGACGTTCTGGTTCGGGCTCACCCTCTGCGACACCGAGTCCGCGCCGGAGTTCACCAAGAGGTGCAAGCCGGACTCCGACCGCAACGACCTCGTCGGGACGAACCCGGCCGCGCCGGACTACATCGGGAAGCACCCCGGGAACGCGTTCATGGAACTCCAGTTCTACGGCCCGGGGTACGTTCCCCAGTTCGAGGGGTTCGGCTGCACCGCGCACCAGTACTGCGCCGCGATGACCATCGACAGCCTCGTCTCGAACCAGAACACCGGCATCGACAACAACAAGGCCTGCGACGACTACATCCTCGGCGGGGTCGAGCCCATCAACTGGGCCTACATCACCAAGAGCGGTAAGTCCCAGGCTCCGGCGAATCCGCTGTTCACCGGGACCTTCTCGGCGCCGAACTTCGCCGCGGTCAACCCGGACGTCACCAAGGACCTGCTGATGAGCCCCGGGGACCGCGTCCGCATTCACATGCATGACACGCGGGCGGGCTACCGCATCGACCTCTTCGACCGCACCACGGGCCGCCACGGCTCGATGACCGCCTCGAAGGCCAACGGGTTCGGGCACATCCTGTACCAGCCCAACTCGTCGACGTGCAACATGAAGCCGTACGCGTTCCACGCCGAATACTCGACCGCGAACCCGCGGGGCAACACGTGGTCGGCGCATACGACCAACGTGTCCTTCTCCGACGAGATCGGCCACTTCGAGAACTGCATCCAGATCGACGCGAACTTCAACTGCGCCGTGCCCGGCGCGCAGGACGCGGGCAGTGGCCTGGACCCGGATGACGACAACGGCTTCTGCGTGCCGGGGTCCGATTCCACCCTTGTCCACATCAACGGCTGCTTCTCGGCGGACGGCGACTGGGACGGCCAGTCGTACCAGAAGGACTGGCCGGGCACCAACCCCAATCCTGTTCGGGACAAGAGGCTGCACCCCACCCCCGTCCTGTTCACCAGCCCCCTGACCAGGCACGGGACAAGGAACTATGCGACCGTCGCCTTTGAGGCCGACCTGCCCAGGATCGAGGCCAAGGACGCGCAGGACAATCCCCCGTTCTGCAACACGACAACCGGAAGGCACTGCGTCAACCCGCCGAACGGTGCGAACTTCTACCCGTTCTACTCGACCACGAGGGCCAACGGCACGTGCACGTGGCAGGAGGGTGGCGACTTCATTCCGGGGACCATCAACGATTTCGGAGGGAGCTCCACCAGCGAATACGGTCCGCTCCTGAAGGCCGTCTACCCGGCCCCGGGTTTCACCACCGTGACAAAATTCGACAACTTCAACAGCGGCGACATGAAGAATCCGTGCCGGGTCAGGGGGTTCCACTAGTATCCGGATTACCGGAAACGTGGAGGGGCGGCTGCCTGGGCAGCCGCCCCTTTTGCGTTCGCCGCACGCGACCGGCCGTGGCAACGGCCCGGGGCGATCTGAATCGTTATGCCGCCGGATCAGGCTTGCGGTGCATGCGGTAGTGCAGGACGAGGAAGGGGAACCCGAAGACGGAGAAGGCGTGCTCGGCCCGCAGCTCGCCGTCGCGTGTGTAGACGTCGAGCCGTTCGGCGAATCCTTGCACGGCCAGCACCGTGAGCTCCCTGGTGGCCGGGTCGATGTAGGCGAGGTAGTGACCGGCCTGGTCGTCCTCGCCGCGGCTCGTCAGGATCAGGCCACCGTCGGGGCGGGCGCGCGGCAGCAGGGTCGCGGTGAAGCTGGCCTGCGGCAGCGGGAAGCCGACGCTTACGTAGCCGCGGCCACCGTGCCGGTAGGTGGTGTAGATGCCGACGTAGATCGGCTCGTCTGTGTCCGTGAACGACCGGATCCAGCCGCGGACCGCCACCACGCCGGAGCCGGGCGGGGTGATCGTGTCGATCCGGCTGCGGATTCCCCGCAGCGTCTCGCGCTGGTTCATCGGCACGTTCGCCTGGCCCAGCGGGCGCGCGACCACGTTCCGGTAGAGCAGGTAGCCGGGACGCACCCACATCCGCCACTCCGGCACGATGTCGAGGGTGAACCGGGTGGTGTGCTCGTAGAACTCGCGAACCAGCGGATCGATGCCCGCGGGGTCGAACTCGGGGCCGGCCAGCTCATCCACCGACGCGACGATGCCGACGTCGGGCGCGTCGGCGACGTAGCTGCCGCCGATCACCTCGGCCAGCTCGCGGACGTAGTCGGTGCCGACGTACCGGGACCGGGCCTCCCGCGGCACGACGAACGGCAGGTCCTCCGCCCCGACCCGCTCGGCGAGCAGGCTCACCTGCGCGTCCCGGAACACCAGCGCCGACGCGACCCGGTAGGCCACCATCGTCGTGCTGGCGACCACCGACGCCGGCACCGGGCGCCGCAGCGCCGCGAGCCCCCAGCCCACCCCGGCCCCGAACAGCGGCCCGAGCAGCACCTTCTGCGGGCGGATCCCGAGCAGGCCGCCGAGCGCCCCGGTCGCCGTTCCCACCGCGACCGGCCCGGCACCGGTCACACGCCCGGCCGCCCACCCGAGCGGGGCGACGAGCGCGGCACTCGCCGCGATCCGCGACCACAGCGGCGGGATCTCGCCGGGGCGCTGCTGGGCGCGGGCCACCGCGTCGGTCACCGCCAGCCCGGCCGCCCCGGCGGCCGCGCCGAGGGCGGCGGCCCGTGGGCCCCGGTCACCGGCGAGCGCAGCCCCGGCCACGCCGCCGATGAGACCCGCCACGATGACAGAGTCCTTGCCGCGCGCCGCCGTTCCCTGCTCGTCCGCTGTCATCCTCAAAACGTACGGCACCCGGTGCCGCAGGCGGCCCGCCATCGGGCGTAGCCGCGGAACTCGTCGTCGTCTAGCGTGGTCGCCATGGACGATGCCTCGTTGCGCGTCTCGGACGCCGACCGCGAGCAGGCCGTCGCGGCGCTGCGCGAGCACCTTCTCGCCGGGCGCCTGACGCTCGCGGAGTTCTCCGAGCGGGTGGAGGCCGCCCTGACGGCACGGGTCGGCGGGGAGCTGGCGCGCGTCCAGGAGGACCTGCCCGCAGCCGCGAGCGCAGCCGGTTCGCGCCGCAAGCCCGCCCGCCTCACGGCGGCCGTGTTCGGCCGTGCCGTGCGGCGCGGGAGGCTGAGGCTCCGCGGGCGGGCCGTCGCCGCCAGCGTCTTCGGGGATCTCGACTTCGATCTGCGGGAAGCCACCATCGATCACCCGGAGACGGAGGTGACCGTCCTCGCGGCGTTCGGCAACGCCGATGTCTACGTGCCGGAAGGCGTCAACGTCGACGTCGGCGGGATCACGGTCTTCGGCCACCACCGCGACTGGGGCCGCGACGCCGGCCGGCCGGATGCCCCGACCGTGCACGTCCGCGTGCTCGGCTTGGCCGGGACCGTCGATGTCTGGCGGGTGCCGCAGGACATGCAGGGCAGCAGCTACAGCGACATCTTCCGCCAGCTCGAGGACCGCCAGCGCGAGCTTCCGGCGTGAGGCGGCAGGCGGCAAGGGCGGGCCGCGGGGGCGGCCCGCCCTGTGATCGCGGTGGGGTGCTCAGCCGCCGTTGAACGGCGCGACGAGCGGGTTGGTGCTCGAGTACAGGCCCGCGGGGTTCGGGTACCAGACCCACACGTGCATCGTGACGAGGTCGGGATGCCAGAACGTGAACGCGGCGCCCGTGTCCGGAGCCGTCTTCGGGCAGGTCTTCGGGTTCTTGTCCGCGACGAAGGTGCCGTCGTTGTAGTGACAGGCGGCGGGGAAGAGCCCGAACGTCGCGTTCGGCAGCGGTGGCGTCTTCGGGACCTTCGGGAAGACCCATTCCAGGGCGCCGAGCTGCCATGTGTTCCCATGGTGCTCATAGACCAGGATCTGCGGCCTGCGGACGTTGAACCCCTTGATGTGCGGGTTCATGAAGTGGAAGCCCATGTTCGGCATCATCATCGTGATGATCTGGTAACCGTCGGCCTTGGCCTTGCCCAGGTCCGTGGCGTACTTCGCGGTTGCCAGCCGTGCCGCCGCGAGCTGTCGCGTGAGTCTCGTCCCCGCCGGGTCGCCGGCCATCGCCGGGTCGCCGGGCATTGTCGCGTCGCCGGGAATTGTCGGGGCGCTGGCGACCCGCGATCCCGGAACGGGGAACAAGCCCGACTGGCCCCACGCGGGGACTGCCCACATCGTGACCGCCAGGGCAGCCACGGCGATGACGCCGAGCCTCGCCAGGCGCATCGTTCGCATCAACCTTCTCCTCTCCTAGGATCCCTCTTGGACCTGGTAGATGTGCTCGGCGACCAGGCCGTGGGCCTCTCGGTGGACGTCGGCCGCGGCCCCCGCCGATGGGGCCTCGACCAGGCAGAACACCCGCCCCTCTCGCTCATCGACCCAGTACCGCAGGTACCTCACGTCGTGAGCGGTCTGCGTCTGCAGGTCGGCGAGATGGGCCTTGGCCACGTCATCCATCGCCACGCCGCCGGCGATCTCGTGAACATCCATGAAGAGCGGCACCGGCCGCCTCCTTCCTGTCGTTGGGGGATGTCGCAACGACCGTAGGCAGGCCAGGTCAGCCGGTGAATCGGGAGAAATGCCCGCGTTGGCGGGGGGAGGTGCCCAGGTTGGCGGCGGGAATGCCTAGGTTGGGGACCCGAGGCCCAGCCGGGCGGCCTCGCGGGCCGCCGCCGTCCGCGACGAGACGCCGACCTTGGCAAGGACCGCCGAGACGTGGTGGTGCACCGTCCGCTCGGAGATGAACAGCCGCCGGGAGATCTCCCTGTCGGGCAGGCCCTCAGCGACCAGGGCAAGGACTTCCTGCTCGCGGGGCGTCAGCCCGGCCGGGGCGGCCCGCGTGGCCGGGCGCGGCCCCCGCGGGATCGCCCTCATCCCGAGTGCTTTCATCCGCCGGCGGGCCGTTGCGGCGGCCGCCCGGGCTCCGAGGTCGTCGAACGTCCTCAGCGCCTCCCTGAGCCCGGCCCCGTCCGACGAGCCGAGCCAGGCCAGAGCGGCGTCGTGGGGTCGGCCGAGCCGGCGCCATGCCGCCGCCGCGGCTCGCCGGTCTCCCGCCATCTCCCGGGCGAACGGCTCAGGAAGCCCGGGCGGGAGCTCGGCCGGCTCGTGGAGCCTTGGCAGCCAGATGGCGACGGACCCGAACATCCACGGATCGACGTGCCCCAGCGCCTGCTCGTAGCCGGCCCGGGCTTCCTGGACCGCGAGCCGGGTATCGCCCGCCAGCCACCTCAGCTCCGCCCGCGCCGCCCGCACGGGCACGATCCAGTGCACCTCGCCCGTTCCCTCGGCCAGGGCGAGCGCCTCGTCCAGCAGCTCCCACGCCCCGGCGTCGCCGCGGCGGCCGCGGATGGTTCCCAGCACCTGGAGCGGGTTCAGCCGGTTCACGGGCGAGATGCCCTGACTGCGCAGCATCTGGTCGCAGACGTCCGCCGCCTCGTCCCACCTCCCCAGCATCAACAGGGCCTGGGCCCGCCAGCCCATCAGGCACAGGCTGAAGACGCCAAGCTCACGGCCCTCGCAGTACGCCATCCCGTCGGTGTAGTAGCGCTCGCCGTCCTCGAACCGGTGCCGTCGGGTGCACGCCTCCACGAGGCTGGAGTACGCGCGGCCCGCCGCCTCCTGCAGGTTCGCATCGAGCGCGACCCGGAGCGCCTGTTCGATCGTGGCGACTCCCTCACGGCCAGAACTCACCTCTGTGAGCCCGGTCGCGTTCAGCACGTAGCTCACGAGCTCGGGATCATGCATGTCTTCGCCGAGCGTCTGCGCCTTCCCGACGACATCGAAGCCCTCGTCGATCCGCCCCATGATCAGGTAGGAGACGCCGAGGGTCGCGTAAGCCCATGCCAGCTCCCGGCCGGGCGGCAGGGATTCGAGAGCCTGGACGGCCTCCTCGGCGGCTTGTTCGGACTCCTCGCCGCGGCACAGCCGCCAGAGCGTCGTGGAAAGCAGGCGGAGATCCCCTCCGACGCCCAGGTTGTCGCCCAGCGCGCGCCTGAGCCTGACGGCGACGCGCAGCGCCGACTCCGTCTCCTCCCAGCGGTCAAGCAGCGAATATTCACCCGCGAGGCCTTCGTACAGGAGTGCGAGGGCCGGCCAGTCGTCTTCGTCGGCGAACCGCAGCGCCCGCTCGAACTGCGCCGCCGCTTCGCGATGCGCGCCCAGCGCCGAGGAACGCCGCGCCGCCTCGGGGGCGTGGCGGAGGACGGCCTTCTCATCCCGGGCGCCTTCGGCGTGGTGGGCGAGCAGCGCGGGATCGGCGTCGCCGCGTTCCTCCAGCTCGGCCAGCAGGTGGGCGTGCAGCTCGGTCTTGCGGTGCGGCGCGATGCCTGCCTCCACCGCCATCCGGACCAGTTCGTGCCGGAACCGCAGGTCGGTTCCGTCGGCGACGAGGATCCCGGTGCTCAGGTACTCGTCGACCGGCGAGCCCGGGCCCAGGAGCGACGACAGCAGCGCCCGGTCGACCCGCGCCCCGATCACCGCCGCGGACTCCACGGCCCGGCGGGCGCCGGGGCCCGAACGGGCCAGCCGGGCACCCACCGCGTCGCGCACCGTCGGGGGCACGGAAGGCCACCCTGCCTCGATGATCTCGCTCACGTAGAACGGGTTGCCACCGGTGACGCGGTAGAGCTCGGCGGCATCGACCTCGCGCTGTCCGACAAGCGACCGGACGGCCTCCTCGGTGAGCGGCGGCAGCTTCATCCGCCGCGTGGCGCGCTGCGTCGCAAGATCTCCGATGACCACGCGGAGCGGATGATCGGCCGCGAGTTCGTCGTCACGGTAGGTGACAAGCAGGAGTGCCGGTATGCGCGCGAGCCGCCGCCCGGCAAAGCTCAGCAGGTCGATGGTCGCCTCATCGGCCCAGTGAACGTCCTCGATCACCGCCACCGTGAAGGTCGTGGTCGAATCGAGCTCGGCCAGGAAGGCCGCGAACAGCTGGTCGCGCGGAGCCCCGCGGCGGCACAGCCCGGCGAGTTCCCCGTCGAGCTGCGCGCCGATGTCGAACAACGGACCCAGGGGCCGGGGGGTCAGCAGGCCGTCGCATGCACCCCACAGCCAGCGGGTCTGCCTCGTGCGGCGCTGGAACTCCTCGAGGAGGACGGTCTTCCCCATCCCCGACTCCCCGGACACCAGGACCAGCCGGCCGTCGCGCTGTCTCGCTTCGCCGGCGTACTCGGCCAGCGTCTGCAGAAACGCCGCGCGTTCCAGCAGCTCCATCGCCCAACCCCCCCACGCTCCCTCGCAAGGATTGTGACCTGTCCGAGAGCGCGCAGCAAACGCGATGCGTGCGCCCGAGGTTCACGGCGGGGCGTCGATCAGGTCCGCGGGGTAGGTGACCCGGATTTCTGTGATGGTTTGCGGGAACTCGTGGCGGTTGTTGGTGGCACTGACATCGTCCGCGCGTTGTTCGACGCCTACCTTGCTCAGGACCGGGACGCGACCGAGCGGCTCATCGCCGACGATTTCGTCTTCACCAGTCCGCAAGACGACCACATCGGCAAGACGGCGTACCTCGAGCGCTGTTTCCCCACGGCGGGCCGCCTCACATCCCAGAAGGTGCTGGAGCTTGTGGCCGCCGGACAAGACGGCGTGTTCATCCTGTACGAATACGAGCTGAAGACCGGAGAGCGCTACCGCAACACCGAGTTCATCACGGTACGCGACGGGCAGCTCGTCGAGACGCAGGTCTTCTTCGGCGGCCGGGTACCGCACTGAACCGCTGGTGCGCGGCTACTGGTTCGGCGAGGCCACCCAGGCGGCGATCTGGGCACGCGAGCTGAAGCCGAGCTTGTTCAAGATGCTGCGGACGTGGCTGTCGACGGTCCGCTCGGAGATGAACAGGCGCGTTCCGATCTGCTTGTTGGTCAGGCCGTCGGCGACCAGACGCGCGACCTCGGCTTCCCGCTTGGCGAGCGGTACCGTGTCGGCCTCGCCGGACGCTACGGCGCCGGCGGGAGCGGGCTTGCCGAGCGCCAGCGCCAATGCCGCATCCCACTCCAGGCGTCTCCCGGCCTCAAACTCCGCCGTGAACCTCGTTGCCCCGAGCGCCGCGGCCGCCGACTCCCTGGCGTGGGTCACCAGTGAGGCAAGGAAAGGCATGACGTCTGCGCCGACCTCGGTTCGCACCGTGTCCGAGGCGCCGAGCAGCTGCGCCGCGAGCCGCGGCCGACCGGAAAGGGCGGCGTGGCAGCCAAACGCGTCCAGCAGATAGAAGCGTCCCACCCGGTCATCCATCTGGTCAGCGATCCGCAGCGACTCGGCGAGCAGCGGCTTCGACTCGCCGAGGTCACCGGCCAGCAGCGCGGCAGACCCCAGGTTGAGGAGCATCATCTCCAGGCTGTAGAGGTCACCGGCCTGCCTCGCGAGGAGTATCCCTTCCGAGGCCGCGGACCTGACCGTGCCGAGATCAGCCTCGACGAAGGCGTTGAGGGCCCGTGCCTGGAGGACCGAGATCGGGCCGGCCGGGTCAGCCACGCCCACGGTGATGACCTGGGCCTCATCGAGCATGCGCTGGGCGGACGCACGCTCACCGGCGAGCATCTCCGCGATCGATCCCATGGACAGCGCGGCCGACAGCACGTCCCGCTGTCCCGTCTGCCGCGCCGCTGCCTCCGCTGTCCGCAGCGCTGGCCGGGCCGCGGCCGGATCGGCCTTCAGCACGGCCAGGAACCCGCGCAGGAACCAGGCCCAGGCACGCGACAGCGGGTCGCCGCCACCCAGGGCGAGAAACCCATCCAGCCACCGCATGCCTTCAGTGGTCGCGCGCGTGATCCAGTACCAGCCCATGAATGCCGCGAGATCGATCCCGCACGCGGCGTCGCCGCGAATCAGGCACCGCTGCAGCACGGCCCGAACGTTGTCAATCTCCAGGTCCGCCCATTCCAGCCACTCGAGCAGCCGGTACCGGTTGTCCAGCGCGGACAGCGCGCACCTCGACCGGTAGTACTCGGCGCACCGCAGCTCGACGGCTTCCTCCTCGCCGGCCTCCCGCAGCTTGAGGCCGGCGAATTCGCGCATCGTCTCGTGCAGGCGGTAGCAGGCGAGGCCTCTGGCGTCCTCCTTCATCACCAGAGACTTGTCGACCAGCGACGACAGCAGGTCCAGTGCCTGCGCCGACGGCCCGTCCCCCGAACCGCACACCGACTCCACGTCTTCCAGGGTGAACCTGCCCGCGAACGCGCGCGAGCGCCGCAGGACCGCGCGCTCGCCGTCCGTCAGCAGGTCGTGGCTCCACTCGATCGTGGTCCGGAGCGTTTGATGACGCGGCAGGGCGGCGCGGCTCCCGCCCGTCAGCAGGCCGAACCGGTCGGCCAGGCGATCCAGGATCTGCTCCACCGTGAGGACGCGCGTCCTGACCGCCGCCAGTTCGATCGCCAGCGGTAGGCCGTCGAGCCGGCGGCACAGCTCGACCACGGACGTCTGGTTGGCGGCGGTCAGCTCGAACGTGCCCGATGCCGCCACCGCCCGCTCGGTGAACAGCGTGACCGCCTCGTTCTGCTGGAGCTGGGGGACAGGTTCGGCGGCCGGTGGTGGCGGCAGCTCGAGAGGCGGCACCGGGACCACATGCTCGCCGGGGACCGAGAGCGGCTCCCGGCTGGTGACGATCGCGCGCACGCCCGGCGCCGCTTTCAGCACGTCGATCACGACCTGACCGGCCTCCCCGAGCAGGTGCTCGCAGTTGTCCACCACCAGCAGCAACTCCTTGTCCCGCACGTAGGACAGCAGCAGGGATGCGGGCACGGACGCCGCCTGGTCCCGCAGGTCCAAGGCAGCCATGACGGCGTTGACAACGAGTGCCGGGTCAAGAACTTCGGCGAGCTCGACCAGCCATCCGCCGTCGCGGAACCCACGACGCAGATCGGTCGCGATCCGGATCGCCAGGCGTGTCTTGCCGACCCCGCCCGGACCGACCAGGCTGACCAGGCGAGCGTCGGTGAGCTTCTTCCTGACCTCCGCAACCTCGTGGCGGCGGCCGACGAAGCTGGTCGACTCGGCTGGAAGGTTGCCCGAACGCCGGGTGGGCCTGGCCATGACGGTATATATACGGCGCCGCCACCGGCACCGGTTCACTGGGTGCCCGATCGGTAATTCCACCGATGCGAGCGCCACGCACGTGCTCCTAGCGTGGCAAGCATGCCTGATGGACTACCGGCGCTGCGCGGTCACGAGGTGATCGGCTTCAGCTCGACGTCGGTGCCCGCCGGACCGCTGCCAGCGCCTTCGCCGCCACCGGCACACGCCTAGCGCAGCCGCCAGGGACGCCACTCATGGGCCGCGCGTGCGTCATCGGGGCGGGATCCACAGGGATCGCCGCGTGCCGGGTCCTGCATGCGCGGGGCATTCCTTTCGACTGCTTTGAGGCCGGCTCGGAAGTTGGCGGCAACTGGCGGTACGACAATGACAGCGGCATGTCGTCCGCGTACCGCTCGCTGCATGCCGAGTCATCCCGGCGGGGCATGCAGTACACGGCGTTCCCAATGCCGGCTGGCTACCCGAACTATCCCGGCCACAAGCTGATCGTGAGGTACCTCGATGATTTCGTGGATCACTTCGGATTCCGCAGGAGGATTCAGTTCCGGACCGAGGTGACCAAGGTGGCGCCGGCGGCCGACGGCGGCTGGGACGTCTCGGTCCGGCGGCGGGATACCGGGGCGGCGCGGACCCAGCGGTATGGTGCCGTGCTGGTCGCCAACGGTCACCACTGGGATCCGCGGTATCCCGAGCCGGCCTTTCCCGGTGCTGCCACGTTCACCGGTGACCAGATCCATTCCCACCATTACCGGACGCCCGAGCCGTTCGCCGGCAAGCGCGTTCTCGTCCTCGGCATCGGCAACTCCGCGTGCGATGTCGCCGTCGATTGCTCTCGGGTCGCCGCACGGACGCTGCTTGCCATGCGGCGGGGCGCCCATATAGTGCCGAAATACCTGTTCGGCATGCCCACCGATCACCTGACGCTGATGCGCCTGGGCGCGAGGATGCCGGTCCGGTTGCAGGGGTTCGCGGTGACGCTGCTGATGCGCATCGCCCAGGGCTCGGTGACGAAATACGGGTTGCCCAGGCCCGACCGCCGGCTGCTCTGCGCTCCTCCCACGGTGTCGGACAGCCTGCTCAGCAGGCTGGGACACGGCGACATCGCCGTCAGGCCCAACATCGACCGGTTCGAGGGAGATCGCGTCCGCTTCACCGACGGCAGGGCCGAGCAGATCGATGCGGTGATCTACTGCACCGGGTACAAGATCAGCTTTCCGTTCCTCGATGAGGCCCCGATCGGCGCCGACGGCTGCCACATCCCCCTGTACCACCGCATCGTCCCGCCGAGGCTGGCCGGACTGTACTTCATCGGGCTCGTCCAGCCGATCGGCGCGATCATGCCGATAGCCGAGATGCAGTCGGAGTGGGTGGCAGATCTGCTCCAGGGCCGCGCGACCCTGCCGCCCGAGCCGCAGATGAACCGCGAGATCGCCAGGTATCGGGCGATGACCGCCAAGCGGTACGCCCGCTCCACCAGGGACACCATCCAGGTCGACTTCCTCGCGTACCTGCGGGAGATCCGCAGGGAACGGCGGAGGGGCAGCAAGCGGAACGGGGCCTCTCGTGCGATGGCGGCAGATCCGCCCGCGCCTCCGAGCCTTCGGGGACCCAGCGCACTGCCCCAGGCGGCCAGGCACCCGTAGAGATACTCATCCAGCTCCGGGCAACAACCACGTCTACAACGAACGGCTCCGCCGTGTCACCAACCAGGCAAACGTAGCCTGGCGCGGCACACTAGGAGATCCGCACTCATTCGCGCTGGCGGATGGGACGTCATCTGGCCCGTCAGCGGCGGCCGTGGGCGGACGGGTGGGCGCGGCGGGCGTGACGCGCGCGCCGCGCATCATCCGCCCTTGCGATCATCGTCTGGATGCGCTCGGCGGCGAGCAACTCCAGGAACGCCGGGTGCATGGCCTCCTCCTCATGTCGTGCGCGGGCCCAAGACCCGCGCGGCGGTGGTCAATCTGGATCGAGTCGTCGCACCGAGATCAGGGCGAGGCCGAGATCGCACACGCTGTTCAGCACCCTGTGCAGGGCGGCCCTGATCGGCCAGCCGGCCGGAAATGATCGTCTGGCTGCCGTCACTGACGAGCTGCATGCCCTCGAACCAGGCGGTCCAGCACCCGTCAAGGACCGCCTGGACGCAGATCTCGTAGCGCGAAATCACTTGCATGCCAGTGACGCTACGAAGACGCGGTGGGGCCGGTCGTCACCCGAAGGTGCCCACGCGGGTGGAATCTTCCGCGGCGACGTCGTGCACCACAGTGCCCCTGGTCCCAGGCCGGGCCCGACGCCGGGGGACCTGACTATGGGCGCTGACGCCCCGGCGGGAGTGCCGCCGGGGCGTCAGCCGCGGACATCTGCTGGCAGTCCTCCCTCCCGGATCAGCCCTCCGGGTCGATGCCCTGGAAGGCCGGCACCCGGACGGTCCTGTGGCCGCGCGTGCCGCCGAGGATCACCTTCCGGAATGAGACGTCGTTGCTCGTCGTCGTCTCGAACAGCACGTGCTGCGGGTTCGCGATCACCTCGATGTAGTAGGTGCCGTTCGGCAGGTTGGTGATGGGGAACGACTGGCCGGCGCGGGACTGGAAGTAGGTGTCCCCCCAGCCGAGCGGAAGCGCTTCCTGCACCCACAGGGCCGTCGGCGAGCCGCACCCTCCGAACCCGAGGAACGGAGGCTGCCACACCGCGTTCGGCAGCACCAGGTTGATCGCGTCTGTGGGGGCGATGCAGAACCCAACCTTGTGGCTGCGGACGGCCAGTGACTTGTCGGCGTTGAGCAGGCGGTACTGCGCGAACTGCTCGAAGTGCCAGTGGTTGTGCCCGGGCTGGCCGTCGAACCCCATCGTTCCGGCGCGGGCGCGGCCGATGATCTGGCCGTCCTGCCAGAAGTACTGGTACGCCTTCATGACCGGCGAGCCGTTGGAGCGGAAGCCCTGGACGTCGAGCTGGGAGTTCCCGCCGATCCACACGTTGGCCCCGAAGTTCAGGTGGTCCGTCGCTGGGTGCCCCGGCGTCGCGCGCGTGTGCGAGGTGCCGATCCCGAAGGACGGGAGCGGCACCAGGTCCGGCAGCGCGGACGCCGGCGGGTTCGTGAGGGTCGGCGCGCTCGGCAGGCGTGGCAGCGTCCCCGTCCTGGTCCGGCCGCTGCGGTGCGCCGCGCCGCAGCATCCCCTTCCCTTGACGACCTTCACCTTGACGGTCGCCGTGGCATCGGCGGCAGAGATGTTCAGCAGCCGCACGAACCTGGGTGCGATGGTCTCGGTCACGTGGTAAGTGCCCAGGCTCAGCCGGAAAGGCCTGCCGAAGCCGAGCGGATCGGTGCCCCAGCCTCTCGCCACGCCCCACACATTGCCCAGCTGGAACGGGTTGAAGCGGCAGGTGAACGTGTACGGCGATGTGGTGGCGGCGTCCGGCGTGGCCTTCTGCGGGTTGAAGTCATTCGGGCAGAACGTCATCGTCCTCGAAGCCACGACCTTGCCGCTGGAGTTCGTCACCCTGACGTGAAGGAACTTCCCGAGCCCGGACCAGCCGGCCAGCACCGCGGCGGGCAGGGGGACGGTCTGAGTGGAGCCATCGGGCAGGTGGATGACCTGTGTGATCGTCAGCGGCTGACTGTAGCTGGCCCGCTGCACGTCAAACTCGAGCGCGGACCCGAGCGCAGCCACATAGATGCCAGGGTCCAGGTAGACCCGTTGGCCGTACCGCTGCGCGGTGATGCTGTTCTGAGCCACTATCAGCTTCACCCGGGGCCCCGGTGCGGTGGCGGCCTGGGTCGTCGCGACCCCCAAAGACGCCGTCGCCACCGCCGTGCATCCGGCGATGGCAATCACAGCGCTCCGGATCATCCATCGTGGTCGTTTCAAGGCCCTCTCCTCCCGCTCGACCCGTCGGGTGACGGCGCATCATCAATACAACAGACGCCTGATGCGAGGCTGGCGTTGCAATCAAATATCGATGGTTTAGGTAACGATTCAGAATCGGTGGGCTTTGCACTGATGTCATTGCGTGAGGCATGAACCCGGATCCATAGCGGAGAACGCAGCCGCGAGCCATTGTGCGACTTTACCTGTCCTTTACTTGTCCCCCGATCGGCTCGTACGCGGACATCAGTGAACGGCAGGGCCCTGACATGGGGTCCTCGGCAGAACTCAGGTCCGGGCCGCTACGAGGCCGCGGTGCGGGCGGTCTCGCCCGCCTGCTGCGCTTCGCGGGCCAGCCCCGCGTCGGCCTCGCGATACAGCAGCCGGTGCAGCCCGGCCGCCAGGAGGCCCCCCAGCAGGGGCGCCACGATGAAGAGCCACACCTGGCTCAGCGCCGTGCCGCCGACGACGATGGCCGGGCCGAGGCTGCGTGCCGGGTTCACCGATGTGCCCGTGATCGGGATGCCGACGAGATGAACGACCGTCAGCGTCAGCCCGATGGCTATCGCCGCCGTCGCGGCGTTGGCCGTGGCCGAGGTCACCCTGAGGACGATGAAGACGAAGATCGCGGTCAGGACGGTCTCGAAAATGAACGCCCCGCCGACGCCGATGTCGATCAGCGATTGGCTGCCCCAGCCGTTGGTTCCCAGGCCAGTTGCCGTCCTGCTGTACTTGGGTGAGGTGCTGAACGTGCCCCAGAGCGCGAGCGCGCCGACGATCCCGCCGGCGAACTGGGCGACCCAGTAGCCGATGGCCTCCGCCAGCGGGATACGGCCTGCGAGCAGGGCCCCGATCGTCACAGCCGGGTTGACGTGGCAGCCCGATACCGGGCCGATCAGGTACACCAGCGACAGCAGCGTCAGGCCGAACGCGAGCGCCGTGGCCACCACTCCCGCAGCGACGCTGGCACCGGCGAACTTGAAGCCGAACATCAGCGTGGCCACCCCGACGGCGAAGAACACCAAGATCGCCGTGCCCAGGAACTCAACAGCGAACTTCCGGATCATCGCCTTCCCCCCGGCCGTGCGTAAACACGGGTCACAGTGGCTTCATGTGACCCCGATACGAGGTTACTGACCCTATCTTCCCTGCCGCCTCTCACCGGCGGCGGGGGCGCCACCTCGCGTGCGGCTGTCGCCGGCTGGCGGGCATTTGGCATCATGGGCCCGAGTCAAGCGTGGCGATGGACCCAGCCGTCTCATTCATCCCTGCGGCCCGGCCAGAGGTCTACGCAGTTGGCGCTGACCGGACGAAGGAGATCACACCATGCCCGCGCACACCCGGCCCGTCATCCGGTGGAACGCCGCCGAACAGGCATGGGAGACCACCTGCCGCGGCTACAGCGTGCTCAGCGATCCCCGGCTGAACAAGGGCACCGCGTTCACCGACGCCGAGCGCGCCGCACTGGGTCTGACCGGCCTGCTGCCGTCACGGGTCCTCACCCTGGACCAGCAGGCCATGCGCGCCTACCGGCAGTGCTCACAGCAGCCCAGCGCTCTCGACAAGAACATCTACCTGACCGCGCTGCACGACCGCAACGAGGTCCTGTTCTTCCGGGTCCTCACCGACCACATCAGCGAACTGCTTCCGATCGTCTACACACCGACGATCGGCGAGGCCATCCAGCACTACAGCCACCAGTACCGCCGCCCGCGCGGCGTCTACCTCAGCATCGATGCACCCGACCAGATCGAGACCGCCCTGCGCGCCCCCGAGCTGTCCGCCGACGACGTCGACCTCATCGTCGCCACCGACGCCCAGGCCATCCTCGGCATCGGCGACTGGGGGGTCGGCGGCATCGACATCGCCGCCGGTAAGCTCGCCGTCTACACGGCCGCGGCCGGGATCGACCCGGCCCGCGCCCTGCCGGTGGTCCTGGACGTCGGCACGGACCGCCCGGAACTGCTGGAGGACCCGCTCTATCTGGGCGTGCGGCACGAGCGGCCGGTCCAGCAGCCCTACGACGCCTTCATCGACTCCTACGTCACCACCGCGCTGAAGATCTTCCCCCACGCTCTCCTGCACTGGGAGGACTTCGGGCCCGGCAACGCCCGCCGCATCCTGGAGCGCTACCGCGACAACGTCCTCACCTTCAACGACGACATGCAAGGAACGGGCGCGGTCAACCTCGCCGCGGTCCTGGCCGGCGCGAGGGCGAGCCACACCCCGCTCACCCAGCACCGCGTTGTCATCTTCGGCTCGGGGACCGCGGGCATCGGCATCGCCGACCAGCTCCACGAGACCGTGGCCAGCCAGGGACTGGACACGGCGTCAGCGCGAGCCCGGTTCTGGTGCCTGGACCGGCACGGCCTGCTCACCGACGACGCGGCCGACCTGCGCGACTTTCAGGTCCCCTACGCGCGCCCCGCTGGCGAAGTCCGTGACTGGCAGGGATACGGGACCGGCAGCGGCATCGGCCTCGCCGAGGTCGTGCGCCGGGTACACCCAACGATCCTGATCGGCACCTCTACCCAGCACGGCGCCTTCACCCAGCAGATCGTGCAGGACATGGCCGCTCACGTGGACCGTCCCGTCATCCTCCCCATGTCCAACCCGACCTCGCTCGCCGAGGCCACCCCCGCCGACCTGATCGCCTGGACCGGCGGCCACGCCCTCGTCGCCACCGGCAGCCCCTTCGACCCCGTCACATATCAGGGGGTGACCTACCAGATCGGCCAGGCCAACAACGCCCTGATCTTCCCCGGCCTGGGCCTGGGCGCGCTGGTGTCCCGGGCCAAGCGCATCACCGATCACATGATCACCTCCGCCGCCCAGGCCGTCGCCGAGCTGACCGACACCGCCACGCCCGGCGCGGCGCTCCTGCCGCCCATCGATGACCTCCGCACGACCTCCGCGGGGGTCGCCCTCGCAGTGGCCCTCGCCGCCGTCCAGGACGGCGTCGCCGATGAGGCCGGCGTCACCGCCGACTCCGTGCAGGCCGCCATGTGGCAACCTCGGTACGCCCCCGTCCACGCGGTCTGAAGCCGGCGCCCGTCCCCTTGCGAGCCGGTGAAGCCGAACGGCCGCCGCGGCCCGCGCACCCCCCGGCCCGGCCGCGCGGGCCTGCCGGTGCCCGGGCAGGCGCTAGGGTCCTAAGAGGCGAGGAGGGTGGCTATGGCAGACACGACACCGTTCGCGATCGGGGCCGACGCTAGCTGTACCGATGGGGTCTGCGGCGAGGTCAGCCGCGTGGTCGTCGACCCGGTCGCCCGCTCGGTCACCCATCTCGTGGTGGAACCGAAGGGGCGCCAGGGGCTCGGCCGGCTCGTTCCGCTCAGCCTCGTCGACGTCGCGGGAGACGAGATCCGCCTCCGCTGCACCGTTGCGGAGTTCGAGGAGCTCGACTCCGCCGAGGAGACGCAGTTCGTGCCGGGGACCAGCGGCTACGCGCTCTACGGCCCGGAACAGGTCCTTTCCTGGCCGTACTCCAGCCTGGGTGGTGACGCCAGCGTGGAGGGCGAGATGGTCCCCGGGTTCGCGGAGACCGCCACCTACGACACGCTCCCCCTGGGCGAGGTGGCCATACGCCGTGGCGAGCGTGTTCAGGCCACCGACGGGGACATCGGGCACGTCGAAGGGCTGGTCATCGACGCTCGCAACCACCACGTGACCCACGTGCTTCTGCAGGAAGGCCACCTATGGGGGCGCAAGGAGGTGGCCATCCCGATCAGCGCCGTCGCCGGTGTCGAGGACGGGATTCGGCTCAGCGTCACCAAGCAGGAAGTTCAGGACCTGCCGCCGGTGGACATCGATCACCCGGGCCGGTAGGTCTCGCGATACCCAGATGGGATGCTCGGCGCGCATTCGCCCCTTTCGGAGGCGGGTGTCAGCGGCTTCTGGTGACCTTTCTGCGGTAAGCGAGGCTCCCGGCACCGGCTAGCACCGCCGCTGCGCCGACGGCGAGCAGCAGGGTGTGCTGGAATCCGGCCGTGCCTCCTCCGCCAGCGGCCGGGGGCGAGGAGGGGAGAGCGGTCTGCTGGCTCGGCGTCCCAGTCGGCGTTGCCGAGTCGGGCGACGTCGCCGGCGAGTTGGCCGGGGAGCTGCCGCTCGCGCCCTCGGAGGGACTGCTTGAGCCGTTCGACGTGGCGGGCGACTGCGACGATGGAGACGGCGAGGTCGTAGCGGGCGAGCACGCAGAAACTGCCGCGAAAACAAGTACCGTCATCGCGGCCCAGCCGATGATGGTCAGCATTGCGCTGCGCCTCGCCCGAGCGACGGCCGGCCGCACCTTCATGCAGCCTCCTCATACGTCCCGGCAGGTGGCGGCGCTGTTTTCCGGTCCCGGCACCGGGAACCGGCGCCGGAAGGGGGCACGCATGACGACCGGTCGCTGGCCGAAGGTGGGTCCCCCAAAACCGGCGGCCACAATGATGATGCCCATGGACGGCGGGCACACAATGAAGTGATCATTGGAAATATCAGGCTACGCGAGTAGTACACCCCAGGGAAGACGGGAGGGGGCGATGGCATTGGGGGGTGCGCAATGGCCCCGCATAGCCGGGTTTCGCGTGGTCATGTCCTGGCCGCAGGACGCGTGTGGCCCTCCGCCGAGTCCGCCTCTGCGAGCCCGCGCAGCTGGGCTGGCAGGTGTCCTTCTGATCATCGCCGGCGCCGTCGCCGTCGTGGTCGCGCTCGCTGCCCAGGTACATGCGCCACAGCCAGCCCTGGCGGCGGCGGGCGCCGTCGGGCCGCTCAACGGAAAGGCGTACGGGCCATCGCTGCACCGGTCGGCGCCGGTGTCGGTTGACATCCCGGCCATCGGCGTGCATTCCAGGCTGCTGCATCTGGGAGCCAACGGCAACGGGACGATCAGGGTGCCGTCGCTTCGTACGCAGGCCGACCGGGCGGCATGGTTCAAGTACTCGGCGACGCCCGGCCAGGTCGGGGCGTCGATCATCGAAGGTCATGTCGACAGCTACCAGGGGACCGCTGTTTTCTTCCGCCTGGGAGCCCTCCAGCCGGGGGACAGAGTGGACGTGAGGCTCGCCGACGGGATCACCGCCGTTTTCAGGGTCACCGGCGTGCGGGAATACTCCAAATCCAAGTTCCCTGCCAAAGCCATTTACCACACGCCCGGGTACGCGGCCCTGCGCCTGATAACGTGCGGCGGCGCTTTCGACTACTCCACCAGGAGCTACCTCAGCTCCATCGTGGTATTCGCGTCCCTCGCCTCCTCACGGTCGGCCGGGGTCCGCTGACGGGAGGGTGACGACGTTCCTGATCCGCGATGCCGTGCCCGCCGACATGGGTGCGTTGCGCGAGGTGTATCGCAGGTCATCGCTGTCCAACGACGGTGATCGGGCGAACCTGCTCGCCCATCCCGACGCCCTCGGGCTTTCCGATCTCGCGGTGCGTGAGGGACGCACGCGGACCGCGGTCGCCGATGACCGCATCGTCGGCTTCGCTGCCTGGCTCCGCACGGAGTGTGGGATCGAGCTTGAGGACCTGTTCGTCGACCCCGAGTGGATGGGGCGGGGGGCTGGGCGCGCGCTGGTGGAGGACCTGGTGGCGATGGCGCGCCGTCGTGGGATCCGCCGGATCGAGGTCACCGCGAACCAGCATGCACGTGCGTTCTACGCGAAGGTCGGCTTCGTCGCTGGCCACGAAGTTGAGACCCGGTTCGGCCCGGCGCCGCGGATGCATCTCCGGGTCACGCCCTGACTGGCGGGCCACCCGGGCGAGGGGCATCGGCGCGGCGCAAGGCGCCGCACCCGGTGCGGGCACCGCGCTCGCGATGACTCCTGCTCGCCTGGGCCGTCTCAGCTGTGATGGGCTCGACTCAAGCCGGGATCCGATCGAAAGGACGCGAGAAAAGATGAGAAAGCTGATCGTGAACACCTTCCTGACCCTCGACGGTGTGATGCAGGCCCCGGGCGGGCCAGAAGAGGACGACAGCGGCGGCTTCGCGTACGGCGGCTGGTCGGTCAACTATTGGGACGAGCAGATGGGCCAGATCATGGGCGAGGCGATGAGCGTGCCGTTCGACCTCGTCCTCGGGCGCAAGACCTACGACATCTTCGCCGCATACTGGCCGAACGCCCCAGAAGACGCCGGCGGCAAGCCCCTGAACGACGCGACCAAGTACGTCGCGTCGCGCGGCCGCCCCACGCTGGGGTGGCGCACATCGGTCCTGATCGAGGGGGACGCGGCGGAAGGCGTCGCGGCGCTCAAGAGCGGCGATGGGCCGGAGCTGCAGGTGCATGGCAGCGGCGACCTGATCCAGACGCTGTTGCGCCACAACCTCGTCGACGAGTACCGCCTGTGGGTCTTCCCCCTGATCATCGGGTCGGGAAAGCGCCTGTTCGCCGACGGCACCATCCCCGCCGGGCTGAGGCTGGTCGGTAGCAAGGTCTCCACCACCGGAGTCCTGATCGGCACGTACGAGCCGGCGGGCGAGATCGTCACCGGGTCGTTCGGGTAGGACTGACGCCTACTCGCCGGAGAGGACGGCCGCTGCGATCGTGCGGACCCGTTCGGGGTCTGCGACCGCGTCGATTTCGACGATCTTGCCCTCGGCGACGGTGAAGCCCATCACGGTGACGGGCAGCCCGCGCCGGGTGACCACCACTCCGGCCGCCCCGTTCACCAGCGTGTGGCGCAGCTGGACCCTTGGCAGGACGGTCGTGAGCCCGCTCAGCGCCTGCCTGGCTACCGCGGCCGCGCCGCGGATCGCCATGGAGGCTGCCGGGCGCCTGGCGCCCGCATCGATCCGCAGCACGACGCCGGGATCGAGCACCGCGACGAGCGCGTCGAAATCGCCCCCGCGCGCGGCCGAGAAGAAGGCGTCGACCACCTGTCGCTGGCGGGCCAGGTCGGAGGCGGGCGCCGGCACCTCGGCGCCCTTCACGCGGCGCCGCGCCCTGCTGGCGAGCTGCCGGGCCGCCGCCGGGGTCCGGCCGACCATGGGGGCGATCTCCTCGAACGGCAGCTCGAACATATCGTGCAGGACGAACGCCAGCCTCTCGGCCGGGGACAGGGTATCGAGCACGACCAGCAGAGCGAGGCCCACCGAGTCGGCCAGCACCGCCTCCTCCTCCGGCTGCAGCTGCCCCTCCGGGCTGATAAACGGGTCGGGCACGTGCACGCCGAAGGACTGCTCATGCCGGAGGTTGCGCGACCGCAGCATGTTCAGGCACACGCGGGCCACGATCGTCGTCAGCCATCCGCCGAGGTTCTCCACCTCGGCGGCCCCCGCGCGGCTCAGGCGCAGCCAGGTGTCCTGAACGGCATCGTCGGCCTCGGTGAGCGAGCCCAGCATCCGGTAGGCCACCGCGCGCAGGTGGGCCCGGTGCTCCTCAAAGCGGTCGGCCAGCCACTCGTTCTCGTCCATCGGTCACATCATCCCGTTGCCAGGTGTCACTACCACTGACCCGCAGAACGCGACCGATGTGACAAGCGAGCCGGTCCCGGCGCGACACGGCGGTCACATTCCTCGGACGGGCGGGGTCAAACGGGTAGGAGTCCCCGACCATCGAGGAGTCATCGTGCGAGTTTTCGTTGCGGGGGCGAGCGGTGCCATCGGCACCCGGCTCGTCCCTCAGTTGATCGATCAAGGGCACGAGGTGCTCGGCACCTTCCGGTCGCCAGGTCACGGCGAACGTGTCCGGGCACTCGGCGCGGAGCCGGTCGCGCTCGACCTGCTCGACGCGAGCGCCGTGCGCAAGGCCGTCTTCGCGACCGAGCCCGAGGCGATCGTCCACCAGGCGACCGCCCTGGCGAACGTGCGCTTCTCCAGGAACCTCGACCGCACCTTCGCGCTGACCAACAGGCTCCGGACGGAGGGCACCGACATCCTGCTGGCCGCCGCGCGGGAGGCAGGCGTGCGCCGGTTCGTCGCCCAGAGCTTCGCGAGCCTGCGCTACGCGCGGGAGGGCGGGCCGGTCAAGAGCGAGGACGATCCGCTCGACCCCACGCCGGTCGCGTCGGCCCGCGAGACCAACGCCGCGATGCGCTATCTCGATGAGGCCGTCACGGGCGCCGGCGGGATCGCGCTTCGTTACGGCGGCTTCTACGGCGCTCCCGACGACGGCCTCCTGCAGCCGGTCCGCAAGCGGCAGTTCCCGCTCATCGGCGACGCCGGGGGCGTGTGGTCGTTCATCCACCTCGACGACGCGGCCGCGGCGACCGTGCTCGCGCTCGAGCACCACGGGGCCGGTATCTACAACATCGTCGACGACGAGCCCGCCCCGGTGCGCGAGTGGCTGCCCGTGCTCGCGAAGGCGCTCGGCGCCAGGCCGCCCCGCCACGTCCCGCGGTGGCTGGGGCGGCTGATCGGCGGCGAGGGCGCGGTGATGGCGGCAACCGAGTCCCGCGGCGCCTCCAACGCCAAGGCCAGGAAGGAGCTCGGCTGGACGCTCCGGTACCCGAGCTGGCGGCAGGGCTTTACCGCGGCCTACAGCCGGCCGATGCAGGTCAAGGCGAGGGCGTGACGCCGGCGGCTGCCGGCCGAGGCGTCGGCGAGACCGCGGGATACGCAGAACGTCGGATGGTGGTCATGCGGTCGGCCTGCGCAGACTGGCACATGACAACACACCTGACACTGGGGGGATGATCATGAACCGCTTCTGCCACATCCGCCGTCTCGCTGGCCTCCTGATGGGGCTGGCCGGCTTCCTGGGCGCGTTCGGTGTTTCCGCGCCTGCAGCGCTCGCCACGCACGTGCCACCACCGGGCGGAGCCGGGGGCGCGCCGCCGCCCGACCCTGTCACCGTCCCGGCCACCGTCGTCGCTGGCGGCATGCCTGGCTGGCAGATCGCCCTGATCGCGGTCGGCGCGGCACTGCTCGCGGCGACACTGGCGGTGCTGGTCGACCGGGCGCTTGCCCGGCGGCACCGCGTGACCGCAGCCGCCTGAGCCCGAAGTCAGATCGGGCCACGGCACGGCTCAGCCGCGCGGGAAGGGAGTGGACGCTGGCGGCGGTGGCGCGGCGGCGGTAAGGTCCGTGGCCGTGGACAGCAGCGACGTGAGCCGGTGGTTTGGTGAGTACCTTGACGCGTTCGCGGCGTGCGGGCGAGGTGAGAGCGAAGCCGGTTCGCTGCTTGAGTATTACGGCGTTCCGCTGTTGCTCACCACCGATGGCGGGTTTGTCATGCTGACGAACGACGACCAGGTCGTCGCGGCGCTGCAGCAGCAGGTCGAGGGGATGCGCGCAGCAGGCTATGCGCGCACCGAGATCGTCGGGTCCGAGGTCACCGTCGTGAACTCCGCGTCGGCCCTGTACCGGGGCACGTTCTCGCGCCAACGGCACGACGGCGGCGAGATCAGCCGGCTCACCGCGACCTATCTAGTGACCGACGGGGCCGTCGGCCGCCGCATCTCCGTGCTGGCGGTTCACAGCCCCTAACCGTGGCGGGATGCGTGCTCGCTCGCGCTGACCGTGCCCTCGGCGACGATCGTCGCCACTCCCTGGACGACAGGGTCATCCGCCAGGCCATTGCTGTACGCACGGTAGGCAGCGGGGTCCATGAGGGTGGTGACCCGCCACCTGCCGTCTTCGCCGGGCAGGGCCTTCCGGTAGATGACCACAGGTGCCCCGCCGGTGTCCGGGCTCAGCGCCCAGTACACGGTCCCGGGCGGGTCGCCCGGGACGTTGAGCGGGATGGGAACCCCGCCGGCGTCGGGGATGCGCAGGATGGTGCGGGCGACGGCGGCTGCGACGCCGGGTTCCAGCTGGTGCATCTTGTCGACGACAACCTGCGCGACCAGGACGTCAGAACCCTGGTCGCTGGAACCCGCGCCCGCTGCCTCCGTGCTCACACTCCGAGGTTATGCCGCGGGGCAGGCTGGCGATACTGTGACCGCCATGCCGCCGCAAGGAATGTGACCGGACATGACGTTTCTTCTCCCGTCGGCCGACGGGGTCGCCGACGAGGTTGCCAGGCGACTGCCGCGGGCCGCGATCGTCCGTTATGAAGACAACGACCACAGCGGCCTGGGTGAGGTCGAGTTCTACTGCATGCCGTACATGGGCGATGACGCGAGCGTCGCCCTGATCGCGCGGATGCCGCGGCTGCGGGTGGTGCAGAGCCTGAGCAGCGGCGTCGATAACGTACTGGACTTCGTGCCCGACCGGGCGACGCTGTGCAACGGGAGCGGGCTGCACCACGAGGAGGGAACCGCGGAGCTCGCGGTCAGCCTGATCGTTGCCAGCCTGCGGCAGATCCCCTTTTTCGCGCTGCGGCAGTCGCGGCGCTCGTGGGATCACCTGCGAACCGACAGCCTGGAAGGCAAGAAGGTCCTGCTGGTGGGGTACGGCCACATCGGACGGGGGATCGAGCAGCGGCTGCTGCCGTTCGGCGCCCAGGTCACGCGGGCCTCCCGCACCGCACGCGACGGCGTGGCACCGCTGGCGCAGTTGCCGCGGCTTGCCGCCGGGGCGGACATCCTGGTCGTGTGCATCGCCCTGACCCCGTCGACGCGCGGGCTGATCAGCGGCGATGTCCTCGCCGCCCTGCCGGACGGGGCGCTGGTGGTCAACGTGGCACGCGGTCCCCTGGTCGACGCGGCCGCCCTGCGCGGCCATCTCACCGAAGGGCGGCTGCGGGCGGCGCTCGACGTTACCGACATCGAGCCCTTGCCCGCCGAACGCCCCGAGTGGGCCCTGCCGAACGTGCTGATCACTCCGCACATCGGAGGCGACACGTTCGTCTTCGCCCAGCGCGCGCCCGGGTTCGTCGCCGATCAGGCCGAACGCCACTGCAGCGGGCAGCCGCTGGCCAACATCGTCAAGTCCGCTCGAACCTGAGCCTTGGACGCTGAACGGAGGCGCCGTGGAACCGTCGGTGGCAGCCGACGGCCACCGGCCGCCTCAGGCGAGCCGCCGGTCGATGCCCGGGATCCGTTCGATCAGGCCCGCCAGTGACGCGCGCGAGCGGCCCGGTTCGCCGAGCGTCATGAGGTGCGCCATTCCCTCGTCACCGGCAGCGGCTGCGGACGGGATCCAGTCGAGCATGGCCTGGATCCGCCGCGGCACGGTACGCAGGATCTGGCGCGCGCCCGGCCCGCCGTAGGCCGCCGCGATGACCCGCAGCCTGTCGGCGGCCGTCTCGGGGCCAATGTCGCGCCACAGCGGTACGCAGTTCCAGGCGATGAACGCGAGCTCCAACAGCGGAGTTGTGGGTCCGGCCAGGTCCCAGTCGAAGACGCCCACGACCCTGTCACCCTCGAAGCACACGTTGTACGGCGCGATGTCGTTGTGCCCGATCAGTGACGAATCGGGGACCGCGACGTACCGCCACGGCCCGGGATGGGTGAATCCCACCACCGCGTCATGGAAGGCGCGCGTCCACCTGACAACCGACACGATCTCCGCGGTGCTGAGCGCTTCGTGATCATTGTCGACAACGCGTCCCGGAAGGTAGGACAGCACCTCACGTCCGCGCTCGTCGTACCCGAGTACCCGGGGAACGTTCGGGACCCGCGTGGCAAGGTGGCTGAGCAGCGCGTGCACGGCCGCGGTCCACGGACCGGTGGGCCGGTGCACGGTGTCTCCGACGCGCACCGCCCCGCCGACGTTCCCCGGCAGGTGGACCTCGTCGTCGTGAGTCACCCCACCCCACCCGCCTTTGATCGAGGCCGCCGTCAACGAGCCACATGATGGCAGCAGAGCCTACCGCTGACGGTCCTGCCAGCAGCCAGCTGGCGAACCCGTCTCATACCGGGACGTCGCTTGGTGCCGGTCCGCACTGATCGTGGTGGAGACTGAGCCGGTCAGCTGCGTCGAGGGTGGATGACGATGACGTCCGCACTGCCGGGGGGCCCGAACAGCGGGGGAGTCGGCAGCCTGGAGGTGCGGTGGATCTTGCCAGGGGAGCCGACGGCCGGGATGGTGGGCTGGTTTGGGCGCTTCCCGGCCGAGGTGAGGGTCGTCGAGGACGTGTATCTGCTGGATCCGCACCTGCCCGGGCTGTCGGTGAAATTGCGCGGGAGGCGCGCGCTGGAGGTGAAGGCGCACCGGGGGAGTGCGGGGCTGCTGGAGGGGGCGGGCCGGGTCTGCGGCCGGCTGGAGCGATGGCACAAGTGGTCGTTTCCGCATGGCCCGCCCGGCGGCGGGAATGATCAAGCGGGGTGGCGGCCGGTGGCCAAGCGTCGCCAGGTGAGCTGGTTCTCACGGGCCGGCGGGCCGGCCCGGGCTGGTGTGCCAGACCCGCGCGGGCAGGGTGGCTGTGCGGTGGAGCTGACCGAGGTCGAGGCGGATGGTGCGGCGTGGTGGAGCCTGGGTTTTGAGGCGACCGGCCCGCCCGGGGCGCTCCGCGGCGAACTCGATGCCGCCGCCGCACTGGTGTTCGCCCGGGCCCTGCCGGGCGGGGTGGAACTGGGCATGGACGGCTGCCAGTCCTACGCGCAGTGGCTCCGTCGGCTGTCCGGCCGGCCCGGCGCCACCTGACCGGCCGGGGCGCTCACCTGGTCATATCGGTGCCGTCTCTCCGGGCGGCGGTTGGGTGCCAGCGATAGGGGGCGATGAAGTGGTCGAGCGCCGGCTGCGGGCCCCAGGAGCCGGGCGGGTAGGGGCGGACGGCGGGCGGGTTGTCGAGCAGCGGGGCGGAGACTTCCCAGAGGCGCTCGATCGCGTCGGCGCGTGTGAACAGCGTCTGGTCGCCGTGCATGGCGTCGAGGAGGAGCCTCTCGTAGCCCTCGAGGGTGTGCGCGGTGCAGAACGAGTCGGTGTAGCGGAAGGTCATCTCGGCGGGGCCGAGCGTCATCTGCGCGCCGGGTTCTTTGGCCAGGAAGCTGGTGGTGATCGAGCCCGGGTCGGCGAAGTCGATGACGATTTCGTTGCGCCGCCCGGCGGGGGTGCGGCGGATCGGGAACATCCGCAGCGGCGGCTGGTGGAAGCCAAGCGTCACCACCTGGCTGCTGGTGGCCAGGGACTTGCCGGAGCGCAGGAAGAACGGGACCCCCGCCCAGCGCCAGTTGTCGACCTCGGCGCGGACCGCGGCGAGCGTTTCGGTGGTTGAGCCCGGTGCGACGTCAGGCTCCTCGCGGTAGCCGACGTACTGGCCGCGCACCACGTGCGCGGGATCGATCGGCTTGAGCGCGTCGAAGACCTTGGCGGTCTCGTCGCGCAGGCGCCGGGCGTCCAAACAGGTGGGCGGCTCCATGGCCACGAACCCCAGGACCTGGAACAGGTGGGTGACGATCATGTCCCGGTAGGCGCCGGTCCGGTCGTAAAAGCCGGCGCGTCCTTGGACCGAGAGCGTTTCGGGCACGTCGATCTGCACGTAGGCGATGTGCTTGCGGTTCCACACCGGCTCGAACAGGCCGTTGGCGAACCGGAACGCGAGGATGTTCTCGACCGACTCCTTGCCGAGGAAGTGGTCGATCCGGAACACCTGCGACTCGCCGAAGATGGCGTGCACCATCTGGTTCAGCGCCCGGGCCGACGCGAGGTCGGTCCCGAACGGCTTCTCGATGATGACCCGGGACCGGGGGGCGAGGCCGGCGGCGGCGAGCATGGCCACCGTCGGCTCGAAGGCCGCCGGGGGAACGGCCAGATGGAAGAGCCTCCCCGGTGAGCCGCCGATCTGCCGGGCCGCCCGCTCGATCGCCGCCGGAAGCGACCCGGCGCCCGCGGCGGGGTCCGCGCCGGCGCCGGGGTCCGTGCTGGTGAAGGAGAGCCTGCGGGCGAACGCCTGCCAGGCCGCCCTCGTGGGCTCGGTGGCCGCGAACTCCGCGACGGCCTGCCGGGCTTGCTCGCGGAACTGCTCATCGGTCAGCCCCCGGCGCGAGGAGCCGATGATCTCGTACTCGTCCGGCATCAGCCCCGCCGCCGCCAGGTGGAACAGGCCCGGCAGCAGCTTGCGTCTGGCCAGATCGCCTGTCGCCCCGAACATCACGATGACGTGGTTGGGCGGGCGGGGCGTCGATCCCCGTACCTTGCTCGCCGGCATGTGTCTCCCCCCGGCATAGATTACTGAACCGCCGCGTAGCCCCGTTAGGCGGTTTGGGGCGCGAGCGCACACTTGCCGTCGAGCCAGATGGTTCAGCCTGCACGGACAGAGCCGACCGTAGACGGTTCGTGCAGTGCCTGCATAGGTACAAGGACCAGCGGCCTGTGACGAGAAGGAGGCTTACATGAGTGACTGGGTGATGATCGGGGTTCCGAGCAGCGCCGGGGCCCATCACGCGGGCCAGGAGCGGGCGCCCGATGCGCTCCGCGCTGCCGGGCTGGTGGAACGGCTGGCCGCGGCGGGGGAGTCCGTCGTGGACACGGGGAACCTGCCCGGCGCCGCGTTCGCTGTCGATCATGACCATCCGGGCAGCCGGAACCTGCCTGCGGTGGTCCGGGTGGCGCGCCAGGTGGCGGACGCCGTCGCCGGCGCGGAGGATGGGCGGCCGCTGCTCGTCGTTGGCGGCGACTGCACCATCACGCTCGGCGTCATCAGCGGGTTCCTGCGGCGGCATCCGGACGTCGGCCTGGTCTATGTGGATGGTGACGCCGACGTGAGCGTCCCGGATTCCGGGGGGTCGGGCATCTTCGACTCGATGGGCGTATCGCACCTGCTCGGCCGCGGGGCGCCCGAACTGGCGGGCCTGGCGGGCACCGTGCCGCTGCTTGACCCGGCCCGGCTGGCGATCGTCGGCTCCGACCCGCGCGAGACCAGCGACGCGGGCCGGCGCTATCTCGCGGACGCCGGGGTGAGCTTCGGGGAGGCGCCCGTGTTCATCCCCGACCCGGCCGGCGCCGCCGCCCGCGCGCTTACTGCCATAGCCGAGGCGAGCGGCCCCGTTGTCGTTCACTTCGACGTCGACGTGGTCGATTCGGGCGACCTTCCGCTGGGCAACTTCCCGCACTACGGCTCGGGCGTCCTGCTGGAGCACGCCGTCGCGTGCCTGCGCGTACTGCGGGCCCACCCCTCGTTCGCCGGCATGGTTCTCACCGAGGTGAACCCCACGCACGACGCCGACGGGAGCGTGATCAGCCGGTATGTCGACGCCCTCGTCAGCGCGCTGAGGTCATGAACCGGCACCCTGGACCACGTCTGGGGACCCGGTCGTGTATCTGATGCGGGCGGTCCTGCGGGGTTACGCGGCGGCCAGGTGCTCCATGGCGTCGGCGAAGCTCGGCCGCCCATCGGCCGCCGTGATGGACCAGTAGACGAACTTTGTCGGCTCCATGAGGGGCTTCAGCGAGGTCATGATCTGCACGTGAGGCGATGTTCGCATGAACTCCTGGAGCGCCGCCCGGTCCTTCCATACCGAAAGCGTCCAGTAGTCGCGGGCCAGTGGCTTGGCCCGCAGGGTGTAGCCGATGAGGCCGTCCGTGTGCTCCAGCTGGCTTCGTACCGCCGACACCGCGCGGAAGAACCGGACGGTCGACGAGAGCCTTCTGAGCGGCAGATGAGAGGCCATGACCACGTAATCGGGGCCTGGTTCCATCTGGGAGCGAGACGTCCACGGCAGATCGGGCATGGCCGGAAGTCCTTTCTTTGAGCAGCTTCAGGTCCGTGCTCCTGGCAAGCCTCCCACGGGGCACCGTGGCACCTTGGTGCCTGAAGCCGGCTGCGGAAGATTCCACCCGCGCGTGCCCGTTCGGGTGACGCCCGATATCGGCACCTGGCCGTACGGTCCCTCGAAGAACCTGCCCTTCGAGACGAGCAGGACTCCCCGGACGGAACCGGAAGGACCGCCGTCATGAACGCACCGCTCACCCCCGACCGTGATGCCGAACCGCCCAAGGCTGCCCCGCGCCAGCCGGCTACCCGCCGGGTGCAGGCGCCCGGCGGCAGCCTGCACGTGATCGACCAACCCGGTGCGGAGCCGGCGGTCGTGCTCCTTCACGGCTTCCCCGACGACTCACGCATCTACGACCGGCTTCTCCCGCACCTGGCCCCGAACCGGGCCGTCGCCTTCGACTTCCTCGGCTACGGCCACTCCGACCGTGCGGACGGCCGCCCCGACCCCGGTCAGCACGAGGCGGAACTGGTGGCGGTGCTCGATCAGCTCGGGATCGGCCGGGCGGTGCTGGTGGGTCATGACGCAGGAGGACCCGTCGCCGTCAACGTCACGCTGGATCACCCGGGCCGCGTCAGCCGGCTGGTCCTGGTGAACACCTACTACGGCACCGCCCCACGGCTCAAGTTCCCCGAGATGATCCGCCTGTTCGCCGACCAGAACTTCGCACCGCTCGCCGACGCCATGATCGACGACACCGACCAGCGCCTGTGGCTGCTGGCGCACACCGCCCGCCGGTTCGGGCTCGACCCGCTCGACCCCCAGGGAGTCGGGGTGCTCTCGATCTTCCCGCAGTTCTTCGGCGAAGGCGAGACGCCCGACTCGCTGGCCGCGATCCGGGCCTGGACCGGGGCGCTGTTCGGCGCGCTCGCCGAACAGGACGCCCGCATCGCCAGCGGCCAGCTCGCCGCGCTCGACGTGCCCGTCCTGCTGGTGTACGGCGCCCGGGACGAATACCTCAGCACCGACCTGGCCCGGCATCTCGCCAGCTTGTTCGGCCGCGCCGAGCTGCACCAGGTCGAGGGCGCCTCGCACTGGCCGCAGGCCGATCAGCCGGAGACCGTCGCCCGGATCCTCAAGGCTGCCATGTGACCGCCTTCCCGCGAAGCTGGCACCTTGGTGCCTGAGCCTGGAGCGGAAGATTCCACCTGCGCGGGCACTTTCGGGTGACGCCCGCGCCGTCCGGGATTCGTAGCTTCCTCAAAGAGCCGGTCGCGCCAACGGCCAGGGCTGTGCGCCAGAAGAGCCCGGACGACGAACCGGCCGAGGAGATGACCGACAGTGAAGCGCATCCGTGTCCAGCGGCCCAGGGCCCGGGGCGAGCGCCCCTGGTGTGAGGTCCTTCCGCCCGACCCACGGGACCCAGACGTGGTCCGGGTCAAGTCGCTCGCCCGCGCCCGCGTCTTCGAAGAGCAAGCGCCGACCCGGTCACGAGCAGGCCAATGACCGCCAGCGCGGATCGAAACGAAGCCGCAAGATGACTGCCACGCAGATGTCCTCCGACCTTGCACGGGTGGAGAGCCGCCTGCTTGAGGACAAGGTCGCGATCGTCACCGGTGCGAGCCGTGGCATCGGGGCTGCCGCCGCTCGCGCGTTCGCCGCCGCGGGCGCCACGGTCGTGCTCACCGCCCGCAGCACCCGCCACCTTCAGGACGTCGCTATGGGGATCACGGCCGGTGGCGGCGACGCGCTGGCCGTCCCCACCGACGTCGGCGACGGGGCCGCCGCCCAGCGGCTGGTCCAGCGGGCACTCGACACGTTCGGGCGCCTTGACGCCGCGTTCAACAACGCCGGTCAAAGTCACATGCCCACACCGGCGCCGGCAACCCCACCGAGGCGGTCAGCCGGGCGCGAGCTCAGCCTCTTCCTCTGACGCAGCACCCCTCCTGCCACCGTGGTACCTCGGTGCCTGGAATGGCCCGCCACGGGAGCAGCGGCGCATACGCCGCCGAGCGTAGGCGAAACCGGGCCGCGTGCCGCGCGCGTACCAGTCCAGTCCGCGCCGCGGCCAGGGAGCCGTGGTTCACGGTCGGCCGGGCGTGGCAAGGCGCCCTTCGCCTACTGCCGGACGCGCGCGGGCGGCCGCTGGCTTACGGCACGAGGCGCAGGTCAAGCGCCTCCCGTGGGCTGACGACGGCCAGGTCCTAGCCGGGTTGCATGGACGGTGTCCAACGACGAGCCAGTGCCCGGCCAGAACCGGCCGGGCGAGTAAGGAGGGGATCACGATGGCGTTTCGCGGGCAGGTTCTCGTCAACCCGGTCAGCGGGGAGCGCTTCGTTTTCCACACCACAGCGGATGAGTCCCGCGGCGAGCTGCTGGAGTTCGACCTGGTGGTCGAGCCGAACGGTCGCGTGCCCGGCGGGCATGTCCACCCTGGCCAGCAGGAAAGCTTCGAAGTCCGTGAAGGGGTCGTGAGGTTCCGCAGGGGCCTGCGCACCGTCACCGCCGGGCCGGGTGATCTTGTGGTGGTCGAGCCGGGCACCTACCACCGGTTCGCCAACGTCGGCGACGAGCCGGCCATCGTCCGGGTGCGGGTGACCCCGGCGTTGCGGATGGAGGAGCTGTTCGAGACCGTGGCCGCGCTGGCGGCAGAGGGCCGGACCCTGCCTTCGGGCATGCCCCGCCCGCTGGACCTGGCGCTGTTCATGCGCGAGTTCGAGCAGGAGGTGGCGGCCCCCGTCGCGCCAGCCCTGGCCCGCGCGGTGATGGCGCCGCTGGCGGCGATCGGCGAGCACCGTGGCCTGGCCGCCCGCTATCAGCGCTCCCACCCGGTCCCGGCCCGCCTGGTCTCCCGGCGCCCCGCCCCCACCCACCCCGGCGCGGGCCGGGCATCCGCCACCCGCCCGGTCCCCGCCCGCCCCGCGCCGTCCCGGCCTGGGGCAGCCCTCCAGCGGACGGCCGGCCGGCGCGGATGAGAGCCGCGCGACGCCAACGAACTGTGCATGCAGAAGGAGGTGAGGAGGCATGATCGCGTTGTACGGACACCCCGGCTGGTACGGCTGGGGCCCGGGCTGGTGGATCTGGACCGCGGCGATGGTCCTGTTCTGGGGCAGCCTGCTGGCAGCCGCCGTCTACCTGATCCGCCGACGGCCGGCCCCCGCCGCCACCAGCGGCGCTGGCACCAGCCCGGCCGAGATGGCACTGGCCGAACTGTACGCCCGCGGCGAGATCGACGCCGACGAGTACCGCCGGCGCCGGACAGTGCTTCGTGAGCACCATGACCACGGAGCGGGCAGTTGACGGGACATGCCCGTCGGCTGCACGCCACGCTACGTTTAGTGCGCCGGCTGTTGTTCGGCGCGCCTCGTGCCGGCCGGGAAGAACCAGGGAATCACTGTCTTAGTACGTCCGTGCTGATCCTCGTGATCGTCGTGGAAAGGAATGCCGATGTACGGGACGCTGCTGGTCGCCGTGGATCACTCGGAGATCTCTGACCGGGTGATCGCCGCGGCCAAGGATCTGGCCTTGCTGTCCAAGGACAAGGTGCGGGTGCTGCATCTGAGAGAGCGGGAATTCGGCCGGATAGGGCTAACACCGACCGAGCCGGACGAGGAGGCCACCGACGCGGTCAGACGCGGGGTCGAAACGCTGATCCAGTCCGGAGTTGACGCCCAAGGGGATGTGCGGCAGGTGATATACGGGCATGCGGCGCAAGAAATCGTTGAAGACGCCAAGAAGCTCGATGCTGGCATCATCATCATGGGCTCCAGGGGCAGGAGCGACCTTTCCGGGCTGGTGCTCGGCAGCACCGCGCACAAAGTGATCCATCTGACCGACCGGCCGGTGCTGGTCGTCCGCTGACGTGGGACATCGCGGCCAGCGCGAAGGCCGAAATCCACGGTGACGCCGAGGCTACGGCCGCGTTCGCTTCGCGCGCCCTGGCCGGGATCGGCGGCGGAGAACAGATGCTGGAGTTTGTCACCAGAGGACACCTGGCCGTGGCGGAGTGGCTGCGCGGCCGGCCGTCGCGAAGCGTACCCTCGCTTCCAGGATCGCCGGGTGGCGGGCGGTCCGTCGGCCCACCCTGATCGCCTGGGCTGGCCACCACCTCGGCGAGATCCAGCGCGCCCAAGGCCGCCTGGATGCGGCGCTCAGAACCTACCAGCAGACGCTGGAGACCAACGCACCGCGCGGCCAGCCGACCGGAGCGGCGCCCTCGACGCGATGGGCGAAGCCGAGCGGGTCGCGCCGGGCGCGGAGGTAACGAGCCTTCGCAACCCGGTCCCGGCGCAGTGGGCCAGGCTGGCGGCTGGCGCAGGGCGACGTCGAGGCGGCCGCCCGCTGGACGCAGCAGCGCGGCCTCGCCGCAGATCACCAGCCGACCTACCCACGGGAGCGGGAGTATCTGGTGCTGGCCCGGGTGCCGCTCGCGCAAGACCGGCCCGGCCCGGCGCTTACATTGCTGAACGGAATGGGGGAGGCGGCGGCAGCCCAGGGCCGGACCGGCAGCGTCATCGAGACGCAGGCGCTGCTCGCGCTCGCCGCCAGCGGCGGGGAGGCCGCCGCGGTCGACGTCTCGGCCGGGGGTGCTCACGCTCGCCTGCCCGCAAGGTTATGTGCGGGTGATCGCCGACGAGGGCCCGCCGATGCGCGCGCTGCTGAGCCGGCTGCTCGCGGCCCAGCGGGCGGGTCAGGCGGCTGCGTGTGGCGTCCCGCCCGGCTGCCTGACTCGCCTGCTGGGGGCCTTTGGCGGCAAGCATGCCGCGGACGGCTCCGGGCGACGGGCAGCGGCCGTGCCTGGCCTGCCCGAGCAGCTGACCGCCCGCGAGCTGGAATCCTCGCTGGTGGCCGAGGGCGCACCGAACCCGCGTATCGCCGAGGAGCTTGTGGTCACCGTTGACACGGTCAAGAAGCACGTCAGCCACGTCCTCGGCAAGCTCGGCGCGGCCAACCGCACCGAGGCCGTCACCCGGGCACACCAGCTCGGCCTGATCCCCTAGCCCGCTCCCGGCGGCGTTCGCCCCGTGGCACCATCGGGCCCATCCCGCCTGATGGCACGACAGTGCCATCAGGCGGGGCCGCTAAAAGCTTCCACCCGCATGCCCACCTTCGGGTGACGCCCCACGTCAGCGCCGGCTCATACCGTTTTCCAAGGAATCGGTCCCAAAGAATCCTGGCCTCCCCAGTACCGGGCCGGCGCAGCGACTCGCCGAGGAGATGACGTGCGGCGCATCCGTATCCAGAGGCGGAGGGCCCGGCGCGAGCACGAGTGGTGTCAGGCAGTACCGGGGGCGGCATGAAGACGACCCTGACCGGGACCACGCCGCTCCGTGTGCCCCATGAGATGGATCCGGCCACCGAGACGCCGGGGGAGCGGGCCGTGCGGTTTGAACGGGACGCGCTGCCGTACCTGGGGCAGCTGTATCGCAGGGCGCTGCGCATGACCCACAATCGCGCCGACGCTGAGGATCTCGTCCAGGAAACGTTCACCAGGGCATACGCCTCGTTCGAGCAGTTCGAGCCCGGCACAAACCTGAGTGCCTGGCTGTACCGCATCCTCACCAACACCTTTATCGCCAGCTGCCGGAAACGCCGGCGCGAGCCGGCGGTCACCAGCGAGATCCAGGACTGGCAGCTGGCCCGCGCCGCGCCTCCGGCCACGTCTGGGCTGAACCCCGCGGACGCCGAGGTCCTGGCGCACCTGCCGGACCCCCGCGTCAAACGCGCGCTCCAGCGGCTTCCAGAAGACTTCCGCGTGACCGTGTACCTCGCCGACGTCGAGGGCTACGCCTACCGGGAAATCGCCGGCATCACGGGCACACCGATTGGGACCGTGACGTCACGGCTTCACCGCGCCCGCCGCCAGCTGCGCGGCGACCTCCGGGACTACGCGGCCACGCACCGAACGGTCCCGATGCGGCAGGGCCGCGGTCCCGTCCCGGCGCGGGCCCAGCGCCCGCCACCGGCCGCATCCCGATCCCGATCCCGGCGGGAAGCGGGATGACCTGCGCCGCACGGCCGGTCACCCGCGCGCCCGCCGTGAACCGCCCGGGACGGGCGCGGCGGCGCGGGGACACGGCAGCCGCCCGGGTTCCGATGGCCGCCTGCGGCGGGGGACGGCTGGCGTCCCGCCGTAGCCGAACCTGGGCGTGGGTGCTCGCGGCGGGTGTAACGGTGGCGGTGGCGGTCCGTGTCCCCGGCGTGGCCAGCGATATGCGGGCCGCGTTCGGCTACCTGGGTCGGCTGCACCTGTCCTGGCTGGGTGTGGCCGTGACCGCGCAGATCGTGTCGCTGGCTAGTGCCGTGGTGGCGCAGCGGCAGCTGCTGGCCGCCGGTGGCGCACGGTTGCCGTGGCGAACCGTGTCCGCCCTGGTGCTCGCCTCCACCGGGCTGGCCAAGATGATGCCGGCCGGGCCGGTCACCGGGGGTGCCTGGCAGGCCAGAGAGTACCGTCGCCGTGGCGCGTGCACCGTCGCGGGGGTGTGGGCAGTGCTGGCCGGAGGGTTCACCTCCACGGTCGCGGTCGTGGCCATGCTGCTGGCCGGGACGGCGGTGGCCGGCGCCGGTGCACTCCCCGTGCTCGCCGGCGCGGCCGCGGTGCTGGCCGCGGGTGCGGCAGGGCTCGCCGCCGCTCCGCGCCGGGCTCGCGAACTCAGCGGCTGGCTGGGCCGGCGTCACCACCGCTGGCCCAGCACAGCCCGGCTGGCTGCGGCCCTGGCCCGGCTCTCACGCCACCACGCCGGGCCCGGCTGGGCCGCCGGGGTGGTGGCGTGCACCGCCGTGGGCCTGCTCGGCGCGCTTGCGCTCACTGGTACCCCGCCCAGCGCGGCGGTGGCCGCGGTCATCGTCTACCGCGTGACTGGGTACTGGGCCGTCGGTGCTACCGGTACCGCGGTGGCGGCGGCCCTGGCCCGCCGTCCCCGCGGGCCAGGGCGTGAAGCCCCAACACTCAGCGGCTTGCCATGACCAAGGTCAGGAAAGCGCTCCGGCGGTAGCGGTGTGGATCGCGCCGGCCACCCTGAGGCGCCCATCGGCCTCCTCCGCGGAGGGGAGGCTCATGCAAACTGACACAACAAGCCGCGCTTCACGGCGCGACATGGCGCAGCCCCGCTCCAGGCACTTCCGGAAGGCAGCGCCCTGGCGGTACCTGCAGATCGTGTTCGTGGCCGCCGTCTTGTGGGCGATGGACGCGGTCGGCCAGTTGCACGCCGGAGCGCAGGCGGCCGGGCTCAAACACGCCGCCGCCATCGACTCGATCGGCCGGCACTTGGGCGATGGGGTGGCCGTGACGATGAACCACTGGCTCGTCGAGCATCCGCTCGCTGCGGCCGCCGCGGCCAGTTACTACATCGTGCTCCATGCGCTGGTCACCGGGATCGCCGGGATCGTGCTGCTCCGGCGGCGTCACCCGTCGTTCCGGCTGCACCGCAATGTCCTGCTCGCAGCGACTGCCATGGGGACGATCGTGTTCTGGCTCTACCCGGTGGCCCCGCCCCGGATGCTTCCCGGATACCACGACATCGCGGCCACCGCCGTGCCGTTCTTCTCCCAGGTCCTCGAAAGCAACGCCTCCAACCAGTTCGGGTCTCTGCCGTCCCTGCACGTCGCCACCGCGATATGGGTGGCGGTGGCCACCCAAGCGCTGGTGCGTCGCCCGGCCTTGCGGGCCGCCCTCTGGGCCTACCCGGCCCTGACCGTGCTCGACGTACTCGCGACCGCGAACCATTACATGCTCGATGTGCTGACCGCCCCGGCATTGCTCGTGCTGGCCTATGCGGCACCCAGGCTCCGCACGCTCGTGTGCGGCCGACGCGGAACGGTGCCGCGGGACGCGGCGCGGGTGACACCGATCCCGGCTGACCGGCGTGGCACTGTCGTGCCCGGCGGCTCCCGGGAAATTCCACCCCCCATGTCCACCTTCGGGTGACGCGCAGCCAGGGAATGCGGCCATAACGTACCGGGCAACAGACATGCACTGGGCGAAGGGTGACGGCATGAACCTGGCCGAGGGCCGGTTTCTTGGTGAGCGGGGCGAGCGGGCGTGAGCGGCCAGGGGTGGCCTGTCCGTTACGAGATCCGCGTCGACGGCGTCCTCGACGACCAGTGGGCGGACTGGTTCGGCGGTCTCCAGGTCAACACCGAGGGCACGCACACGGTCATTCTTGGCCTGCTTCCCGACCAGCCCGCACTGCATGGGGTGCTGGCCAAGATCCGTGACCTCGGGCTGAGCCTGATCTCGGTGCGCCGACTCGACGCTGGTGACCAAGCAGACAGGATGCCGCAATGAGACCCGGCACCCGGTGAGAGCTTGGGATGGTTCCGGTTGCTGAGGGATCAGCCTCACTCGGGAGAAGAAACATGACCCAGGCAGCAGAAGACGTGAACGGCGGGCCGGACCCGTGCTATCCCGATGAGATCGCCGCTGCGCGGACGATGATCGCGCTGGAAGGCAACGCGGCCGCGCTGCAGCGTCGGCTTCCTGGCGGCTGGGAGCTGACTCCCTACGCCGGGGATGACGTGCGCGGCACCTCGCTGCGGGGCGCGAACATGCTGATCCCCTTCCATGGGGTCTACGCCGCGCGGGCGGGGCAGGGTCAGCCGCTGGCCGGCCTGCCACAGGTCAGCTATGTCGCATTCGTGTCGCAGGCCCGCAACAAGGCGACCGGCGAGCTCGGGCACATCCACTGGTTCACCTACACCGAAGACCCGGCCGCCGTCCCCGGCAAGTACGGCGACGGCAAGCTCGCCGGCGTAACCTGGTCGCAGACCTCCACCAAGCAGCACCGTGGCCGCACCCAGGTGCGGGAAAGCTTCTCGGCCGTGGCCGACGGTGGGCAGCTCCATCTGTCGCTGGCCTACCAGCAGGGTGGCATGGTGACCTGGGCGACCGCCGAGGAGCCGAACCTGGCGCTGTACGCCGCCAGCGATCCCACCGTGGTGCTCTGGTACCAAGAAGACCAGGTGCTGGACGTGGTGCGCAGCGACCCACTGGGCATCAACATCGTCTCCGAGATCAGCCTGAACGTGCAGGGCGAGCTCGCCGACGTGTTCGACGGGACCGAGCACATCGTCGCCGTCGTGATCCAGCGGCCCTACCTGCGGCAGGTGTATGTCCCATGATCGCGGCCACGGCTCCTCGGCTTCATGACCGGCCCCCGGCGCGAGCCTGTTCTGCCCGGACGGGCGCGCCACCCAACTTGCCCGCGGCCTTGCGCTGGCACTGGCACGCGCACATAAGACGAATGGACAAAGACGATGCCTGAACCGGATCTGCGGGAGACGGTGTCCGGTGGCGGGCACCATGCAATTTATTTGCGCCGGGCTGGGGTCTGGTGGTTGCGTGAGGGTGGATGGGCAGACAAGCGGCGGCCGGAGGGCCCCAGGGGGTGGAATCGGTGAACAGGCTGGGCAGGCTCGCGGAGATTCCGGCCGGGAGCTGGACCAAATGGGTTGTGGTGGGTTTCTGGGTGGTCGTGCTGGTCGTCACCCTCCCGCTGTCATCAAAGCTTCAGGGGGCGGAGAAGAACGACGCGAAGACGTGGCTGCCAGCCAACGCGGAGTCCACCAAGGTCCTTGATGTGCAGTCGCGCTTCCAGTCGCCGAACGTTTACCCCGCGGTGATCGTGTACGAGCGGGCCTCGGGGCTGACGGCCGCGGACCGCGCCGCGGCGGCGGCCGATGCCCGCAGGTTTGCCACGCTGCACGGCGTCGCGCCGGGCCAGGTGACGGGCCCGGTCCCGTCGTCCGACGGCAAGGCGATGCAGACCATCGTGTCGGTCAATCTGGGCAAGCAGGGGTGGGACGGGGCGGCGACGGCCGCCAGCTCCATCCGCGCGGTCACCCGATCCGATCCCAGCGGCCTGGCGTCCCACGTCACCGGGCAGCTGGGGTATGCGGCCGACTTCAGCAAGGTGTTCAGCGGCATCGACAGCACGCTGCTGTATTCGACCCTGGCGGTGGTCATCATCATCTTGCTGATCACCTACCGGAGCCCGGTGCTCTGGCTGCTGCCGGTGGTCTCGGCGGGGGTCGCGCTGATCACCGCCCAGGCGGTGATCTACCTGCTGGCGGCGCACGCGGGCCTGACGGTCAACGCGCAGAGCGCGGGCATCCTGTATGTGCTGGTGTTCGGCGCCAGCACCGATTATGCGCTGCTGATCGTCGCGCGCTACCGGGAGGAGTTGCGCCGCCACGACCGCCGCCACGACGCGATGGCCACCGCGCTGCGCCGCGCCGGCCCGGCGATCATCGCCAGCGGCTGTACCGTGATCGCGTCCTTGCTGATACTGCTCGTTGCGGAGCTGGCCTCGACCGCGGGCCTGGGGCCGGTGCTGGCGATCGGCGTGGCCGTCGGCATGCTGGCCATGCTCACGCTGCTGCCGGCGCTGCTGGTGATCTTCCCCCGCGGGGTCTTCTGGCCCTACCGGCCGACGTACGGCTCGGCCGAGCCGACCAGCCGCGGGCTGTGGGCCCGGGTCGGGTGGGCCATCGCACCCCGGCCGCGGCTGGTGTGGATCACCACCGTCGTGATCTTGGGGGTGCTGGCGATCGGGCTGACCGGCCTGAAGGCCAACGGCCTGACCAACGCCGAGTCCTTCCGCGGGACTCATCCCGACTCGGTGACCGGCGAAGCCGTGCTCGCCGCCCACTTCCCGGCCGGCGTGGGCCAGCCCGTGATCGTCGTCGGCAACCCGAACGCGGCCCCGGCGCTGCGGGCCGCCTTCGCCGGCACCCCGGGCATCGTCTCCGTGACACCACCAGCCGTCCGGGCCGGCCACGCCTACCTGCAGGGCACGCTGGCCTCGCCACCCGACAGCCAGGCCGCGTACGACACCATCGACCGGGTCCGGGCTAAAGTGCACGCCGTCCCCGGTGGCCAGGCCCTAGTCGGCGGCAGCACCGCGATCAACCTCGACGTGAACCGCGCCTCCGCGCACGACCGTGACCTGATCATCCCGCTCATCCTGGCGGTGGTGCTGCTCATCCTCATCATCTTGCTGCGGGCGCTCGTGGCGCCGGTGATCCTGACCGCGACCGTGGTCCTGTCGTTCGCCGCCGCCCTGGGCGTCAGCGCGTTCTTCTTCAACCACGTGTTCAACTTCGGCGGCGCCGATACCTCGTTCCCGCTGTTTGTGTTCGTGTTCCTGGTCGCGCTCGGGATCGACTACAACATCTTCCTGATGACCCGGGTCCGCGAAGAAGCCCACAAACGCGACGCACGCCACGGTGCGATCACCGGCCTGGCCGCCACCGGCGGGGTGATCACCTCGGCCGGCTGCGTGCTCGCGGCCACGTTCGCCGTGCTGGCCACGCTCCCGTCGACGTTCCTGACCGAGCTGGGCTTCGCGGTCGCGTTCGGCGTCCTGCTCGACACCATCGTCGTCCGGTCCGTGCTGGTCACCGCCCTGAACCTGGACATCGGCCGGTGGATGTGGTGGCCCAGCGCCCTGGCCCGCAAACCCGACCCGCCGGCGGAGGAGCTCAGCGACGAGCGCGCCGACGCCCTGACCACGGGCTGACCCGGGCCCCGGGCGGCGAGCGTCAGCCAACCGGGAGCGACTGGTGAAAGTGGAAGAAGTTGGCTGGGTCGTAGCGAGCCTTGATCCGCACCAGTCGCTGGTAGTTCGGGCCGTAGTACGCGTGCGCCCAGTCCGCCAGCTCCGGGTCGGCAAAGTTCTGGAACACCCGACCGGACCCCCACCGGTGCACCGACGCCCACGATCGGCTCACCCACCGATGCGCGGCTTGCTTCAAACGTGGCGGCGCATCGGGGTTGACCACGGCCGAGTGTTTGAGCTGAAAGAGCTCGTCGCGGTGGACGAACGCGGTGGCATCGGGTGGCATGCGGTTGTACGCACCGCCCCACGGCATGAAGTCCAGCTCGCGGGACTGGCCATGCGCGCGGCCCCGCACGAGGTTCTCCACCAGCGCCGTGGCGGCTTCGGCGGGCAACGGCCGCTTGAAGTACTCCGACTTGGCGAACAGATATGCCGGCTGTCCCGGCGGGGCATGGCGATCATGCCCCGCCCGCTCGCCCCCGGCGGGAAGCTCGGCCCAAAAGCGCCGCGTCTCCGGGAAGGACATCTGCCGGGCGAACGCCGAGACCGGGTCGGAGCCGGCACGGGCGACCAGATCGCCGAGCAGCTCCGTCGCGTCGGACGCGGTCCCGAGCAGCGCCCCGTACACATCGGCGGAAGCCGGCAGGTCAGCGTCGGCGGCGACGGTCAGCTTCAGGCTTGCGGCGAGTTCGTCGGGCGCCGAGGGGGCCCATTCTTGCCAGGCCTCGATGAGGGCGGCCGCGTGGGACAACGGCCACGCCAGGTGGAAGTTGGACGCCTCCGGCGCGGCAACCGTGCGGAACAGCAGCGATGTGACCACTCCGAAGTTGCCTGCGCCGGCGCCTCGCAGCGCCCAGAACAGGTCCTCCTCGTGGTCCTCGTCGCATTCCAGGACGCGGGCGTCGGCCAGGACGACCTGGGCGGCGAGCAGGTGGTCGGCGGTGATCCCGTATTTCCTGCCGAGGATTCCCAGGCCGCCGCCGAGCGCCAGCCCGGCCGCCCCGACGGGCGGGCAGGTCCCGGCGGGGATGGCAAGACCGTGCTCCTGGAGCGACTCATAGACGCCGCCGAGCAGTGCGCCGGCGCCGACGGTCGCCAGGCCGCCCGACACGGCGACCGAACGCATCGGCGTCACGTCGATGACAAGCCCACGGGTCGTCGAGCGCCCGGCAAAGCAGTGGCCTCCGCTCCGCGTCGCGCACTGCAACCCGTGCCGCCGTGCGAACGAGATCGCCTCCGAGACGTCCTGGGGCGCCGCGCACAAGACGACGGCCTGGGGACGCACGTCGTGGAACCGGGCGTTGAACGGCTTGGGCAACGTCCCGTAGGCGGGCGAGCCGGGGAGGACCACCTCGCCGGCGATCACGCCTTGAAGCGCCTCCCACCTGGGCGTCGTCCTTGCCATGGCCAGAGCCTCCTGTGGTCCGTGGGCTTATGCTGGCACATGGACGGGTCGTCCTCTGCAATCCATGAAGAGGAGCTGGACATGGAGCAGACGAACGGGTTCTGGGCGGACGCTATTGGCGTCGCGGCATCTCCCGTTGCGATAGCTGCCGGGATCGCAAAGGGTTCCTATGACGCCGCGACCGGCTCCGGAGCCTTTGACGAAGGATTCCGTGCGGCAGCGGATCCTATCATCGCGTCAGCCAGGAAATTTGGCACTGACCATAGAGAAACCATTACGAAAGGGCTGCTCGGCGGCGCCGCCGCCACCCTCGGCGCCCGCATAGTAAGTGAGGGCCTGAGGCATCTTAGGCGATAGAAATAAGAGCTGCTCGAAGCGGTCGGCCGCACGCGGTCGTCGCAGTAAGCAACAGCCCCGTCGACCGGTCCAAGGCAGTCACCGCCCGGCTGTCCCATTCGCCCGCAGGAGTCCGCTGCCCGGTTGAAATGCTCCCGGGTATCTGGGTACTTGCGGGAACAGGCCGTGCGGCTACCGCCCGCCGCCGCGGCCGAGGTTCCACAGGAAGCGCATCAGCCAGCGGATCGCGGCGAAGATCATCAGAAACAGGGCCAGCTTGCCCGGCCATGCGAACAGGCCAAGGTCGGATACCAGCAGCCAGGCCGCCAGCGCGGCGAGGATCACCGGGATCACGCCCAGCCGCGCCCAGGAGCCCGGCCGGTGCTCCCGCCCGGCTCGCTCCCGGCCGGTGCCGGCGGCGGCGACCGGCAGCGGTGCCGGGGATGCGGCGCGCGGAAGATCGCGGGTGAGCGCGGTCAGCTGGCCCTGCGTGGCCGCCCCGAACACGGCATCGAGGCGATGGCGGAACTCCTCCAGCGTCAGCCTGCCCTGGGCGTAGTGCTCGCGCAGGTGAGCGGCCGCCGCCTCGCGGTCGGCGTCGGTGATGCGCTGGCCGGGTCCTGTCGCCACGTGATCCTCCGCATCGTTGCTGAGCCTGCCGCGCCGCTAGCAAGACGATATATCTCGATACGAGCTCAGGCAAGCCGCAGGTGGGCTCCCCCATCTTCCGGTGCCCGAAGCCACGAGCACCTGCCCGTGCCGCACCCTCGGCGGCACACGGTGGGAGCCGCCCTGGATCGCCAGCGACATCTGAGCCAGGGGATCATGGCTTCTGCGGGCGGAACTTTCGGCCGCGCGAGCATGTCGAGGAGTCGGGGATGGCGAAGGTCGTGTTGCGCGACATCGTGAGCTTGGCCGATCGCGCCGCGGTCACGGGCCTGCGCCGTGGCCCCGGCCAGGACCAGTACCTCAACTCGATGGAGGAGATCTTCGCCGAGGCCGACGACGAGCAGCGCGCGATGCCCCATCCGTGGGCGGTGCACGACGCCGAGACCGGTGCGCTGATCGGTTTCGCGATGATCAGCGACAACGTCCCGCAGCCGATGGACGACGACCTCGTCGGGCCGTACTACCTGTGGAAGCTGCTCATCGACCATCGGTTCCAGCGCCGCGGCTACGGCGCGGGGACGCTCGACGCGGTCGTGGACTACCTGCGGACGCGGCCCGGCGCCGACGTGCTCTACACGAGCTGCGCCGACGGCCCCGGCTCGCCGCGCGGGTTCTACCTCCGCTATGGCTTCGCTGACACGGGCCGGGTCATGTGGGGCGAGAACGTGCTCGCTCTCGACCTCGCGGCGCGAGATAGCTGAGCGCCAGGCGCCGGTGACCTCCCGGCACCGTTATCGGTCGCCGGCCAGGTAGCAGGCAACGGCGAAAGCCGAGTAGGCGGCCAGGAGGATCGCTCCGCCAAGCCGGCTCGTCCTGCCGGTCCGCAAAACGAGCGCGGGGAGAGCAGCCGATACCGCGATGGCCGCGAGTTCGATAGGCCGGAAGCTGAGGGCAAGCGGCGTGAACGCCCACGAGATGAGGGCTACCAGCGGGATCACCAGGCCAGCGATCTGGGCGCTTGAGGCCAGCGGGATCTCGGTTGCGAGCATGACCCTGCCGCGTCGCGCGAGCAGCACCGCGCTCCCGTGCTCCGTCGCGTTTCCGATGATCGCGACGATCACAGCCGCGACAAAGAACTCCGAAAGGTGCGCTGCGCGTGCGAAGGCTTCTAGCACGCCGACGAGCGTTTCGCTGACAAAGGCGGTAGCGGTCGTCGCAACGCCGAGCACCACGAGAGCCGCGGGCAGGGACCAGCCGGTGTCTTCGACTTCGGTCGGCCTGAAGAGCCGCCACTGGCGGCGCAGCGTGTACCGGGTCACGATCACGCACACGACCAGGAGCAGTATGGCAACTGGAAGCGAGACCCTGGCGAGCGGGAGGCGTTCCGGATCGCCGTGAAACCCCGGCACGGCGGCGACGAGCACGACGACGACGGTGAACCCGACGAAGCCGAGCGAGAGGTAGGCAGACGGGCGATCGATCAGGCCGCTCTGGCCGAACAGAAGCGTGAACCCGAGGACGAGCAGCAGGTTGCTGGCGATCGAGCCGACGAGCGACGCCCTGACGACGGTGGCCAGGCCCCCGGACACCGCGATGATCGCAATGATCAGCTCCGGCGCGTTACCGAACGTGGCGTTCAGGAAGCCACCGATCCCGGGACCGGTATGCCGGGCCAGGTTGTCAGTCGCCTCGCCGATCAGCCATGAAAGTGGGATCAGCGCCACGCCGGCCAGCACAAACAGCGTCAGCTCACCGACGGCGTGGAGCCGGTCCACAACCACGACAAGCAGCGCCAGCAGCAGCGTCGGCAGAGCACCGCGAGCGATGTTCCCACCGGCCCTGGACACACCGTCACCCTACTGGCCGACGCCCGCCACGCTCGGCGTTCAGCATCTCGACGCTCCGTCGTGCCGGCGATTGTTCGCGCGCGAGGCCAGCGCGCGGCCCGGACGCTGTCGGCCGCGATGGAGCACGTTCCCATCTACCGGCACTTCCATGGCGCTGGCCAATGTTCCACCCGGCGGTGACGCGGGAGTCGAGTGTCGGACAGCCCTGGTTAACGCGACGTCGTTAACGTCCGGGGCCTCTGACCCTCATACACCGGCAAAGGTAAGGGCGTCGCCATGAGCAATGTTGACCGTCGTACGTTCCTGGCGCTGTTGGGCGCACCGGCCGTAGCAGCAGCGCTCCCGCAGACTCTCGACAAGGCGCTCGCGATCCCGGCCCACAGCCGGTCGGGCACGGTCGACGACGTCGAGCACGTCGTCTTCCTCATGCAGGAGAACCGGTCTTTCGACCATTACTTCGGCACGCTGCGGGGCGTCCGCGGCTTCGCGGACCCGCACCCGGTGACCCTGCCGTCGGGCAAGAGCGTCTGGAATCAGCCGAACGGCCCGGCTGACCTGCTTCCCTACCGGCCCGAGGTGCGCGACCTGGGCAAGACCTTCCTGCCGGACCCGCCGCACGGCTGGGACGACGGGCACGCCATGTGGAACGACGGAAGGTTCGACCAGTGGGTGCCCAACAAGGGCGTGCAGACCATGACCCACCACATCCGGAGGGACCTGCCGTACCAGTTCGCGCTCGCCGATGCGTTCACGATCTGTGACAACTACCACTGCTCGGTGCTGGGGCCGACCGACCCCAACCGGTACCACATGTGGACCGGCTGGGTCGGCAATGACGGCAAGGCCGGCGGTCCTGTGATCACCAACGCCGAAGCGGGCTACGACTGGTCGACATATCCCGAGCGGCTCGAACGGGCCGGCGTCTCGTGGAAGATCTACCAGGACAGCGGCATCGGCCTGGACGCGGCGGGGCTGTGGGGCTTCACCGACGATCCTTTCATCGGCAACTACGGCGACAACTCGTTGCTGTACTTCCACCAGTACCAGAACGCCGCACCCGGAACGCCGCTGGCCGACAAGGCCAAGACCGGCACCGCCATCATCAACCAGAACCGCAACCCCGAGGCGCTGCTGACCGACCTCCGCGCGGACGTGCAGGATGGCCGGCTGCCCCAGGTGTCCTGGATCGTCGCGCCCGAGGCCTACAGCGAGCACCCGAACTGGGAGCCGGACTTCGGGGCCTGGTACGTCTCGCAGGTCGTGGACATCCTCGCCTCCAGACCCGAGGTCTGGAGCAAGATGGTCCTGTTCGTGACCTACGACGAGGACGGCGGCTTCTTTGACCACCTCGTGCCCCCGACGCCACCGCAGACGCGGGCACAGGGCGTGTCGACCGTGCCGACGACCAACGAGATCTTCCCCGGTGACGCGGATCACCCCGCCGGCCCGTACGGCGTCGGAATTCGCGTACCGATGATCATCGTCTCGCCGTGGACCAGGGGCGGCTGGGTGAACTCGCAGTTGTTCGACCACACCTCCTTGATCCGCTTCCTTGAGACGCGCTTCGCACACGGCAACGCCGACCTGATCGAGTCCAACATCACCCCGTGGCGGCGCGCGGTCACCGGCGACCTGACCAGCGCGTTCGACTTCAGGAACCCCAACAAGTCCCAGCGGGTCCATCTGCCGGACACCAGCGACCTCGAGCCCGTCGACCTCGTCCGGCAGCCCGACCAGGTGCCGGTGCCGCCGTCCGATCAGAGCGTGCCCGGCCAGGAGCGGGGCGTGCGTCCAGCGCGCGCCATCCCGTACATCCTGCATGCCGACGGGCTCGCCGGCGCCACCTCGTTCAGCATCCAATTCCAGAGCGCGGGCGGTGCGGCCGGGGTCTTCCACGTGCGATCGGCCGATCCGGCACAGGATCCGCGCAGCTACACGGTCGAGCCGGGCAGGCAGCTCGCCGATAGCTGGGACGTCACGTCCGGGTACGACCTGTCGGTCCACGGGCCCAACGGGTTCTTCCGCCGTTTCACGGGCGGCGCGGGCGGACCGCAGGCCGGCCTCGCCATCCAGGCCCAGTACGGCCCGCGGCACCACGAGCACGAGATCACGCTGAAGCTCCAGAACCGCGGCTCGGCGCCGGCCGGCGTGACCGTGTCGGACCGATACTCGTCACGGAGCACCACGCTGACGCTCGCGGCTGGCGGTGCGAAGGCGCTGCGGTTTTCGCTTCAGCGCACGAGAGGCTGGTACGACCTGGCCGTCACCGTCCAGGGCGATCCTCAGTTTGAGTACCGGTACGCGGGCCACCTCGAGAACGGCGAGGCCAGCATCAGCGACCCGGGAATGGGCGGGCTGATCTGACCTCCCCGGTGGCCCGGCAGGCACGCTCGGCGGACTGGTCTGGGCCTCCAGCGACGACAGCAGGCCATGCTGAGGCGACACCTGTCCAACCGGCGGTTCCCCGATCGTCGTATCTTCGTCAGCGCCGCCTAGCCAAGGAGTGCGGACCCATGAAGTACATGATGTTCGTCGTGGTGGACCCAGACGCGGCCGCCGAAGCCGAGCCATCCGAGGACGACCTGACCATCGAGCAGTGGCTGGCGGAGGTCCAGAGCCGGGGGAAGCGCGTCACCGGAGACGCCCTCCGCCCAACCACCGAGGCCGTAACGGTCAGGGTCAGCCACGGGCAGGTGCTCGTCACCGACGGGCCGTTCAGCGAGACCAAGGAGTGGATCGCCGGTTTCGACATCCTTGAGTGCGAGAACCTGGATGAGGCCATCGCGATCGCCGCGCGGCACCCGCAGGCCAACGGCGGGAAGCTGGAACTCCGCCCGTTCTGGATCGACGAACCGTGACGCCTCGATGAAGGTGCAGGCCGGCCGCACCTGAGCAAATCGCTGTGCGCTCGCACTGGCCGCCGTGAGTGCAGCCCGGAAAGCTGCCGCGAGTCATGAACGGCTGCGGTAGAGCAGCATGGTCAGCGACCCGAAGACGGCAACCAGGGCGGCCGAGGCCAGCAGTACCCAGCCCACTTGCCCGGCTGTTGCGGTTCCGTTCATCAAGGCCCTCTCCGCGGTGACGAGGTGGCTGACGGGGTTGGCGTCAACAAATGCGCGCAGCCAGCCGGGCAGCGTGGCGGGGCTGACGAAGACGTTGCTGGCGAACGTCAGCGGGACCTGGACGGCGAAGCTGAGGATCGACACCGCTTGCGCCGACCTCAGCACGAGACCCAGGCTGGTCCAGATCCACGAGACGCTGAAACCGAAGATCAGGATGAGCGCGACCGCGAGCAGGATGCCGCCGGCGCCACCGCTCGGCCGGTAGCCCATCAGCAGCCCCAGGCCCAGAACCAGAGACGTGGCAAACAGGTAACGCGCCATGTCCCCGATGAGGCCACCGACGACGACGGCAGGCTGCCAGACCGGCATTGACCGGAATCGGTCCAGGGCGCCTTGGTTGCGGTCGTTGTTCAAGCTGAGCCCGGCGCTGACGGTGATCAGCAGAACCGTCATCACCAGCGTCCCGGGCAGCAGGAACTGCAGATACTGCTGGGGGGAGCCGCTCAGGGCGCCACCAAACAGGTAGGTGAACAGGAGCGTGAACAGCACCGGGATCGCGACCGCGTCGGCCACCAGCTCGGGTTCGTGACGCGCCTTGAGCAGGGCCCGCCACCCCATCGTGAGGGAGTTCCGCAATATCCGCGGCCGCGACAGGCGGCCATGCTGGGGGATCGTGAGCGTTTCCAGCGTGGTGATGGCGCTCATGTGACGTTCGCCTCGCTTGCAGTGTTGTGGGTGGTGTGCCCGTTGTGCGTGGTGTGGCCGGTGAGCGCCAGGAAGACCTCGTCGAGGCTGGGCTCGCCCAGCGCGAAAGTGGCGACCGTGATCCCTTCGTCGGACAGTTGCGACATGCTCTGGCCGACGGCGCTGCCAGCGTCCTGTCCCGCGGCGTGCCCGTTCAGCCGGGCGGTCAGAGTCACCGCGTCTGCCCCCGGGTGGATGGCGACGCCAAGTGCCCGCTCCAGGGCCCGACGGGCGCGTTCCCTGTCGCCAGGCTCCGCTAGCCGGACGTGCAGAACTCCCGAGCCCACGGATGCCTTGAGCTCGCCCGGCGTGCCGTCGGCGATGATCTTGCCGTGGTCGATGACCGCGATGCGGCCGGCGAGCTGGTCCGCCTCATCCAGGTACTGGGTGGTCAGCAGGACCGTTGTCCCCTCCCGGGCGAGCCAGCGCACCATCTCCCACACCTGACGGCGGCCGCGCGGGTCAAGCCCGGTGGTCGGTTCATCCAGGAACAGCAGCGCCGGCGCGACCACCATGCTGGCCGCGATGTCCAGGCGCCGCCGCATGCCGCCGGAATAGGTCCTCACCGCCCGCGGGGCGGCATCGGCCAGCCCGAAGGCGTCCAGTAGCTCGGCCGACCGCTGCCGCGCCTCCCGTCGGCCTAGCCCCAGCAGGCGTGCCTGCAGCAGCAGGTTCTCCGTTCCGGAGAGGCTGGCATCAAGCGTGGCGAACTGGCCGGTGAGGCTGATCCTGCTCCGCACCGCGTGCGGGTCAATGCGGACGTCGTAGCCCAGCACCTTCGCGGAGCCAGCATCCGGCCGGGTGAGCGTGGCCAGGATTCGGATCGCGGTGGTCTTGCCGGCGCCGTTCTGCCCAAGCAGGCCGAACACGCCTCCTTGGGGGACGGCCAGATCCAGGCCGTCCACTGCCCGGATGGCCCCAAACGTCTTCACCAGCCCTGAGGCTTCGATGGCCAGCAGGCCGGCTGCCGTCCTCTCGGCCACCGCCAACGGGGAACTGTATGTCGTCATGTCAGCGATGCTGCCGGTTCTCCGGGCCGCGGTCATCGCGCCATGGATGTGTCTTGCACCCGGTCACCGGGCACTCGTTGGGCCGCCGGCCTGCTACCGGGGAAGTAGCCGGCAATAGGTCCCGTGAGACGACGCGCCACGGCACCGAGTTCATAAGCTCAGAGGATGCGCACCGATCGCGGCTGGCGAAGGTTCTACGCCGCCGGTTGGCTCATCTCCGCCGGCATCACCATGGTGGCTGCGTACATGTGGCAGCTCCACGTTCGTGAGGTCGAGCAGCGCGCGGACGAGGCCGAGCGCACCAGGGACCAAGCCGCCCAGCGCAAAGCCGTGGAGGAACGACTGCGCATCGCCCGGGAGCTGCACGATTCTCTGACCCACAGCATCTCGGTCGTCCAGGTACAGGCGGGCGTCGCGGTCCACCTGGCACGCAAACGGGGCGAGGAAGTGCCGCCCGCGCTCACGGCAATCCAGGAGGCGAGCGCCGATGCGGCCAGGGAACTGCGCGCGACGCTCAACGTGCTCCGCCGCGAGGATGACCGTGACGGCCGCGGCCTTGGCCAGCTGCCCAGCCTGGTCGCGCGTGCGCGCTCCGCCGGGCTGCCCGTCACCATCGCGGTGACCGGCACCGAACGCCCTCTTCCGGCCGACGTCGAGCAGGCCGCCTACCGCATCGTGCAGGAAGCCCTGACCAACATCAGCCGTCACGCCGGCCAGGCCCATGCTTGGGTGCGCCTGCGGTACGAGCCACATGTGCTGACAGTGCAGATCGACGACGACGGGAAGATCGCCAGCGCTCAGCCGTCGGTACCTGGACTGGGCCTGATCGGCATGCGCGAAAGGGTTTCGGCGCTCGGCGGCCGGCTCCACGCCGGGCCGCAGGCGGACGGCGGCTTCCGGGTGCGGGCCGAGCTGCCGTTGCGGGAGCCGGGGTGATCAGGATCTTGCTGGTCGATGACCAGGCCTTGATCCGCAGCGGCATCCACTCACTGCTCGAAGCCGAAGACGACATCGAGGTGGTCGCCGAAGCCGCCGACGGGCAGCAGGGAGTCGCGCTGGCCAAGAAGCATCGGCCCGACATCGCCCTCGTCGATGTGCAAATGCCGGTACTGGACGGCATCGAGGCGACCCGGCAGATCGTGGCGGACGAGCGGCTGGCCGACGTCCGCGTTGTCATCCTCACCAACTACGGCCTCGACGAGTACATCTTCCGCGCCTTGCGGGCCGGTGCGAGCGGCTTCCTGCTCAAAGACACCGAACCAGCCGAGCTGCTGCAGGCGCTACGGGTCATCATGCGCGGCGATGCGCTGCTGTCACCCGCGGTCACCCGGCGTCTGATCAGCGAATTCATCGCCCGCCCGCCAGACGCCCTCGCTAGCGCCGGGATGGAAGCGCTCACCAACCGCGAACGCGAGGTTGTGGCCCTGGTGGCCTACGGGCTGAGCAACGACGAGATCGCCGCGACGATGGTGCTCAGCCCCACCACCGTCAAAACCCACGTCAGCCGGGCCATGACCAAACTCGGCGCCCGTGACCGCGCCCAGCTCGTCGTCTTCGCCTACCAGTCCGGCCTCGTCAGCCCCCGCGACCCCACCCCGCCGGCCCGCCCGCCACGGTGACCCCGGTTCGGCTTGGGCGCACCCCGGGCCGCGGCGGCGTCCTGGTCGACGGCGGTGAGGGGCCCGGCCGCCACCGTGAGAGGTCGCGCGTGTGGTACGGCGGCCTCGCGGAGCGATGACATCCCGCCGGGTCTCCATCGGCGCGAGCGCCACGCCGCGGCGCTGCGAGATCACGACATCCCCTCGGCGGTCATCGCCGGGGCCGGCCGCGGCACGGTGAGCCACACGGCCCCGGCCACGGCGAGCACCTGGCCGCCGGGCGCGAGCAGCGCCGACCCGGCCAGCAGCTTGCGGCCGTCACGCCCGCCCGGCCAGGCGATCACCCGGCACTGGTCGCCGGGCGCGGGCAACGCCGTCAGGCTGGCCGTCATCCGGCCGAGCAGGATCGCGGTATCCCGGGTCAGGTCGGCCGCCTCGGCGGCGGCGATCCCGCTCGGACAATCCAGCGCCGCCCAGACCACCTCCGGCCGCACCCTCCCGCCGGCGCCGGCAACCGAGGGGCCTGGTGTCCACGGTGCCGCCCACAACGCCCGCCCGGGCACAGGCCCGGGGAAGATCCGCAGCCCGTCGCCCGGCTGGCGGTTCACCCCGCAGACGAAGCAGTCGGGGAACACCGGGTCGGTGTAGTAGCGCGCGCGGCCGGCCGCCGTGCGGGCTTCCGCCGCCCCGACTGGGCCCGGTATCTCCGGTGCCGGACCGCCCGGCGAGGAGGCCGCCTCGGCGACCAGCGTGCCGCGGTGGTGGATGCGCACTGAGCCCTCCTCATCCCGTTCGACGGCCATGGGTGTGGCCAGCGGAGCTGGCCGGCGCAGCGTCACCGTCACCGGGCCATCGGCGTACGCGGCGATCCGTCCGCAGACGTAACCGCCGTTGCCGACGCCCGGGGGCCCACAGAAACGGGACGGGATTGCAAGGGAATCTGTCATGCCGGTGCCAGCGGTCTCCTCACCGCCGCCGTGCCCGGCTCCGTGAACGTGTGACATGCCTTAACGCTACGAGCGGCCGGTCTCGGGCGGCTATCGGGAGAACTACCGGCGATCTCCCCGTTTCCCCCGCCGCGCCGCTCGTCTCCGATGGGTACGTCGGGCGAATTACCGAGCCGCTCCGCGGCCGAGCCGGTGCTCGGTCACCCACGCCGCGATCTGGGCCCGCGAGTGCACACCCAGCTTGCGCCGGATGTTCTCCACGTGCGCCTCGGCCGTCCGCGGCGCGACGGACAGGCGCCTGGCGATGGATTGATTGGTCAGCCCCGCGGCGACCAGCTCGGCCACCTCGAGCTCACGGCCGGTCAGCCGCGGCCCCGGGGTCGCGGGCTCGACCAGAAAACCGAGCGCCGCCTCCAGGACCGTGGGCCAGTCGCCGTGGTAGAACAGGTGGCTCGAACCCGGCAGCGGGATCAGCGTCGCCCCGGGGATCAGGGCGGCGACCTCCCGCCCCAGCTCGAACCTGGTGCCCTGGTCCGCCTCGCGGTGCAGCACCGCCGTGCGCGCCCGGATCTCCGGGAGCAATGCCCTGATGTCGGTGTCGTAGTAGACCTCCAGCAGCCGGGCGGCCACGGCGGCCGAGGCGCTCGCCCGCTGGAGCCGGGTGAACGCCGCCACCTCTTCGGCGGTGGGGTCGGTGACGAAGGCCCCGGTCAGCGCCTTCAGCCCCAGTCCCCAATGGGCCCGCACCAGCGCCACGATCGATTTTCGGACCTCGGCGGGCGCCAGGTCGCTGCCACTGGCGCACGTCCCGTACACCACGAGCGCCTCGACCCGGTCCGGGTGCCTCGCCGCGATCGCGGCCGCGAGCTGACCCCCTTGCGAGGCCCCGAACAGGCGGAAGCGGCCGGCGCCCACCTCGTCGGCGACCGCCAGCGCCGCGGCCACCTGCCCATCGAACGACAGATCTATCCCGTCCCGGTCCGACAGGCCGCACCCGGGCTTGTCATAGCGGATCACGGTGAACCGTTCGGCCAGCCGTTCGATGAAGCTGCCGAACGAATAGAGCTCCAGCTGCCCGCGCAGGTGAGTGATCCAGCCCGAGTCGAACAACAGCGCCGGGCCAGCGCCCGCCGCCGAGTAAGCCACGCGGCCCGCGGGCGTGCTGCAGTACCGGATCCTCGACCTCACCCGTCCAGGCTGACACCCCAGCCTGGCGCGGTAAAGGAACAGCACGGGGTCGGGCGCGTCACCTGTCTCGACCCGAGCCTGGTGAGCGTTACGTACTGTAATGCCTGGCCCTGCCGGGGATGGGCTTGGCGATGAGAGCGACGGGGATGAAGAAGCAGATCTGGCCGATCGCCAGCGTGAGCGTCCACAGCGCCTTGTCGTCGTAGTGGGCGGATGCCGTGGCGTACAGCTCGTCGTTGACGCGCTCCCCGAACGGGTTCGGGGTGAGGACGGCCTCCACGAGCTCCAGCGCGGCCCGTTCGGCGTCGGGTCTTCCCTTCCGCATCTCAGCGGTGTTGATGGTGTTCAGTAGTCCGACGACGTGGCCGCCGGGAATGTCAGGTAACGCGCCAGCCTCCTGCGCGCGCGCCGCTCATCGCGGCCGTTAGCCGCCGCGGCGCCGCCGCGACCGGCTCCAGGTGCGGGCGAGCACCCGCACCAGGCTGAGCGAGGCCAAGACGACGATCGTCGCGTCCACCGCGGGCACCCAGCGGACGTTGCCTCCTTTGACGACGTAGGCACCCGCGGGCCACACCAGCCCGCCGAAGCCCCCGCCTGCGTCGGCGCGCCCCGGGTCCTGCGGGGTTGCCTCCTGCCCCGCCGGGTCCTCCTCGGGCGGGCTATCGGGACCGGCGGCCGGGTCACGGGGGCCGGGGCGTCCCGTGCCCCCGCCGCCTCCGCCGGTCACGATCGCGACCGGAATGATGAGCATGTCGTCCTTCTCGTACGCGGTGCCGAACGCGCGGCGCACCGACAGATCGTCCGACGCCTTCATCAGCAACTTTCCTACGTCCATCCCAAACGCCTCCTCCTGCTTCCAGCCAGGCCATGTCGCGTCATGTGCGGCCGGCATCCTAGATCGAGAGCCTGCCACCCGCCGCGGCAGCGGTCGACACGCAAGCAGCGGCGCACAGCGATGGTGCATCAGGGGGTGTCTGGTGGAGCGTCCCTTATAACGGATTTGCGCCGTTTGGGGGTTGACAGGGCGGTGGGCATCTCAGAGGCTGGTGCCGCACGGAATCAGCCGCATGCCCGGCTGGGGGGGCCGTGCTCTGCGGGGTTACCGCTCTCAGCAGCATCCCCTGTCATTCGGGCGGGGCGATCCGTCGTCGGGTCGCCGGGGGTTGGGGGGGCGGTCATGGGCAGGCATCACGGCTGCGAGCAGGGCAGGAAGCTCTCGCTACGGCCTCATCGGGCGATCACGAACTGCTGGGTCATTGTCGCGCTGGCGACGGCCGGAGTCTTGGCGCCCCTCAGCGGTGCGGCCGCGTCGAGCCCCGCCGGGCCGGATGCGGCGCGTGCACCATCGCCGGCCTCCGCGGCGGCCGCCGCGGGCAATGGCCGGATCGCGTTTTCCCAGTGGGACCTGCTTCCCGGGGGGAACCTCTCGGGTCACTCGAACGTGTACACGATCAACCCGAACGGCTCTGGGCGGCGGCAGCTCACCCACGTGGGCGCCGCGCAGGCGGCCGGCGCGCCGGACTGGTCCCCGGGCGGCGCCAAGATTGTTTACGAGAGCAACCAGACCGGTGACTACCGGATCTGGGTCATGAACGCGAACGGGTCCGGCCAACGGCGGCTCACCGATGATCCCGGTTTCGCGGACCTGGAGCCCGCCTGGTCACCGGACGGCAAGCGCATCCTGTTCAGCCGGTGCGACGATCACGTCGGCTTCATTCTGGCTTGCGATCTTGAGGTGATGAACGCCGCCGGCGGCGGCATGCGGCGGCTGGCGGGCGGGCACTGGATCTACGTCCGCGGGCAGTACTCCCCGGACGGAAGGCGCATCGTCGTCGGAGCGGACCGGGGCGGCTTCCAGAGCGCGCTATGGGTGATGCGTTCGGACGGCACGGGGCTGCACCGGATCACCAGGCCGTCGCTGCAGGCGTTCTGGCCGGGCTGGTCCCCCAGCGGCCGTCGGATCGTGTTCACCGACAATTGCTGCCAAGGCAGCGCCAGCAACATCTGGACGATGCGCCCGGACGGCACCGGGCTGCGGAGGCTCACGCATTTCGGCCCGCTACCGCTGCAAGGCGGCTTCGCCAGCTACTCGCCCAATGGGCGGCGGATCGTCCTGCAATACAACGGCAAATGCCCGGCACGCGGAATCTGCCAGTACTTCTACGTCATGAACGCCGACGGCTCCGGTTTGCACGCGGTGCGCACCGGCGTGGCCAACACCTTCCTCACCGACTGGGGACCGGCCAGGTAGCGGTGTTCCCCGGCATGTGGTCAGGCCGCCGAGAGCAAGGAGAACCGACATGAGACGAGCCGTAGCTGCGTCCCGGGCACTGGCGGTGGCCGCCTCGCTCGCAGCCGCTAGCCTGACGATCATGGCGGTGCCGGCAGGCGCCGCCGGCCAGCCAGCCGCCGGCAGGATCGCCTTCGCGGACTTCATGACCAACCAGGTCTACGCGGTGAACCCGGACGGCACCGCGCTGGCCCAGCTCACCCACGAGCCCAACGGGATCGCGGCGCGCTGGCCCAGCTGGTCGCCCAACGGATCCCGCATCCTGTTCAGTCGGCTCAAACTGTCGAATTTCGTGGGCCGCATCTGGATCATGAATTCCGACGGCACCGGCCAGCGCCGGCTCGCCTCCGAGGTGCCAGGGCGTAGCGACAACCAGCCCAGCTATTCACCCGACGGCCGCCGCATCGTGTTCACCCGCTGCTTGCCGGGTTTCGAGCACTGTTCGATCTGGATCATGCGCTCCAACGGCACCCACCGGCATCTGGTGGTGCCCTTCATACCGGCCCCCAACGAGACCAGCAACGCCGACCCGAAGGTGTCGCCGGATGGCCGGCACATCGCCTTTACCCGGTTCGGGTTCCACGGAGTCATCGCGCAGGTCTGGGTGGCCCGCGTCAACGGCACGCATGCGCGCCCGCTGACCGCGCCGCGGCTGGAGGCAAGTGGACCGAACTGGTCGCCCGACGGCCGCCACATCGCCTTCGCCAGCAGCTGCTGTCGGCCGCAGTCCGACATCTATGTCATGCGGGCCGACGGCAGCGGCGTCACCAGGCTCGCCACAACGAAATGGCCGACCAACAACTTCGGGCCTTCGTACGCGCCCGGCGGCGGCCAGATCGCCTTCGCCAGCGACCGGCGGCACCCTGACCTGTGCTGCGAAGAACTTTTCGCGATGCGCGCCAACGGCTCGCGGCAGCACCTGGTCGCCACCGGCCTGCAAGGCGTCATCGACGTCGCCTGGGGCACCGCGCCACCGGTCCCCGTCGGATCGCCAGGCACGCTCTCACACCCCCCGGCGGCGCCCTCCCGCCCCAGCTCGAACCTGGTGCCCTGGTCCGCCTCGCGATGCAGCACCGCCGTGCGCGCCCGGATCTCCGGGAGCAATGCCCTGATATCGGTGTCGTAGTAGACCTCCAGCAGCCGGGCGGCCACGGCGGCCGAGGCGCTCGCCCGCTGGAGCCGGGTGAACGCCGCCACCTCTTCGGCGG
>Ga0081540_1000188_pt1 | contig 64441 bp, 55 predicted proteins | sample TabmetS2T1R1_FD_71024 | JGI IMG/M metagenome (GOLD analysis project Ga0081540, IMG submission 71024) | Tabebuia heterophylla rhizosphere microbial communities from the University of Puerto Rico - S2T1R1 | ecosystem: Host-associated > Plants > Roots > Rhizosphere ...
GGGCGCGGCCCCCGCCGGGCCTCGGCGACCGCCCCGTCGGGGTCCACCAGGTGCTCGATCAGCTCGCTCATGATCACCACGTCCGCGGTGCCGTCCGCGACCGGCAGGTCCGCGGCCACGCCCGCGCGCACCGCCGTGAGGCCGAGGGTTCGCGCCTGCCGCAGGGCATCGCCGGACCAGTCGATGCCGACGAACCGGTGCGCCGGATTGCGCTCCGCCGCGACCGCGAGCGCGGAGCCGTCGCCGCAGCCCAGATCGACGACCACCGCCGGCCCGGCCACTCCCCGCAGCATCTCGGTCAGCATCCGGGCCTGGCGGTGGGCCCGGTCAGGACCCGAGCGGAGCGGGACGCCGGGAGTCTCGTAGAACTCCTGCAGCGGGTTGGATGGGGCGGTAACCGTCATACCGGGTTCCTCGCCCGCTTGATGGCCTCGTCGGCTACGTCGGCGAAGCCGTCCACCGCGGCGGACCAGTGCAGTTGCAGCGCGCGGGTGCGCGCCGCCCGGCCGAGCTGCTCGCGCCGCCGCTGGTCGATCGCCAGCGACGCCCACTCCGAGGCGAACTGGCCCTCGGTTCGCACCAGCATCCCGGTCTGGCCGTGCACGACCGAGTCACGCAGCCCCGGCACGTCGAACGCCACCGAGGGAGTGCCGCGGATCGCCGCCTCGGCGACCACGATGCCCCAGCCCTCGATCAGCGCCGGGTGCAGGAACAGCCACGCCGCGCACATCAGCCGGTGCTTTTCGGCGTCCGACACCCGGCCGGTGAACTCGACGCCGGGCCCGGCCAGGGCCTGCAGCCTCTGCCGCTCCGGACCGTCCCCGGCGATCACCAGCTTCCCGCCCGTCACGTGCCGCACCCGGTCCCACAGCCGCAGCAGCAGGTCGAGGCGCTTGTAGTCGGCCAGCCTGCCGAACGCGAGGAACATCGGCTCCGGCGACCGCCCGGTGGGCGGATCCGGCGCCTCGACGCCGTTGCAGATCTGCCGGATCCGGTCCTGGCCGACCCCGATCTGCTGCAGCGACTCCGCGGTGGAGGGGGACACGGTCAGGAACAGGTTGTTGCGGTGCACCCGGGGCATGACGACCCGCTCGATGTTCCGTCCCACCGTGGAGAACGGCGGGCGGAACCGGATCGACCACAGCTCGGTGTGCATGTGGTTCACCAGGCAGAGCACCGGGCGCCGGGACCACAGCGGCGAAAGGAAGGGCATCCCGTTGCAGACCTCGACGATCAGGTCGTAGTTCCTGAAGTGCCGCAGGTAAGCGAGGGGCGCGCGCAGGAACTGGGTGTACGTGCCGCCGTTGCGCACCACGCGGTACGGCCGTTCGGCCACTTGCCCACCGCACAGCAGGGTCACCCGGTGGCCGCGGGCGAGCACGCCGGACGCCAGCCGGTCGACGAGTACTTCCGATCCCCCGGCTTGCCGGTTGGCGAGATCCCGCCAGGCGACGAAGAGGATGCTCTGGCGCTGATGGCCGCCGCCGATCGGTTCCGGCAGCCCGTAGCCCAGCCACGGCGCAGGCCCCGGCGGCCGGTCCGGCGCGGGCTCCAGGGCGGCTCCCGGCTCCCCAGCCAGGCTCATTTCCGCAGGCAGAGCGCCTGAATCATCGTTCATCTCGCGGCTCCAGGCCACAGGATGACGCGGGTAATCCGCGCCAGCAGCCGTCAGGTCGTGATCCCCTCGGTGAGGATTGCAGCATAGTGGTGTGGTTACTTGCCGGTAGCTGAATCCACCGGAGTCAGCGCCCCAGAAGCGGGAGGGGTAAGGGAAGAGACTACAAGACGGGAGCGCCGAATCCATGCAGAACGCGCCGGCCTGCACCGCCCGGTGACGAGCAGCGACAAGCCCAGGATCAACTTATCCGGAAAACCCCTGGAAACGGCGCGGGCATAATCCGACGCGCCGCGACGAAATACGCGCTATTCCTGCGCCACCCCTGTACCCAGCAGTAGCATGCGTCAACGAAAAAACACGAGCCGACGCTCTCCGGTCATGATCACGACGGGAGAGAGGTCAGGCTCGTGCTTCTCCTGTTTTCTACGCACGGACCGTGCACGACGCTCGAGGACTTGCATTGAGCCTGATGGCGCCGACTAGCCGACACTGTGCCGATCAGGCAACCCCCGCCGGCCTGCGCCGGTCGGTCAGGCTGTTCCGCCTGTTCCTGGCCGAGCAGAGCGACCCGGAGAAGTTCTACGCCAGCCTGGCCGAGGACGCCGTGCAGCAGGTAGCCGAGCACGCTGAGCTCGGCGGCCGCACGGTCGTGGACGTCGGGGGCGGGGGCGGCTGGTTCACCACCGCCTTCCGGGCCCGCGGCGCGCACTGCTACCTGTTCGAGCCCGACCCCGCCGAACTGTCCTTCCGGACCGCCACGCCGGCCGGCGGGGTGGTCGCGGACGGCTACTGGCTGCCGGTCCGCGACGGCTCGGCCGACGTCGTGTTCTCCTCCAACGTGCTCGAGCATGTCCCGGATCCGATCGGGCTGATCGAGGAGATGATCCGCGCGACCCGGCCAGGCGGCCTGGTGTACCTGTCGTACACGAACTGGTACTCCCCGTGGGGCGGGCACGAGATGTCACCGTGGCACTATCTGGGCCCGCGGTACGCCGAGCGCCGGTACATCCGGCGTTATCAGCGCAAGCCCAAGCACGAGTGCGGCGTCAACCTGTACCGGGTGCACGTCGGGCCGGTGCTGCGAGCGCTGCGGGCCCGGCCGGACGTCGAGATCGTGGCGGCGCGGCCCCGTTACTACCCGCGCTGGTGCCGCCTGCTGCTGCGGCTGCCTGGCCTGCGCGAGGTCGCCACCTGGAACCTCATGCTGATCATGAGACGGGTCGGATGACAATCCGGGTGGGCGGCGAGCGACTCGCCCGCCTGGTGATACCCGCCGGTGACGTCGAACGCGACGGGACATCGCGGAAGCGGCCGCGCAGTCCGGTGCTGCGCTGGGCCGGCCTGGTGTGGCTGGGCGCGTTCCTCGTGCTCCTCGCGAACGACCCGGGCCGGATGTTCTTCGAGACCAAGCTCAGCGTGGACCTGGACCCGGCCGGCTTTTACGCGAGCCTGTCGTACCTCATGGACCCGCGGAACACCTTCGGCGCGCTGAACAACCAGACGGTCGGCTACGCCGTGCCGATGGGGCCGTTCTACCTGGCCGGCCAGCTCGCGCACGTCCCGGTCTGGCTCACCGAACGGCTGTGGCTGTCGCTGATCGTCGCGGTCGGGTTCGCCGGGCTGGTCAAGCTGGCGGAAGCGCTCGACATCGGATCGCCTGCCTCCCGCGTGCTGGCCGGCCTGGTCTTCGCCCTGTGGCCGACGTTCACCATCGTGATCGGGTCCACCTCGTCGGCGGCGCTGCCCGGCATGCTCGCCCCGTGGGCCGTGCTGCCGCTGACCACGGCCGTACGCGGCGGGGGCAGCGTGATCCGGGCCGCCGCCCGCTCCGGCGCCGTGGTGCTGCTCATGTCCGGGGTGAACGCCACCGTGACCCTCGAAGCGCTGCTGCTGCCGGGCCTGTTCATCCTCACCTATGCCCGCGGGCGGCGCCTCGTGTCCCTGGCCGTCTGCTGGGGATGCGCGGTGGTGATGGCCACCGCGTGGTGGGCTCTGCCGCTGCTGCTGCAGGGCAAGTACGCGTTCAACTTCCTGCCCTACGTGGAGCAGGCCTCCACCACCACCGGCACCGAGTCGGCCGCGGCCGCGCTGCGCGGCGCCGGCAACTGGACCGCCTACCTCAACCTCGGCACGCCGTGGCTGCCCGCGGGCTGGGCCATGGTGAGCACCCCGATGGCGATCATCGTCGGCGCGATCGCGGCCGCGTGCGGCCTGTACGGGCTGGCGTTGCGTAGCTTGCCCGCCGGGACCTGGCTCCGCCTGTCCGTCGGCCTGGCGGCGGCCGCGGCGCTGGCCGGCTACCGCCGGGCGCTCGGCGGCCCGTTTCACACGCCGGTCGACCAGCTGCTGGACGGCCCGCTGGCGCCGTTCCGCAACGTCTACAAGCTGGAACCGGTCATCGCGGCCGCCCTCGCGCTCGGGCTGGCACACGCGGTCGCGACGTGGCTGGCCAGGCACCCCGGCCGCCAAGCCACGAGGCTCCAGCGGATATACACGCTGGAGGCCCGGGCCGTCGTCGGCGTCGTGCTGATCGGGCTCATGCTGCCGTACCTGTCCGGCCAGGTCCTCAACCCGGGCTCGTTCTCCGCGGTGCCGCGGTACTGGTACCAGGTCGCCGACTACCTGGCGGCCCGGTCGCCGCAGAACACCGCGGTGGTGGTGCCGGGGGACGCGCACGGCACCTACCTGTGGGGGGACCCGATCGACGACCCGCTGGTGGCGCTGGCCAAGTCGCCGTGGGCACAGCGCGGCCTGGTGCCGTACGGCGGCGCCGGGTCGCAGATCCTGCTGGACACCGTGGAGAACGCGATCGAATCCGGCGAGCAGGTCCCCGGCCTGGCCGGCTACCTGCAGCGGGCGGGCGTCCGTTACCTCGTGGTGCGCAACGACCTGGACCCGAAGCAGGTGGGTTACACGTCCGCGGCCCTGGTCCACCAGACCCTGGCGCTGTCCGGCTTCACCCGGGTCGCCTCGTTCGGCCCGCAGATCGGCGGCAAGCAGATCCAGCCGCGGGCGACCCGGGTGCAGCAGGCGGCCCTGCCCAGCTTCCCGGCGGTCGAGGTCTACGCCCCGGCCGGGTCCTCGGGTCCGCCCAGCCCGGTCGGCGCCCTTCCGGTCAGCCAGACCGTGCTGGTAAACGGGGGGCCCGATTCTCTGCTGCAGCTCACCGGCCAGCACCTGCTCGGCCCCGGCCAGCCCGCCATCATCGCCGGGGACTCGGTGCCGGCCGCGGCGGCCTCCCCGGCGCAGTGGGCCGTCACCGACGGCCAGCGCCGCGCCGACACGCTGTTCGGCCTGGTCAATGCCAACGTCTCCTACACCTACACCGCGACAGAGACGAACCCGCCCGACGCCGGTCAGCTCGGCCGGGCGGGCGGCCCGCCCCGGATGCTGCTGCCGGTGCCGGCCCCCGGCCACCTGACCGAGGCGGTCCTGTCCGGCGCGGCCAGCGTGACCGCGTCGTCCTACGGCTCCTGGATCGCCGACACCCAGCAAGAGGACCCGGCCAGCGCCTTCGACGGCAACCCGGCGACGGCCTGGGCGGAGGGAGACGAATGGTCCCCGGTGAAGCAGTGGATCCAGGTCGGCTTCGCCCGGCCGCTGGACCTGCCGGCCGGCATCGGGATTCGCCTGCTCAATGACAGCACGACCCGGGAGATCGCCAGCGTGCTCCGCGTGTCCACCGCGGCCGGCAGCGTCACCACCCCGGTCGCCGCGACCGGCGCGGTCCAGCCGCTGAAGGTGGTCCCTGGCCGCACCGGCTGGCTGCGCATCACGATCGCCGACGCCCGGCGAGTCCACCTGGGATATCCGGGAGCGGGCATCTCGGACGTCCAGATCCCCGGCGTCCGCGTGACCCGCCTGCTCCAGCCCGCCCAGGATCCGGCGGGCGGGCAGGCGGCATCGGCCGTCTTCTCCTTCCACCAGCAGGTGCCGTCGCCGTCCGCCCTGGCCGACCCGGCGGCCACCGCGCCGATGGCCAGGACGTTCACCACCGCCGCCCCGGCGACCCTGCGGCCGGACGCTTCCGCGCTCGCCCTGCCCGGCCCCGGGCTGGACGCGCTGCTCGGCCGGGTCAGCCCGCCGGGCCCGGGCCTGCTGCAGGTCAGCGTGGCCGGGAACCCGGCCGCGGAGCCGCCCGGGTTCCCGGCCAGCCTGATCAGCGGGTCAGGAGCCAGGCCGTGGACCGCGGCGAACGTCAGCCCGGTCATCCACCTGCGCTGGCACGGTCAGCGCCGCATCGACTCGCTGATCGTGCGGTCGGTCCGCGGCCTGCCGTCCACCCCGCGGACCGTCAAGATCACCAGCCCGGACGGTACCCGGCAGGCGAGCATCGGAGCGGGCGGCCTGGTGAGGTGGCCGGCCCCGCTGACCACCGACCGGATCGACGTGTCCTTCCCCAGCGTGCACCAGGCCACCGTGGTCACCGACACGGGCCAGCTGGCCACGCTCCCGGTCCGGCTGTCGCAGCTGTCGGTGCCCGCCCTGGCCGGCCTGCGCGCGGTCACGCCGGACCAGCAGGCCAGGTTCAGCCTGGCGTGCGGTCAGGGCCCGGCGCTGACCGTCGACGGGCGGGCCTACCGGACATCGGTCAGCGGCACGGTCGGCGAGCTGAGCGGGTACCTCCCGCTGCCGGTCCGGGTGTGCGCTCCGGGCGGCGCGCTGAGCCTGGGCGCGGGGCGGCATACGGTGACGGCGGCGGCTCCCGGCACGTTCGCCGTCACCGACCTCAGCCTGGCCAGCATCGCCCCGGAGGGCGCACCCGCGTCCGGCGCCTCGCGCGCCGTGACCGTCCGCAGCTGGCAGCCGGATCAGCGCCGGGTCAGCGTCGGCCCGGGAGCAGCCTCGTACCTGGTCATGCACGGGAACTTCAACCCGGGCTGGAGCGCCACCCTGAACGGGCAGGAGCTGGCGCCGGTCCGCCTGGACGGCTGGCAGCAGGGCTTCATCGTGCCGGCCGGGCCGGGCGGGACGGCCACGCTCAGCTTCCGGCCCGCCGCCGCCTACCATCTCGTCCTCGCCGTGTCGCTGGCCGTCGCCGCCATCCTGCTCGCCCTCGCGGCCTGGTCCTTCACCGGCCGGCGTCGCCGGGACGGGCAGGGCCTGGGGCAGGCGGGGCGGGAAGCCTGGTCGCCGCCACCGGTCGCGGCCGCCAGCGACCGCCGGCACGCCCGGCTGGGCGTCCTCGGTGTCACCGCGCTGATCTTCGTGGTGGGCGGGCCGGCGGCGCTCGTCGTTCCGGTACTCGCCTACCTGGCCTGGCGGCTGTCGCGTGCGCCCGGGCGGGTGAGCCCGCGGACGTGGCTGCCCTGGGTCGCCTTTGCCGCCATGGTCGTGTCGGGCCTGCTGTCCGCGGCACGATCGTTTGGCAGTGGCCTGCTCGGTTCCTTCGGCGGGCCGGCGCAGGCGTGTGCGCTCATCGCGCTGGCCGCGGCGCTGATGCCGCCGGTCACGGTCCCCGGTCCGGCCCGCGAGGGTCGTCAACCCACCACCACACGGGAGGAGAACAGGTGAGCACGGTGACCTACACCGGAATCCTGCTGGCGCTGGTGGCCACCACGGCCTACAACGTGGGGCTGATCCTGGAGAAGCGCGCCCTGGGGCAGATGCCAGCGCTCAACCTGCGCCGGGTGCTGCGCGTCATCGGCAGCCTGATGACCAGCCGGGCCTGGCTGGGCGGGTTCGCGCTCATGCTCACCGGGCTGGCCTGCCAGACCATCGCGCTGACGTTCGAGCCGGTCAGCGTGGTGCAGCCGGTGCTCGCCTCCGGCGTCGTGCTGGTTCTCGTGCTCTCCCGGCTGGTGCTGCGGGAGCGCCTGCACGGCGGCGAGACGTGGTGCGTGGCGGCGATCGCCGTCGCCGTGGTCCTGCTGGCCATGAGCGCGACCGGCGCGAAGGACAGCCATCATGCCAGCCCGGGATGGGTGGCGGCGATCATGATCCCGTCCGCCGTCGTCGGCCTGGTGTTCGCGGTCGGCGCGCTGCGCGCTCGCAGGCGGGGCACCGCGGTGGCCGGGGTATGGGCCGGCGTCGGCACCGGGCTGCTCTACGGGGTGGCGGCGCTCGCCATCAAGGCGCTGTCCGGCATCCTGGTCCGGCACGAGACGGTGGCGAACATCGTGATCGCCCTCATCACGTCGCCGTACCTCTACGTGCTGGGCGGGTCCCTGGCGGTGGCGATGCTGCTCTTCCAGGCCGCGCTGCAGGCGGGCCGGGCGTCGATCGTCGTCCCGGTGTCCAACGTCACCGGCAGCGTGTACTTCATCATCGCGGGCACCTGGCTGTTCCACGAGCACCTGCCGGCCAGCCCGGGCCGGCTCGGCCTGCGCCTGGCCGGGATCGCGCTGGCCGTGCTGGTGCTGGTCGTGCTGGGACGGCAGGCACCGGAGCCCGTTCCGGCTATCGCCGCGACCGAGCCCGTGATGGCCAGCGCCGAGGCGCTGGCCGGTCAGCAGCTGGCCGAGGTGAGGAGGTAATGATGGCCCTGGAGGACGCGCTGCTCGAGATCCTCGTGTGCCCGATCGACAAACGCGGCTTGCTGTACTTCGCCGACGACGCGGCGCTGTACAACCCGCGGTTGCGCCGGCTGTACCGGATCGAGAACGACATCCCGCTCATGCTGCCCAAGCTGGCCGTACCGGTACCTGACGAGGAGCACAACCGGCTGATGAAGTGCGCCCGGCGCGGCGAGGTCACCGCGATCACGGCGGGTGAGGCCGAGATGCTCGCGGACGAGCTGCTCTAGCCTGAGTTAGCCCGGCAACCGGTACACCGTCAGCCCGGGCTGGGCCACCAGGACGACCGCTCCGGGCAGTCGCGCGCCAGGACCGGGTCCGGCTGTGTCGTTCACCACGAACCTCACCCCGGCCGCGCCCAGGGCCGCGGTCAGCGGCCCGCCGCCGCGGATGGCGGCGTCGAGCCGCCGCGCGCGCGGGTCGTCCGGCGCCAGCCCGACGTGGCCGACCCGGGTCCCGTCGTTCCAGATCACCGGGCGCGACAGCAGCTTGGACCACGGGTCGAAGACCGCCTCGCCGTGGTTCCAGGCCGGCCTGCGGTAGCTCTCCCACGGCAGCAGCAGCACGGCGCCGCGGGCCGGGCCGGCGTCGATCATGCGCGCGGCGGCCAGCCACCCGGCCGGGTACCAGGCCGGCCTGAGCCGTCCGGCGGCGCCCCAGGCCAGGCCGGGCAGCAGGAGCACCGGCGCGACGAGGGCGAGCACCGCGAGAGCCACCCCGGACCGGTCCGGGCGGGCCTGCTCGTCCCCGGGCTTCATCGTCCTGGCCACGACCACGCCGAAACCGGCGGCTCCGGCCAGCGCGAGCGGTGCCACGAACTGCTGGGCGTCGCGCAGCACGGCGGCCCCCGGCCACGCGCTCGTCACCGACCTGAGCAGATCCCGTCCGGGCGCGGTCACGCCGATGCAGGCGATCAGCAGCCCGGCGATCGCGGCGACGCCGAGCCCGGGCCAGCGGCGGGCCGGCCGGGCGACGGCCAGGTACCCGGCCAGAGCGACAAACACCACGGCCAGCCACAGCGCCGACCAGGCTCCGCCGTAGCCCTTCGGGACCGTCTGCGCGTTCCAGATGCCGCCCAGCATCAGCAGGCTGCCGACACTGCCGAACGGGGTGTCGGCCCGCGCGGCGAACGCGGCCACCCCGGCCGGGTCGGCGTACACCGGGTGCTGCAGGGCGGGTACCAGCCAGGGCAGGCTACCCGTGACCAGGGCAGCCAGCGCGATGGCCGCGCGGCGACCGTTCCGGGCGAACAGCACGACCGGCACCACGACCAGGGCAGTGATCGCCATCGCGGCAAACCCGCCGATCACGGCCGGGACCAGCGACAGGCAGAGCCGTGCGGTCCAGCGCCACTCCGGCCCGTTCGGGCTGATTATTGCCCTCAGCACCCACGGCAGGCCGGCGTAGCCGAGCAGCAGCGCCCACTGGCCGATGATGAGACGCTCGCCGACGTACGGGTTCCAGGCGTAGAAGACGCCGCCGGCCAGGCGGGCGAGCAGCGGCTCCCGGTCGAGGAGAGCGGCCGTCCCGCCGCAGGCGAGCACGAAGATCGCCAGCAGCACCAGCTTCTGCACGATGTCGCCCGGTACGATCCGCGAGGCGACGGCGATGACGACGTCGCTGGGCACCGCCCGGGGCGGGGCGAGCCCGGGCAGCGCCGTGCTGAACGGCATGCGCGGGACGAAGACCATGTCGTAGCTGAGCAGGAAACCGCGCCGCAGCCCGGGGCCCAGGGCGAGCAGCCCCAGGCACAGGCCGGCTACCAGCCCTGGGACCATCCGGCGTACGCTCGCGGCCACGGTACCGCAGGGTAACGTACCCGAACGCGAGCCGGTCCCGCTGCTGTGAGCAGATCTGCTCACGGCAGCGCGGGCGACTGTGGCCGGTGCCGGTGCCGCAGGCTGGAAGCATGGCTAACGACGACAAGATCCCCCTGTTCAGCGAGCGGGTCCGGGAGCAGCTGCTGCTGCGGCGGGTCCTCGTGCTCGACGGGGTCCTCGACGACGACAACGGCACGCTGCTCGCCACCCAGCTGCTCACGCTCGCCGCCGAGGACCCCGCCTCCGGCGTCGCCCTGTGGATCAACTCCCCCGGCGGTTCGGTGCCGTCCATGCTCGCCATCCGCGACGTCATGCGGCTGGTGCCGTGCGACGTCTCCACCCTGGCCCTCGGGCTGGCCTGCAGCGCCGGGCAGTTCCTGCTCTCGGCCGGGACCAAGGGCAAGCGGTTCGCGCTGCCGCACGCCCGCATCCTGATGCACCGGGGCTCGGCCGGGATCGGCGGCAGCGCCGTCGACATCGAGGTCCAGGCCGACGACCTGCGGCACACGGTCGACACCGTGCTGGGCCTCATCTCCGAGGACACCGGCCAGCCGGTGTCGCGGATCTTCGACGATTCCCTGCACGACCACTGGTACACCGCCGAGCAGGCCCGCGAGTACGGCTTCATCGACGGCATCGTCGACTCGTTCGCCCAGGTCATGCCGGCCAGGAAGCACCGTATCGGGCTGAAAGGGGAAGTTGCGTGAGCTCGTACACCATTCCGAACGTCATCGCCCAGCACCCGCGCGGCGAGCGGATCATGGACGTCTACTCGCACCTGCTCACCGAGCGGATCGTCTACCTCGGCACCGGGATCGACCCGGGCGTGGCCAACACGCTCATCGCCCAGCTGCTGCACCTCGAGGCGGACAGCGCCGAGCAGGAGATCAACCTGTACATCAACTGCGAGGGCGGCGACCTGCCGTCCATGCTCGCCGTGTACGACACCATGCAGTACATCGAGGCGCCGGTCGCGACGACCTGCGTGGGCCAGGCCATCGGCGTCGGCGCGGTGCTGCTGGCGGCGGGCACGCCGGGCCGGCGCGCCCTGCTGCCGCACGCCCGGGTGGTGCTGCACCAGCCCGCGGGGCGCGGCCAGGGGCCGATCCCCGACCTGATCCTGCAGGCCGACGAGCTGGTACGGATGCGGGCCGACATCGAGTCGATCCTGTCCGCGCACACCGGCCAGTCGGTGCAGACGCTGCGGGCGGACACCGACCGGGACCGGGTGCTGACCGCGCAGGCCGCGCTGGACTACGGGATCGTCGACCAGGTGCTCGGGCAGCGGCACCTGGACAACCAGGCGTCCCCGGCCGCGTGAACCTCACGCATCCCGGCCGCGTGAACCTCATGCATCCCGGCCGCGTAAGCCTCGTGGTCCCGGCCGCGTGAACCTCGTGGTCCCGGCCGCGTAAGCCTCGTGGTCGCAGCCGCATGGGGCCGAGATCGCCAGCTAAGTAACGTCGGCCCCAACAACCCCAGGACTCACATAACTGGGAAGCCGGGACGGGGCTTGCTGTGATTAACGTGGTGGATCCGGGCTTCATGGTTGATCCGGTGGACTGGGGTACCCCTAATCAACCGCATAACCCGGATCAACCACGTAGCCTGGCACGTCAACCCGACAAAAGGGACAAATAGCCCGCGCGGCGACGGTACGGGATCTTGCTACCGGTCTGGCGCTGCCTGATCCGCGGTCTCGGCGAGCCCAGGCTGACGGACCCGGGCCTAGGCGGCGAGCCCCGGCTGACGGGCCCGGGGCTAAGCGGCGAGGGCGAGGATGTCGCCCGGGCCGGTGCGGCACGCACGGGGCGCGAGGGACATCTGGCGGCGCAGGTCACCGGTGAGCTGCTCGGTGAGGTCGGTAAGCGTGATACCCAGCGCGCCGGCCAGGGCGGCGATCATCTCGCTGGAGGGTTCCTTGCGGCCGCGCTCGATCTCGGACAGGTACTGCGGCGAGATCCCGGCCCGGGCCGCCGTCTCGGACAGCGTTTCCTGCTGCTCCTGGCGCAGGGCCCGGAGCCGCCGGCCGAGCACTTCCCGCCAGAGGGGCTCCTGGGGACGCGGTTCCGGCTGAGGTTCCCGCTGGGGCTGTTCCCGCTGGGGTTCGCGCTGGGGTTCGCGTCGCAGCGGATACACGTTCGCGTGCTCGGCCATGCCTCAGCGTAAGCACGGCTCTTTCCGTTTCCCTCAGGGTTTCGCTACCGGCAGACCCCCGGGGTGGCGCAAGGACAGGGCCTGGGGCACGTGTTAGAGCCTGGTGAGGATGGTGTCGGCGTAGCGGCGGAGGTGGGTGAGCTTGTCGTCGAGGGGTTCGCGGTCGGGGCCGGTGGTGTAGGGCCAGCGGAAGCCGACGATGAGGTCGGTGACGCCCTGGTCCTCCAGGCGGCGGACGCCGTCGAGGGTGTAGGCGTCGGCCGAGATCACGTGCACCTCGAACGGGCGGCCCCCGGTGCTCTCCTCGGCCCGGAACCTGGCCAGGCGAGCCAGGAGGCCGGGGAGATCCGCGGGGTCTCCCCCGCCGTGCAGCCAGCCGTCGCCGAGGCGGGCGGCGCGGCGGAGCGCGGCGTCGGAGTGGCCGCCGATGAGGACGGGGATGGGTTCGGCGGGCACCGGCGCGATCTTGACCGGGGGCAGGTCGAAGACCGTGCCGTGGAACTCGAAGTAGCCGCCGGCCGCCAGGCCGCGCAGGATGGCGATCGACTCGTCCATCCGGCGGCCGCGGCTGGCCCAGTCGACGCCGAGCACCTCGTAGTCCTCGCGCCACGGGCTGATCCCGGCGCCGAGGACGAGGCGGCCGCCGGTGAGCACGGCGGTCGAGGTGGCCTGCTTGGCGGTCAGCAGCGGGTCGCGGACCGGCAGCTTGAGCACGAAGGTGACGAAGCGCAGCCTGCCGGTGACCGCGCCCAGCGCCGGGATCAGCGAGAACGGCTCGAGGAAGGGCTTGTCCTCGAGAAACTCGCGGCTGCCGTCCGGGTTGAACGGGTAGACGCTGGCCGAGTGCCGCGGGTAGCAGATGCTGTCCGGGATGACCATCGAGTGGTACCCGGCCTCCTCGGCCGCGCGGGCCAGCGGGGCATAGAAGGAGGGCTCGGTCATCGACTCGGCGTAGCTGAACCGCACCCGAAAAAACTAGAACAGGTTCTTGTTTCCGGTCAACCGGATGGACCAAGCTGGTTGGCATGGACCCCGTGCCTCTCCACACCGTGCCTGTAGACCTGGCCACGATCGAAGAGATCCGGCAGGTGAAGTACTGCTACCTGCGCTGCGTCGACCTGAAGCTGTGGGACGAGCTCGCCGGGGTGTTCACGCCGGACGCCACGGTGGACTACGGCACGCAGGTGTACGGCAAGCCGCTGAAGCTCGCCGGGCGGGACGAGATCGTCGGGTTCCTGCGGGACAAACTCGGTCCTGACATGATCACGGTGCACCGCGCGGGCCAGCCGGAGATCACCGTGGACGGGGACACCGCCCGGGGCACGTGGTCGTTCGAGGACACCGTGATCGCGACGCGGTACCGGGTCGTGATCACGGGCGCGGCCTTCTACCAGGACCGGTACGAGCGCGGCGCGGACGGCCGGTGGCGGATCGCGCATACCGGGTACGTGCGGACCTACGAGGCGATGATGTCCCTGGACGACCTGCCGAGCTTCCGGCTCACGGCGGGGGCGGGGGCGGGGGCGGATGCTGACGCAGGCGTTCGCTGAGGCGCTGGCCGAAGCCGAGAAGCTCATCGCGGGCGCCCCGTTCGTGGCGTCCGAGCAGGACCTGGCCGAGGGCTACGAGTACCTGGCGGGCAGCATCCAGGCGTCGCTCCGGCTGGCCTGGGCCTACCAGCGGGACTTCCCGTACTTCGTCCAGTCGACCGGGCCGTACACCAAGATGGGCCTGGACAACCCGGACACCCTCTATTTCCACGCCTACCTGCGGGACGACGCTGAGTACGTGGTCACCGGGCGTCGCGGCAGCACCGCCGACCTCAGCTTCCAGGTGCTGAAGGGGGACTACTCCCCGGTCGAGGTGCCGGACAGCCTCAGCGCGTTCGACGACCGGGCCATCGAGGTCGACGCGGACGGCGCGTTCGAGCTGCGGTTCGGGCCGTCAGCGGGCGGGCGTAACTCCTTCCGGCTCGGCGCCGGGTCGTCGATGCTGCTGGTCCGCGAGGTATACAGCGACTGGGGCGCCGAACGGCGCGGCACGATCAGCATCCGCCGCCGGGACCGGGCTGGGCTCGCCCCGCCGGCCGCCAGCACCGACGTGATGGCCAAGCGCTACGGCGTGGCCGGCAAGATCCTGCTGTCCCGGCTGCGCACGTTCCTGGCCTTCCCCGAGTGGTTCTACCTGTCCGAGCCGGTCAACACGATGACGCCGCCGCGGCCGACGCCGGGCGGACTGGCCACCCAGTTCTCCTCGGCCGGCCACTTCGACCTGGGCGAGGACCAGGCGATGATCGTGACGGTGCCCGCGGCCGACCGGGAGGTGGCGCCCTACCAGGGCATCCAGCTCGGCAGCATGTGGTACGTCTCGCTGGACTACATCAACCACCAGACCAGCCTCACCGCCGACCAGGCGCGCATCGACCCCGACCGGAGGCTGCGCTTCGTGATCAGCGAGCGCGACCCCGGCGTGGCCAACTGGCTCGAGCTCACCGGGCGCCGGCGCGGCTACGTGCAGATCCGCTGGCAGCGGCTGACCCGGGACCTCACCGGGGAGGACGGCCCGCGCGTGGAGGTGGTCCCGTTCGCCCGGATAGCCGAACGGCTGGCGTACTACGACCACGCGAAGGTGTCCCCGCCGCAGTGGCGGGCACGTATCGCCGCGCGGCAGGCCGCCGTGGCGGAAAGGATGCTGGGCTGATGATGCTGCGGGATAAGGTGGTCGTGGTAGCCGGGGTCGGGTCCGGGCTCGGCCGGTCCGTCGCGCTGGCCAGCGCCCGTGAGGGCGCGGACGTGGTGCTGGCCGCGCGCACCACGGCCCGATTGGACGAGGTGGCTAAGGAGATCGCCGGGCTGGGCCGGCGCGGTCTGGCGGTACCGACCGACGTGGCCGACGCCGCGGCGGCGGAGCACCTGGTCGCCGCGGCGCGGGACGCGTTCGGCCGGGTCGACGCGCTGGTGTACAACGCCTTGGCGATGCCGCCGATCAAGGCCCTGGGCGCGGTCGACCTGGACGCGCTCGGCACCAGCTTCGACGGCAACGTGGTCGCCGCGCTGCGGCTGATCCGGCTGCTCACCCCGGCGCTCGAGGAGAGCGGCGGCGCGGTGGTGATGATCGGCTCCATGGTGGTGCGCTTCTCCCAGCTCGGGATGGGGCCCTACAAGCTGACCAAGGCGGCCATGCTGGCGATGGCGCAGAGCCTGGCCACGGAGTTCGGCCCGCGCGGGATCCGGGTCAACTCGGTGGCGCCCGGGCACATCTGGGGCGATTCGCTGCAGTGGTACTTCGGCTACCTGGCGCACAAGCGCGGGGTGGAGGTCCAGCAGATCTACGACGAGACCGCGGCCGGCATCGACCTGCGCCGGCTGCCCGAGCCGGACGAGGTCGCGGACGCGGTGGTGTTCCTCGCCTCGCCGCTGGCCCGGGCGATCACCGGGCAGTGCCTCGACGTCAACTGCGGCGAGTACCACCATTGATCTCCTCGGATGAGCTGCACGAGGCGGCCTCGAAGGTCACCGGGCTGGACGACTTCGGGCCGGACGACTACGCCGATGGACTCGAGGTGCTGCTCCGGTCCTACGCGGACGAGGCGGACCTGACTCCCCGGGGGGACAGGGTGGCGCGGGCCATGCTGCGCGGCGCGCTGGCGGCCCGGCTGCTCAGCGAGGCGGGCTGGCGCGCGCACCCGGAGCACGCGCGGGTCCGCCTCGACCGGCCGCTGTTCGTCACCGGGCTGCCCAGGACCGGCACCACCGCGCTGCACCGGCTGCTCACCGCGGACCCGGCGCACCAGGGCCTGGAGCTGTGGCTGGCCGAGGCGCCGCAGCCCCGGCCGCCGCGGGAGACCTGGGGCGATAACCCGGTGTTCCGGTACATCCAGGCCGGCTGCGAGCGGCACCACGTCGAGCACCCCGAGTTCATGGGCGTGCACTACATGGCCGCCGACCAGGTCGAGGAGTGCTGGCAGCTGCTGCGCCAGTCGATGCGCTCGATCTCCTGGGAGTGCCTGGCCCACCTGCCGTCCTACTCCGCCTGGCTAGCCGGCCAGGACTGGACGCCGGGCTACCGGCGGCACCGGCGCAACCTGCAGCTGATCGGGCTGGGCGACGGGCGCCGCTGGGTGCTGAAGAACCCCAGCCACCTGTTCGCGCTGGACGCGCTGCTGGCGGCGTACCCGGACGCGCTGATCGTGCAGACCCACCGCGCCCCCGAGGTGGCGATCGCGTCGGTCTGCAGCCTGGCCGCGCAGGCCACGGCGGGCTGGTCGGACACGTTCGCCGGCGAGGTGATCGGGCGGGACCAGCTGGAGCTGTGGGCCTCCGGATTGGAGCGGTTCGGCGCCGAACGCGCCCGGCACGGCCAGGACCGGTTCTTCGACGTGTCCTACGACGACCTGGTGACGGATCCCGTGGGCACGGCCGAGGCGGTCTACGCGCACTTCGGCCTGCCGTTCAGCGGCGCCGCGGCCGACGCCATGCGCGCCGTGGCCGGAGGCAGCCGCGGCGGCCCCTCGCACCGGTACACGCTGGCCGACTTCGGGCTGACAACAGCCGAGGTGGCCGAACGGTTCGGACCTGCGATAATCACGGGGTGAGCACGACACGCGAGGGCGGGTCCGGTCGGCGCGCCGACGTGGTGCAGCTGGCCGGCGAGCTGTTCGCGCAGAAGGGCTACCGCGCCACGACCGTGCGCGAGATCGCCGACGCCGCGGGCATCTTGTCCGGCAGCCTGTACCACCACTTCGACTCCAAGGAGTCGATCGGCGACGAGATCCTGTCGGGCTTCATCAACGACGTGCTGGCCGACTACCGGGCCGCGGTGATCTCGGGCGGCTCGCCCGCGGACGTGCTCGAGCAGATCGTGCGGTCGACCAGCCGGACCCTGTCCCGGCACCGCGCCGCGCTGGCCATGCTGCAGAACGACTGGAGCTACTTCAGCGCCCAGCCCAGGTTCGGCTACCTGCGCAAGGCGCTGGGCGAGATCGAGCGGACCTGGGTCACCCAGCTGGAGCGGGGTCAGCAGGACGGCACCTTCCGCGCCGACCTGGACGCCTGGCTCACCTACCGGCTGCTCCGCGACGTGCTGTGGATCCCGTCGCAGTGGCGGCTGGCCGAGGGCTACAGCACCGAGCAGATAGCCGGCGCCCTGCTGCGGCTGCTGTTCGACGGGATCACGGCACGGCCCTGATCAGCTGGCACTGATGATGTCGCCGCGTGCTCGCCGATCATCATGGCGGGGGCGTTGGTGTTCCCGCCGGTGATGCTGGGCATGATCGACGCGTCGGCGACCCGGAGCCCGTCGATGCCGCGGACCCGCAGCGCCGGGTCCACCACCGCCCGGTCGTCCGTGCCCATCCGGCAGGTACCCACCGCGTGGTACACCGAGGTGGCGCGGTTCGGCAGCTCGGCGGCCAGCGCGGCCCGGTCGGGGAAGCCGGGGCCGGGGTTGAGCTCCAGGCTGACCTGGCCCGCGATGAGCTTGCTGGCCATCGTCTCGCGGATCAGCTCGATCCCGTCCAGCAGCAGGCGGCTGTCGTCGGGTTCGGTCAGGTAGCCGGGGTCGATGACCGGGGCGGCGGCCGGGTCGGCCGAGGCCAGCCGAAGGGTGCCGCGGCTCTTCGGGTAGATCAGCGTGGGCATGATGGTCAGCGCGCAGCGCTTGTCCACCCGCTGCCGGGCCGGTGAGTCCTGGTTGGGGAACGGATACGACCATGGCAGCGCGTGTACCTGGATGTCCGGTATGTCCCGGGCCTGCGAGCTGCGGACGAAACCAACGGCTTCGAAGACCGTTCGGCCCATCCAGGTGCCGCCGCGGACGGCCTCGGAGATGACGCCGCCGGCGAAGTACGGTGTGGTGCCGCGGTTGCGGGCCGAGGTCATGCAGTAGGTCATCGGCACGAACATGTGGTCGTGCAGGTTGTCGCCGACCGGCAGGTCGGCGACCACGTCGATGCCGTGCTCGCGCAGGTGGCCGGCCGGGCCGATGCCGGACAGCATGAGCAGCTGGGGCGAGCCGTACACGCCCGCGCACAGGATCACCTCGCGGCTGGCCGTGATCGTGCCGGGACCATCGTCGGTGACGATCTCGACGCCGACGGCGCGTCCGTTCTTGATCACCAACCGGGTGATGCGGACGCGCGTGGTGACGGTAAGGTTCGGCAGGCTGTGGTGGTCCAGGTAGGCGATGGACGAGCTGTACCGCAGGCCGCCGCTGGCGTTCTGCTGGAAGACCGACACGCCGTCGGGGGACTCGCCGTTGTAGTCGTCGATCTTCTTGACGCCCGCGGTCGCGGCCAGGGCCTCGATGACACGCATCCGGCGCTGCCCGCACCGGCTATGACGTAGTCCGCGTTGGCTTCCACCGGGGCGCCTCCTCGGCGAAAACAGTAACACGTTCTAGTTTGGGGCGGATAGCGCTAGGCTCGTGCCAAGCAAGCGTTTGGTACGGGTCGCAGCGGTGCGAGCGAGGACGTGTCGGGAGCGAGGACGTGTCGGGAGCGAGGACGTGTCGGGAGGGCGGATGGGGCGGCTGGACGGGAAGGTCGCGCTGATCACCGGCGGCGCCCGGGGCATGGGCAAGTCCCACGTGCGGCACTTCGTGGCCGAGGGCGCCCGGGTGGTGTTCGGCGACGTGCTCGACGACCGGGGCGAGTACGTGGCGGCCGGGCTCGGCGAGGCGTCCTGCCGCTACCTGCACCACGACGTCACCAGCGAGGATGACTGGGCGGCGGCGGTGGCGCTAGCCGAGGGTGCCTTCGGCCGGCTCGACGTGCTGGTGAACAACGCCGGCATCTTGAAGTTCGCGCCGATCGCGGACATGCCGCTGGCCGATTTCCGCCGGGTCCTCGAGGTGAACGCGGTGGGCTGCTGGCTCGGCATGAAGGCGGCGACCGAGCCGATGAAGCGGGCGGGCGGCGGCTCGATCGTCAACATCTCGTCGATCGAGGGGTTCGCCGGGGCGGACGGGCTGTCCGCCTACACCGCGAGCAAGTTCGCCATCCGCGGCATGACCAAGGTGGCAGCGCGCGAGCTGGCCGGGTTCGGGATCAGGGTGAACTCGGTCCATCCCGGCGGGGTGCTGACCCGGATGGTCGTCGACTCGCAGGGTGCCCGTTCGGCGCAGGAGGCCGAGGCGTTCCTGAAGGGCATGCCGCTGGGGCGGTTCGGCGAGCCGGCCGAGATATCGCGGCTGGTGGCGTTCCTCGCCTCGGACGACTCGTCCTACTCGACCGGGAGCGAGTTCGTCGCCGACGGCGGGCTGCTGTCGGGTCCCGGTTACTGACACAGGGCTACTGACACAGGGCTACCGAGAGGAGATCGGGCGAATGGATGACGCGCTGGCGATAGCCGACCGGGTGGCCATCGTGACCGGGGCGGGAAACGGGCTCGGCCGGGCCGAGTCGCTGGCGCTGGCCCGGGCCGGGGCGCGGCTGGTGCTCAACGACCTGCCCGGGGACGCGGTGCAGGCGGTGGCCGACGAGATCGCGGCGGCCGGCGGGCAGGCGGCGGTGGCCGCCGGGGACGTCGCGGAGTGGTCGACGGGCGAGAAGCTGCTGGCCACGGCGCTGGAGCAGTACGGCCGGCTGGACATCGTCGTGAACAACGCCGGGGTGCTGCGGGACCGGATGGTGTTCACGATGTCGCCGGACGAGTGGGATCTGGTCATCCGGGTGCACCTGCGCGGGCACTTCGTGACCACCCGGCTGGCCACCGCGTACTGGCGGGAGCAGCGAAACGCGGCCGGCCGCCCGGTGTACGCGCGGATCGTGAACACGTCCTCCGAGGCATTCCTGCTCGGTTCGCTCGGCCAGCCCAACTACGCCGCGGCCAAAGCCGGGATCGCCGCGCTCACCCTGACGACCGCACGTTCGTGCTCCCGGTACGGGGTGCGGGCCAACGCGATCTGCCCCCGCGCCCGTACCGCGATGACCGCTGAGCTGATGGGCCCGGCGCCCGCGGACGGAGCAGACCCGCTGGCGCCGGAGCACGTCGCGCCGCTGGTGGTGTACCTGGCCGGCCCGGCGGCCGAGACGATCAACGGCGAGGTGTTCGTGGTGCACGGCGGCGTGGCCGCGGTGCTGGACCCGCCACGGGTCCGTTCGGTATTCCGGGCCGCGGGCACGCCGGACGGGATGTGGACGCTGGACGCGGTGGCCGCGGCGCTGGGCCCTGTCTTCGGGGGCGGGGCTTTCGGGGACCGGGCACCCTCGGCCGGGTTTCTGTGCGAGGACACGCTCGAGCTGGCCACCGAGACCATCGGGTTCGGAAAACGCGGCTGATTTCGAAATGGACCAGAGTTGCTCCCGGGTAGCTTCACCTCTACTGTGGCCGCAAGGCCTCTTCATCCCACCAGGCCTGCATCACCAAGGTCGTGAACGGTGAATCGGCGGTCAAGCCCGATATGACGCTCAGGACCGATGGGGCTGGGAGGCAGGCATATAGTCCCGCAGGTCAGAGAGGGAGTAAAGGGTGAGATTCCGGATAGTGCACCGGCGAGCGGCAGTGCTGTTCGCTTTTTTGGCCCTGTTGATTGGCATTCCCGTTACCGCTTCGGCATCTTATGCCGCCGCGAGTTCCGGCTGGATCAGGGTTGGCAACCTGTCGCCGGACACTTCCGCCGTGGACGTGTATGTGTATTCGTCTGGCGATTCCAGCCCTCAGTTCGTGGTCCCCGATGTCAGCTATGGAACGGTATCGGCGTATAGGTCCGTTGGTGCCGGAGACTACAGCGTCAAGATGCGGGACGCCGGGTCGGCCGCGTCGAGTCAGCCCGTCCTGACCGCCGACGTCACGGTGGCGGACGGCAAGTCGTACACGGCGACCGCCCTCAGCGTGAACGGCCAGGCGCAGCTGAAAGTCCTCAATGACGAGCTGACCTCGCCGACGGGCAAATCCCTGGTGCGGGTGATCCAGGCCTCGAACAAGCAGAACGCCGTGAAATTCCACTGCAGCTGCGCACCCGGCGCGCCGGGGGACATCGTGACCAAGGCGTCGTCCGGTTCGGTCAGCAGCTACGCGGCCATCCCGACCGGCACCTGGACCATGTCCGCGACCGGTCCCAGTGCGGAGGCGAACCTGCCCGTCTCGCTCGCCGACAACACCGTCCACACGGAGGTCGTCATCGACGGCTCCAGCGGCCTCGAGATCATCAACCTGCTCGATGCGGCCGGAGCCGGCCAGCCGCCCACGGGCGGCGCGAGCACGGGCTTCGGCGGCACCGCGGCGCACGGCCCGGGCTCACCGCTGCCGTGGATCGGGGTCATCGGCGCCGGGATGCTACTGGCCCTGACGGGCGGTATCTGGCTGCGCCGCACCAGGCTGCGCCGTCTGACCCCCCACGGGTAACCGCGCTCAGCAGCAGGCCGCCCGCGATCGCCTGGTCGCGGGCGGCTTGCTGCCCGGTTACATCATCTCGTCGGTGACGGGCAGCAGGACGGTCTTGAGCTCGGTGTTGCCGGTCGACGGCGGCCAGCGCCGCTGGCGCCTCGGGATCTCAGCGTAAAGGGTGCCCTATGGCTTCCACGGCTTGCTGCTTGGTAAGCCGGGAGCCAACGACAGTCATCTTGCTGAACTGGTCAGGGTCTTGTGCCTGGCGGATCTGGGCGATCAGTTCGGCCTCGCCCTGCCGTAGCATTGGCCACACCCGCAGGCCGGCCCGCTGTCGCAGGCCCCCGGCCGCCCCGGCCAGGAGCGCCGCCTGCTCGGGCTCGCCTTCGGCGAGTGCGAGCCGGGCGAACGCCATCAGGCACAAGGTCACGCTGCCAGTGCTGTGCGCCGCCACGCTCCGGGTGAGGGCCTCGTCGAGCAGTTCCCGGGCCTGTTCTCGCCGATCTTGCAAGATGGCCACGATGCCCAGTTGCGTTCGGGACCAGGCGGCCAGCCAGGCGCTGTCAAGCCTGTCTCCCAGCTCGCGGACCTCCTGCAGGTTGCCGAGGGCGTCGTCGCACAGGCCTGCGGTTGTCTGCATCGAGCCGAGCGTGCCGGCCGCCAGGGCGGTCCACAGCGGCTCATCCTGGTGGCGGAGCTCTTCCAGTGCGACCGAGGCGGCCCGCATGGCGCTGTCGAAGTCACCCATGATCGGGGCGGCCCACGCTATAGCCAGCTGGGACACGGCGTGCAGGAAGGGATCGTCGATCACGTCCTGCAGCGCCGCAAGTTGCTGGCCAGCGGCCAGTGCTGTGGTGTCGTCGCCCACCTCGACGGCCCTCACCGCCGCTGTCCACAGCAGCTCGTCCCGGGCTTGCGGCGTGAGGGAGCCGGCCGTCGGCAGGAGCTGGTCGATCCAGCCGCGGGCCTCGATCATCGGATCGCGCAGGAACCAGAACGGCCACAGGACCCGCAGCAGATGCGGCAGCAGGCCGCGATCATGACCTAGGTACCAGCTCACCGCGGCGGCCAGGTTGCCTGCCTCAGCCTCCAGGCGCTCCAGGCACTGGCCATGCTCGGCACGGCGCAGGACCGGATCGGCCTGCTCGGCGACCGTCCGGTAGTAGTCAGCGTGACGGCGGCGGATCTGGCTTTCGTCCGGGCGCGCTGCCAGCCGCTCGGCGACGAACGCGCGGATGGTTTCCAGCATCCGCGACCGGGAGGAGGACCCGCCGTCCACGTAGATGAGACTGTGCCGGGCCAGCGCCTCGCTCAGCTCCAGCGCTACGTCCTCGGTCAGGTCGGCCACCTGGGCTGCGGCTTCGATGGTCCAGCCGTCTACGAATACCGACGTAATCTCCAGCAGCGACCGCTCGGCGTCATCGAGCAGGCCCACGCTCCATTCCACCGTGGCCCGGAGCGTATGCTGCCGCCTGGGCAGATCTGCCGCGCCGACGCCCAGCGCGTCCAGCGAGGAGGCCAGCCGGGCGAGCAGCGCGCCGGGGTCCAGCAGCCTGACGCGGGCGGCCGCGAGCTCGATCGCCAGCGGCAGGCCCTCCACACGACGGCAGATCTCCGCGACCGCCGCCGCGTTGCCCGCGGTCAGGGCGAAATCAGGTCGGACCGCCTGGGCGCGGTCCACGAACAGGACCACGGCCGGCCAGGTCATCAGCTGATCGACCGGCTCAGCCGACGGGTCGGCCGATGAGCCCGTCGGCAGCGGGAACACCGGGTATTCTCGTTCGGCTCGCAGCCCCAGCACGCTGCGGCTGGTGGCCAGGATCACCACACGGGGACAGCGAGCCAGTAGCTCACTCAGGTCAGGGCCGACACTGACGACCTGCTCCAGGTTGTCCAGGATGAGCAGCCACCGTTCGTCGCCGAACCGGTCGGCCACCGCCTCCAGCGGTGTCCCGGCCAGGTCAGCGCCCACCGCCCGGCCGATGACGGACAGCACCTGCCCCGGATCAGTGACCGCCCCCAGCGGGGCGAACACCGCCCTGTCGCCGAAGCGCTCACGCAGCCGTTCGCCCACGGCCATGGCGAGCCGGGTCTTGCCGACTCCACCCGGACCAGTCAATGTCACCAGCCGCGCCTCCGGCCGCGTCAGCAGGCCGGCCACATCACCGATCGCCTGCTCCCGCCCGACCAGCGTGGTCGTGCTCACCGGCAGCGGGCGGATAGTAAGCGATCTGCCCGGCGCCGCCCGGGGCGAGACGCTGGCGGAGGCGAACCGCTCGCTTAGCAGTGCCGCCAGGTCATCGCGCACCAGCCGGCCCAGTTCAGCGGCCCCGCCGAAGTGGCGGTAGGAGACGGAGGCCTGCTCCCGGATGCGGTCCAGCAGCCGGGCCAGCCCGGGTTCACGGCGGGGCGCCGGCTCCTTGATATACAGCAGCCGGGGAAGTCCGGCCGCCATGTCGAACTCCTCCTCCAGGCCCGAGACGCCCATACCCGGAGGTACCTGCCCGTAGCTTTGCCAGTACAGCCCGATGAACACATCGCTTTGCGCGAGGTAGGCCCGGTACACGTCCCGCGGCGGGTGCGGCCGCGCCCCCTGCTCGAACATCACCGGGGTGAGCCGCAGCGCAGAGATGGCGCGGGCTACCGCGCGCCGCTCGTCAGCGAGTTCCCCCAGGGAGGCACTGACGAACACCCGCAGACGCCGGTCAGGAGTCCGGATGACCGCCTCGTTCCCCGGTCTCTCATTCACGAAATATCCCTATCTTCCTGCGGCTGTCGTCCGCCCCATGAGGTTACAGTTCGGTGCTGCGCGGGGGCGTGGCGGTGCCGTGGACGAGCCGGGAATGCTCCGCGAAGGCCTGGGCCGCCAGTTTCCGGATGACCGGGCGTACCTGATCGGGCATGGTCGCGATGGCGGCGTCGACGACCTCGGGGTCGCCTTCGTACATCAGCATGCCGAACCCGAGTGGCAGGGTGGCCGGGTCAGCATCCGCTGCCTCCTTCTCGACGATCTGCCTCCACTCAGCGGCGGTGATGTGCTGCTCCATGAGCGGGACAACATGCTCCTCCTCCGCCGCCAAGTGCGCGCGGAGCACGGGCAGGAGCCGGTCGAGGGCGGCGGCCAGCGTCTCGCGTGGCCCGGTGGCGGCACCGGCCCAGTCCAGCAGCCCTTCATCGATCTCGCGGCTGATCCTCGCGATGTCCTCGTGCTGGGCTTCCATCAGCCCGACCAGCGCAGCGCACTCCCCGGGGCAGCGCTCCGCCAGCAGTGGCCAGACGTGAACGTCCTCGCCGTGGTGGTGGTGGTGCAGGATCGTGCTCATGTAGGTAATGTGCGCGGCGATCACCTGGGCGCGCTCCCGGTCGTCCGCTGACACGCCGCGGACCAGCCCAGGCATCAGGGCGAACTCCCGCCGGAAGCTGTCGTGCAGCATGAGCATCTCGCGGCCATCGAAGTGGGGCTCATTGCCGGTCATTGTGAACTCCTCGTGTCGTTCGCCGTCACTCGGCGAGGAAGGTGAGCAGGGCCGCGTTGACCTCGTCCGGATGGGTCCACGCGATGTTGTGCGGTCCGCGGTCCAGCGTGACCACCCGGAGGTCCTCGATGAAACCTGACAACCGCTCCGCCGTTGCCCTGACCGGCAGGATCCGGTCATCGGCGCCGTGGATCACGAGGGTGGGCACGTCGAACCTGCGCAGGTCGGGCCGGAAGTCGGTGAGCCAGGCGTCGACGCAGGCGTACGTCGCGTACGCCGACGCTCCGAGCGCAGCGATGAAGCCGGCGTGCCAGGCCTGGTCGCTGATGCGGCTCCCGCCGAGGACATCCGCGTTGTAGGCGTCGATCAGGAAGGTTTCGAGATAAGCGAACCGGTCGCCGGCAATCGCGGCCTTGATGCGGTCGAAGACCTCGCCGTCCACGCCCTCGGGATTGTCGTCCGTCTTCAGCAGGAACGGCGGCAGGGCGCCGAGCAGGGCGGCTCTGCGTACCCGGGCTGACCCGCGGGTGCCGAGGTAGCGGGCCACCTCGCCGGTGCCCATGGAGAACCCGACCAGGTTGATGTCGGTCAGGGCGAGGTGGTCGATGAGCACGGCCAGATCGGCGGCGAGCGTGTCGTAGTCGTAGCCGACGGTGGGCTTGCTGGACTGGCCGAAACCTCGCCGGTCGTAGCAGATGACCCGGTATCCCGCTTCGAGCAGTGCGCGTTCCTGGTGTTCCCAGGAGCGCCCGTCGAGCGGGTAGCCATGGATGAGCACCACCGGCGGCCCGGACCCGTGATCCTCGAAGTACAGGTCGATGCCGGAGCCGTTCTGGCTGCCGACCCTGACCACAGGCATGATCGTCTCCGTCCTGCCGGGGTCATTCGTCCTGGTCAGGCGACTGCTTTCGCCGCCTTGAGGATCACGTCGGTGACCACGCCCGGCTGCGACATCATCGGCACGTGGGACGCGTCGACCTCGGTGATCTCCGCGGCCGCCCGCCTGGCCATGGACAGCACGACATCGGCGCCGGCGGCCTTGTCGTTGGTGGCCACGACCGCCCACGACGGCAGCTTCTTCCAGGCCGGCGCGCCGGTCTTCTCGCCGAATGCGGCGACCGAGACGGGCCGTTGCGACCGGGCCATCACGGCCGTTTGCGCCTCGGGCAGGTCGGCGGCGAATGCCTCGTGGAACAGGGCCACGTCGATCGACAATTCACCCATCACGTCGGAGCCGGATCCCACCGGGTAGTCCGTCTGCCGTAGCGCCGAGGGGAGAATGCTGTCCCGGGAGCCGCTTTCGATCTGCTCCAGGCTCTCGCCCTCCTCCGGCGCGAACGCGGCGACGTAGACCAGTCCCACGACGTTGCCGGCCATCGAGCCGGCGTTGGTGATCACCGCGCCACCGTAGGAGTGGCCGACGGCCAGTACCGGTCCGGGAACCTGGCGGATCACGCTGGCGACGTAGGCCGAGTCGGCGCTGATTCCGCGCAACGGGTTGACGACCGCGCGCACCGGGACACTGGCGGCCATCAGCCGCTCGATCACGCCGGCCCATCCTGAGGCGTCGGCGAAGGCGCCGTGAACCAGGATTACGGTCGGTGTACTGGACGCTGAGCTGGTATCGGTCATGCTGGTTTCCTTCCGGTGCCGAGGGTGCCGTCCGCGGGGCGCCCGCTCGGCTCTACCCTCGACCTCACGGCCGGGGGGGTGCTAGCGTCAGATGACGACGGCGATTACTACGTCATCGGCGGCCGACTGGGAGCGCGAGGTGATCGTTGATCCGCCGGGCCAGCGCCGCTCCCTGATAGGTCGCGCGGCTGAACTGGCCCTGATCGACGATTTCCTGGCCAGGGCAGCGGACGAGGGCGGTTCCCTGGTGCTCGTGGGCGAGCCCGGGGTCGGCAAGACCGCGCTGTTGCAGGTCGCGGTGGATCGCGCCGTGACCGCGGGAACCTGGGTGGTGCGGGCCGAGGGGGCCGAGTTCGAGACGATAGGCGTGTTCTCGGGGCTGAGCCAGATCCTGATTCCTCTGTCGGCCGGCCTGGAGACGCTCCTCCCCGAGCATCGGGACAGGCTGGCCGTCGTGCTTGGCGTGGCCGAAGGTGACCCTCCGACGCCGCCTCAGGTGGCACAGGCAGCGCTGAATCTCATCCGCGGGATGGCGGCCGGGCGGCCGCTGCTGCTGGTCGTTGACGACCTGCAGTGGATGGACCGGTCGAGCGCTGACGTGCTTAGTTTCGCGGTGCGGCGGCTGGGCGGCAGCCGGGCCGGCTTCCTGGCCGCGGCCCGGGCGGGAGAGCTCGCAGGCTTCGAGCCCGCGGGCATGATCCGTCACGATCTGGCCACCCTGGATCCCGAGGCAGCGCTGGCCCTGCTGCGCGCGCGTTTCCCGATGCTCGCACCCCGGGTCCGCCAGCGGCTGCTGGACGAGGCCCAGGGGAACCCGCTGGCCCTGCTGGAGTTGCCGCCGGCGCTCAGCGGCCCGCAGCGGGCGGCCTGGCAGGCGCTTCCGGCGGTGCTGCCGCTCACCGATCGCCTGCAGGCGGTGTTCGCACGCCGGGTATCGGGGCTGCCGGCGAACACGCGCGAGGGGCTGCTGCTGGCCGTGCTGGCGAGGCCCGCCGACTATGCGCTGCTCGATCGGGCCGTCGGCGGCGAGCTCCTGGAGCGCCTGGCTCCGGCCGAGCGGGCCGGCCTGGTGCGCGTGGATGACAGCACGCGGCAGCTGGTCTTCCGGCACCCGCTGACCCGCTCGGCCATCGTGGGCATGTCCACCGCGCAGGAACGGCGTGAGGCACACCAGCGGCTGGCTGACGCCCTGGCGGACCAGCCGGACAGGCGAGTCTACCACCTGGGCGCGGCGACGCTGGCTCCTGACGAACACGTAGCCGCGCTGCTGCACGACCAGGCGCTGCGCGTCTTGCGCCGTGGCGACCCGGCCGCCGCGGCGGTGCTGCTGGCGGGCGCGGCCGACCTCAGCCCCGACCCGGCCGATCGCAGCGGCCGCCTCGCCGAGGCCGCCTTCATCGACGGCACGATGGGCTGGCAGATGGAGCGGGTCCCGTCATTGCTGGCACAAGCCCGGCAGACCCCGCTAACCGCCAGCGCCGAGCTGCATGCCGTGTCCGCCGATGCCTACCTCATGCTCAACGGCGACGGCGACGTCGACTCGGCCCACGAGCGCGTGGTCGCCGCCATCAATGCCTACGACGCCGCCTTCCTCGTGAACGACCGCGCCCTCATCGCCGCCATCGACTGTTTGTTCATGGTCTGCCTCTGGGGCGGCCGCGCCGACCTGTGGCGGCCGTACCTGGCCGCGCTGGCGCGCGTGATCCCGGCGGCACCGGAGGCCAACGTCCTGCTCACCAACGGTTTCGATCCGGTACGGGCCACCCCGGCCATACTGAGCCGGCTCGATGGCGCCCTGGCCAGGCTGCACGCGGAGACCGACCCGGATGAAATCGGCAAGCTCACCTCCGCGGCCGTGTACCTCGACCGGTTGCCGGCCTGCCGCGAGCCGCTGCGCCGTCTCATCCGCGGAGAGCAGCAGGGCGGCGCCGTGACCCAGGCGATCGGCGCGCGCGGGAACCTGGCGATGGACGCATTCTTCGACGGCCGCTGGGACGAGGCTAACCAGGTCATCGCTGAGGCAGTCCAGTCGTGCGCGGCCAACGGGCATCTGCTGTTCGCCCAGAACTTCCACTACCTGGGCGGGCTGATGGCCGCCGGGCGCGGCGACCACGATCGGGCTGGACAGCAGGCAGAGGCGCTGATCCGGTGGGGAACGCCGCGCCGTGCGGACCTGGCCAGGATCTGGGCCGCGCACATCAGCGCGCTCGATGCGCTCGGCCGGGGTGACTTCGAGGATGCCTACCAGAACGCGGCCACCGTCAGCCCGCCCGGAACCTTCCCGCCGTACACGGCGACCGCCGTCTGGGTGTGCCTCGAACTGGTCGAGGCCGCGATGCGTACCGGCCGGACCATGGAGGCCGCCATCCACGTGGCCGCCATGCGCGAGGCCAACCTCGCCGCCATCTCCCCCCGGCTGGACTTCGTCGTGCGCGCCTGCGCGGCGCTCGCCGCCGGCGCCGATCGCCCGGCCCCGCTCTTCGAGGCCGCGCTCGGCCTGCCTGGCGTCCGGCAGTGGCCGTTCGATGCGGCCCGGGTCCGGCTCGCCTACGGCGAGCAGCTTCGCCGCGCCCACGCCACGGCCGCAGCCCGGGCTCAGCTGACCGCGGCACACGCCGCCTTCGAGCAGCTCGGAGCCGGGCCCTGGACGGCCCGCACGGCCGCGGAGCTTCGCGCCGCGGGCAGCGGGGACACCTCCGCCACCGTGCTGACCTGGCAGGAGTACGAGATCGCCGAGCTGGCGGCGGCCGGGCTGACGAACCGGCAGATCGGTGAGCAGCTGTTCCTCTCCCACCGGACCATCAGCACGCACCTCTACCGGATCTTCCCGAAGCTGGGCATCACGTCCCGGTCAGCGTTGCGGGACGCGCTGGCCACGGTGTCCCGGCCGAGGCGCGACGACCCGTTATCCCGTCCGGAGTGCGTAGTCCACGGCGTTCCGGTGCCTGGTGGCCGCGAGCTGGGCGCGGGGTGAGGATCAGTCCTTGCGCTCGGGAGCGGTCGCGGACAGGAAGGCCGGGGGTTCGCCGCCGCCGTGCAGGGTCAGGCTGGAGCCGCTGATGTAGGAGGCCTGCGGGGAGGCGAGGAACTGGCAGGCGCCGGCCACGTCCTCCGGGGTGGCCATCCGGCCCAGCGGGACGCCGACGGCGACGGCGGCCGCGGCGCCGGCGTCACCGTAGTGCGGGAGGGAGGCGTCGGTCGTCACGAAGCCCGGGACGACGGTGTTCACCCGTACCTTGGGCGCCCACTCGATGGCCAGGCTGGTGACCAGGTGGTGCAGGCCGGCCTTGGCGGCGCCGTAGGCCGCGGTGCCCGGCGACGGGCGGGTGCCGCTCACGCTGCCGATCATGATGATCGACCCGCCGCCCGACTGTCCCTGCATCACCGCGTTGGCGGCCTGCGCCACGTGCAGCGGCGCGATCAGGTTCAGCTCGATGACCTTGGCGTGAAACCGCGGCGACGCGGTGGCGGCCGCGGCGGGCGGGGAGCCGCCCGCGTTGCTGATCACCACGTCGACGCCGCCGAACCGCTCCGCGCCGGCCTCGATCAGCCGCCGCGCCTGGTCCGGATCCCTGACGTCCGCGCGGATGAACGAGGCGGTCCGGTCGTCCGCCGCGGGCAGGGCAGCGGGCTCGTTGCGGGCGCAGACCATGACCTGCCCGCCGGAGCGGAGGAACCCCTGGGCGATGCCCGCTCCGATCCCCCTGGTACCTCCGGTCACGATCACCCGGAGGCCGGACAGGCCGGGAAACGGTTGGTCGACGGGTTGCATGGCGCCATGTTAGGCTCGCGCCCAAGCAAACGCTAGGTCAAGGAACGCGCAGGTGAGGCGCCGTTTACGGCGTGGTGGCAGGCGTGACGGCGGCAGGGCGGGCGGCGAGCGATGAGCGTTGAGGTGCGGACGGCGGACGGGATCGCCGAGGTAGTGATCGATTTCCCGCCGGTCAACGCACTGCCGGTACGGGGCTGGTACGACCTGGCGAGCGCGGTCACGGCGGCGGGCGCCGAGGCGAGCACACGGGCGGTGATCCTGGCCGCGGCGGGCCGCGGCTTCTGCGCCGGGGTGGACATCAAGGAGATGCAGCGCATACCCGGTCATGAGGCCCTGCTCGGCGCCAACCGGGGGTGCGCGGCCGCGTTCGGCGCGGTCTACGACTGCCCGGTGCCGGTGATCGCCGCGGTGCACGGCTTCTGCCTGGGCGGCGGCGTCGGGCTGGCCGGCAACGCGGACGTCGTGATTGCGGCCGAGGACGCCACCTTCGGGCTGCCCGAGGTCGACCGGGGCGCGCTGGGCGCGGCCACGCACCTGGCCCGGCTGGTGCCGCAGCCGCTGATGCGCGCGATGGTCTACACCTGCCGGACCGTCAGCGCGCGGCAGCTGCTCGCCTTCGGCACCGTGCTCGACGTGGTGCCGCCCGGCGAGCTGCGCGACGCGGCGCAGGCCCTGGCGGAGGAGATCGCGGCCAAGGACCCGGCCGTGATCCGGCTGGCCAAGCAGTCGCTGAACGGCATCGACCCGGTCGACGTGAAGCGGTCCTACCGGTACGAGCAGGGGTTCACCTTCGAGCTGAACCTGGCCGGCGCCGGGGACCGGGCCCGGCAGGCCTTCGTCGACAGCAAGCGAGCGGACGGGAAGCAGGCGTGACGCCGGACGAGATCGTCGCGGAGCTGCGGGACGGGATGACGATCGGGATCGGCGGGTGGGGATCGCGGCGCAAGCCGATGGCCCTGGTCCGGGCGATCCTGCGCTCGCCGCTCAAGGAGCTCACGGTGGTTTCCTACGCCGGTCCCGACGTCGGGCTGCTGGTCGCGTCCGGGCAGGCCAGGCGGGTGGTCACCGGGTTCGCGTCGCTGGACTCGATCCCCCTGGAGCCGAACTTCCGGCGGGCCCGCCAGGACGGCACGGTCGAGCTCACCGAACTGGACGAGGGCATGCTGCACTGGGGCCTGCTGGCCGCCGCGCACCGGCTGCCGTTCCTGCCGATCCGGGCCGGGCTCGGCTCCGGCGTGCTCGAGGTCAACCCGGAGCTGCGCACGGTCCGCTCCCCGTATCCGGGCAACGAAGAACTGGTGGCCATGCCGGCGCTGCGGCTGGACGCCGCGCTGGTGCACATGAACCGGGCCGACGCCGCGGGCAACGGCCAGTACCTCGGCCCGGACCCGTACTTCGACGACCTGTTCTGCCTGGCGGCGGAGCGGGCGTACGTCTCGTGCGAGCGGATCGTGCCACACCTGGACGGCCCGCCGCAGACCCTGCTGCTGAACCGGGCGATGGTGCACGGGGTCACCCAGACGCCGAACGGCGCCCACTTCACCAGCTGCGTCCCGGACTACGGCCGGGACGAGGCGTTCCAGAAGCGCTACGCGGCGGCCGCGGCCGGCCCCGCGGAATGGAAGAGGTTCCGCGCCGAGTATCTCGAAACCGACGAGGCGGGCTACCAGAGGGCCGTTCGATGAGCGAGCCGACGCGGGCATCAAGGGCATCAAGGGCCGAGGTCTGCGTGGTGGCGTGCGCCGAGGCGTGGCGCGGCGACGGCGCGACCCTGGCCAGCCCGATGGGGCTGATCCCGACGCTGGGCGCCCGGCTGGCCCGGCTCACGTTCGCGCCCGACCTGCTGCTGACCGACGGCGAAGCCTACCTGGTCGACGAGGAGGGCCAGGTCGAGGGCTGGCTGCCGTACGCGAAGGTGTTCACGATGCTCGCGGCCGGCCGCAGGCACGTGATGATGGGCGCGTCCCAGCTCGACCGGTCCGGCAACCAGAACATCTCGGCCATCGGCGACTGGCGGCGGCCGAAGGCGCAGCTCCTCGGCGTGCGCGGCGCGCCGGGCAACACGGTGAACCACCCGGTCAGCTACTGGGTCCCGCGGCACTCGCCGCGGGTCTTCACGCCTCACGTGGACATGGTCTGCGGCGTGGGCTACGACCGGGGCGTCCCGGGGCCGTGCGAGCTGCGCGTGGTGGTGACCAACCTCGCGGTGCTCGATTTCGCGCTCGATTCCGGGGAGAGGGCGGAGCGGGTGATGCGGCTGCGTTCGGTGCATCCGGGGGTGGAGGTCGCGGACGTGCTGGCGGCCACCGGGTTCCCGCTCGCCGTCCCGGACCCGGTGCCGGTCACGCGCACGCCGACGGCCGCCGAGCTCGGCCTGATCCGGACCAGGCTCGACCCCGGCGAGGCCCGGGAGCGAGAGCTGTCATGATCCGCACGGCACTGACCGGGCTGCTCGGCATCCGCTACCCGGTCGTGCAGGCCGCGATGGGGTACGTGTCCGGGCCCCGGCTGGCCGCGGCGACCTCTGACGCCGGGGGCCTCGGCCTGATCGCGTCGGCCACCATGAGCCTGGCCGAGCTGGACCAGGCGATCGAGGATACGGCGGCGCGGACGGCCAGGCCGTTCGGGGTCAACCTGCGCGCCGACGCGCCAGATGCGGCCGAACGGGTCCGGCTGATCGTGGCCCGCCGGGTTCCCGTCGCCTCCTTCGCGCAGGCCCCTAAGCCGGAGCTGATCGCTGCGCTGAAGGACGCGGGCGTGGTCACGATCGCCTCGATCGGGACGCGGCGGCACGCGGAGAAGGCGGCCGGGTGGGGCGTTGACGCGGTGATCGCAACCGGCGGCGAGGGCGGCGGGCACGTCGGGGCGGTGCCGACCAGCCTGCTGGTCCCCCAGGTCGCGGCCGCCGTGGGCATCCCGGTGATCGCGGCCGGCGGGTTCTTCGACGGCCGCGGCCTGGTCGCGGCGCTGGCCTGGGGCGCGACCGGGATCGCGATGGGCACCCGGTTCCTGCTGACCAGCGACAGCCCGGTGCCCGGCGCGGCCAAGGGCCTCTACCTGGCCGCGGGCCTGGACGGCACCGTGATCACGACGCGGGTGGACGGCATGCCGCTCCGCGTTCTGCGGACGACGATGGTCGACCAGCTCGAGGGACGGGGGCAGGTGCTGACGGCGGATGACGCGCCGATGCTGCTCCGCGCGGCCATGGTGGACGGCCGGACGGACCTCGGGCTGATGTCATCCGGGCAGGTGACCGGGCTGATCGACGACCTGCCGTCGTGCGCGGAGCTGATCGAGGGCATCATGGCCGAGGCCGGCGCCACCCTGGACCGGCTGGAAGGGGTCAGGAAGGCGTGAAACCCGGCCCGTTCGGGCTACATGCGTTCGATGATCGTCACGTTGGCCTGGCCACCGCCCTCGCACATGGTGACCAGGCCGCGGCGGCCGCCGGTGCGTTCCAGGGCGTGGACGGCGGTGGTGAGCAGGCGGGCGCCGGTGGCGCCGAGCGGGTGGCCGAGCGCGATCGCGCCGCCGCTGACGTTCACCCGGTCCAGGTCGGCGCCGGTCTCGCGCTGCCAGGCCAGGACCACCGAGGCGAACGCCTCGTTGATCTCGACCAGGTCGATGTCGTCCAGGGTGAGCCCGGTGCTCTTCAGGGCGTGGGCGGTCGCGGGGATCGGCGCGGTGAGCATCAGCACCGGGTCGTCGCCGCGGGCGGACAGGTGGGTGATCCGGGCTCGCGGCCGCAGCCCGTGCCGGCGCACCGCGTGGTCCGAGGCGATCAGCAGGGCGGCCGCGCCGTCGGAGATCTGGCTGGACAGCGCCGCGGTGATCAGGCCGCCCTTGCGCAGCGGCGGCAGCGCGGCCATCTTCTCCAGCGTGGTGTCGCGGCGGGGGCCCTCGTCCTGCGTTACCTCGCCGTAGGGGACGATCTCGGCGGTGAAGGCGCCGTCGTCGATCGCCTGGGCGGCCCGCTGATGACTGGCCAGCGCGTATCGCTCCATCTCGGCGCGGCCGATCCCCCACTTGACGGCGATCAGGTCGGCCGCGCGGAACTGGGAGATCTCCTCGGTGCCGTACCGGGCGCGCCAGCCTTCGGAACCGCCGAACGGATCACCGGTCATCGCGGAGCCGATCGGGACCATGCTCATGTTCTGCACGCCGCCCGCGACCACCAGGCCGGCCGTGCCGCTGAGCACCGCCTGCGCGGCGAAGTGCACCGCCTGCTGGGACGAGCCGCACTGCCGGTCCACGGTGACGCCGGGCACCGCCTCGGGCAGGCCCGCCGCGAGCCACGCGGTGCGGGCGATGTCGCCGGCTTGCGGGCCGACCGTGTCCACGCAGCCGAACACCACGTCGTCGACGGCGCCCGGGTCGGCCTGGGCGCGGGCCAGCAGGGCCGAGATCGCGTGCGCGCCGAGATCGGCCGGGTGCGCGCCCGCGAGACCCCCGCCGCGGCGGGTGACCGGGGTGCGCACCGCGTCGATAATGAAGGCCTCGGGCATCGTCGCCTCCCGGTGTAAGCTTTTTAGAACACGTTCTAGTTTAGGGGACCTGCATGCGCATCGCCTACACCCCGGAGCAGGAACGGCTGCGGCAGGAGCTGCGCGCGTACTTCGCCGGGCTGATGACCCCCGAGGTGCGCGCGGCGTTGTCCGGCGGCGACGAGGGGCTCGGGGACGGGGAGGCGTATCGCCAGGTCGTTCGGCAGCTCGGTCGCGACGGCTGGCTGGCGCTGAGCTGGCCCGCCGAGCACGGCGGGCGCGGCGGGACCATGCTCGATCAGCTCATCTTCACCGACGAGGCGGCGATCGCCCGGGTGCCGGTGCCGTTCCTGACCATCAACACGGTGGGGCCGACGATCATGCGGTACGGCACGCCGGAGCAGAAGGCGTTCTACCTGCCCCGGATCGCCGCGGGCGAGCTCCACTTCTCGATCGGGTACTCCGAGCCGGAGGCCGGCACCGACCTGGCCGCGCTGCGCACGGCGGCCGTGCGGGACGGGGACGAGTACGTGATCGACGGGCAGAAGATGTGGACCAGCCTGATCCAGTACGCCGACTACGTCTGGCTCGCCTGCCGGACCGATCCGGCGGCCGAGCGGCACCGGGGGCTGTCCATCGTCATCGTGCCGACGTCGGCCGAGGGCTTCTCCTGGACGCCGGTGCGGACCGTGGCGGGCGTGACGACCAGCGCCACCTACTACTCCTCGGTGCGGGTGCCGGTTACCTCGCTGGTGGGCGAGGAGAACCGGGGCTGGCCGCTGATCACCAACCAGCTCAACCACGAGCGGGTCGCGCTGACCTCGGCGGCGCCGGTGATGTCGGCGCTGGCCGACGTGCGGGACTGGGCCGCGTCGACCCGGCTGGCCAGCGGGCAGCGGGTGATCGACGCGGAATGGGTGCAGCTGAGCCTGGCCCGGGTGCACGCCAAGGCCGAGTTCCTGAAGCTTCTCAACTGGCGGGTGGCCTCGTCAGGTGCCTCGCTGGGGCCGGCCGACGCGTCGGCGACGAAGGTGTTCGGCACCGAGTTCGCGGTCGAGGCGTACCGGCTGCTGATGGAGGTGCTGGGCGCTGCCGCCGTGGTGCGGTCGGGCTCGCCCGGCGAGGTGCTGGCCGGGCGGATCGAGCGGGCGCACCGGGCCGCGCTCATCTTGACGTTCGGCGGCGGCACCAACGAGGTGCAGCGCGACATCATCGCGGCCGCAGGTCTCGGGCTGCCCTTTTCTCGTAGGTAAGGAGTTGCGATGGACTTCGGGCTGACCGAGGAGCAGACGGAGCTGGCCGGCCTGACCAGGAAAATCCTGGCCGAACGGGACGCGCCGTGGGGCGATCTGGCCGCGGCGGGCGTGCTCGCGGCCGGGCTGCCACCCGCGCTGGGCGGCGCCGGCCTCGGGCTGCTCGAGCAGTGCTCGGTGCTGATCGAGCTGGGCCGTTCGGCCTCTAGCGTGCCGTACCTGGCCTCGATCGTGCTGGGGGCCGGGGCCGTGGCGGCGTTCGGGACGGCCGCGCAGCTTCAGCGGTGGGCCGGGCCGGCGGGGCAGGGCACGGCGGTGCTCACCGCGGCGCTGGCCGAGGAAGACGGGGACGACCCGCGCGTGCCCTCGGCGCGGGCCGAACGGGCGGACGGGCAGTGGATGCTGTCCGGGATGAAGACCGCGGTGGACGCCGCGCCCGAGGCGGACCTGTTCCTGGTGCCGTGCGCCTCGCCGGACGGGGTGCTGGTGTTCGGAGTGGCGCCGTCGGACGCCGGGGTCCGGGTGGAACCGCAGCAGCTGACGGATTTCGGCTCGGCGGGCCGGGTCGTGCTCGACGGCTGCGTCCTGCCCGACGACCGGGTCCTGGGTGGTGTCGGCGACGAGGTGGCGGACTGGCTGGTGGCGCGGGCCACGGTGGGGCTGTGCGCGATGCAGTCCGGGGTGATCGAGCGGGCGCTGGAGCTGACCGCAGAGCACGCGAAGAGCCGGGTGGCGTTCGGCCGTCCGATCGGCTCGTTCCAGGCGGTGACGCAGCGGCTGGCCGATGCCTTCGTCGACACCGAAGCGGTGCGGCTCACCATGTGGCAGGCGGCCTGGCTGCTGTCGGCGGGGTCCGCGGCCGCGACCGAGGTGGCTACGGCCAAGTTCTGGGCGGCCGAGGCCGGCCACCGGGTGGCGCACACCGCGGTGCACGTGCACGGCGGGATGGGCATCGACGTGACCTACCCGGTGCACCGGTATTTCGTGGCGGCCAAGCGTAACGAGTTCGCGCTCGGCGGCGCGACGGTCCAGCTCCGGCGCATCGGCGGGGCCCTGGCGGGCTAAGTTCTACAGGTGTGAGTGCTCTCCTGAGGGTGACCAAGAAGATTCTCTGCTCCACGTGCGGCGACGTGCTCGCCGACGCCGACTACCGTCCGCTGGTCGGCAGCCTGGCGCTCACCGCCCCCGACGGGTACCAGCTCGCCCCGCAGATGGGCGCCGTCCACACCCGGCGCGCCGAGCAGGAGCTGGCGTCCGCCTCGTCGGCTCCCGCGGCGGACGAGGCCCGGGCCCGGCTGGAGTTCATCCGGCGCCATGCGGGCGAGGTGATATACGACCTGCCATGCCACCGGGGCCACTACACGCTGGCCACCGCGCCGCAGATCACCCGGGCCCTGCGCCGGGCGAAGGGGGACTGGGTCAGCCTGGGCGAGCAGTAGGGTCCGTGCGGCAGGATGGTCCTATGCTCGAGGCACCTATCACGGCGGTGACCGTCTTCAGGGACGGCGCCCGCGTGCAGCGCAGCGGCACGGTAAGCATGACGCAGGGAACGCAGGCGGTGGTGATCGGCGGCCTGCCGGCCAGCGTGGACCCGGCGTCGGTCCGGGTGGCGGCCCGCGGGGCCGGCCTGACCCTGCTGACCGTCGAGGTCCACCGCGGCTACCGCACCGATCCGCTCCGGGACGAGACCGCGCGGCTGCGCGCCGAAGCCGAACGGTGCCGCGATGCCGTCCGCGTCCTCGACGACGAGGACGCCGCCGTGCAGGCGCGGCTCGACTTCCTGGACCACCTGTCCGGGGCGGCCGCCACGGCACTGGCCCGGGCGGTGGGCTTCGGCCGGGCCAGCCACGACGACCTGGCCCAGATGGCCGGTCACCTGTCCGCCGACACCGGCGACGCACTCGGGCGGCGCCGCGACATCGCGGCGCGGAGCCGCGCCGCGCGCCGCGAGCTCGAGGCCGCCGAACGGCGCCTGGAGGAGGCGGAGCAACGGGCCGGCCAGCCCGCGGCCTACACCGACGTGTCCGCGATCCTCGAGGCCGGGGCCGCGACTCAGGCTGAAGTGGAGCTCGCCTATCACGTGCCCGGCGCTTCCTGGCGGCCGCTCTACGACCTGACCCTGGACGGCGAGCAGCTGGCGGTCAGCTACCTGGCCGAGGTGACCCAGCAGACCGGGGAGGACTGGCCCGCGGTGGAGCTGGTCCTGGCCACCACGCGGCGCGGCCAGTACCAGAGCCTGCCCGAGCTGGATCCCTGGTACATCGGGAAGGCCCCCGCTCTCCCGCCCGCGATGCCGCGGATGACCCACCGGGCCATGGCGTTCACGGCCCGTAGCCCGAGGGGCGCCGCCGGGCTGGCCGACGCGCAGGCCGACCAGCCGGAAGCCGCGGTGCTCATGGCCGAACCCGGCGACGCGGTGGGCGCCGGCCTGGTCTACCGGGTTCAGCGTCCGCTGGCCGTGCCGGGCGACGGCGGACCGCACAAGACCAGCATCTCCAGGTTCGGCCTCGACGCCGTGCTCGATCATCTCGCGGTGCCGGCCCTCGCCGCCGAGGCGTACCTGCGGGCGACCGTCACCAACACCTCGCCGCTGCTGCTCCTGCCCGGCCCGGCCCGGGTCTTCCACGGGCCCCAGTTCACCGGGGAGACATCCCTGCCGACCGTGGCCGCGGGCGAGGAGTTCGAGCTGCAGCTCGGCGTGGACGACCAGATCAGGGTGGAGCGCGAGCTGCGCCGCCGGAGCACCGGCAAGGCCGTCATCGGCGGCACCCGCACGATCGACATCGGCTACGAGATCACCGTGGAGAACCACCGCACCGCCAAGACCCGGGTGAGCGTGCACGACCGCATCCCGGTGTCCACCGACGCCGACATCAAGGTCCGGCTCCGGGAGACGAACCCGGCCCCGGCCAAGCAGACCGACCTGGGCGAGCTCACCTGGGAGCTGGCGCTCGACGGCGGCCAGGAGGCGACCGTCAGGTACCGGTTCACCGTCGAGCACCCGGCCCAGGTCACCGTGACCGGGCTCTGACCAGGCCAGCAATGACAGTACAGCCATGACGGGGCGGCCATGACGGGGCGGGCGGTGTGGCGGCGCGCCTGCCCGGCCGGGCAGGCGCTGGACCTGCTGCACGCCCGGGTGGCCGAGCCCTACGCCCCGCACGTGCACGAGCAGTACGCGGTCGGCGCGTGCACCGCGGGCCGGGAGGTGATCCGCTACCGCGGGACACTGCACTACGCGGGGCCGGGCAGCGTGGTGGTCCTGGAGCCCGGCGAGGCGCACACCGGGGGCCCGGCCGATCCCCCGGACTTCACCTACCGGGTGATGTACCCGGCCGCGGGGCTGCTGGCTGAAGGGTTGTCGGCTGAGGGGCCGCGGTTCCGCGAGCCGGTCATCGCCGATCCCGGGCTGGCGGCGGAGCTGCGCCGGCTGCACGCGGCGCTGGGCGCCGGGCTGCTGGAGACCGAGCCGCTGCAGGCCGAATCGCGGCTGTCCTGGCTGCTCGGGGAGCTGGTCCGGCGGCACGCCTCGCCGTCCCGCGACGTCGAGGCACCCGGGGCGGGGCGGGTGGCCCGGCTGGTGATGGCGCAGCTGGCCGACCGGCTGGTGAGCCCGCCCGCGCTGGCCGAGATCGCCGCCGGTACGGGCCTGTCCCGCTATCAGCTGGTCCGGTCCTTCCGCACCGAGGTGGGCATGCCCCCGTACGCCTGGCTGGCACAGCACCGGGTGTCTCACGCCCGGGCGCTGCTCGAGCGGGGCTGCCGCCCGGCCGAGGTCGCCGCGCTGACCGGGTTCGCGGACCAGGCGCACCTGACCAGGTGGTTCCGGCGGGTGGTCGGGGTCACCCCCGGTGTGTACCGCAACAGCGTTCAAGACAGGACCCCGCGTTATCGGTGATGCTAGAGGTCCGGCCGCCTAGGGTGCCGGGCGGGCGACGTCGGTGGAATGCGGGGTTACGGTGAGCCGGAAGGGCTGGGTCCTGTTCGCGGTGATGTGCGTGGTATGGGGCATCCCCTACCTGTTCATCAAGGTCGCGGTCGAGCAGGTTTCCGTCCCCGTGGTGGTCTTCGCCCGGACGGCGATCGGCGCGCTGATCCTGCTGCCGCTGGCGATACGCTCTGCTCGTCAGGGCGGTGGCGGATTTGACATGCTGCGCCGGCACTGGCGGCCGCTCGTCGCCTTCGCCGCGCTGGAGATCATCATTCCCTGGGGCCTGCTCTCCGAAGCCGAACGGAAACTGCCCAGCTCGCTCGCTGGCCTGCTGATCGCGGCCGTGCCGATCATCAGCGTGGTGACCGCCCGGCTCACCGGAGGCACCGAGCGGCTCAGCCCGCGGCGCTGGGCCGGCCTGGTCATCGGCCTGGCCGGCGTGGCGGTGCTGGCCGCTCCGGACCTGAGCGGCGGCAGCGCCGTGGCCGTGGTCGAGGTGCTGCTGGTCGCGCTCGGGTACGCGACCGCGCCGCTGATCGCGGCGAGGAAGCTGGCCGACGTCCCGGCCCTGCCGATGACCGCGGCCTGCCTCAGCCTGGGCGCGCTCGTCTGGCTGCCGCCGGCCATCGTGACCTGGCCGCACCGGGTGCCGTCCGGCCGCGCGCTGGGTGCCCTGGTCGCGCTCGGCGTCATCTGCACCGCCTTCGCGTTCCTCGTCTTCCTCGCGCTGATCAGGGAGGCGGGCACGTCGCGGGCGATGGTCTTCACCTACGTCAACCCCGCCGTGGCCGTGGCGGCGGGCGTCGCCTTCCTGTCCGAGCCCTTCACCGTCACGATCGCCGCCTCGTTCGCGCTGATCCTGGCCGGCTCGCTGCTGGCCACCTGGACCGCCCGCAGCCCGGCCGATGCAGCCGATCCGGCCGGCGGGGCCGATCCGGCCGGTCCGGGCGGCCCGGCCAGCCCGGACGCGGTCAGTCGGCGCAGACCGCCCAGGCTTCGATCTCGATCATCAGATCCGGCATCGCCAGTGCAGTGACCTGCACCGCCGTGCTGGCCGGCGGGCGAGCCGTGTCGACGTATTCGTCGCGGATCGTCCGGACCACCGGGAGCATCGCGATGTCGGTGACGTAGTAGTTGAGCTTGATCACGTCGGTAAACGCCGCGCCGGCCGCGGCCAGCGCCCGGTCCAGGTTGGCGAACACCTGCCGGGTCTGGGCCTCGGGGTCGCCCGGCCCGACGAGTTTGCCCTCGCCGTCGAGGGCGACCTGCCCGGAGGTCGCGACCCAGCGGCCTCGCCCGGTCACCGCGTGACTGTAGCCCGGGCCGGGCGCCAGCCCGCCCGGGGCCCGGAAATGCTGAAGTGCCGACACGTCTCGATCCTCTCCGTTTCCGCGTCAATCTCCCCGGCCCAGGCTAGCGGTGGAGCCTCATGGAAGACGCTATCGTTGTGCGCATCAGTGCATCATGATGCACTGATGATATGATGGTTGGGTGCGGACCACCATCGACCTTCCCGATGATCTCCACGCGCAGGCGGTCGCGATCGCCAGGGATACCCACCAGACGCTGAGCCAGGCCGTCGCCGGGCTCATCCGCCGGGGGCTCAGCTCGGGTCATCCCGGCGAGATCACCACGAGCGCTCGCACCGGACTTCCGGTCGCGCACCTGGGCAAGACGATCACCACCGAAGACGTTCGGCAGCTGGAAGACGACCAGTGACCGTCCTCCTTGACGCCAACGTGCTGATCGCGCTGCTCGTCGACGATCACGTTCACCACGCGGCCGCTGAGAACTGGTTCGCCGGACTGGACGGGAACTTCGCGACGTGCCCGGTTACCCAGGGCAGCCTGCTGCGCTTGCTCATCCGCGAGGGGCAGCCCGCCGCCACGGCACGGGCGATCCTGGCCGGGACCACCGGCCACCCGCAACACGAGTTCTGGCCCGACGATCTTCCCTACACCGAGGTCCCCGTCCAGGGAATCATCGGCCACCGCCAGGTCACCGACGCCTACCTGGCCCATCTCGCCAGGGTCCGCGGAGCCAGGCTCGCCACCTTCGACCAGGCTCTCGCCAAGCTCCACGGGAACGTCGCGGACCTTGTCCCCGACCGGCCGGGCTGAGGCTCCGGGGTCACTGGCATGACGGGGTGGCGGCTGGGAGGCGTTAGGTGTCGATGTCGGCGACTATGCAGGTGATGTTGTCGGGGGCGCCGCCGTCCAGGGCTAGGGCGAGCAGGTCGGCGGCGGCCTGGTCGGGGTCGGCCACGGTGAGCAGGACCCGGGCGATGGCATCGGGAGGCACGACCACGTGCAGGCCGTCGGAGCAGAGCAGGTAGCGGTCGCCGGGGCCAGCCTGGCGCAGCTGGAGGTCGGGCCGGGAGCTGTGGCTGCCGGTGAGCGCGCGCAGCAGCAGCAAGCGCTGCGGGTGCGACGCGACCTCCTCGGCCGTGATCTTGCCCTCGTCCAGCAGCGATTGCACCAGCGTGTGGTCCTGGGTGATCTGGAAGACCTCGCCGTCGCGAACCAGGTAGGCCCGCGAGTCGCCGATGTGCAGCAGGCCGAGCTGGGAGCCGGACCAGAGCAGCGCCGTCAGCGTGGTGCCCATGCCGTCCAGCGCCGGGTTGGCCTGGACCATGTCGCGCAGCGCGGCGTCAGCCCGGCGCGCCGCGTGGTCGAGCGCGTTCAGCAGCTCGCCGGCCGGCACCTGGATGTCCAGCGGCCGCAGCGCGTCGATGACAGCCGCGCTGGCGACCTCGCCGGCCGCGTGGCCGCCCATCCCGTCGGCCACCGCGAGCAGCCGGGCTCCGGTGTACGCGGCATCCTCGTTGTCCTCGCGGTGCAGGCCGATGTCCGACCGCATCCCGTAGCGGACGGTGAGCGTTCCCTCGCCATCGCTCATGGCAGCATCCCTTCCCGACAGATAACCGACGAGGAAGACGGCGAGTTCTCGCCTGGACGCGGTCTCAGCCTCGACCCTGGCCCAGTAGGCAGCCAGTTCTTCGGCGGCCTGGGCGGGCGGCAGGCCGGCCACCGAGCGGATGACGGCCAGCGGCATGCCCAGCCGGCGCAGCCAGGCCACCAGCCTGGCCTGCTCCAGCTGGCCCGGGTGGTAGAACCGGTACAGCGTGTCCGGATCGACCCGCGCCGGGTGGAGCAGCCCGAGTTCGTCGTACAGGCGCAGTGCCTTGCGCGACAGGCCGGATGCCTGGGCGAATGCCCCGCTGGTCATCAGGTCCACGCGTGCCTCCTCATGCCGGGCGGGCGCCCGGTGCCATCAGGCTCGGGCCGGCCCCAGGGGCAAGGTCAAGTCGGCTGTCATTACCCACTTTTACTAAGCGAGAAAGCCGTTAGCGGGACGTTGCCGACCGGATAGGCTCAGAGTGACACGAAGGCGGGAGCGGCTCCTGAAGGGACACGCGTGATGGACGGGGAGACGGTGCCGCCCGGCATCGACACCACCCGGGCGCACCCGGCGCGGGTCTACGACTACTGGCTCGGCGGCAAGGACAACTTCGCCGCCGACCGCGAGGCGGCCGAGCAGGCCCTGCAGGCCTACCCGCAGCTGGCGCAGGCGGTGCAGGCCAACCGCAAGTTCCTGGCCCGCGCGGTGCGGTACCTGACCGGGGAGGCCGGCATCCGGCAGTTCCTCGACGTGGGCACCGGCATCCCGGCCGCGGACAACACCCACCAGGTCGCCCAGCGCGAGGCTCCGGACAGCCGGATCGTCTACGTCGACAACGACCCCATCGTGCTGCTGCACGCCCAGGCCCTGCTGAAGAGCACGCGGCAGGGTGCGTGCGACTACATCCAGGCCGACCTGCACGACCCGGACGCGATCCTGGCCGGGGCGGCCAGGACGCTGGACTTCGGCCAGCCGGTGGCCCTGATGCTGCTGGCGATCCTGCAGTTCATCCCGGACGAGCAGGACCCGGCCGGGCTGGTGTCCCGCCTGGTGGCGGCGCTGCCGTCGGGCAGCTACCTGGTGATATCGCACCCGACCGACGACTTCAACCCGAACCGGGGCGAGTCGATCAAGCGGTACAACGAGCGGGTCGCCGACCAGGCCACGCTCCGGGACAAGGCCGGGACGGAGCAGTTCTTCGCCGGCCTGGGCCTGGTCGAACCGGGCGTGGTGCCGGTGGCGCAGTGGCGCCCGGACAGCGACTACCTGGCCTCCATGCCCTCCTCGATGTGGTGCGGGGTGGCCCGCAAGCCCTAACCGCGGATCAGGTCGGCGATCTTCTCCAGGTAGCGCGGGTCGCAGTTGACCGAGAACGTGGTCAGGACGGTCTGCTTCCAGCGCTGGATCTCGTCGGCGATCTTGGCCCAGGGGCCGACCAGGGCCACGTCCTCGACCAGCTTGGCGGGAACGGCCGCGATCGCGCTCTTGGAGTCCCCGGCCAGGTAGAAGTCCTGGATGGTGCGGGCTTCGGCCTCGTAGCCCATCCGGACGAATACCTCGTGGTGAAAGTTGACACCCCGGGCGCCCATCCCGCCGATGTACAGAGCCAGGGTCGGACGGACGAGATCGGCCGCCCGTTCGGTGTCATCGTCGACGATGATGGCCAGCGGTCCGCCCACCACGTCGAATGTTTCCTGGCTCTGCCGCGCGCCGGGGCGGGCGAAGCCCTCGGCCAGGGCGGCGGCGTAGAAGTCGTTCATCGCGGGCGAGAAGAAGATGACGTTCCAGCCGTCGGCGATCTCGGCCGCCAGGGCCACGTTCTTCGGGCCCTCGGCGCCCAGGTAGATCGGGATCTCGGTGCGGAACGGGTGCAGGATCGAGCGCAGCGGCTTGCCCAGGCCGGTGCCCCCGCGGTCGGGCGGCACCGGAAGCTGGTAGTGCTTCCCGTCGTAGCTGACCGGTTCGCGGCGCGCGATGACCTGCCGGACGATGTCGATGTACTCCCGGGTGCGCTCCAGCGGCCGGGGATACGGCTCGCCGTACCATCCCTCCACCACCTGGGGGTTGCTGGTGCCGATGCCGAGCAGCACCCGGCCGCCGGTGAGGTGGTCCATCGTCATCGCGGTCATGGCCAGGGTGACCGGCGGCCGGGCCGACAGCTGGGACACCGCGGTGCCGAGCTTGATCCGCGCGGTGCGCGAGCCCCACCAGGCCAGCGGGGTCCACGCGTCGCTGCCGTAGGCTTCGGCCGTCCAGATCTGGTCGATCCCGATGCGTTCGGCCGCCTCGAACAGGTCCGCGGCGCCGGGCGGCGGGCCGGCCGACCAGTAGCCGGCCGAGACGCTGATCCTCATCGCACCATCATCCCAGCCGTGTCATCGGCGCGGTGTCGTCGGAGCCGTGCCGTCGGAGCCGTGTCATCGGAGGCCGGCCAGGCGGTCGAGGACGGCGCTGGTTTCACCGATGAGTTCGGCCATCACGTCGGCGACCGGCCTGATCTCGTTCATCCGGCCGACGATCTGCCCGGCGGGCATCGGCACGACGTCCGGCTGCCCGGACCGCATCAGGCGCTGGTGCGCCTCGCTGACCAGCAGGTTCTGCAGCGGCATGCGGAGCGGCTCGGGGGCGCCGTCCTGTTCCCAGGCGTCGGTCCACTTGTTCTTGAGCAGCCTGGCCGGCTTGCCGCTGTAGATCCTCGATCGTGTCGTGTCCGATGACGTGGCTGCGAGCAGGGCCTGCTGGACCGCGGGCGCCGTGGACAGCTGCTGGTACTCGCTCGTGACCAGCCAGGCCGAACCCATCCACGCTCCGACCGCGCCGAGGGCGAGCGCCGCCGCGACCTGGCGGCCGCAGCCGATCCCGCCCGCGGCGAGGACCGGGACGCCGGCGCCCACGGCGTCAACGATCTCGGGCACCAGGACCATGGTGGCGATCTCGCCGGTGTGCCCACCCGCCTCGTAGCCCTGGGCGACCACGATGTCCACGCCGCTGGCAACCTGCCTGCGGGCGTGTTCGGCCTTCCCGGCCAGCGCGGCCACCAGCATGCCGCGCTCGTGCGCGCTGGCGATGACGTCGGGCGGCGGCGGGCCGAGCGCGTTCGCGATCAGCCGCGCGGGGTGGCCCAGCGCGACCTCGACGTGCTTGCGGGCGACCGAGTGCAGCCAGCCGAGCACGCCGTCGGCGGCCTGCGCGTCGTCCGGCAGCGGCGGGACGCCGAGCCTGAGCAGCGTCTGCTCGACGAAGTCCCGGTGCGTCTGCGGGATCAGCTGGCTGAGGTCCTGCTGCCCGCCCTCGGCCGGGACCCGGGCCGGCATGACCACGTCGATGCCGTAGGGGCGACCGCCGGTGTTGCGGTCCATCCAGTCCAGGACCGTGTCCAGCTCGGCCGGGTCGTTGAACCGGACGCAGCCCAGCACCCCCAGGCCGCCGGCCCGGCTGACCGCGGCGGCGACGTGCTCGGAGGGGGTGAACCCGACGACGGGATGCTCGATGCCGAGCAGGTCGCACAGGGCGGTCCTCACGGGCCCGCTCATCGGCGCCTGTCCAGGGCGGGCTCGTGGGTGCCTGCGTACTCGCGCGCCCAGGTGTAGTCGGCCTTGCCGGACACCGTGCGCCTGATCGTGCCGGTGAGCCAGATGGTGCGCGGCACCTTGTAGCCGGCGATATGACCGCGGACGTGCTCCTGCAGCGCGGCCGGGTCGGGTTCCGCGCCGGGCCTGGGCTGCACCAGCGCCGCCACCCGCTGCCCGAGCCGGTCGTCGGGCAGGCCGATGACCAGCGCGTCGAACACGCCGGGATGGGATTTCAGCGCGCCCTCCACCTCCTCGGGGAAGACCTTCTCGCCGCCGGAGTTCACGCAGGTGTTGCCGCGGCCGAGCAGCGTCAGCGTGCCGTCTTCCTCCACCCGGGCCATGTCGCCCGGGATCGCGTAGCGCCGCCCATCCACCTCGGCGAACATCGCGCTGGTCTTGACCGGGTCCTTGTAGTAGCCGAGCGGAACGTGCCCGCCCCGGGCCAGCCGGCCCACCTGGCCGGGACCGACCGGTTTGCTGTCGTCGCCCAGCACGATGACGTCCGGGCCGGCCGTGACCGTGGGACCGCCCCGGTGCTCGTCATCCGCGCTGACGAACGCGATGCCCGCGAAGCCGGTTTCGGTCGAGCCGATCGCCTCGCTGATGAACACGGTGGGCAGGGCTTTCACGCACGCGTCCTTGACCGCGGGCGAGAACAGCGCGGCCGTGGAATTGAAGGAGACCAGGGAGGAGGTGTCGTAGGTCCCGGCGGCCAGCGCCTCCATCAACGGCCTGGCCATCGCGTCGCCGACGACCGACAGCACGTTGACCTTGTGCCGCTGCACCGCGGCCCAGATCGCGTCCGGATCGAACTTCGGCATGATCACGGCCGTGTCCCCGCCGAACAGGCAGGCCAGCGTGGCCACCATGGCGGCGCCGTGGATGAGCGGCGCGGGGGCCATGCGGACCATGCCCCGCCCATCCATGGCGCCCTCGGCGCCCTGGCGGGACTGCGCCCACTCGTCTGCCAGCGGCTCGCCGGTGATGAAGTCGATGCCGCCGCCGAGCGTGCGCCAGATGTCCTCGTGACGCCACATGACACCCTTGGGATGCCCGGTGGTGCCCCCGGTGTAGATGATGAAGATGTCGTCAGGGCTGCGCGGGGAGAAGTCACGTGCTCCCGACGCGGCCGACAGGGCCTCGCCGAACGATAGGGCCTCGCCGACGTCCGCGCCTATCGCGACGCGGGGCAATTCGGGGGGCACGACGGCGTCCACGACCGGACCCAGGTCCCGGTCGTAGACCAGGGCGGACAAGTCGGCGTCCCGCAGGTGATACGCCAGTTCGCCGCGCACGTACCGGTAGTTGATGTTGATGGAAGCGGCGCGGAGCTTGATGGTGGCGAGCAGCGTCTCCACGGTCTCGACGGAGTTGCGGGCGTAGAGGCCGACATGGTCACCGGGACCGACCCCCTGGGCGGCTAGGTGGTGGGCGAGCCGGTTCGCCTCGTCTTCGAGCTCGGCGTACGTGAGCTGGCGGTCGCCGCAGATCAGTGCGACCCGGTCCGGGAAGGTGTCGACGGCATGCTCGAACAGGTCGGCCATGTTCAGTGCCATGGCTAGAAACTAGAACGTGTTACTGTTCTGGGCAAGCCTTTAGAGGAGCGTCATGGAGGAACCGCACGCGCTCATCGAGCGCCGGGGGCACGTGCTGATCGTCACGATGAACCGGCCTGCGGTGCGCAACGCGCTGAGCGGGCCGATGATGGAGCTGATGCGGCAGGCGTGGGACACGGTGGATGGCGATCCCGGCATCCGCGTCTGCGTGCTGACCGGGGCGGGCGGCGCGTTCTGCGCCGGCGCGGACCTCAAGGCGATGACCCGCGACCACCCCGGGGCGCGCCTCGGTGAGCTGGACGTGTCGGTGATCGAGCCGCTGCTCAAGGGGCGCCGGCTGAGCAAGCCGCTGATCGCGGCCGTGGAAGGGCCCGCGGTCGCGGGCGGCACCGAGATCCTGCAGGCGTGCGACATCAGGGTGGCCGGGGCGAGCGCGCGGTTCGGTGTCTCCGAGGCCCGCTGGGGGCTGTTCCCGCTCGGGGGCTCGGCGGTCCGGCTGCCCCGCCAGATCCCGTACACGGTGGCCGCCGACCTGCTGCTCACCGGGCGGCACATCACCGCGGCCGAGGCGCTGTCCATCGGGCTCATCGGCCACGTGGTGCCGGACGGCCAGGCGCTCGGGAAGGCGCTGGAGATCGCCGCGGCGATCGCGGCCAACGGGCCGGTCGCGGTGCGGGCCATCCTGCGGGTCATCCGGGAGACCGAGGGCATGGCGGAGAACGAGGCGTTCACGCTCGAGGCCAAGGTGGGCATGGCCGTGTTCGCCAGCGAGGACGCGAAGGAAGGCCCGCGCGCCTTCGCCGAGAAGCGGCAGCCGGAGTTCAGGGACCGCTGATACCCGGACCGTTCGGGCCCATTGTCAGTTGGTGCGGGCGACGACCACGCAGTAGTACGACTCGGCGGCGTGCTGGCCGGATGGCGGGCGGTCAGATGGAGCGGTCGCGGTTGGCCCAGTAGGGGTCGCGGAGGCGGCGCTTGTAGAGCTTGCCGTTCGGGTCGCGCGGTAGCTCGGGCACGTAGTCGATGGTCCGGGGCAGCTTGAACCGGGCCAGACGGCCGTCGAGGAAGGCGAGCAGGCCGGCGGTGAGCTCGGGGCCGGGCTCGGCGCCGGGCGCCAGCTGGACCACGGCCTTGATCTCCTCGCCCCACTCGTCGTGCGGGATGCCGAACACGGCCACGTCGTCGACGGCCGGGTGGCCGGAAAGCTCGGCCTCGATCTCGGCCGGGTAGATGTTCACGCCGCCCGAGATGATCATGTCGCTCTTGCGGTCGCACAGGTAGAGGTAGCCGTCCGCGTCGAGGTAGCCGATGTCGCCCACGGTGAACATGCCGCGGGCGCGGGAGGCGCGCGTCTTCCCGGCGTCCTTGTGGTAGTCGAAGGTCGAGGTACCCATGCGCATGTACACCAGCCCGGGCTGGCCCGCGGGGACATCGTTTCCCTCGTCGTCGAGCACGTGCACCTCGGAACCCGGCCAGGGCAGGCCGACCGAACCCGGCCGGTCCAGCCACTGCGGCCCGGTGATGACGGTCCCGCCACCCTCGCTGGCGGCGTAGTACTCGGTGATCACCGGGCCCCACCAGTCCAGCATCTGCCGCTTGACGTCGGCCGGGCAGGGCGCGGCGCTGTGGATCGCGGCGCGCATCGAGGACACGTCGGAGCGCTTCCTGGTCTCCTCCGGCAGGGCGAGGAGCCGGCGGAACTGCGTGGGCACCATGTGCGTGTGGGTCACCCGGTGCCGCTGCACCAGCGCGAGCAGTTCGGCGGCGTCGAAGCGGTCCATGAGCACGACCGGGTGGCCGAGCTGGAGCGAGATCGTCGCGAAGTTCAGTACCGCCGTGTGGTACAGCGGCGAGCAGCACAGGTGCACGTTGCCGTCGCCGGGCGCCAGCGAGAAGATGCCGAAGAACCAGGTCGACGCCATCGGCGGCTGGTCCGGATCCTCGCCGGTCAGCGCGCGGCGGACGCCCTTGGGCCGGCCTGACGTGCCGGACGTGTAGACCATCGGGGCGCCGGCCGTGCGCGGGTCCGGGCGTCCTTCGGTGCCGGCGCCGAGCGCCGATGCCGGCGTGAAGCCGGGCACCGTCCCCACTGCGAACCTGGCCCCGGGATCGATCCCCGCCCCGGCGGCCGCCTCGGCCGCCACCTCGCCGAACCTCTCGTGCGCCACGAACGCCCTGGCCTCGCTGTCGGCCAGGATGTACGCGACCTCGGCCGCGGTCAGGTGCCAGTTCACCGGCACCACGTACAGGCCGGTCTGGATGGCCGCGAAGAACAGCGCGAGCGCCTCCGTGCTGTTCGGCAGCATCCCGGCCACGCAGTCCCCGAGGCGCAGGCCGAGCTCCTGCAGGCCCCGGCCGTAGCGGTCGGCCCGCGCGGCCAGCCCGGCGTAGCTGACGGCCGCGCCACCGGGATCGATGACCGCCGTCCGTCCGGGATCGGTGGCGGCGATGGCCCACAAGCCGATGTCGGTCACAGGTCAAATATAGAACACGTTCTATAATTGGCGGGGTGAGCCGTCCGCTTGCTGAGAGCGCGCCCTTGCGGGCGCCGCTGGAGATCGAGTTCGACTACACGCGCTCGCTCGGGCCGGTGCTGAGCCAGTTCATGGCCGCGCTGGCCGAGCGGCGCATCCTGGGCGCGCGCGGCGCCGACGGCCGGGTGCACGCGCCGCCGTTCGAGTACGACCCGGTGAGCGCGGAGCCGCCCTCGGAGCTGGTGCCGGTCGGGCCTGACGGGACCGTGATCAGCTGGTCCTGGATGCCGGAGCCGCTGGCCGGCCAGCCGCTGGCCGAGCCGTTCGCCTGGGCGCTGATCCGGCTGGACGGCGCGGACACGGCGATGCTGCACGCGGTCGACGCGGGTTCGGCCGCGGCCATGCGGACCGGGCTGCGGGTCCGGCCCCGGTGGGCTGCGCGGCCGGCCGGCGGCATCAGGGACATCGCCTGCTTCGATCCGTGCGGCGGGCCGGACCCGCAGCCCGGTCCCGGGCCGGCTCAGGACATAGGGGCCGAACGGGCGGCCGGTATGACGATCGCGCCGGTGCGGCTGCACTACATGCACACCGCCTCCCCGGGGGAGACTGCCTACCTACGCGGGCTGGCGGAAGGCCGGATCCTCGGGCAGCGATGCGGGGTCTGCGGGCAGGTGTACGTTCCGCCGCGCGGAACGTGCCCGGCGGACGGCGTCCCCACCAGCGAGGAGGTGGAGTTGCCGGAGAGCGGGACCGTGACCACGTTCTGCATCGTGAACGTGGGGTACCCGGGCCAGCAGGCTCAGGGTTTCACTCCCCCGTACGTGGCCGCGGCCGTGCTCCTGGACGGGGCGGACATCGCGTTCCAGCACCTGGTGCTGGGCTGCGATCCCGGCGAGGTGCGGATGGGCCTGCGGGTCAGGGCCGTGTGGGGCGAAGCGGGGAGCATCAGCCACTTCACGCCGGCCGGGGAGCCGGACGCTTTGTACGAGTCGTATGCGAGGTCCCTGTGAGCGCGGACGTCGCGGTCGTCGGGTTCGCGCAGTCGCCGGTCCGGGTGCGCGACGACGCCACCACCAGCGGGGTGGAGATGCTGGTGCCGATCTTCGCCGAGGTGTTCGGGGCTTGCGGCCTGACCCGGCGCGATATCGGGTTCTGGTGCTCGGGATCCTCGGATTACCTGGCCGGGCGGGCGTTCTCGTTCGTGTCGGCGGTGGACGCTATCGGCGCGGTGCCGCCGACGATGGAATCGCACGTGGAGATGGACGCCGCCTGGGCGCTGTACGAGGCGTGGGCGAAGGTCCTGACCGGCGAGGCGGAGATCGCGCTGGCCTACGGGTTCGGCAAGTCGTCGGGCGCGGAGCTGCGCCGGGTGCTGGCGCTGCAGCTCGACCCGTACCTGCTCGCCCCGCTGTGGCCCGATTCGGTGTCGGTCGCGGCGCTGCAGGCGCGGCTCGGCCTGGAGGCCGGGCGGTGGACCGAGAAGGACATGGCCGAGGTGGCCGCGCGCAGCCGGGCCGCGGCTTCGGGGAACCCGGCGGCACAGGTATCGGGTCCGGTCACGGCGGCGGAACTGCTGGCCCGGCCCTACGTGGCCGAACCGCTGCGGGCGCACGACTGCGCTCCGGTCGGCGACGGGGCCGCGGTCGTGATCATCGCGTCCGCGGCGCGGGCACGGGAGCTGTGCGAGCGGCCCGCGTGGATCACCGGGTTCGCGCACCAGGTGGATTCGGGCTCGCTAGGGGCGCGGGACCTGCTGGCGGTGCCGTCGGCGGCGGGCGCGGCGGCGGCTTCTGGGGGCTCCGGGTTCCCGGTCGAGGTAGCTGAGCTGCACGCGCCGTTTACTCACCAGGAGCTGCTGCTGCGGGAGGCACTGGGACTCGGCGAGGGGGTCGCGGTCAACCCGTCGGGCGGCGCGCTGTGCGGCAACCCGATGTTCGCCGCCGGGCTGGCGCGGATCGGGCTGGCGGCGCGGGCGGTCATGTCCGGCCGGGCGTCCCGCGCGCTCGGGCACGCGACCAGCGGCCCGGCGCTGCAGCAGAACCTGGTGTGCGTGCTGTCCGGGGAGGCGCCATGAAGCAGCCGGCCGCGGTGCTGGGCGTCGGGCAGACCCGGCACCGGTCCAAGCGCACCGACGTGTCGATCGCCGGGCTGTGCCGGGAGGCGGCGGACCGCGCGGTGGCTTCCGCCGGGCTGGCGCTGGCCGACGTCGACGCGGTCGTGGTCGGGAAGGCGCCCGACCTGTTCGAGGGCGTGATGATGCCCGAGCTGTACCTGGCCGACGCGCTGGGCGCGGTGGGCAAGCCGCTGCTGCGGGTGCACACGGCGGGTTCGGTCGGCGGCGCGACCGGAATCGTCGCGGCGAGCCTGGTGCAGGCGGGACTGCACCGGCGTGTGCTCGCGCTGGCCTTCGAGAAGCAGTCGGAGTCCAACGCCATGTGGGCGCTGTCGATCGCGCCGCCGTTCAGCATCCCGGTGGTGGCCGGCGCCGGCGGGTACTTCGCGCCGCACATCCGCGCCTACATCAGGCGCAGCGGCGCGCCGCCGCATATCGGCGCGCTGGTCGCGGTCAAGGACCGGCGCAACGGCGCCCTCAACCCGTACGCCCACCTGCAGCAGGGCGACATCACGCTGGAGAAGGTGCTGGCCTCCCCGATGCTGTGGGACCCGGTGCGGTACGACGAGACGTGCCCGTCCTCGGACGGCGCGTGCGCGGTGGTCATCGGTGACGCTGATGCCGCTTCCGTGGCTCCGGGCCCGGTGGCCTGGGTCCGGGCCACCGCGATGCGCAGCGAGCCGACCATGTTCGCGGGCAAGGACCACGTCGACCCGGCCGCGGGCCGGGAGTGCGTGGCGGCGCTGTGGCGGCAGGCCGGGATCGGTAGCCCGATCGACGAGATCGACGTGGCCGAGATCTACGTGCCGTTCTCCTGGTACGAGCCGATGTGGCTGGAGAACCTCGGCTTCGCGGCGGCCGGGGATGGCTGGCGGCTGACCGAGGCGGGCGAGACCGCGATCGGGGGCAGGCTGCCGGTCAACCCGTCCGGCGGCGTGCTCAGCTCCAACCCGATCGGGGCTTCTGGGTTGCTGCGGTTTGCCGAGTCGGCCCTGCAGGTGATGGGCAAGGCCGGCGCGCACCAGGTGCCCGGCGCCCGGGTGGCCCTGGGCCACGCCTACGGCGGCGGCTCCCAGTTCTTCTCCATGTGGGTGGTCTCCAGCCAGCCTGTTTCATGATCGTGAACAGTTTGCGGGGCTATATGCCCAAAACTGTTCACGATCATGGTCTGGGCGGGGGCGGGTTAGGGGTGGTAGGTGACGGGGAGGGACTTGATGCCGTTGATCCAGCCGGAGCGGAGGCGGACCGGGTCGCCGGCCTTGGCGATGTCCGGCATGGCGTCGGCGATGGCGGTGAAGATCAGCTCGATCTCCAGCTTGGCCAGGCTGGCCCCCAGGCAGTAGTGCGTGCCCAGACCGCCGTAGCCGAGGTGCGGGTTCGGGCTGCGGCTGATGTCGAACCGTTCGGGTGAGTCGAAGACTTCCTCGTCGAAGTTGGCCGACCGGTAGAACAGGCCCACCCGCTGGCCCGCCTTGATCTGCTGCCCGCCGAGCTCGGTGTCGCGGGTCGCGGTGCGCTGGAAGACGGTGATCGGGGTGGCCCAGCGGACGATCTCGTCCGCGGCGGTGTCCGGGCGGGACGTCTTGAACAGCTCCCACTGCTCCGCGTGGTCCAGGAAGGCCAGCATGCCGTGCGTGATGGCGTTGCGGGTGGTCTCGTTGCCCGCCACGGCCAGCATCAGCACGAAGTAGCCGAACTCGTCGTCGGACAGCCCGTGCCCGTCGATCTCGGCGCTGATCAGCTTGGTGATGATGTCGTCGCGCGGGCAGCCCCGCCGCTCCTCCGCCATGGTCATGCTGTAGCCGAGGATCTCGATGGCGGCCATCTCCCCGGCGTTCTCCTCGCCGGGCAGCTCGTCGTCGTAGCCGATCATCCGGTTCGACCAGGCGAAGATCTTGCCGCGGTCCTCCTGCGGGACGCCGATCAGGTCGCTGATGGCCTGCAGCGGCAGCTCGCACGCCACGTCGGTGACGAAGTCGCCGGTCCCGGACTCCAGCGCCGTGGCCACGATGCGCTGGGCGCGTTCGGCCAGGACCTGGCGCAGGTTGCCGATGGCCCTGGGAGTAAAGCCGCGGGAGACGATGCCGCGCATCCTGGTGTGCTGGGGCGGGTCCATGTTGAGCAGGATGATCCGCTGCAGCTCGATGGACTCGCGGGGCATGCCCTCCTTGAACCGGATCAGCGCGGTGTTCTCCTCCGACGAGTAGACGTCGGGCGCCTTGGACACGGCGAGGATGTCGGCGTGCCTGGTGACCGCCCAGTATCCCTCGTCGTCGAAGCCGGCCGAACCGCGGCGCTGGGTGACCCACCAGACCGGGGCGGCGCGGCGCAGCTCGGCAAGCTCCTCGGCGGGCACCCGGGTGGTGTAGATCTCCGGATCGGTAAAGTCGAAGCCAGGCGGAATATCCGGAACGGTCACGGCTGCCTCCTTGGCTGATAATGAAACGTGTTCTAGTTTTGATTAGACCACGGATGGCGGAGGTGGGCCATGGGGACCGCGGTGATCGTCGAGGCGGTACGGACCCCGGTCGGCAAGCGCGGCGGCGTGCTGTCGGGCGTGCACGCGGCCGAGATCCTGGGCGGCGTGCAGACCGCGCTGATCGACCGGGCGGGCATCGCCCCGGCTGAGGTGGAACAGGTGGCAGGCGGCTGCGTGACCCAGGCGGGCGAGCAGTCGAACAACGTGACCAGGACGGCCTGGCTGCACGCCGGGCTGCCGCACACGGCCGGCTGCCTGACGCTGGACGCGCAGTGCGGTTCGGCGCAGCAGGCCGCGCACCTGGTGGCCGGGCTGATCGCGGCGGACGCGATCGGCGTCGGGATCGCGTGCGGGGTCGAAGCGATGAGCCGGGTGCCGCTGGGCACCGCGGCTCTCGGGGGCAGGGCTGACGCAGGCATGCCCCGGCCTCCCTCCTGGGACATCGACATGCCGACCCAGTATGTGGCGGCCGAGCGCATCGCGCAGCGCCGCGGGCTCTCCCGCGCGGACACCGACGCGTTCGGCCTACGCTCCCAGACCCTAGCCCAGGCGGCCTGGGCGCAGGGACATTTCGACCGCGAGGTGGTACCGGTCAAGGTGGGTCCCGACATGGTCGACCGGGACCAGGGACTGCGCGAGACCAGCCTGGAGGCGCTGGCCCGGCTCAAGCCGGTGGTCGAGGGCGGGCTGCACACGGCCGGCTCGTCCTCGCAGATCTCCGACGGCGCCGCCGCGGTGCTGCTCGCGGACGCGGACCGGGCCCGGCAGCTCGGGCTGCGGCCGCGGGCCCGGATCCTGGCCCAGTGCCTGATCGGCGCCGAGCCGTACTACCATCTCGACGGCCCGGTCCAGGCGACCGAGCGGGTGCTCGAGCGCAGCGGCATGGCCATCGGCGACATCGACCTGTTCGAGGTCAACGAGGCGTTCGCGTCGATCGTGCTGTCCTGGCTGGCGGTGCACGGGGCCGACCTGGACCGGGTGAACGTCAACGGCGGCGCGATCGCCCTCGGCCACCCGGTGGGCAGCACCGGCGCCCGGCTGCTCACCACCGCGCTGCACGAGCTCGAGCGCCGCGGCGCGGGTACCGCCCTGGTCACCATGTGCGCCGGCGGCGCGATGGCCACCGCCACCATCATCGAAAGGCTCTAGGCCCTAGCCTTCTAGGTGAGCTCTGCCACCCCCGTCATCTCAGCCTCATCCGCTGCAGCTGACGCGGGAGCGCAGCCACGACGATTGGCCGCCTGTAGCGGTCCCGGCACAAAGCCGCTCGCCTTAGTCGATTATGGGCGGGTCGGCGCGGTCTTCGGCGGCTCTCCTGGTACCTGTGCGACGCTCTTAACCTCGTGTGGCCTCTGTTACCCGACGCCGCTGCCTCCGTCCCCACGTAGTAACTGCATGAATGACGCGTTCATGCAGCTCCAGCGACATGGCTGGGACATCCATGCAGTATGGCTCCGGCGCGGGGGTGGTGCCGGTGGGGTGGGAGGGGTGCTGTGGCAGCAAGCTGGACGGAATCGGATCGGGATCACTACAGCCGCATCGTCGTGGTTGCCGACGGGTAGACCAGCGGCTGCTGAGACTCCAGGGGTACGTGAGCTGAGCCGAACGGGCCGGGCGCGTGCCCAGGTCACGGAGGCTGCTCAGGGGTGCTGGGCGCTGACGGAGACGACCTCGCCGGTCATGTAGCTGGCGTAGTCGCTGGCCAGGAAGACGATCACGTTGGCCACCTCCCAGGGCTGCGCGGCGCGGCCGAACGGTTCGGCCGCGGCGAGCTCGGCGAGCAGTTCCTCACTGGTCACCTTGGCCAGGAACGGGTGGACGGCCAGGCTGGGGGCGACCGCGTTGACCCGGATGCCGTGGGCGGCGACGTCCAGCGCGGCGCACCGGGTCAGGGCCATCACGCCGGCCTTGGCCGCGGCGTAGTGCGCCTGGCCGGGCTGGGCGCGCCAGCCCAGGACCGAGGCGTTGTTGACGATCGCTCCCCCGTGGCCCTGGGCGACCATCTGGCGCAGCGCCGCCCGGGTGCAGCGGAACGTCCCGGTCAGCGTGACGTCGAGCACCCGGGACCACTGCTCGTCGGTCATGTCGGGCAACGAGGCGGTGCCGCCGAGCCCGGCGTTGTTGATCATCACGTCGATCCGGCCGAAGTGCCCGGCCGCGCCCTCGACCAGCGCGGCGACCTGCGCCTCGTCGGTCACGTCGCAGCCTAGCGACCAGACCCTGTCGCCGTGCCCGGCGGCAAGCTCGTCACGGGTCGCGGCCAGCCGCTGGTGCTGCTGGTCGCTGATCGCCACCCGGGCGCCTTCTTCCAGGCAGCGCCGCGCGGCGGCGCCGCCGATGCCGGTGCCGGCCGCGGCGGTGACGACCACCACCTTGCCGTCCAGCAGCCCGTGACCCTTCATGATCGGGGCAAGCCCAGGGCGCGGGTGGCGATGATCTCGTGCTGGATCTCGTCGGAGCCGCCGTAGATGGTCTCGGCCCGGCTGAACAGGAACAGCCGCTGCCAGCGGTGCAGGTCGGGCGAGCCGGGACCGACGATGTCCATGGCCAGCTCGCCGAGGTCCCGATGCCAGCGGGACCACAGCACCTTCAGCACCGAGGCCCGGGCCGGGTCGTCCGTGCCCAGGGTATCGAGCGCGTACTCGCGGATGATGCGCAGGCCGATCCAGGCCCGGGCCAGCCGGTCGCGGATCAGCGGGTTGCCGGACGCCCCGCTGCGCCGGGCCGCCTCGGCCAGGTCCTCGAAGTCGCGGCGGAACCCGACCTGCTGGCCGAGCATGGCCGCGCCGCGCTCGATGGCCAGCGTGGCCTTGGCGATCCGCCAGCCGTCACCCGGCGCGCCGACCACGTTGACCGCGGCGGTGCGCGCGTCGTCGAAGAAGACCTCGTTGAACTCGGCGGTGCCGGTCATCTGCCGGATCGGGCGGACGGTGATCCCCGGCTGGTCCATCGGTACCAGCAGGTAGGACAGGCCGCCGCCCCGCCGGGAGCCGGCTTCGGTCCTGGCCAGCACGAAGCACCAGTCGGCCAGGTGGGCCAGCGAGGTCCAGGTCTTCTGGCCGTTGATTACCCAGTTGTCCCCGTCCAGCGCGGCCCGGGTGGCCACGCTGGCCAGGTCAGACCCGGCTCCGGGTTCGGAGTAGCCCTGGCACCACAGCTCGCGGACCTGGAGGATCGGCGGCAGGAAACGCCGCTGCTGGTCCGGCGTGCCGAACGCGATCAGGGTCGGGCCGAGCAGTTCCTCGCCCACGATCGAGACCCGGGCCGGCGCGCCGGCCTGCGCGTACTCCTCATAGAAGATGACCTGCCGGGTCAGGGAGACGCCGCGTCCGCCGTGTTCGGCGGGCCAGCCCAGGCAGGTCCAGCCCGCGGCGGCCAGATGCCGGTTCCAGGCGAGCCGCTCGTCGTGCCGCTCGTGCTCGCGGCCCGGCCCGCCCGCGCCGCGCAGGCCGGCGAACTCGCCGGTCAGGTTGGCTTCCAGCCATCCGCGCACCTCGGCGCGGAACTCCTCGTCCTGCGGCGTAAACCGCACCTGGGCCACCTCCTGCGCTCAGGCTCAACCTACCAAGCACTTGCTTGCTTAGCGGGGTGGGGAGGGGGAGGCTGGGAGAGTGCTAGCGGCGGAGGTGCGGTGGAGCTGACGGTGCCGGGCACCGTGGCCTGGGCGGCGCGGGAGTTTGGCGACGCGGAGGCGGTGGCGGAACCGGGCGGGGTACGGCTCAGCTACCGCGAGCTGGACGAGCGGGCGGCCGCGGTCACCGGCGCGCTGATCGACGCGGGCATCGGGCCCGGGGACCGGGTGGCGATATGGGCGCCGAACGGGCCGGAGTGGCTGCTCACCGCCCTGGGCACGCTCGGCGCGGGCGCGGCGCTGGTCCCGGTGAGCACGCGGTTCACCGGACCCGAGGCATCGGACGTGATCGGCCGCAGCGGCGCGCGGGCCCTGTTCGTGGCCGGCGATTTTCTCGGCGTGGACCGGCTGGGCGCGCTCCTGGCGGCGGCGGGCCCCGGTGAGCTGGACCGGCTCGGGCTGGTCGTGCGGGTACCGGAGGAGTGGGACACGTTCCTGCAGGCGGGATCGCTGGCGGAAGCGCGCAAGCGGGCGGAGGCGGTGCGGCCGGGGGACGTGAGCGACATCATGTTCACCTCGGGCACGACCGGGCGGAGCAAGGGCGCGATGACCTCGCACGAGCGGTCCCTGGGCGTGGCGCGGGCCTGGGCCGGCTGCGCGGGGCTGGGCCCGGGCGACAGGTACCTGGTGGTGAACCCGTTCTTCCACACGTTCGGCTTCAAGGCGGGCATCCTGGCCTGCCTGGTCAGCGGGGCGGCGCTGGTGCCGCAGGCGGTCTTCGACGCGGGCGAGGCGATGCGGCTGGCGGAAGCCGAACGGATCACCGTGCTGCCCGGGGCCCCGACGATCTACCAGATGATCCTGGATCACCCGGAGCGCGCCGAACGCGACCTGTCCAGCCTGCGGCTCGCCGTCACCGGAGCGGCCGACGTGCCGGTCGCGCTGATCGAGCGGATGCGGCGCGAGCTGAGCTTCTCCACCGTGCTCACCGCGTACGGGCTGACCGAGGCGGTGGTGGCCACGATGTGCCGTCCGGGCGACCCGCCGGAGGTGGTCTCCGCCACGTCGGGGCGGGCCGCGGCCGGGTTCGAGGTGAAGATCGGCCGTTCGGATGAAATCTTGCTCCGCGGGCCGAACCTGATGCTCGGCTACCTGGACGACCCGGAGGCGACGGCGGCCGCGATCGACGGCGACGGCTGGCTGCACACCGGGGACGCCGGCCGGCTGGACGCGGCCGGGTACCTGACCATCACCGGGCGCCTGGTGGACATGTACATCTGCGGCGGCTTCAACGTGTACCCGGCCGAGGTGGAGCAGGCGCTGGCGCGGCTGGACGGGGTGGCCGAGGCGGCCGTGATCGGGGTGGCAGACCCGCGGCTCGGCGAGGTCGGCCAGGCGTTCGTGGTCGCCCGGCCGGGTTTCGCGCTGGCCGAGACGGATGTGCTGGCCTTCTGCCGGGAGCGGCTGGCCAACTACAAGGTGCCCCGGCGGGTGGAGTTCCGCGACACGCTGCCCCGCAACCCGTCGGGCAAGGTGCTGAAGCGCCAGCTGATAGCAGAGCTGAGGGAGGAGACCTGATGGCGGACGAGGTGCTGTACGAGCAGCGCGGGCCGGTCGCGCTGATCACCCTGAACCGGCCGGAGTACGCCAACGCGCAGAACTCGGCGATGACCTACGCGCTGGACGCGGCGTTCGCCCGGGCGACCAACGACGACGACGTCGCGGTGCTGGTCCTGGCCGGGGCGGGCAAGCACTTCTGCGCCGGGCACGACATCGGCACCCCGGAGCGGGACGCGGAGGTGTCCTTCGACCGCGAGGCCGTGCTGTGGTGGGATCACGTGGGCAAGGACGGCGCGGACGCCAGGTACGCCCGCGAGATGGAGGTCTACCTGGGCATGTGCCGGCGCTGGCGGGAGATACCCAAGCCGTCCATCGCCATGGTGCACGGCGCCTGCATCGCCGGCGGGCTGATGCTCGCCTGGGTGTGCGACCTGATCGTGGCGGCCGACGACGCGTTCTTCGCCGACCCGGTGGTGAAGATGGGGATCCCGGGCGTGGAGTACTTCGCGCACCCGTGGGTGCTCGGGCCGCGGTTCGCCAAGGAGGTCCTGTTCACCGGGGGGCGGTTCAGCGCCGAGCGCGCCTACCAGGTGGGCATGGTGAGCCGGGTCGTGCCGCGCGCGGACCTGGAGACGACCGCGTTCGAGCTGGCCGGGCAGATCGGGCAGATGCCGCGGTTCGGCCTCGCGCTGGCCAAGCGCGCGGTCAACCAGTGCGAGGACCTGATGGGCCTGCGGCCGGGGATGGATTCGGTGTTCGGCCTGCACCACGTGGCGCACGCGCACAACGCCGAGACCTCGGGCCACTCGCTGGCCGGCCTCGACGCCCGCGGCATGCGGGATCAGAAGTAGCCGAGGTCGCGGGCCAGGTCCAGGGCGGCGGTCAGGTGATCCCTGGTCAGGTCGGGCCGATCCTGGTCATAGGCCTGGGACGCGGCGGTCAGGGTGGCCTCGAGGCCGGCCGGGAACTGCGTGTGGTCCCGGAGGCGGCGGGTGGCGGCGACGGCCTCGGCCAGGTGGCCCGCCTCCAGGTGCACGGCGGCCAGCGGCCACAGGTGGAGGGGACCGTAGTAGAGCCCCGCGTCGGGAGTGCCCGTCGTCAGCGTCGTGATCTCGTCCGCCAGCTTGATCACGTCGTCCGGGTGCCGGTCCTGCCAGGCCAGCCAGGCCAGGCAGGCCTTGGCCCCGGCCAGGTAGTCGGGGGCGGCCATGCCCTCCGCCTCGGCCAGGACCCGCGGGACCAGGGCGCGGACCGCCGCGGTGTCGTGGCGGCGCAGCGCGGCCATGGCCAGGCCCTGCAGGCTGTAGGCCAGCAGGCCGGTCTCGCCGATCCGTTCGGCCATGGCCAGCGAGTTCTTCAGGTGGCCCTCGGCCTCGGCCACGTCGCCGTGCAGGATCAGGAACCGGGCCAGGAAGAACGTGGCGTAGCCGACGTCCTTCTCCTCGGCGTCGGCGGCCGCGGCCAGGCTGCGGCGCGCGTTGTCCAGGTCGGTCTCATCCACCCGGAACCTGTTCTGCGCGACCCGCGCCATGGCCAGGTGGAAGTAGTAGCCGTGCTTCCTGACCGCGGAGCCCCGGTCGAGCACCGGGCGGGCCGCCGCCAGCGTGGCCAGGGCCTGCTCCAGCTGATGTTCGGTGCTGTACTGGCAGGCCCGGCCGTCGATCATGAGCTCCAGCCACTCCTCGACGGTGGCCGCGTCCATCTCCTCCGGGTCCCCGCCGAGCAGGTCCTCGGCGGCGTCGTAGGCGGCCCAGGCCGCCTCGTAGTGGCTATCGGCCACCTCCAGCCGCCCCAGCCGGGTCAGCAGGTGCGCCCGGCGGAGCGTGTCACCGGCGGCGACGGCGCGCAGGCCGGCCTGGAACGCCTCCCTGGCCTGGCCGCGCCGTCCGGTGCGCCAGAGCACGTTGGCCAGCTTGGCCTGCAGCTCCACCTGCAGCTCCCCCCGGGCGTCGCCGTCGCCCGCGATGGCGAGCGCGGCGCGGAAGGACGCGATGGCCTCGTCGTTCGCGAAGGACGCGGTGGCGTGATCGCCCGCGATCTCGTAGTAGCGCAGGGCCCGCTCCGGTTCCCCGGCGGCGGCGAAGTGCCGGCCGAGGACGGCAGCCACCTCGTCCGTTCGGCCCTCTGCTGTGGCCTCGAGCGCCCACGCGGCGCGGCCGTGCAGCAGCCGGCGCTCGGCGCGCAGCAGCCCGTTGTATGTCGCCTCCTGGATCAGGGCATGCCGGAAGCGGTAGACGGGTTCGGCCCGGCCGGTCACCTCGTGCAGGAAGTCCTTGGCGCGTAGTTCGTCCAGGGCGGCGTCCAGCGGTTCGCCGGTGGCACACACCGCGGCCAGCAGGGATCGCGGGAACTCGGTGCCGAGCACGGACGCGGGCCGGACGGCGTCCCGCGCCGCCGGGCTGAGCCGGTCCACCCGGGACCTGACCATGCGCTCCAGCGCATGAGGCACCTGCGCGCCCGCGGCCCGGCCGAGCCGCCAGGCACCGTGCTCGCGCACGAGGGCGCTGGTCTCCAGCAGCGAGCTCAGCCGCTCCTCGAGGAACAGCGGATTGCCGTCGGTGCTGGCCAGCACGGTGTCCAAGACCTCCCGGCTGGTGCCGTCACCCATCAGCGAGCGGGCCAGCTCCTCCTCGTCCGCCCCGGCCAGGGGCTCAAGCGTGAGCCTGCGCGCGTCGAGGCCGTCCAGCGCCGGGGCGGCCTCGGGGCGGCCGGTGGCCACGATCAGCAGCCTGCGCCCGGCGGTCAGGCGGGCCAGGTCGAGGGTGAGGCGAAGCGAGGTCGGGTCGGCCCAGTGCAGGTCCTCCAGGACGAGCACCGCCGGGCCCGCCGCCACCAGGCGCGAGGTCAGCGTGCGCCAGGCGGTGAAGGTCTGCTTCTGGAGTTCTCCCGGGCCCATCCGGCCCAGCGCCGCTCCCGGCGGCAGGCCCATCATGCGGGCCAGCAGCGGGAACAGGTCGCCGGCCCGGACTGCGGCCAGCACCCGCTCCAGGGCGGGCCCGGTCACCGCCGCGGGCTGGTCCGGCGTCACGCCCGCCCAGTTGGCCAGCAGCTGCTGGTAGAGGCCGTAGGGCGTGGACGACGCGTAGGAGGCGCAGCTCCCCTCCAGCCACCGGGTGCCGCGGGCCGCGCGCCTGCGGCACTCCTGCACCAGGCGGGTCTTGCCGAGCCCGGGCTCGCCGGTCACCAGCACGACCGAGCCGTGACCGCGCGCCGCTTCGCGCAGGGCGGTGCCGAGCACGGCCAGTTCGGCCTGCCGTCCGACCAGCGGGCCGCCGGGGCGGAGCCGGTGGCCCGCGATGCGCGGCATGGGCGGTCCGAGGTAGGTGCCTTCTCCTTCGGCCGCGCCCCAGGCGAACAGGTGGCCAGCGGCGGCCCTCGTCACCGGGCCGACCAGGGCCATGCTGGGCTTGGCCCGCGCCTGCAGCGCGGCGGCCTGGCCAACTACCTCGCCCACGGCGCCGTACTCGACCCGGGCGCCGCCGCCGATGGGACCGAGCACGGCCGGGCCGGTCTCCACCCCGATCCGCAGGGTGCCCCCGTCGATCGCCGCCACCGCCGCGAGGGCGCGGAAGGCCGCCCGGGCCGCCCGCTCGGGGTCGTCCTCGTGCGCCTCGGGCGCCCCGAACATGGCCTGCAGCCCTCCCCCGGACACCGACGTCACCGTCCCGCCCAGCGCCTCCACCTCGGCAATCACCGCGGCCAGGCAGCGGGCGGTCACGTCGCGAAGCTCCTCGGGGTCGGCGGGGCCCGCCGCAGTCACTTCGGCGGCCAGCACGCTGACGGTCCTGAGCTCCTCCCGCGCCGGGGCTGGCGTTGCTGGCGGCGAGCCGGCCTCGAAGGCGGCCGTGGCGTACACCTCCTCCAGCCACGGGGACAGGCCGAGCCCCAGCTCACCGAGGGCGGCCCGGCAGCGCTCGTAGGCGCGCACCGCGAGCTCCCGGTGCCCCGCCGCGAAGTAGCCCCGGACCAGGGCCGCGGCCGCCTCCTCGGAGGCGGGGTCGTGCTCGGCGCAGGCCGCCCAGGCGGCGAGCTGGGCTTCGGGCCTGGTGTCGCCCGCCCCCCTGGCCCGGTCCCTGGCCAGGGCGAGCCGGGCCTCCTGGCGCAGCGCCTCGAGCCGCTCCCGCGGGCGCAGGGCCCAGTCGGCGTACGGCTCGTCGGCGAGCAGCTCGCCGTCCTGCGCCAGGGTGGTCGCGAGCAGGTCGTCGCGCTCCTGGCCGGGGTTCTTGGCCAG
>Ga0081540_1000189_pt1 | contig 64185 bp, 48 predicted proteins | sample TabmetS2T1R1_FD_71024 | JGI IMG/M metagenome (GOLD analysis project Ga0081540, IMG submission 71024) | Tabebuia heterophylla rhizosphere microbial communities from the University of Puerto Rico - S2T1R1 | ecosystem: Host-associated > Plants > Roots > Rhizosphere ...
GGGGGAGGTCGCCCCCCGGGGGGACGCGCGCCCCCCCGCCCCGCGGGGGGGCATCGAGCAGGGGCATCTCCAGCGCCCCGCCCCGGCAAACCCCCCCGTCGCCGGGGGGGGGGAGCCACACCTCACCCATCCCGCCGGCGCCGAGGATCTCCACCAGCACGTAGGGCCCCACCCGGCCGCCGGGAAGGTGCGCCGTGGGGCCCGTGAGCACCGGCGAGGCCATGGTCTCGGTCTCCGAGACTCGTGCCTCGATCAGCTTTCGCACCGCGGGCGCAAGGCTGGGCTCGGTTCGCGACAGCGTGTTCAGCCACGCGGCGCGGGCCGTGGGCGTGAGCGCGAGGCCTTCATCGACCAGCTCGGCGATGCGTCTCCAGTCCTGGGACACCTGCCTCACGCCTCCGCGGACACCGCGGGCGCCTCCGGTTGCACTCTCGTAGTCGTCGGGGGCGGTCGACTGCAACGCGTTTCACGCCTCGGGAGCGTCGACCTTTCACGCCCAAGTCCATCGGTGTCGACCTGACGGGGCCTGTGACGTCGCACCGGGGCCCCAGCTGTGCAGGTGGCCGCGGAGGAACACCATGGCCCTGGGACGGCGACTCATTCTGACCGCGCTGCTCGCGTTCACCGCGTGTGACTCGAAGGCACCGGGCGGGGGTGGAGGACATCCGCCTCCAGGCAGGTCCGGAGCGCCCTCAGCGGCCTGCCAGCGCCCGGAGCGCCTCGCCGTCGATGCGGCAGGTGAGCCACTCGCGCACCAGCTCCGCCCCGAGCGACTCGTAGAACTGGATCGACGGCTCGTTCCAGTCCAGCACCTGCCACACGAACCTGCCGCAGCCGGTGTCCAGCGCGGTGCGTGCGAGGAAGCGCATCATCTCCTTGCCGATGCCCCGGCCACGCGCCGCGGGCCGGACGAAGAGATCCTCCAGGTAGAGGGTCGGCTGTCCGCGCCAGGTGGAGTAGGCGAAGAACCAGAAGGCGAACCCGACGGGCTCGCCATTCCACTCGGCGATGGTCGCCTGGAAGAGCGGCCGATCGCCGAACCCGTCGCGCTCCAGCGAGGCCTCGGTCGCGACCACCGACTCGGGCGCCCGCTCGTAGGTCGCCAGCTCCCGGATGAGGGAGAGGATGAGCGGAACGTCGGCGCGGACGGCGGGGCGGAGGCGGAGCACGTCGGTCATCATGCCTCGCACCCCGCCGTCCGCGTTGGAACAGTCCGGCCGTCTGGGACGGACCGTTCCGTACCGGTCGCGGATCAGCTGCAGCGGGTGACGTGGGCGGCCACGGCCATCCAGCGCCCGTTCCGCCGCGCCCAGATGTCAGTGTAGCGCCCGTGGCCGGACCGGCCTCCGTCACGGAAGGTGGTCCGGGCATGGACCAGGGCCACGTCGCCGAGCAGGCGCACCAGGATGTCGTGCCCCTCGAGCTCCGACAGCGACGAGGGAGCCGAGGCCCGGGCCAGGAACGCTGCGCGGTCGAGCAACGTTCCGTCCGGGCGCGAGCAGAAGAAGTCCGGCGCCAGATGCTCCTCGAACCAGCCGCGATCGGACCGCTCCGATGCGCGGAGGTACTCGGTGTTGAGCCGGAGCAGCAGCTCGCCGTCGGCCGAGGGCGCGGGCGACACCGTCATTCGTCCTCCCCCTGATCGTCTCCGTGAATGCCCCGGTGGAAGGGACCGGTGGGGATCGCCCGGAAGGCGGTGGTCGCTCCGGTCGTCGCGTCCAGGAACTGCCCGCCGATCCGCCCGAGGTCGTCGATGTCCCCGGCGTTGGTGATGGTTCCGGTCAGCCCGCTGACGACCCGCGAGCCGAGATCGATGACCTTCTTCCCCTGCCAGAGCACGCCCCGGCAGTCGCCCCCGGCGCAGGAGACGCCCACCACCTGCCTCCAGAGGTTGATGCCCAGGGCCTGTCCGTTGTCGTGCCCATCCAGCAGCGGCAGCGGCTCGATTCCTCCCTGGCGCGTCCAGAGGAACGGCCGGGGCACGAAGTCCGAGACCGGCGTCCCGGGCGCGTTGGCGAAGCCCACCACGTCTCCCCAGACGTTGAGGGCCATCGGCGTGTTCCAGCCCTCGCCGCCCAGCGTTCCGAGGTCGATGATCGAGCCACCCTCCCACATCACTGCCCGCCGGGCGCTGACGCCGCCCACCGCGATGCCACAGGCCCCGGAGATCCCGATCGCCTGCCCGCGGTCGTTGATGCCCGTCGCCGCGCTGGTGGAGTCGCCGGACAGCGGCGGCAGGACGCGCATGTCGTTCTTCCCGGGGCCCCAGAGCGCCGCGAGGAACTGGCGCTTCTGCGCCCCGGTGCAGCTGGGGTCGAGCGCCTGGGTCTCGGCCCAGCCGACGATCTGGTGGAAGTCGTTGGCCGAGGTCGCGAAGCCGTTCTCACCGCCGAAGGTGGGCAGAGCCCGGATGTTCCCGTGCTCCCAGACCACGCCCCGGCAGATCTTCCCGGTCTTCGAGGGGAAGAAGAAGCGGCAGCTCCAGGTCTCGCCGAGCGGCTGGGCCTCGTCCATCTCCGCGATCCCGGCGACCAGGCCGATCACGTTCTTCGACGGCCAGAGGACCGCGCTGTTCGGTCCTCCGAGCGTCCCCAGGTCGGTTGGAGTTCGCCCGCGCCAGATCGTCGCGTGGACGGTCGCATTCCCCGCCTGGGCCGAGAGCCCGCTCACCCATCCGAGGTCGTTGATGCTGTTCCCCTGGCTGAGAGTTCCTCCCAGCGACCCGAGCGGAACGACCACGTATCTCGGCCCGCCGCCCAGCCCGAGCGCCGCGTCGCTCGCCGCGGTGGGCGTCGCCTCCTGACTGCAGGCCAGCGCGCCGAGCACCATCACCATGCACAGCCAGCTCGTTCCTCGTCGCATGCGTCCTCCTCCTCCGGGGCATCTGCCCTCTCTGTGCTTCGTGAGGTCCGGGAGAGTGGAGCGGCGGTGGCGACGCGCGCTGTCAGCTTCTTGAAGGGGGACTGTCACGGAATTCAGGCCGGTGCGCGCCCTGCCCCGCTTCGGCGTAGCCTCCCGGGCCATGACCACGGTTCGCCTTCTGTCCGAGGACCCGGTGGGCCAGCGCCGGACGTCGCTGCTAGAGACCGGACTTGCCCTGGTGGAGGACGTGCGCTCGAACGCGCACGCCGGAAGCCTGGGCGCCGAGGGCTTCTCCCCCGAGCCGCAGCTCGTCCTGCCCTACCGAGGACTGTTCGTGTGGGAGGTGGGACGGGACGCGGTGGTGGGCGATCCGAATCAGGCCCTGTTCGTCGCCCCGGGCGAGGAGTTCCGGATGCGGCACCCGCTGCCGGGCGGGTACGCGGAGCTGATCGTCACTCCGGGCGAGCCGCTCCTCGAGGAGCTGACCGGCGGCCGGGGCCGGAGCACCCGGCTGCATCCGCTCTTCCGCCGCCGCGCCAGGCGGATCGACCCGAGCCTCCAGCTCGCCCGGGCCCGCTTCCTGGGGATGGCCAGCGCCGGCGCCGAGCCGCTCGAGGTGGAGGAGCTGCTGCTGTCGCTCCTCCGCGCCGCGCTCGACCAGGATCCACCCGCGGTGCAGCCAGCGCGGTGCACCCAGCGCCTGCTGGAGCGCGCCAAGATGTTTCTCGCCGCCGAGCTCGGCCGGTCGATCGGGCTGCTGGAGATCGCCTGCGCGGTGGGCGCCTCCCCTGGCTACTTGACCCAGCTCTTCCGGGCGGTGGAGGGCGTCCCGCTCCACGCGTACCTCACCCAGCTCCGGCTGGCGCAGGCGCTGGTCGAGCTCCCCCGGGCCGAGGACCTCACCGTCCTGGCGCTCGAGCTGGGCTTCTCCAGCCACAGCCACTTCTCCGCCCGGTTCCGCCGGGCGTTCGGGCTCACCCCGTCCGAGTTCCGCCGGAGCTGCCGCCGGACGGCTCCGCCGCTGCCCGTCTGACCGGGGCGGTGGCCAGCCGGGCGCGGAGCGTCTCGATCTCCGCCCGCACCCGCGCCTTGAGCTGCTCCACGTCCGCGAGCGTCAGCCCGGCGGTCACGATGGGCGTTCCCACCGTCACCCGGCCCTCGGCCCGTCCGAACTTCCAGCTGTGCTTCGGGAGCGCCGTCCCGGTGCCGGCCACCGCGAGCGGCAGGATCTCGGCCCCGGTCTCGATGGCCAGCCGGAACGCTCCGTCCTTGAAGGGGAGCAGCTGTCCGTCCTTGCTCCGCGTGCCCTCGGGGAACAGCATCACCGGCATTCCCCGGGCGAGCCAGCGCGCGCACGCGGCCATGGCCTCCTTCGCCGAATCGCTGTCTCCGCGTTGAACGGGGACGTCGCCTGCCATCCACATCATCCATCCGGCGACCGGGATCCTGAACAGCGAGGCCTTCCCGAGCCACTTCATCTCCCAGGGCAGGAAGGAGATGAGGAAAGGGTCGGCGTTGGACTCGTGGTTGCTGACCACCACCGTCCTGCGCGGAGTCGGGGAAGGGACGGGCCCCACCACGCCGAAGCGCCAGAAGGGGTTCAGCCTCGCCGCCACCACGCCGACCAGGCGGAAGGCCCGCCCTGCCACTGCCCGCCGCGGATCGAACGGCAGGCAGACGACGAACAGCACCGTCTGCAGCACGAAGCCCACCAGCGCCACGAGGGCGATCTCCACCCAGGCCCAGATCGAGAGCAGCGCGGTCATGAGGTGTGCGGCGGCTCATAGCGCACTGCACTGAACCTTGCCCGAAGTCGCGACAGGTGGCCCGGAGCGTTCTACTGTGGCGCGCGGAGAACGACGCATGGCACCGCCGCCGGACAAGAGCCGCGCCGCCGAGCCCGCGCTGTGGGCCTTCGCCGTGTCGCTGGTGCTGCTGGTGGGCCCGGTCCGGACGCTGTGGGCCGCGCCGGACCGAGGCTGGCTCACGCCGTTCTTGCTCTGGCTCGGGGTGATCTGCCTCGGCGCCTGGGCCGTCCACCGCCCGAGCACGCCGCCATGAGCCCGACGATCGGCGTGCTGTTCGGGGTGGCGGTGGCGTACCTGGCGATCCTCTTCGGCGTGGCCTACGCCACGGAGCGCGGGGTGGTTCCGGGAAAGCTGGTGCGGCATCCGCTGACCTACGCGCTGTCGCTCGGCGTGTACGCGACCTCCTGGACGTACTCGGGCAGCGTCGGCTTCGCGCGGAGCCAGGGCTACGTCTTCCTCACCATCTACCTCGGGGTGACGCTGGCCTGCCTCCTGGTGCCGGTGCTCTGGGAGCCGGTGCTGCGCCTGTGCCGCGAGCATCAGCTGACGTCGCTCGCGGACCTCTTCGCCTTCCGCTTCCAGAGTCAGGGCGCCGGGGTGCTGGTGACGGTGTTCATGCTCGCCGGCAACCTCCCGTACCTCGCGCTGCAGATCCATGCGGTGACTGCCGGGTTCAAGGTGCTGGCCCAGGCCTCGCCTCCGAGCGGCATCGCCCTGATGTTCTGCGGTCTGGTGACGCTGTTCGCCCTGCTCTTCGGGGCCCGGCACGTCACGCCTCGCGAGCGCCACGCCGGCCTGGGCGTGGCCATCGCCTTCGAGTCACTGGTGAAGCTGGTGGCGCTCCTCACCGTGGGCCTGGTGGCGGTGACCAGCGTCTTCGGCGGGCTCTCCGGGATGTCCCGCTGGCTGGCCGAGCATCCCGACGCGCTGGCCCGCGCCTACGGCCCGGTGCAGGGAGGGCCCTGGGCCACCCTGCTCCTGCTCTCCTTCGCGGCGGCGTTCCTCCTCCCCCGGCAGTTCCACATGGCGTTCACCGAGTCGCTCGACGGACGCGCGCTCCGGGTGGCGGCGTGGGCCTTCCCGCTCTTCCTGCTGCTGCTGAACCTCCCGGTGCTCCCGCTCCTGTGGAGCGGAACGGTGCGCTTCCCCGACGGGAACCCGGACAACCACGTGCTGGAGCTGGCCCGGAGCAGCGGCCATCCCCTGGTGGGGGCGCTGGCGTTCATCGGCGCCATCTCGGCGGCGAGCAGCATGCTCATCGTCGACACGCTCGCCCTCGCGGCGATGTGCCTGAACCATCTCGTGCTGCCGCGCACCGACCTGTCCCGCTCGGGTGATCTCTACGCGGGGCTGCTCTGGGCGCGCCGGGCGCTGATCATCACCGTGCTGGCGCTGGGCTACGGCTTCAGCCGGCTGCTGGCCACCCGCCAGGGCCTGGTGGAGATCGGCCTCATCTCCTTCGTCGCCGTGGTCCAGGTGCTGCCCGGAATGCTGGCACTCCTCTTCTGGCGAGGAGCCACGCGCCAGGGCTTCCTGGCCGGGCTCGGAGCCGGCATCGGTGTCTGGGCGCTCTCGCTCTTCCTTCCGCTGCTCGCGCACGGCCGCCTCCTGCCGGCGGCCTTCGATCTCGCCTGGGTCTTCGGAATCCGCCCCGGGACCGAGCCGTGGAGCGCGTCGACCTTCTGGTCGCTGTCCCTCAACGCGCTCCTCTTCGGCGGCGTGTCGCTCCTCACCCGCGCCACCGCACGCGAGGAGGAAGCAGCGGTGGCCTGCACCAAGGGGGCCACGCCTGCGCCCTGGATGCTGGAGCCGTCCAGCGCCGAGGAGTTCCAGGCGAGGCTCGCGCCCCTGCTCGGCGAGGACGCGGCGTCGGTCGAGCTCACCCAGGCGCTGGCCGATCTGGACATGGTGCCCGGCGAGCGCCGTCCGGCACAGCTGGGGCGGCTGCGGGAGCGGCTCCAGCGCAACCTCTCCGGCCTCATGGGGCCGCTGGTGGCTCGCTGGGTGGTGGACCGGAGCATCCGCGTCCACCACGGCAAGCGCGCCCCGCTGAGCGATCGCATCCGCGCGCTGGAGGAGCAGCTGCGAGCGAGCCGCGCGCAGCTGCAAGGCGCACCCGCCGAGCTCGAGGCGTACCGGCGCTACCTCCGGCGCGTGCTGGAGGACCTGCCGCTCGGAGTCTGCGCGCTGGGGCCAGACCGCGACGTGGTCATCTGGAACCGCGCGCTCGAGCACCTGAGCGGGCTCTCCGCCCACGACGCGGTGGGCGCGCGGCTGGATGCGCTCGCCGGCGCGCTTCCTGCCTCGGTCCTGGCCTTCGTCTCCGGTGCGGCGTCACAGGAGGAGGTCCATCTACAGATGGGCGCCACCGAGCGCGCCTTCTCGCTCACCCGCAGCCAGGTCCGGGAGCCGGGGAGCACCGCCGGCGAGACCGCGGGCGTGGTGGTGCTGGTGGAGGACCTCACCGAGCGCAAGCTCCTCGCCGCGCAGGTCACCCACCAGGACCGACTGGCCTCGGTGGGACGGCTGGCCGCGGGCGTGGCCCACGAGATCGGAAATCCGCTCACCGGCATCGCCTGTCTGGCGCAGAACCTGGTCCGCGAGCTCGGCGAGGCGGACCTGCGCGACCGCGTCGGCCTCATCCTCAGGGAGACGCAGCGCATCGACGCGATCGTGCGCGTGCTCCTCGGCTACAGCCACGCCGGCGGCTCCGACGGGATGCACGCCGACGCGGTGGATCTCCAGGCCTGCGTGGGCGAGGCCATCACGCTGGTGCGGCTGTCGCGCGAGGCGAAGGGCGTGCCCTGCGAGAACCAGGTGCCGGAGGGCGTTCACGTCTCGGGCGACCGACAGCGGCTCATCCAGGTCTTCGTGAACCTCGTGTCGAATGCGTGCGACGCGAGCGCGCCGGGAACTCCAGTCACCGTGGGAGCGGCCCTGACGACACAGGGTGTCAAGGTCTTTGTTCAGGACCGTGGGACTGGAATGGACGAGTCCACACGCGAACGGATGTTCGAACCTTTTTACACGACGAAGCCTCCAGGGCAGGGTACGGGTCTCGGGCTTCCGCTGGTCGCGGCGATCGTCCGCGAGCACGGGGGCACGCTCCGGGTCGACACCAGGCCTGGCGCGGGGACGACCGTGGAGGTGGAGCTGCCGGGGGCCGATGCACCGGTGGCTTCGGGGACGAGGGTGGCCGAGGCCCTCGGGGGAGCACGTGCATGAGCCGCATCCTGGTGGTCGAGGACGAGGACATCATCCGCTCCGAGCTGGCCCGGCTCCTCGCGAGGACCGGCCATGACGTGGTCGAGGCGCGTTCGGTCCCCGAGGCGATGACGGTGGGAGCGGCGGACGGGTTCGACCTGGTCATCGCCGACCTGCGGCTTCCGGGAGAGCTGGGGACGACGCTCATCGACTCCTGCCGGCCCACCCCGGTCCTGGTGATGACCAGCTACGCCACCGTGCGCTCGGCGGTGGAGGCGATGCAGAAGGGGGCCGCGGACTTCGTGGCCAAGCCTTTCGACCACGACGAGTTCCTGCTGGTCGTGGACCGGGTGCTTCGCCAGTCCCGGATGCAGCGGCAGAACGCGGCGCTGAAGCAGGACCTGGAGCGCAACTACGCGGTGCACGGGATGGTGGGAAGCTGCCCGTCGATGCGCGAGGTGTTCGAGCGGGTGCGCAAGGTGGCTGCCACCGACGCGACGGTGCTCATCCTCGGCGAGTCGGGCACCGGCAAGGAGCTGGTCGCGCGCGCGGTGCACGACCAGAGCAGCCGCCGCGACGCGCCGATCATCGCGGTCAACTGCGCCAGCATTCCCGAGACGCTCATCGAGTCCGAGCTGTTCGGCCACGAGAAGGGCGCCTTCACCGGAGCGCACAAGGCGCACGCCGGCCTGGTCGAGGCCGCCGACGGAGGGACGCTGTTCCTCGACGAGATCGGCGAGCTCCCCCTCCCTGCGCAGGCGCGGCTCCTCCGCGTCCTCCAGGAAGGCGAGGTGCGGCGAGTGGGCGCCACCGGTAGCCGGCGGGTGAACGTGCGGCTCATGGCGGCCACCCACCGCGACCTGCGCCAGATGTCGTACGACGGCCAGTTCCGCAACGACCTCTACTTCCGGCTGCGGGTCGTGGAGATCAGCCTGCCGCCGCTGCGGGCCCGGGGTTCGGACGTCCTCGAGCTGGCGGACTTCCTGCTCACGAAGATCTGCCGCCGCCTCAACAAGCCGCAGCTGGAGCTCACCTCCGAGGCGCGGCAGGCCATCTTCAGCCATCCCTGGCCCGGGAACGTGCGGGAGCTGGAGAACGCCATCGAGCGCGCGGTCATCCTCAGCGACGGCGGGCAGCTCACTCCGGATCTCCTGGCAATCGACGGACCCCGCCCCGCGGGCTCCGGAGCGGACGGAGACGAGGCCGGCGGCTCGGGGGCGCTCACCGAGTACTTCCGGCGCTTCGTCCTGGAGCACCAGGGCCATCTCTCCGAGACGGAGATCGCGAGGCGGCTCGGCATCAGCCGGAAGGCGCTGTGGGAGAAGCGGGCGCGCCTCGGGATCCCGAGGAGCAAGCTTCCCGCGTGAGACGGATCCGCCGCGCGCGAGTGCGCGGCGTCGACGGCCTCCCCTCACCTGGGGCACCGAGCTGCAGGGAAAGCCGCGCCGTCCGGACCGGAGCGCCGCCTAGAAGCTGGCCTGGAACTGGAGCGTGCCCACCCAGTGGTTGGCCGGGATGAGGGTGCCGTCGACCGTCTCGCCGGCCCTCTCCTTGTTCTGGAAGGCGATCTCCGCGGTGATCTTGTAGGCGTGCTGGAGGACGTACCAGCTGAAGCCGCCGCGGTAGGTGGTGAGGTCCCCGGTCGTGTTCCCCCGGCCCACGTAGGCTGCGTCGGAGTTGAACCACTCGATCTGGACGTACGGTCCGATCACCCCGAAGCGCATCGAGACCAGCCCGAAGATTCCGAACCCGGACTGCGCCGCCCCGTCGCCCGCCCAGACCCGCGTGGCGAGCACCTCGGCGCTCAGCTCGAGGTCCGGGCTGAAGGGGATGTCGGCGAAGATGTCGGCGTTGCCCGTCGTCTGGGCGCCCAGCCCGGTGCTGGGTGCGACGCCCGGGCCCGTGGGGGCCGGGTTCCGGCGGGCGTTCGCCTGGGACTCGGCCGCGACGCCCACGTTCACGACGGGGTTGCTGGCGAAGCACACCTGGCAGAAGGTGTAGCCGTCCTCCTTGCCCGCGATGTTGAAGCGGAGCATCCCGGCGAACTTCGGCGCATCGCCGCCGTTCGTACCCGGCTGGGCAGCGACCGCGGGCGGCCCCACGACCGCGGGGATGGTCGCCCGGGTCTGCACGCCGTTGAAGACGCCGATCCGGTAGTAGATCCGATCGTCGAGCAGGAGACCCCGGATCAAGAGGCCGACGTCGCGGTTGGACCGCTGGGAGTTGCTCGCGAAGAAGACGGGAAAGGCGCTCAACGTCGCCTGACGGCTGCTGCTGGAGATCACGTTGTGGCTGTAGGGCAGCAGCATCAGCCCGGCGTCGATGGTCAGCTCCTTGCTGACCTTGTACGTGGCGATCGCATCGAGCAGGAAGATGCCGTTGTAGACGCCGGTGGCCGTGGGGCTGGCTCCACCGGCGCCCGCGGCCGGGACGTTGGGGCTCGTGCCGGGGCCGGTCGAGTACGACACGTCGGTGTCGACCAGGAACCCGATGTTGTCGTTGAACTGGCCGGCGATGATGATCCGCGCCCGGCGGAGCAGGAAGTCGTGCGAGGGGTCCTTCCCGGAGCCCGCCGCATCCTGCTCGATGCGGTACTGGGCCTGGACGAGCGCTCCGACGTCGACGAAGCCCTTCTCGCTGAAGCTGAGCTTCGCGGCGCTCGCCCTGCCTGCGACGAGCAGGCACAGCGCCCACAGCAACGGCCTGCTGCACTTCCAGGTCATGCCGAAGCCTCCGGACAGGTGCTCCGAGACTGAACCCCGGGGCTCCCCGGGGACGAGGACGGGCTCCCGTCAGAGCAATTGGCGGACCGTGGAGGCACCCGGATTCTCGACGGGGGGTTGCGTTCGCTGGAGCCAGCAACGCCGTTACGTTTTGTAAGCTCTCTTCCTCACGCTTGTTTCCATTCGTAACGTGTCAAGTGCACAAGACCTCAGTCAAGCGTGCTTGACACCGGCGGCGAGGCCTTCGCTCTTGCCTGTTGCCGGCCGATCCCGGAAGTCGCCGCCCGGCGCGGAAGGTCGAGCGCCGGCCTCGATCGCGGTCCCGCAGGTGCGGTCGACCCGTCGTTACCTTTGGTAACCGGCTGTTCCGGAACGACACGCGAAGGGCCAGCGAAGTCCCCAACGCGACGTGAGCGAGGCGCTGGCGTATGGCTTGCCTGCCGCGGTCGGTCTTGACCGTGAGCAGCAGCCTCGTCGAATGCAGTCTGGAGGAGCGGCTCGAGGCTTGCCGGCGGCTGGCCGTCGAGAGCCTCGAGAGCCCGCGCCGGTTCTGGCTGCGGGAGGCAGGTCTCCTGGACTGGGTACGGCCTCCGGACGAGGCCTTCGTCGGGGAGATGAAGCTCGGCGACGTGAGCTGGTTCGCCGGGGGCCTGCTGAACGCGGCCTGGAACGCGGTCGATCGGCATTCCGTCACCTCGCCGGAACGCACCGCGCTGGTCTGGGCCCGCGCCGAGGGCGATGCGGTGACCTGGTCGTTCCGGGAGCTCCGTCAGGCCTCGGCCCGGATGGCCCAGGTGCTCCTCTCCCAGGGCGTCCGGTGGGGCGACCGGGTGGTCGGTCACCTCCCGGAGACGCCGACCCTCGCCATGCTCCACCTCGGCTGTGCCCGCATCGGGGCGGTTCCGGTGGTGGTGCCGGCGGGCTCCGGCGGGGCGCTGGGGCGCGTGCTGCGCGCCACCCGCGCCAGGGTCCTGGTGACGGCCGACGAGGCGCCCACGCCGGAGGGCAGGCTCCCCCTGTGGGACCGGGTCGAGGACCTGCTCGGCGGGCTGGGTCGGGTCGAATCGGTCCTCGTCGAGCGGCGGACCGGGGCCGCCATCAGCCTGGTCTACGGGCGTGACCAGGAGCTGGGCGCGGCACTCCAGCGTGCCCGACCAACCTGCGCGGTGCGTCCGTGTGACGGCGATGATCCGCTCCTCCTCGTCCCCGGCGCCGACGACGGCCCGCCGGTGGTGCACGGGACGGCGGGGTTCCTCCTGTGCTCGGCGCTCGGTCTCCGCGAGGCCGCCGGGGTGGGACCGGGCGCGCAGGTGCTGTGCACCGAGGGGTTCTCCGGGCCGCGGGTGGATGTGCTCTGGGGCAGCTGGGTGCTCGGCGCCGCGGTGGTGTTCGACGAGCGGGGGGACGGCGCCCACCGCCCGCGCGCCCTCGGCGTCACCCACCTCTTCGGCCCCCGCGCCGCGCTGGCGGCGGCCGGACCGGGCGTGCTGGGCGCCTCGCTGGACGGCTCGGACGCTGCGGTGTCGCCGGTGTGGAACCCCGAGGGCGGCGGCATGCTCACGGCGCGCTTCGGCGACCTCGGTGGCACCCCGCTCTTCGGGGTCGACCCGGTCCTGGTGGACATGCTCGGCCGGCGGGCGGGCGGGACCGGCGCCGAGGGAGAGCTCTGCGTGAAGCGCTCCTGGCCGGCGCAGCCCCGCAGCGCCGAGCAGGACCACCAGGGCTTCCTGTCCCAGCGTCTGGAGCGCTTCCCGGGCCTCTACCGCACCGGCCTGCGCTGCCGGGAGCTTGCCGACGGAAGCCTCGCCGTGACCGGCCTCGCCGCGCTGACCGCAGCGAGCCCGAGCAACGTCTACCCGCTCGAAGGGCCCATCGGACGCGCCTGAGATGCCATCGAGTGGTCAGTCGTGTTACCGAACGTAACGCCGACTGTTACCGTTCTGCGCGGCTTTTGCGTCGCGTCAACGGCGAACCAAGTGACACCGCTGATGTGTGCAACTTGGCTTGAATGTTGCGGTCTGCCCTACTCGCCCACCCGTCTTCTGTGAAGGAGGCAGACCGATGGCCGTCGCCGCGTCGTCCCTGCCCATGATCGACAAGAGCGAAGAGCGTCGCGTCATCTTCGCGTCGAGCCTGGGAACCGTCTTCGAGTGGTACGACTTCTACATCTACGCCGTGCTGGCTCCGTTCTTCGCCGGTGTGTTCTTTCCTCCCGGGAACCAGACCACGGCCCTTCTCAATGCCTTCGTGAACTACGCGGCGGGGTTCCTCGTCCGTCCCTTCGGCGCGCTGGTCTTCGGTCGGATCGGCGACCTCGTCGGCCGGAAGTACACGTTCCTCGTCACCATCACGGTGATGGGTCTCTCGACCTTCCTCGTCGGCCTGCTGCCCAACTACAGCTCCATCGGCATGCTCGCGCCGCTGCTGCTGCTCTTGCTCCGGCTGGCGCAGGGCCTCGCGCTCGGCGGTGAGTACGGCGGTGCTGCAACCTACGTCGCGGAGCACGCACCCGAGAACAAGCGCGGCGCTCACACCGCGTGGATCCAGACCACCGCGACCGTCGGCCTCTTCCTGGCCCTCGTCGTCATCTACATCTGCCGGACCTCGATGACCGCGGACGAGTTCAAGGGCTGGGGGTGGCGGATTCCATTCCTGCTCTCGATCATCCTCCTGGCGATGTCGATCTACATTCGGCTCAAGCTGAACGAGTCGCCGCTGTTCCGGCAGATGAAGGAACAGGGCAAGGGAAGCAAGGCGCCGCTGTCCGAGAGCTTCGGCCAGTGGAGCAACCTCAAGATCGTGATCCTCGCCCTCATCGGCGCGACCGCAGGTCAGGGCGTCGTCTGGTACACGGGCCAGTTCTACGCGCTGTTCTTCCTCGGCTCGACGCTGAAGGTCCCCTACGAGACGGTGTACGGACTCATCGCCTTCTCGCTGGTGCTCGGCACGCCGTTCTTCCTCGTCTTCGGGCGGCTGTCGGACCGGATCGGCCGCAAGTGGATCATGATGCTGGGAATGCTGCTCGGCGTTCTCACCTACTTCCCGCTCTACCGGGCGATGACCCACTACGCGAACCCGGCGCTGGAGAAGTTCAACGCCTCCAACAAGATCACCCTGACGGCCACCGACTGCCAGGTGCACATCTTCGCCCTGCCGACGACGCGCTACAGCGACTGCGACAAGGTCCGGAACCTCCTGACCTCGCGGAGCCTCGACTACGCACAGGTCGACGCCGCGCCGGGCTCGGCGCCGGTGCTCAAGGTGAACGACACGGAGATCACCGGGATCAACGAGGCCAAGCTGAAGGATGCGCTGACCGCCGCCGGCTACCCGGCCAAGTTCGACTTCACCGGGTTCAGCTGGAACGGGACGAGGTCGGGTGACTGGTGGATGATCCTGATCATCCTCTTCATCCAGGTCATCTACGTGACGATGGTGTACGGACCGATCGCCGCGTTCCTGGTGGAGCTGTTCCCGACGCGGATCCGGTACACCTCGATGTCGCTGCCGTACCACATCGGCAATGGCTGGTTCGGCGGCATGCTCCCGCTGACGGCCACCGCGCTGGTCGCTGCGAACGGGAACATCTACTACGGGCTCTGGTACCCGATCATCGTCGCCGCGCTCACCTTCATCATCGGCTCGATCTTCATCAAGGAGACGAAGGACCACCGCATCGGGGTCCTCTAGGCGCGCTTCGGGAAGCTTCCCGACCGCTGGCCGGTCCGCACCCTCCCCCCCGGGGGCCGCGGACCGGCCGTTTTTTTACGGCTCGAGGAGATTCGCGCAATGCCCGGGCTGAGCGGGTGAGCCGGAGATCGTCCCGCCGCGGGGGACGCACTGGCTGGGCGGGAGCGACTGGCGGCTCTCCACGTGCTGCACCAGCAGGTCGAACGCCCTCTGCGCGTGGGGCTCGATGAGCTCCAGCTGGGGGAAGGTCCCCTTGTACGTCTCGATGTGGTTGCCGTTCTGGATCTCGTAGAGCCGGAAGTCTGGACGTCGGTCGTGCCGCTTCCAGCCGTGACCGTCGTCGTCCCGATCGTCGAGCGCGGCCGCGACCTTCCGGGCGTAGGCTCGCGCGTGCCGGTCGATGGGAAGCAGCCCATCCATCGTGCCCGCCACCGTGATCAGCGGTCGCTGGATGTCGCCGCTGGTCGCGAAGCTCGCCACCTGCGCGCCGACGTCCGAGGCCGAGAGGCGGGCGTAGTAGTTGTAGGTCCCGGTTCCCTGCCCGTAGGTGTCGTAGGTCGGGTCCAGCCGCTTCTGCCACTGGCACTGGGTCACCTCCCAGAAGGAGGCCCAGTAGTTGGTCCAGAGCGTGGTGGTGGGGGCGATGAGGTCCGGGGGATATCCGGCGGCCCGGATGTTCTTCGCCGCGGTGCCGTTCTGATCGAAGCCCGAGGCCACGTAGTCCTTGTAGTTGAGGATCCCGGGCGGCAGATCGGTCAGGAGATTCGGTCCGCGGGGATCGACCTCGGTGCCCTCCCAGTCCACGCCGCCGTCGAAGAGGTCGGGGAAGAGCTCGACCGCGCGGCGGACCTGGTATCCGCCGTTCGACGTGCCCACCGCGTAGGTGAAGCGCGGAGAGCGCCCGTAGCGCGCCTCGACGCCGCGACGGGCCAGCCGCGCGGCCTCGCCCATGAAGATCTGCCAGCGCACGAAGGGCTGTCCGGGATCGTTGTCGAAGAAGTTGACCCAGATCTTCGAGTCCGGGTTCAGCCGGCACGCGAGATCATTCGGAGGCGTGTCGCTCGCCAGGCTGGCGATCCGGAGGTTCAGGACCCCCTTGTTCTGCGAGGCGTAGGCGTAGCCCTTCTGGAGGACGTAGTCGCTCCAGGCGAAGTCGCCGTTGAACTCGCTCCGCGTCCCGGAGGCGCCCGCCACGACCAGACGGCCGTTCCAGTCGTCGGGGAGCCGGAGCAGGAACCGCGCCTGTCCCTGCGGGTCGCCCGCGATGCGACCGTTGATCTGGATGCCCGGGACGGCCCTGGTGATCGGCGTCCGGTCGGGCGGAAGCGGCGCGATGACGTTCCGGTCGGTGGTCGGAGTGAACGCTCCTCCAGGCAGCCCGGGCAGCGAGTTGTCGGCCGGGGTGGTGGCGGGGTTGGCGGTGGTGAGGTCCGTGCTCTCGACGCACGTCACGTCGACCAGCCGGTCACCGAGGCGTCGGAGCACCTGGTCGCATCGGCTTCCGTGGGCGGAGGCGGCGAGTGGCATGAGCATCGTGACCAGGGCAACGCGGCGGACGAGGCATCGAAGCATGAGGCTCCCTCGGGGAAGGCGAGAACGGGGCGCCGGAGTGTCCCCGAGCCTCAGCCGGCTTCAAGCGTCGAATGCGTGAGGAATCCGCCCGAGGACGTCCGAACCCTTCCCCGGATCAGCTCGCGCAACCACGACGCGAAAAGACGACGGGCGGCGAGGCCTCCCCGGCCAGCGCCGCCCGCGTGCGACTTCCGGATTCCTGCCTAGAAGCTGGCCTGGAACTGCAGCGTGCCCACCCAGTGGTTCGGGGGGATCGCGGTGCCGTCCACCGTGTTGCCCGCCTGCTCCCTGTTCTGGAACGCGATCTCCGCGGAGATCTTGTAGGTGTGCTGGTAGACGTACCAGCTGAAGCCACCGCGGTAGGTGGTCAGGTTCCCGGCGGTGTTGCCGCGGCCCACGTAGGTGGTCGCCGAGTCGAAGTACTCGATCTGCGCGTAGGGGCCGATGACGCCAAAGCGCATCGACACCAGGCCCTGGATCGCGAGACCGGACTGCGGGGTGTCGTCACCGGCCCAGATCTTTGCCACCGCCACGTCGATGCTGAGCTCCAGGTCTTCCGAGAACGGGATGTCCGCGAACAGGTCCGCGTTGCCCGTGGTCCAGCTGCCCATCCCGGTGGTGTGCGAGACGCCGGGGCCGGTGAACGCGGTGCCGCGGAAGGCGTTGGCCTGGAAGTCGGCGCCCACGCCCACGCTCACGATCGGGCTCTTGGCGAAGCACACCTGGCAGAACGCGTACCCGTCCTCCTTGCCGGCGATGTTGAAGCGGAGGGTGCCCGCGAACCGGGGAGCGTCACCGGGGTTGATGCCGGGCTGAGCGGCGACGGCCGGGGGCCCGACGACCGCAGGGATGGTGGCGCGGCTCTGCACGCCGTTGAACACGCCCAGGCGGTAGTAGAGGCGGTCGTCCAGGAGCAGTCCGCGGATCTCGATGCCCACGTCACGGGTTCCACGCTGGCTGTTGGGCGAGAAGTACTGGGTGAAGTTGTTGACGCTCGCGTACCTGCTGCCCGAGGTGAGGCCGTTGTGATTCATCGACGGGAGCAGCATCAGGCCCGCGTCGATCATGAACTCCTTGCTGACCTTGTAGGTGGCCAGCGCGTCGAGGAGGTAGATGCCGTTGTAGACGCCGGTGGCCGTGGGGGCCGCTCCGCCCGCGCCGGCGGCGGGGACGTTGGGGGTCGTTCCGGGACCAGTCGCGTACGACACGTCGGTGTCGACCAGGAACCCGATGTTGTCGTTGAACTGACCAGCCAGGATGAGGCGCGCGCGGCGGAGCAGGAAGTCGTTCGACGGGTCCTTCCCGGAGCCCGCCGCGTCCTGCTCGATCCGGTACTGAGCTTGAACCAGGCCGCCGACGTCGATGAAGCCCTTCTCGCTGAAGGAGATCTTCGCGGCGTTTGCCGTGCCCGCTGCCATCAGGCACAGCACTCCGAGACACGACTTCCAGGTTTGTGACCTCATTCGTCCCCTCTCCACGTGGATGCTGCCAAAGGGCACACCGGTGGCCTATGGCCAGACGGCGCGACAACTTTTTTGGCCCCGCTGTAGGCAATCCACGTTCCAGGGCGACTTCCCTGCGCAGCTCAAGCACTTGCGCTTCCACACCCCGACCGAGGCGTGTGGATGGGTAACGGAGCGTTACCAACGGTAACGACGCAGGTCGTCCACCCTGCCTGGAACGTCCGGGAATTCCACGGGAATCGACACCCCGCGGCGACCGGCATGTCACCGATCCGTCACCGGTCAGAGGCAGAAACGACGACGGCGGCACGGATGTCCGTGCCGCCGTCAGTTGAGAGCGGAGGGAATCGAACCCACAACCTATGGATTAAGAGTCCATTGCTCTGCCAATTGAGCTACGCTCCCGCTCGCCTGGCTGCGCGAGGGTCCGCGCGTATAACCGCCCGTGCCGCCACGAGTCAACGCCTGCGTCCCGAGGCCTGCCGGCTGCGCTGATTGGCCAGTCACCCTTCCACGGACCTAGACTTTCCCCTGAACCAAGGGGAGTGGTCGGAGGAGTCCCGTGGTGGCCAAGCAGGTGGCCGTCGCTGTCGTCCTGGTCCTCGCGGCGGGGTGTGCAACCACTGCCGGGAGCCAGCGCACCCCGACCGATGACCTGATCGACCAGGCTCAGGCCGAGGGCGTGTTCCTGGAGTCGCCGCTCCGCCTCTCCCCACAGATCCGCCGGCTGGTCCGGGAGAAGGTGGGCTACGCGGGGACCGAGAAGTCCCGTCTGTTGAAGGTGGTCCGGTTCATGATGGAAACGGACGGGCTCGCGTTCCAGTACCAGACGCAGAGCTCGCTCACCGCGGAGAAGGCCTACGTCGCGCGCCGCGGCGACTGCATGAGCTACGCGAACCTGCTCGTCGCCCTGGCCCGGACGCTGGACGTGCCGGTGCGGTTCGTGCGCATCACCCAGCTGCCGGTCACCTGGGAGGCCGGGGGCCGGTTCTTCGAGTCCTCGCACATGGCGGTGGCGCTGGGCCGGAACGCGTCCTGGGACCAGGCGGTGATCGTGGACTTCGGGAACGTCCACACCTCGCCCTGGCGCTTCTCGCTCTACGACGACGTGCCCGACGAGGAGGCCTTCGTCCTCTTCCAGAACAACGTCGCCGTCCAGCGGATGCTCTCCGGTGACGTGAAGACCGCCGAGCGGATGCTCCGCTTCTTCCACCAGCACGCGCCACGCACTCCCGAGGTGCCCAACAATCTGTCGCTGGTGCTGCTCCAGAACGGCCACGATCGCGAGGCGCTGGATCTGCTCGAGGCCTCGGTGGAGCAGTTCCCGCACTTCCGGCCGCTGTTCGCGAACGCGGTGCAGGCCGCGCGCCGGATCGGTGACGACGACCTGGCGAAGACGCTCGAGGCGCGCGGGCGCGAGCTGCTCCAGGACGAACCGGCCTGGAACTTCAACGAGGGCATGCGCAGCTACCATGCCCGCTCCTACTCCACCGCGGCGATCCGCTTCGAGAAGGCGCTCTCGGCAGATCCGTACAACGTGCGGCTCCTCGCCTGGAGCGCGCGGGCCCATCTGGCGGCAGGGAACCTCCGGCGTGGCCTGGAGCAGGTGGAGCGCATCCGCGCGGGCCCACCCTCCGAGACCCGGACGCAGCTCCTCGAAGACCTCCTGCATGCCTTCCCGCAGATCGAGGAGCCGCCAGTCGCGCCTCCGCCGGTCGCGGACCGTCACTCCTAGCGGGTCAGCCGGTGGCGCGGGAGCCGAGGACCTTCTGCACCGCCTCGAGCAGCTCGAGGTGAGTGAAGGGCTTCTGGAGGAAGCTCGTCCCCGGATCCCGGCGTAGCTCGGGGTCCATCTGCCCTTCGCCGTAGCCGCTGACCACCAGCACCCGGGCCGAGGGGTGACGCTGGTGGATGGTTCGGTAGGCAGCGATGCCGCTCAGCCCCGGGAGCACCGCGTCGAGAATCACCAGGTCCACCGCCACGCCGCCCAGCAACGCCAGTGCCGACTCGGCGTCGTCCGCGGTGAGCGCCCGGAAACCGCTGCGCTCGAGCAGCCGCGCCAGACCCTGACGGACCGCGGCATCGTCCTCCACCACGAGCACCGTGCCGCCGGTGCGCGGGGCGGGGGTCCGGCTCTTCCGCTCGGCCTCCAGCGGAAGCCCCTCGACGGCAGGCAGGAAGATCTGGAAGGTGGAGCCGCGGCCCGGCGCGCTGGAGACCTCCACCGCGCCCTGGTGCTGCCTGACGATTCCGTGGACCACCGCCAGCCCGAGGCCGGTGCCACGGCCCGGAGCCTTGGTGGTGAAGAAGGGTTCGAAGATGCGCTCCAGCGTCCCCGCCGGGATGCCGACGCCGCTGTCCCGCACCGAGAGCTCCACCATCCGCTTTCCGGGCACCGTGGAGTGCCGGGCGGCGAACTCGGCGTCCACCTCGACGTTGCGGGTCCGCACGACGAGCGTCCCGCCCTCGGGCATGGCGTCGCGGGCGTTGACGCAGAGGTTCATCAGCACCTGCTCCAGCTGTGCCGGGTCGCCGGAGATGGTCCACAGCTCCTCGGCGAGCTCGGTCTGGAGCTTCACCGGCTCGCCGATCACCCGGCGGAGCAGGCTCTCCACGTCGAGCACCACCTGGTTGGCGCTGAGCGAACGCTGAGCGAGCGGCTGGCGCCGGGCAAAGGCCAGGAGCTGCCGCACCAGCGCTCCAGCGCGCTGACATTGCCGCTCGATCTCCCCCAGGTCGGTCTGGGCCGAGTGGTCCACCGGCAGGTCCAGGCGGGCCAGCGCCGCGGCGCTCTGGATGCCGGTGAGCACGTTGTTGAAGTCGTGGGCGACGCCACCGGCGAGCATTCCCACGGTGTCCATCTTCTGTGTGCGCTGGACCTCGGCCTCGAGGCGCTTGCGCTCGGTGACGTCGCGCACGCTCACCACCAGACGCTGGTCGCCGCCCGGAACCTCGGCCACCGCGAGCTCGAGGTGCACCATGGTGCCGTCGCGCCGGCGAGCCTCGCTGGAGCGGCTCCCCTGCCCGACGTAGCCCTGGAAGCCCGGGGGGAGCAGCTCGTCCGCGGGGCGGCCCACCACCTCGGTGCCGTCGACGCCGAAGATGCGCTCGGCGGCGGGGTTCATGCTCACCAGCAGCCCGCCCGCGCTCACGGTGAGCAGACCGTCCGGGACGTGCTCCATGACCGCGCGGAGATCCATCTCGCTCCGGCGGAGCGCGGCATCGGCGCGGCGTCGGGCAGCGCGCTGGGCAGCCTCGGCGCACTCGCGCTCCACTGCCGGTGCGAGCCGGGCCAGGTTGTCCTTCATCAGGTAGTCGTGCGCGCCGGCCTTCATCGCGGCGATGGCAGCGGTCTCGTCGACGGTGCCCGACACGAGGATGAACGGAACGTCGAGCCCGCTCTCGTGCAGCCTGGCCAGCGCCTCCAGCGCGTCGAACTGGGGAAGCCGGTGGTCGGACACGACGACGTCCCAGGGCGCCGAGAGCAGGGCCTCCTGGAACGCGTCCGCGGAATCCACGCGGTGAAAACGAACCAGCCGCCCCTCGGTCTGGAGCGCGTGCACGATCAGCGTTGCGTCCGCCTCGGAATCCTCGACCAGGAGGACGCGGAGCGCGCTGCGAGTGGGAGCCGGGAGAGGTCTCACGGAGAGCCGGAGCGGGATCTGACCGCCGAGCGGTGGACACGGGCAAGGTGGCTTCGATGCGCAGCCCTGGCGCTGCTGTGTGTTCCGCGACCGCAACGTGGTACCTCGGGAGGATGCAGACCTGGGATTCGCTGGTGGTCGGCTCCGGTCAATCAGGTGTGCCGCTCGCGGTCGCACTGGCCCGCGACGGGCGAAGGACCGCACTCGTCGAGCGCGCCGACGTCGGCGGCACCTGCATCAACGTCGGTTGCACCCCGACCAAGACCCTCGTGGCAAGCGCCCGGGTCGCCTCGCTGATCTCCCGCGCTTCGGAGTACGGCATCGAGGTCGGGCCGGCCCGGACCCGCTGGCCCGCCGTGCGCGAGCGCGAGCAGGGCGTCGTGCGGCAGTTCCGCGCGAGCGGCGAGCGGCGCCTGGGTGACGCCGGAGTGACGTTGCTCCGCGGCGAGGCGCGCTTCGTGGGTCCGCGCCGGCTGCGCGTCACCGGCAAGGACGGCGCGAGCGAGGAGCACCAGGCGTCGGTGGTGGTGCTGAACACCGGGGTGCGGGCGCGCGAGCCCGCCCTGCCCGGTCTCGGTTCGGTGAACTCGCTCGATTCGTCTGCGATCCTCACGATCGAGGAGTTCCCCGAGCGCCTGGTCGTGCTCGGTGGCGGCTTCATCGCGCTCGAGCTGGGGCAGATCTTCCGTCGGCTCGGCGCGGAGGTGAGCATCGTCGAGTCGGGGTCTCGCCTCGCGTCGCGGGAGGACGACGACGTCTCGCGCGCGCTGGCCGAGGTGCTCACCGCGGAGGGCATCGCGCTCCGCCTCGGGGTCAAGGGGCGACGGGTCGGGCCCGGCGCGAACGGGCGGGGCGTGCGGCTGGAGCTGGCGGATGACACCGAGCTGGAAGGCAGCCACCTCCTCGTCGCGGTGGGCAGGACGCCCAACACCGACGCGCTCGACTGTCCGGCGGGAGGCGTGGCGCTGGACGGGCACGGCTTCATCCAGGTGGACGACCGGCTCCGTACCTCCGCCGAGGGGGTGTACGCGACCGGCGACGTCACCGGCTCACCCCAGTTCACGCACGTCTCCTACGACGACTACCGGGTGCTCCGCGCCGAGCTGCTCGACGGGCCGGCCCGGTCGAGGGTCGGGCGGCTGGTGCCCTACACGCTGTTCACCGATCCCCAGCTGGGACGGATCGGGATCACCGAGGCCGAGGCGCGTGCCCGGGGGCTCCCCATCCGGGTGGCGCGGCTGCCGATGAGCCACGTGGCGCGCGCCATCGAGGCCGGCGAGACGCGAGGGCTCCTCCGGGCGGTCGTGCACGCCGAGACCGACCGCATCCTCGGCTTCGCTGCGCTGGGCTTCGAGGGTGGAGAGCTGGCCTCGGTGGTGCAGGTCGCGATGCTCGGCGACCTTCCCTGGACGGTGCTCAAGGACGCCATCTTCCCCCACCCGGGCCTGGCGGAGTCACTGAACAACCTCTTCGACGCCTGGGTCTAGCGCTACGGCGGCCGGTAGCCCACGCACTTCCACGCCCGGAAGCGGCGGACGATGCGATCGCCCCGGCGGACGAGCAGCGGCGGCTCCTCCTGCACCCGCTCGCACCGGGGAGGCAGGGCCGGCGGCGGTGCTCCCGACGGCGCGTCGTCGAAGCGCCGCGGGTCCGAGTCGAGGAACAGGCCGGTACGGCCGGAGAGCCCGCGCACGTCGAGGCCCACGAAGTCGAACTGCAGCGCCGGCTGACCGAGGAGGTTTCGCCCGTACGCTTCCACCGTCCCGTCGAGCAGGAGCTCGGCGGTGGTCTTGTAGTCGTCGGCGGAGAAGGCGAACTCTCCCGGAGCGAGCCGGGCGCGGGTCTGCTCTCGGACCGAGCCCCACCCGACCCAGGTGTCGTCGCCGAGCCGCACCGGATAGGCGAAGAGCTCCACCAGCACGATCGCGTGCACCACGGCGGAGGCGACCACGTTCCAGCGGAGCAGCCAGCGACCGGAGCTCCGCGCAGCCCACAGCGTCCCGGCCACCCAGAGCGGGAACGGCCAGTTCGGCTTCACCACCGCACCGAGGCTCACCGCGAGGAGCACCAGCGCCGGGATGAGCGAGAACGCGGCGAGGAACAGCTCCTCCGCGGGAAGCTCGAGGCGAATCACGCGGGGGATGGCGCGAAGGGCCACCCGGCCCCACGCGTAGAGCAGCGGCGGCAGCGCCAGGACGAGCTGCGAGCCCACCAGGCCGAGGAGGTTCCACGCAGAGAGCCCGCGCGCGTGCTCCACCCGCCCTGCGGTCTGGAACAGGAACGACGCCCAGCCGTGCTGCGCGTTCCAGATCCACACCGGAGCGGTGACGGCGGCCGCAAGGAGGAGGCCGAGCCATGGCCAGGGAGAGGCGAGCGCGCGGCGCCCGCGTGGCAACACCACGAGAAGCATCCCCGCGCCGAGGAGGAGAAAGGCGGCGCTGTACTTGGAGTCGAACGCCAGTCCCACGCAGAGCCCCGCCGGCAGCCATGCCCTTCGCCGGTCGTCGAGCAGCGCCTCCGCGAGGAAGCAGAGCGCCCAGGTCCATGCAGCGACCAGCGGCGCATCCGGGAGCGCGACGACGGTGAGGATGCTGAACACACCGGTGGTGGCGAGGAGCAGCACCGCCTCACCGGGGGCCTCCGGCACGAAGCGGCGAGCGAGCCGCAGCATCCCCGCGAGAGTGATGCCGGCGAAGACGAAGGGGACGAGCCTGACCAGGAACGGCGGAGGCGGTCGCAGCATCCCCGGAAGGGCGAGCGCCCAGGCCAGGATCCCCGGGTGGTCGAAGTAGGAGAGCTCCGGATGCCGCGCGTAGAAGAGGTAATAGGCCTCCTGAGGAACGATCTCGAAGAGCGCACCGATTCCCAGGCGCGCCAGCTGCAGGAACAGCAAGACTCCCAGCACCGAACGGGAGCGGCTCACACCTGCTCCCGGATGCGAGACGCGGTTTCGCTGCACGAGCTCACAACCGCTGCAGCGAGCGGTGTCGCTCGAGCAGCGAGCACTGTGCCGGCGTTCGCTCGGCAGCTCTGTGGTTGTCCCGTTCGATCGTGGGACGCAATCACCACAGCGCCAGCCTCGTACCGGCAGCCGGAGGGGACCACTCGAGTGGACTCGTCCGTGTTCACTTCTTCTTGGGAGATACCGTGAAGCCAGTCATCGCAGCCCTCGCGTTCCTCGGCACCATCGCCTGTGCCACCTCCGGGTCGGGCATCGATCCGCGTCTGGAGTACTCCTACAACAGCTCCGTGACTGGCGTGATCGTCGTTCCCGACGCCAACGCGAGCAACGACGTCTGCAGCAACCTGGCGGTGGTCGCCACCGTCGGTGACACCCAGGTGGGCCGCTCGGCAATCCGTCCGAGCAAGGGCCGCTGCTCGTACCAGATCGACAACCTGCCCTCCGACAAGGACGTGACGGTGAAGGTGCAGCCGGCCAACGACCTGAAGTGCCAGGATGGCTCGCAGATGGCCTTCGTGTCCGATGACCAGGGTCCGCTGAAGCTCGAGCCGTCGCAGGGCAAGCTGCACGACTTCCGGGCCCAGTGCGGCACGACCCGTAGCTAGTCGTTCGGACGAGGATGGCAAAGGTTGGCGGCGCGTGGCCGAGGGTCGCGCGCCGTCACGCCATGCGGGCGGGCGAATGAGGTGTCCGCGAAGAGGTCCCTGTTGCATCGTCATGTCGGATCCCCGGGATGACGAGGGATCGGCGAACCTGGCCACTGGAGCGCCCTGGGGGCCTCGTCGGGTCCTCGGTTCCTTGGGTCTCGAGGATGGATGGACGTGAACTGCTGGCCTGTATCGGACGCCGGTCTCTCTGGGCGTGTGAGCGCCGAGGCACCCAGCAGCGGCCTGCGCGGCTTTCGATCCTCTCACGGCGGCAACGCCGACGGCGGCCGCGGTCTCCGGCGGCTCGACCCGGGCGGCGCCTCGACTCCGGCGGCGGCTCGACTCCGGCGGCGGCTCGACTCCGGTGGAGGCTCGACTCCGGTGGAGGCTCGACTGACGCCGGGCATTCCCGAAGCCAGCAATGGTTAAGGAACTTCCTTAACTATTTCCCGGAAACTAGTTAAGGAACTTCCTTAACTATCCCTGGCACTGTGACAAGCTGCCACGGCCCGGACCAGGCCAGGGGCGTTCCCGGCAGCGCCTGGACGCGCCGGCGGACCGCGGCTTCCCTCGAGGCCGCCTCGCAACACAGCGGACATCCGCCCTGCCGCAGTGTGCCGACCCCTCGTGCGCACCACTACCTTCTGGTGCATGCGCGCTCGACTCCTCGCCCTCCCAGTCCTCTGCCTCCTCCTCGTCGACGCCCCGGCCGGCGGACAACCCGCTGCGCCCGGGGCGGACAAGGGCCAGATGCTCCTCACCGTCTTCCTCCGGCACGATCAGTCCAAGACCCTCGCCGAGATCCGCGCCGAGCTGGAGAAGAACGGCTTCTTCCAGAAGTTCCCCCCGGCCGGCACCGAGGTGGTGTCCTGGTACGTGATGATGGGCATCGGCCAGGTGGTCACCCTCCGGTTCCCGGCAGATCGACTCCGGGACGTGAATCTCGCCCTGGAGCAGAGCGCCTGGGGCGCCTTCCGCACCGACTTCTACCCGACCTACGACTACAGGCCGGTCGCCGAGGCCGAGCGGAAGAAGAAGTAGCGCCGCGAGTCAGGGCTCGAGCAGCCACCAGCGACGCCGGATCCGCTTCCCGGCCGTGAGGCCGAACTTCTTCAGCGCCGTCTCACGCACGTACTCTGCCGCTTCCTCCGGCGAGTCAGTCAGCCGGAACCGGTCCACGTCCGCCGCGTCGATGGTGCGCGCCGGGACCAGCCGATCGCGGAGGAAATCGATCAGCGGTCGCCAGTACTCCACCCCGAGCAGCACCAGCGGGAAGTCGCGCATCTTCCCGGTCTGCACCAGCACCGCCACCTCGAATAGCTCGTCGAGCGTGCCGAGGCCGCCCGGCGCGGCGACGAAGGCGTACGAGTACTTGGCCAGCACCACCTTCCGGACGAAGAACGAGCGCGTCTCCACCCACCGGTCGAGGTAGCCGTTGGGCTTCTGCTCCACCGGAAGCACGATGTTGCAACCCACTGACGCCCCACCCGCCTCGCGTGCCCCGCGGTTTGCCGCCTCCATCAGCCCGGGCCCGCCGCCGGTCATCACCGTGAAGCCTGCCCGCGCCAGCGCCGAGCCCATGCGCCGGGTGAGCGCGTACGCGGGGTGCTCCTCGTCGTAGCGAGCCGACCCGAACACCGTCACGCACGGGCCCACGAAGTGGAGCTGGCGAAAGCACTTCAGGAACTCGCCCGCAGTGCGAAGCACCCAGAGCAGCTCCGACGGACGGTTCCGCGGCCCCTCGAGGAACGCGTGCTCGTCACTCCGGGGAGGCGTCTTCCCCCAGTCCTCGGCGCCGCGTTCGGCGGGGCGCGCGACCGTCCGGGGATCCTCGCTCGCGGTCAATGCTGGGCGGTCGATCCGGTGAACGGGTGGAAGGTGAACTTCTGCCCTCCGACGGACGCCTCGTACATCAGCCCGGCCTTGGTCATCGTGAACACCGCCACGCCACGGGTGTAGTTCGCGTCCGCGGACGCACCTGCGGAGATCGCCACCGCGGTGGCCTGAGCGTCCAGCTGGAAGTGGTTGTTCTTGAAGTCGGACAGCGAGGACGGGTTCTCGAAGAAGATGATCTCCGAGTAGGTCTGACCCCCGAGCTGAAGACCGATGCTGGCCTGGCCCATGTTGGCAGTGCCCACCGGCTTGCCGCCGACGAAGAGCACGCCGTCGCCGCCCGCTCCGCCGACGATGAGCCCGCCCTTGGCGATGGTGGGAAAGACCGCGTAGCCGGATGCGGAGGTGAGGAACTTGTCGATCTTCCCCTTCGCCTTGAAGGTCTGAAGTGTGGCCTTGGCGTCCTCCACCAGGGCATCGTCATTGCCGGCGAAGGCCGGGAGTGAGCCCAGCAGTCCGAGCACGACTACGGTCACGGTCATCGAAGTGCGCATGCCCGGAGGTAATGGCGCCCTTCCCGTCCGTCCACCCGAGTCGTTCACTGTCTTGCAGCTCCGCGAACCGCGCACCGGGTGAAACAAAACCCTCGCCTGCGTGTCGGGCTCCGCCCCCCCAGAGAACGTCAGCTTCTCCCGGCGCAACGAAGGATGGCGGCCGCGGATCGGTCCACGTCTTCCTCGGTGGTGTTCCATCCCGAGATGCTGATCCGCATCACGTCCCTGTCCTTCCACCGACTGCCGCCAAGCCAGCAGGTCCCGTCCGCCTGGACCCGGGTGACGACCTCCCGGGTGTACGCGTCGGCGTCGCCACCGCCGGGCGGCTCGAACCGCACCAGGACCTGGTTGAGCACCACCTCGTTGAGCACCTGGACTCCGGTCGCGCGCCCCAGGCGCTCGGCGAAGCGGCGGGCCAGCGCACAGCAGCGGTCCACGAGCGCCTCCACGCCCCTGCGCCCCATCGACCGGAGCGCGGCGTACACCGGCGTTCCCCGCCCGCGCCGGCTGAACTCCGGAACGAAGTCCACTCCATCTCGCAGACCGCGCGACCTCACCAGGTAGCTGGCGGTCGTGCCCACCGCCCGCGCGAGCGCCTCTGGGTCGCGCACGATGGCCACCCCGGAGTCGTACGGGACGTTGAGCCACTTGTGCGCGTCCACGGCCCAGCTGTCGGCGGCGTCGACTCCACGCAGCTGCTCCTTCGTCCGTGGGCTCACCGCGCCCCACAGCCCGAAAGCGCCGTCGACGTGGACCCAGGCGCCGTGTGCATGGGCAGCGGCGATCAGCGGCTCCATCGGGTCCGTCGCACCGGTGTTGACGTTGCCTGCCTGCACGCAGACCAGCGTGGGTCCGGTACAGGACTTCAGCACCGTCGTCAGCGCGTCAGGGTCCATTCGCCCCTGCGCGTCCGCACGTACCCGTTTCACCCGCGCCTGGCCCATCCCCAGGAAGCGCAGCGAGCGAAGGATGGTGACATGCACCTCTTCACCGACCACGACGTGGATCTCCGGAGCACCGAAGAGCCCCTGGTCCGCCACGTCCCACCCGACGCGGGCGAGGAGCGCGTGGCGAGCCGCCAGCAGCCCGGTGAAGTTCGCCATCTGCCCGCCGGTGACGAAGCCCGCCGCCGCGTCCTGCGGCAGGCCGAACAGCCCGTTCAGCCACCGGCCGGCAGTGTCCTCGAGCACCGCCACCGTGGGTGAGGCCACGTACAGGCCGGCGTTCTGGTCCCAGGCGGAGGTGAGCCAGTCCGCCGCGAGCGCGACTGGCTGGCTCCCGCCGATGACGAACCCGAAGAACCGCGGGCCGGCGGTCGCCATCAGGCCCGGCTCACCGGCATTGGCGAGCAGGTCGAGGACCGCCGCCGGATCCTGCCCCTGCTCGGGCAACGCCCCCCCGAAGGCCTCGGTCAGGGCTTCCAGGGAGGCGCTGGGCCGCACCGGGCGCTTGCCGAGGGAGGCGATCCAGGAGCGCGCGTGGGAGAGCGCGCGATCGAGCAGCGGAGAGGAGGAGTCCATGGAGATGGAACCGTCCCTCGCCCGGCCCCCTCGCGACAAGCACAGGCCGGATCCGATGCAGCCGGATCAGCGCTTGATGAAGCGCATGGCCGGAGAAGCGTTCTTCCCCTTGCCCTGCGAGCGCAGCACGTCGGGGTCGAGCCCGGAGAGGTAGAGCGCCGTCGCGTAGGCGTGACCGCAGTCGGAGACGAAACCGCCGGGGCTCGGTGTGGTCCCGGCCCTCTGCACGCCGGTCACCGGATCGAACGCCGGGTCGAGCGTTCCGTCGGGCAGGATGGGAATGGCGTCCTGGGTCACCGTCCCCACCCGGCCCCACTGCCGGTTGCCCTGCACGGTCCCGCCGAGGAACGCCACCGAGCTCACCAGCCAGTGCTGGCAGACGTCCTGATCCATGATCTGGCTGTACTTGTCCGAGTCGCTGGCGACCGACTCGAGGATGCTCTCCGCGTCGGCGCCCATCATCCGCCCCATCTCCGAGGCGAGGACGATGGTGGTGTGGTCCCAGTACGACTTGCCGGTCACCGGGTGCTGGGTGGCCTTCAGCTTCGCGACGAAGGTGACCAGCGGCGACCAGAGGTCCTTTCGCATCCGCGACAGCTGGTTCGTCTGGCCCCGGGGGTTGCTGTACTGGAAGACGCCTCGGCGCGGGTAGTGGGTGTCGAAGCCGCGGACATCCCGGCTCTCGATCCAGAAGGCGATGGAGAGCCCCTTGGTCATGAGCTCGTAGGCCATCATCGCCTGCACGTTGGTGTTGGGACACTCCTTGGAGCGCGCCGGATTGCCGTTCACCTCCGCGGCGCTGGTCGTCTCGTCGGAGGACTGGATGTTGAACGCCGACCGGAGCGCGGAGTCGGTGAACATCGCGTTCGGGTCCACCGTGACGCTCCCGCCCACCAGCGACTGGTGGATCTGCACCGCCGAGGCGAAGGCCTTCACCGACTCGCTGTTCTTGTCGGCGACGAAGTTCCGGTGCAGGTCGTCCACGAAGGTGCGGATGCGAGCATCCCGCGCGTTGGCGGTCAGGCCCTGGATCTGCCGGAGACGGTTGCGCATGTCCTCGGGCAGCTTTCCGTAGATGGTGTGCGCGTACGGAGGCCCGAGCTTCTCGTAGTAGCCGGTGCCCTCGGGGTAGTTGGCCAGGGACAGCTCGCCATCGGACAGCCAGCGGTGCCAGGAGATGTGAGGAAGCAGCGTGTTCGCGCCGTAGGCCTCGCAGAAGGCCTGCATCACCGTGCGCTCGTCGCTGCCCCGCTTGCCGCTGAGGCTGTGGCCGTACTTGCCGTAGTGGTAGTCCCAGCGGCCGCCGGAGTGGAACTCGTTGCCGTGGTGGCTGCTCACCACCGCCAGGTCGTTCGCCAGCGAGGCGATTCCGTCGCCGGCGAGGAATCCGTAGGTGATGTTCCCGGCCGTCTTCGGCGGATCGTTCGGCGCCGTTCCGTAGCCGGAGGGTCGGTAGAGCTGATCGCTCCACGAGGGGTTCGGGTTCAGGGTGCCGGCGGGGATGACCAGCGTGGCGTCGTTGCGGGTGTCGAGCGGATTGAACATCGAGTACCCGTCCCAGCCGCCCTCCTGGAACCAGTAGACGAGGTAGTGCGGCTCGGTGGCGGCCTGTGCCGCTGCGGTGGCGATCCCCAGCTCCTTCGCCGTGCCGGGGACGCCGAACGACTGGAACCAGCGCAGCCAGTCCAGGGTGGTGATGACCGAGCTCCCCGCGACCGCCTTGAGAAACGAGCGCCGGTGCATGGTCAGTTCCCCTGGTACTGCGGCGAGGCCACCATCAGCTTCAGCGTCGTGCGCAGGTCGCCACTGGAGGCGGCGAGCGTGTCCCAGAGCTGCTTGTAGAGGCCGCGCTCGTCCTGGTCGAAGCGCATCGGGCGGCCGAAGAGGAGGTTGAACTCGGCCTGCAAGGTCTGCCGGACGAAGCGCTCCTTCTTCACCGCCTGCGCGGAAAACGCGCCGATGCCCTGTCCCTTGTACGGATAGCCCGAGACCAGCCCGTGGTCCGAGTCGTCGATGGTCTTTCCGTCGGCGTCGGTGGTCTGGTACGTGCCGTCGTCCGTCCAGCGACTGCGCTGATAGGCGAGCGGGGTCAGCAGCTGGTGGCAGGTGAAGCAGATGCTGCTGGGGTCCACCGTGCTCGAGGCGGTGGCGCCGATGCGCATCGCGATCACCTCGGGCGGAACCTCGAACACGTAGCCCATGAAGTCCGAGAGGACGCGAGCCGAATAGTTGTAGTGGGGCAGCCCGGGCTTGTGCTGGATGTAGCCCTTCATCGTCAGGACACCGGTTGCGCCATGCTCGGCCTCGCGGGCGACGGGCTGGAAGGAGGTGTCCACCCCGTAGTCACCGGTGAGGAGGTCGCGGTAGCTGGTCCCGGTGGTGAGGATGCGCGTCCAGAGGCGGGCGGGCTCGTCCGAGTCGCTCGTGCCGTCGCTCTCGGTGCGGATTCGCATCTTGTAGTAGGCGTAGGTCTTGAACTCCGCCGAGGCGAGCCAGCCGTCCATCATCTGGTCGAGCGTCTTCGCTCCGCTGGTGAAAGCCTGGACCTCGGCGTCGGTCGGCGGGCGTGCGACCAGATCCTGCGCGACCTTCACCAGGAGCAGCGTCTTGTTCTCGGTCCCGGTGGTACCCGGCCGCGACGGCGGCAGCGTCCAGAGGAAGTCAGGATGGCGGACGAGCGCCTCGCACACCCCACTCCAGGCATCCTGCGGCACCGGGCCCGCGGCGACCGTCACCAGGTCCTTCAGGAGCCCGTAGGCGGCGGTGCTCTCTGCGGCCGTCGGCTTGCGGAAGAGCATCTTCCGGTAGAGCTGGTCGATGCCGGCCCGGGCGGCGGTCTCACGGGTGGTTCCGGGCGGCGAGTCCACCACCGCGACCGCCACGTCGAGGCCGCTGAAGGGGCCGCTCTTGCCGGAGACCGCGGCCGAGCAGACGTCCTTGCTCAGCGAGTCGAGGGCGAGGAGGAAGTCGGGCGTGGCGACGCGCGCCTCGACGAAGTGCGAGACGAAGTCTGCGCCTCCGAGCAGGCCGATGTTGGCCTGGAACTGGTTCACGCCGCCGCGGACCCAGTCGTCGCCGAAGACCGCCGCCACCTTCCCCTTGAGCTGCATGTATCCGAGGAAGGTGTTGTCGTAGACGTCGATCGCCGGGCCGCCGTAGGGCTGGAGGAGGAGCGGCGGGAACTGCTCGTCGTCGGGCCCGCCTCCACCACCGCCGCCGCCCCCTCCGCCGCCGCCTCCACCACCGGGTCCGCCCGGTCCACCGGGGCCAGTGATGTTGCCGGAACAGGCCAGCGCGAGCGCAACGGCGGCCGCTCCGAGCCACGATGTCCATCGCCGTGCCATGAGCTCCCCTCGAGCGGGGCCTGGCATCGTCCCGTGGTCGTGCACGGGAGCGTCAATGGCACGATGTGGGTGAAGGCCGCGACGGGAGGACTCCGCACCACTGCGGGGTGGAGAGCCGCCCTCACCTCTGCGGCGAGGTCACTCCTGACGACGGTAGCTGAGGGTCACGTCCACCGGCGCGGACAGCCGGCCGCTCTCCATCAGGCGGCGGACCATCAGCGTCCGCCCGTCGACGCCGGGGGTGAAGACGGTCTCCCCGGAACCGTCTGCGCTCTTGCCGGCCTCGACCAGAGCGCCGTCGCGCATGCGGAAGGTGGTCTGGTTCTCGTCGCCGAAGCGGTCGGTCACCTTGACCGAGGGGCCTCCGACCACGCCGCGCTCGATGGGGTGATCGGGCGAGACGACGCTCACCGCCTGCCCATCGAAGGACAGGGTGTACGTGTCGCGCGGGCGGGCACGTGCCCGGAGCGCCTCCGAGGCGAACGGCCGGGCGAGGAACCCCATGTCCGCGGTGGCGCGGTCGACGGCCTGCACCACCGCGGCGAGCTCGGCCTCACCGCCGGCGAAGACCCACGTCCCTGCGAGCGACTTCCGCTCGGCGTCCGAGATGCCGGCGCCCTCTGGCCCGGCCGGTGCCTCGGGGGCCGGCGGCGGAGCGTGTGCACAGGCCACGAGACCGAGGAGCGACAGCGCGAGGAGAGGAAACGGCCGCCGCCGGCTCGAGGGCATGCCCGGAGCTAGTCATGGTGAGGGAGGACGCGCAACGGCTGGCGGCGCACCGAGAAGCACTGCCATCGGCGCGCAGACGCTCCTGTCCGGATCGGTCCCGGATGGGAGTGACGCTCCACCCCGGGCTGCCCGGCGCTCGAGGACGACCTCGAACGGTTCCCGGACGAGCGTCACTGAACGCCGAGACATGGATCGCTCCGGACTCGACGGGATGACGCACCGCGACTGCCCCGAGGGGTGTCCCCGGAGCCGGGCGCATGCCAGATTCCGCCTGGGGAAGGAGCGTGACCATGTACAAGCACATCCTGGTCCCGACCGATGGCTCCGATCTCTCCGACCGCGCGGTGGGCGAGGCCATCGCCTTCGCCCGGTCCCTCGGCGCGCGGATCACCGCGCTCACCGTGTCGCCGCCGTTCCACCTCACCGGCTACGACCCCTTCCTGGTGACGGTGACGCCGACGCAGTACGAGCGCGCGCACGAGAGCCGCGCGCGTGAGGTGCTGGGTGACGCGCGGGCCAAGGCGACCTCGGCCGGTGTCCCCTGCGAGGTCGTCTCGGTGGTGAACGACTCGCCCTGGCAGGCCATCATCGAGACCGCGCAGAGGCAGGGCTGCGACCTGGTCTTCATGGCCTCGCACGGGCGGCGAGGCGTGGCGGGGATGCTGCTGGGGAGCGAGACCCAGCGGGTGCTCACCCACTGCAAGGTTCCGGTGCTGGTCTATCGCTGACGGAACCGTCGCTAGACGATGGCGCGGACCACGCCGCCGTCCACGCGCAGCGCGGCGCCGTTCACCGCCGAGGCCTGGCCGCTCGCGACGAAGACCGTGAACGCCGCGATCTCCTCGGGCGTCGCGAAGCGCTGGAGCAACGACGTGGGCCGGGCGGTGGAGAAGAAGTCCCGCTCCACCTGCGCCGAGGGGACGCCCTGCTGGGCGGCCAGGCCCTCGACGAAGGTGGCGACGCCCTCGCTGCGGGTGGGCCCGGCGAGGATGGAGTTCACGGTGACCCCGGTGCCCCGGGTGGTCTCGGCCAGCCCGCGAGCCACCGCCAGCTGCGCGGTCTTGGTGGTCCCGTAGTGGATCATCTCCACCGGGATCTGAAGCCCGCTCTCGCTGGACATGAAGAGGATGCGCCCCCAGTTCCGGGCCTTCATTCCGGGCAGGTAGGCGCGCGCGAGCCGGACCCCGCTGAGGACGTTCACCTCGAAGAAGCGCATCCACTCGGCGTCGGGGATGTCCTCGAAGCGGACCGCCTCGAAGATGCCCAGGTTGTTCACCAGCACGTCCACTGCGGGCAGCTCGCGCACCATACGGGCACAGCCCTCGGCGGTTCCCAGGTCGGCGGCGATGCCTCGTACCCGGGCGCGCGCGTGTCGGGCCTGGATCTGCTCCACCGCGGAGCGGACTCGCGCCTCGGTTCGGCCGTTCAGCACCACCTCGGCGCCCTCCGCGGCGAGGGCAGCGGCGATGGCCCAGCCGATGCCCGCGGTCGAGCCGGTCACCAGGGCTCGCCGTCCTTCCAGCTCGAGGTTCATGCGGCGCTGCGTATCAGCGGTGGGCCTCGGCGTCGAACGAACGGGTGAAGGCGTCGTACTCGATGCCCAGCGCCTTCTCGAATGCCACCGGGAACGGTGCACCTCTGGACACCTCGGCGAGAACGGCGCGGACGCCCTCCGGTCCGTGGCGTCCGACGATCTCCTCCACGGCGTGGCGCGCCTCCAGGTAGGCGAGGTGGGCCTGCTTGTGGTTTCCGATCCGCCCGAAGCCGCCTTCCAGCCCCTTGAGCGGGAAGAGGTGGACGTCGGGGCCGCACCGGAGTGCCGGACGCGGATCGGCCTCGAGCTTGGCGAGCTCGGCGAACCCCTCGTTGAGCCAGGCCGGACCGCCCTTCCCCGACGTCGCACGCTGGAAGAGCGCGTGGGCGTACTCATGGAAGAGAGTTCCGCGAAAACGGAGCGAGCTCGCGTCAGCGCCGGCGGAGGGAAGGCGGATCTTTCCGGTGTAGACGCCGGCCGACCAGGGGGCGTGTCCTTCGAGCTCGTAGGAATGCTCGGGATAGAGCACGAGGGCGATCGGGCCGTCCGGATGGAGCTGAAAGAGCGCTCCCACGCTCCGGTACGCGGCCTCCATGATCTCCAGGGTGGCTCGGGCTCCCGGGACGTCGGACCGGCCATCGAAGGAGACGACGAAGTGCTCGGAGGCCACGCGCTCGAGGCCTCCCAGCCGCTGGGCCTCGGAGCGACCCCGCTCCAGTCGCCGGGTCAGCTGAACGTTGCCGGGGTCGAGGCGGAGACCGCGCTCCCAGGTGTCGAGCGCACCGGTGAGGTCGTTGTCCTGGAACTGGTACTCGCCGAGCGCGAGGTAGGCGTCCGGGGTCCGTTCCTCGAGCGCGAGCGCCGCCCGGGCCTGCTGGCGCGAGCGCTCCGGCTGACCCTCGCGTGCCGAGGCGAGCGCGACGGTGGCGAAGAGCTTTGCGAGTGGTGCGCGCACCCGTCCATCCGACGTCGGTAATTCCTGAAGGCGCGGGAGGATCGGCTCGATCTGCCGTGTCCCGGCGGCGCGGGCCTGCTGGATGGCCGTGGCCGCCACGAGCTCGAGCCCCGGAATCGCGGCCGGAGAACGGTCCCGGAAGAGCGCGTGCACCCGCTCGACGGCCCCGGGGTACTGCTCGTCCTGGAGCATCCGCGCGAGCGTCTCGAGCTCGGCGCGGACGCTCGGGGTGATGCCACCGTCGTTCGCGGATTTCAGGATAGCGAGGGCACCACCGGCGTCGGGGCGGACCTGGGTGAGCGGAGTGCTCGGATCGGAGCGCCGGGCGGCGTCTTCCTCCTCGGCGCGGTGCCTGGCCTCGGCGAGCAGCGCCATGCTGCGGGCGAACACCTCATCGTCACTGAGACCCGCGTCCTCGGTGGAAGCAAGCTCGGCGATGGTGGCTGCCGGAGGCGGGGGAGGCGCAGCGGGCCGGCGGAACACGACCACGCCGACCGCGCCGGCGATCAGCACTGCGAGCAGAACGAGCGACCAGCGCACGGACGGAATGAAGGCAGTTTGCCAGGCAGCGAGGTGCGTGGCACGCGCCCGGGGAGGCACACATCGGAGCTCGCGGGAAGCTCGCTCTACCCGGCGAGCCTTCCACGCGCTGCGCCATGCGGCGTTGACGCAGAGGGCTCGGGGTGACCGCGACACACCCTGGCGAGGCCTCCGCGCTGCGGAGCGTGCGCGGAGGCCCGGCTTCGTCGTAGATCGCGTACGAGGGTGGGCGCGGGAAGGCCCGGGGAGGCTCGAGATGAACGGGGTTCGTCGCTGGGCGTGGTGGCTCGCGGGCGGCCTGGTCGCGCTCGGGTGCTCGTCGTCGGACAACGGCGGAGGAACGCCCGACTCGGGGGTGGACGGCGGACTGCTCCACGTGGCCTCACCGGCGTGGGAGGAGCAGGTCGTCTACTTCGTGATGATCGACCGCTTCAACGACGGCACCCCGGGCAACGACAACCAGAACAAGGACGAGTTCGACCCCACCGATGGGGACAAGTACTCGGGCGGCGACCTCCAGGGGATCATCGACAAGCTGGACTACATCCAGGGGCTCGGGGCGACAGCCGTCTGGATCACGCCACCGGTGGCGAACATGTGGTGGGATCCGCTGCAGCAGTCCGGCGGCTACCACGGCTACTGGGCGCGCCACCTCAAGAAGGTGGACGAGCACGTCGGCACGCTCGATACCTACAAGGCGCTGAGCGACGCCCTGCACCGGCGCGGGATGTACCTCATCCAGGACGTGGTCCCGAACCACATGGGGAACTTCTTCACCTACTCCCCGACCTACGACTCGGGGGACGTCTCGAAGAACGTGGTGATGAACACCCAGGCCGTGCCGACCGGAAAGCCGGAACAGGCGCCGTTCGACCAGGATGATCCGCGCGATGCGACCCAGCGCGCGGCGAGCATCTACCACTGGACGCCAGTCATCACCGACTACTTCGACGCGAACCAGGAGCTGAACTACCAGGTCTCCGATCTGGACGACCTCGACTCGGAGAACGCGACCGTTCGGACCGCGCTCCGGGACTCCTACGGCTACTGGATCAAAGAGGTCGGGGTCGACGCGTTCCGGGTGGACACGGTGAAGTACGTGTCACACGACTTCTGGCACGACTTCTTCTACTCGACCGCCAGCGATGCGCCGGGAATCATGGCCGTGGCTCAGTCGACGGGGCGCGCTCAGTTCTTCGCCTTCGGCGAGGTCTTCGAGAACTCGGACCCGCTGAGCGACACGGCGGATCAGAAGGTGGCCAGCTACCTCGGGACGCCGAGCGCTCCCGAGCTGCCGGCGCTCCTCGGCTACCCGCTCTACTCGGAGATCAATCGCGTCTTCACCGGAGGCCAGCCCACCTCGTACCTGACCTACCGGCTCGGACGGTTGATGGACCCGGCGCTCTACCCCGACCCCTACGTGACGCCGACCTTCATCGACAACCACGACAACCAGCGCTTCCTCGCGGTGGGCAGCCGGCGGGCGATGATCCAGGCGCTGGCGCTGATCTTCACCATTCCCGGGATCCCGATCGTCTATTACGGCACGGAGCAGGACTTCTCCGAGACCCGCGCGGCGATGTTCGCGGGAGGCTGGAAGTCGAATGGCCTCGACTGGTTCCTCCCCGGGGATCGCTATCTCTACCTGAAGCGCCTGGCCGACATCCGCAAGTCCAACAAGGCCTTCACGCAGGGCACGCTCGAGGTGCTCTATGACAACGAGGCCACGCCGGGCGTGTTCGCCTACCGGCGCGTCATGGGAAGCGACACCTTCTTCGTGATCCTCAACACGTCGGACGGGAACACCCTGATGTCGGGTCTTCCCACCGGGCTCCCCGCCGGAACGCTCCTCGAGGTCCTCGACGCGGAAGGATTCACCCCGGCCGTCCCCGCGGGCAGCCAGATCAGCGTGGGCGACGGGAGCATGGTCGGCATTCTCCCGGGGCGCTCGGTGCAGATCCTCCGGGCGACGACCCAGCAGACGACGGTGACTCCGCCCGCTGCGACCATCACCGTCGACACGCCGATCGACGGCCAGACCTTCAGCGACGACGTGACAGTGACCGGCTCGGTCACACCGACCGGCACCGCGTTGAAGATGGTGACCGACGGAGCCTACGACCGCGCCGCCGACGTGACGGTCAAGTCGGACGGGACGTTCAGCATCGTCCTCCCGGTCTCCGCCTTCCCCATCGGCACCGCACACCACACGCTGGCCTTCTATGCACCGGCCGCGAAGGTCTCGACGCCACGACTCACCTTCACCAGCGACATCGTCTTCGTGGGGAATCCGGTCAGCCAGGACGACCCTGCCGGCGACGACCACGGACTCTCCGGGAGCTACACCTATCCCCAGGACATGACCTTCCAGGGGAAGCACTACTGCGACGTCACGAAGGTCGTGGCCGAGGTGGGGAAGACCACCATGCTCCTCCACGTGACGCTGGCGGACTGGAGCGTGGTCTGGAAGCCCGCGCTGGGCTTCGACCACGTGGCCTTCAACATCTTCTTCTCCCTCCCGGGCCCGTCCGGCCTGACGGTCCTGCCCAAGATCAATGCCTCGATGCCCGGTGGACTGACCTGGAACCTGGACCAGTTCACCTACGGCTGGAACAACGCGATGTACACCACGACCGGAGCGAGCAGCTCCGCGTACGGGACGACCACCATCCCTCCGGTGGTCCAGGCCAACCAGGCGACGAAGACCGTGACCTTCTCCTACAACCGGACCAACTATGGCCTCTCCACCTGGGAAGGGGTGAAGGTCTACGTGACGACCTGGGACTTCGACGGCATCGGGGGGAACTTCCGGCCGCTGTCTCCATCGGGCGGACAGTGGGACTTCGGCGGCGGGCAGCCCACGGATCCGTTGATCATGGATGACGTGCAGCCCATCCAGCTGCCCGCACCACCGCCCTAACCTGGGCCTTCATTGGGGCGTGCAGGCCGGCACGCCGACGCTCGAGACCCGAAGCCGATCGGTGGTGCCGGCGAAGCCCACATCCATCGACTGAAGCGACACGCTGAAGTCGGTGTTGGACTTCCAGGTGACGGTTCCGTCGGTGGCGTCGAGGCTCTTGCTCGGCGGCAGGTCCGCGGTGGCCTGCACCAGCTGGCCCACCACCTGCCCGGGCCCGGGGACCGCCTGCTGCGCGACCACGGTCCCGACCGTCGGACTCGTGGTCCCGGTCGCGAGGACCAGCGTGAGCGTGGTCCAGGTCCGCGTCGGGTAGTGTCCGTATTGCTGGCAGGCGTTGGGCTGATCGCTGAGCAGCACGGTGAAGATGTTGCCGTTGGCGATCGCGGCGCTGGAGTTGGCCACCAGCCGGACGCCATCGATGGTCACGTCGAACGCGGGGAGCCCGGCGTCGGGGTTGAAGGGGCCGCCGTTGTCACAGCTCGAGGCGAGCGCCACCAGGAGCACCAGGGCGAAAAGTCGGACCGTCATCTCGGGTGTCGTGCTCGTCAATGGGTCGGGGTGATGGCCACCACGACCGCGTCGTCCACGTTGCCCGATTTCAGGGTCCGCGAGAAGGCGTAGACATTCGATGGACCCTGGAGCTTCACGTGCGCTCCGGCGCCCACCGCGACATGACGCTTCCGGAACGACCCCACCTTCTGCCAGTGGGCGAGCACGTCCGCGTCGAACGAGCCCCAGTTCATGTCCGAGCGCGTGCCCTGGGTGGGATCGCTCCCGGCCGGACCGAGCCTCCGGCCGCTCTCGTCACCGTAGAAGATCTGCACCCCGCCCGGCGCGAGGAGGAGGGCGGTCCCGGCCTGCTCCTGGAGCGAGGGCTGGTTTCCGAGCGAGGCGAAGAACAGCGACGTGTCGTGGGACGACAGGTACGACAGGACGTTGAAGCTCGGATCCGTGGAGATCAACGCGGCGTAGCTCGAGTAGAGCTGATCCACGTCCGACTGGGCCCCTACCAGCGAGCCACTCGTGGTCAGGTACGAGAGCAGGAAGCGCTGGAAGTCGAAGTTGATCAGCGAGTCGAAGCCGCCATCGGTGTAGTACGCGTCCTTCAGCACTCCGTGACCGAAGACCTCGCCGGTCATCCAGAACGGTGAGTCGTCTAGCTTCTTGGTGGGATTGGCCGTCTTCCATGCCGCGAGCGCCGGAAGCGCCGCGTCCTTGAGCGCCTTCCACGAGGCCAGCTCGACGTTCTTCGCTGTGTCGCAGCGGAAGCCGTCGAAGCCGAACTGCTGCAACCACTCAGTGTGCCACTTCACCAGGTACTGGCGGACGGTCGTGTCCGCGGTCTCGACGAACGCGGTGTCGCCTTTCTGGTCGAAGAACGGCGGACGGGGAGCAGCATCCGTGGACTCGGTGCGGAAATCGGGCAGCGAGCTGAGCTGCTGCGTTTCCGGCGTGCTTCCCGCCGCCGGGAAACCGGGGAAACCGGCCCGGATCCACACCGGGGTCCACCAGTTCACCCACTGGCTCGAGTTGTAGTTCACCAGGTCGTTCCACGCCTGGTAGCCGCGGCCCGGCGGCGGAACGAAGGCCTTGAAGGCATCACCGGTTCCGTCGAAGAACACCGCGGGCAGATAAGCGACGAGGTCGTCCCCGGTGGCGTACCCGGGGTGGTTCAGCACCACGTCGACCAGCACCCGGATGCCGCGGGCGTGCGCCGCATCCACCAGCGCGTGGAGGTCCGCCTCGTTCCCCCAGTTCGCGTCGAGTCGGGTGAAGTCCAGCGCCCAGTACCCGGCGTACGCGTAGTGCTTGAAGTCTCCCGTGCCGCCGCCGACCCAGCCGTGCACCTGCTCGACGATGGGGGAGATCCAGATCGCCGTCGCCCCGAGGCTGGCGATGTGGTCCAGCTTGGCCACGACGCCCATCCAGTCGCCGCCGTGCCAGCCACCGATGTCGCTGGGGCCGGCGTCCGGCCGGTTCCCGTAGCCGTGGTCGTTGGACGGGTCGCCGTTGAAGAACCGGTCGGTGAGGAGGAAGTAGACCGTGGCGTTGGCCCAGCTGAACGGCGTGGCAGCCGCGCCGTCCTTCTCGAGGAGGAGCAGCCCGCTCGAGTCCGGGGTGAAGGTGACGGTTCCCTGCGCACTCACCGTGGCGGTCGTGCCCGAGGAGACGTCGCGCACGACCGTGCCCGCCGGGAACGTCGTCCCGACGTTCAAGGTGAGGGGCTGGCCCGGGTTGTAGGTGTCGTTTCCGGCGTCGTTGTTGTTGTTGTTTCCGCCGCTCGAGCCGCAGCCGGCCAGCGCGGAGAGGGCGACGAGCAGCAGAACACGGCGACAGGCTCTCTGGGTCATCGTGTCAGCTCAACGGGTGTTGCAGGGGAGGCCGGCCGTCTCCGTCTGCGGGCGCTCGAAGACTGCGGTGGTGCGTGCCTCCGCGTGGAACTTGCCGGAACTGGTGGCGCTCCAGTCGGCCCGGCCAACGAGCAGGGGATCGGCGGAGAGTGCCGCGGGGATGTTGAACGTGTCTCCGGCGGCGGTTCCGGGAATCGTCACGTCCACCGCGGTGACACCGGCGTTCACGATCACGACGAGCCCGCTCCTGCCCGGGTCGATGCCGGTCCCGGCGCACGCCGCGTCGCTGATGGTCATCACCAGCAGGCCCGGCGTCTGGTTGGGCCCCGAGTACGGATCCGGGAAATCCACCCGCGTCATCACGTCCGCCGCGGTCTGGAGCCTCAACAGCGGCGAGGCCTTGCGGAGCGCGAGCATCGCGCGGAAGTGTGCGGACATCCTGCTGATGTCGGAGGCCGCCGGGGCGATGTTCGCGTTGGCAAAGATTGGCCTGATGGTGTTCCAGTTTGCCGAGTCCTTCCCCGAGTTGGGTAGACCGCTCTTCCAGCCGTTGCCAGTGCCGGTCCAGTCGACGCGGTTGAACCAGTCGCCGGAGTCGTAGCTGTCGTGCTCCATCGACTTGCTCCGGAGCAGGTCGTCCCCCATGTGGAAGAAGCGAACGCCCTGCCCGAGCATAACCACGTCCATCGCCTGGGCCACCGCACGCACCCGCTCGTCCATCGTCCGGGCGGTGGGCAGCTTGTACTGCACGATGTCCCAGAGGATCTGGTTGTCGTGCGAGGAGACGTAGTTGATCGTTTCCTGAGGATCCTTCGTGTAGGCCGCGGGCTTGCCTCCGTAGCCGATGCCGGCGGCGTTGCTGGTGGTTCCGTTGGCGTTGGTCATCCGGAAGGTGCCCACGCCGCCGGCCATGCCGATCTTGATCAGATCGAGCGCATGGTTCAGCGCGTCCCTGTTTGCCTGGGTCGCCGCGCTCAGCTCGTTCGGGTCGGTATACAGGCCGCTCGAGAAACCCTGGTTCTTGCGGAGGTCGTTCGCCGAGTCGAAGGGGCCACCGCCGCGCGCTCCGTCGCGAATCCGATCGTTGAACGTGCCGATTCCGGTGCCACCCATGTTCAGCTGGATGGCAGCGACGCCACGCCCATTGTTGGTCATCTCCCCGACCTCCCACCCTTCGCCGTAGAGATAGATGCTGGGATCGATCGCTGCCAGCGCATCGCGGACGTGAAGCATGTTGTCCTTGAGGTGCAGGCCCATCAGATCGAAGCGGAAGCCGTCGATCTTGTAGTCGCGCGCCCACCGAACGAGCGTGTCGATCATCAGCTTCTCCATCATCACGTGCTCGCTGGCGGTGTTTGCGCAGCAGGACGAATTGAGGACGAAGCCGGTGGTGGGATCGAGCCGGTGGTAGTAGCCGGGGACGATCTTGTCGAGCACCGACTTGTCGCCGACGCCCGCGGCGTTGGTGTGGTTGTAGACCACGTCCATCACCACCCGGAGCCCGATTCCCGCGAGGCCCTGCACCATCCTGCGGAACTCGACGATCTTCTCCATCCCCTCGGCAGTCGAGGCGTAGCTGCCCTCCGGCGCGCCGTAGTGGAACGGGTCGTAGCCCCAGTTGAAGGAGTCGAGCCCGTACAGGTACGAGGCGATCAGCTGCTGCTGATCCGAGTCCCCGGGATAGCTCTGATAGGCGGCGAGGATGGTCGTGCTCCCGAACTGGGTGCAGGTCGCCGCGGGCACCGCCGAGTTCTTGGCGCAGAGGTCGGAGAACGGCTGGCCGATGTCCACCCGCTGCGTCGGGTCCTCGTTCACCGTGGCGAAGTCGAAGGCCGGCAGAAGGTGGAAGTGGGTCAGCCCCGCCCCCGCGAGCGATGCGAGATGCTGCATCCCGTTCGAGGCGGCCTCGGTGAAGGCCAGGTACTTGCCCCGGTTCGCAGCCGAGACGGTGGAATCGAGCGCGCTGAAGTCCCGGATGTGGCCCTCGTAGACGACGATGTCCTCGGGCGCGGCGAGTGCCGGCTTGGGGAGGCCATCCCAGCCCGCGGGTTTGGTCGCCGCATCGTCCAGGTCGATGAGCTGCCCCCAGAGTCCGTTGGTGTCGAGGTTCACCGCGTAGGGATCCGTCACCGTCAGGTGCTCGATGCCTCCGGTGGCCGGGTGATACACGGTGATCTCGAACCGGTAGTACTTCCCGTACCAGGTGGACGGTCCGGTCGCGGACCAAACGCCGCTCGCGCCCTCGGTCATGTCCACCGCGGCGATCTCGGCCTTGGTCGCGTCCGCCACGTGCAGCTTCACCGCCTGCGCGGTCGGCGCCCAGAGGCGCACCGTCGGCGTGTTCGGTGCGTCGAAGGCCACCCCGAGCGGCCCGCTGTACGCCCAGAGCGCGTCGATGGCCCACGCGGTCTGCACCTGGGTCGCGGCGAAAACGCTCCCATCGGACTTCCGGGCGATGGCCACCAGCTGCCCCTTCAGTGCGTCCTGCACTCTCGAGGCGTCCGCCGCGTCGATCGTGAACGCGCGCCACGTCTTGAGGTACGGCGCCTTCGTCTGCACCTCGGCCGGAAGCGCGCTCCCGCTGGGCGTCAGCTGGATCACCTGCCCCCCGGTGATGTTCGTTCCTGAGGAGGCGATGGAGGCCGTGCTGGAGTACTGAAGCTCGAAGCTTGTCGCCGCGGCGTCGGTCACGTCCCAGGCAACGAGGAGCGGCTCGACGAGGTGCGCCGCCGCGCCGTTGATCGAGACCTCGCCCGACGCCAGGGGGCGAGCGGTGACAGTTCCCGAGCCGCTGGTGACGAAGACGATGTTCCCGAGCGTCGCGAGGTCCCATCCCATGTCCGGACCTGGATCCTTGGTATCGCCCTTGTGGACGATGATGTTCACCCGGGCCGCCCCGCTCTTCACGTTGACCAGGAACGCGTCACCCAGCGGCGCAGGATCCGTTCCCACCGGCTGCAGCGGCGACGTCCACTGGGTCTCGGTCACCACGTCGCCCCAGGTGTGGAGCCCCCAGCCGGAATAGGTCGCGTCGGGCCGCACGTAATACACCGCGACCTGGTCGGCTCCCGGGATGGCCGAAGGCTTCTTGGTGATCGCGGTCGTGAAGCCGGAGAAGATCCACGCCTCGCGGGTGGTGCCCGAGACATCGATGGTGAGCGTCCCGGCGGAGTCGGTGCTGGAGGCGTTCACGAGTGCGAACGAGAGCTGCGTCGCGCCGAACTTCACGGTCAGCGAGTACACCGCGCCGAACCCGTCGCTGCTCGATGCGCTCGCGCTCGCCTCGTTGGCGCCGGCGGCGACCGAGACGTTCCAGCCGCTGTAGTCGGCGAGCGCCCGGTGGTAATGGACCACGAACGTGCTGGACACGGGCGTGCCGCTGTCCGGAGGATTGTTGTTGTTCCCGCTCCCTCCTCCGCAGCCGGTGAGGGCGGCGACGGCGAAAGCGGAGCACCACCGCGTCCACGTTCGAGAGAGGGGAGCGCGCATGGCGGCGGAGATTGACCCGTTCGGAGTTCCCCGGCAACGCAAACGCGGTGGCACCGCGGGGCTGCTCGCGCTGCTGATCGCGCTCGGCTGCACCGCGTCACGCCCGGGCACCCCGGCCACGCCCACGGCGGAACGGCCGCGCAGCCTCGACACCTGGGCGAACGGCGCGGTCTTCTACGAGGTCTTCGTCCGGAGCTTCCAGGACTCGAATGGCGACGGGAAGGGGGACCTCCCCGGGCTCATCGCCCGCCTCGACTACCTGAATGACGGAAAGCCCGGGACGGACACCGACCTCGGGGTGGACGCTCTCTGGCTGATGCCGGTGTTCGCGAGCCCGAGCTACCACGGCTACGACACTACCGATTACGAGCGGGTGAACCCGGACTACGGGACCAACGAGGACCTTTCCCGGCTGTGCGCCGAGGCCCATCGCCGCGGGATGCACGTCATCGTCGACCTGGTGCTCAACCACACCTCGAACAAGCACCCCTGGTTCCTCGAGTCCGCGGCGGGTCCCGACTCACCGAGGCGCGACTGGTATGTCTGGAGCGCCACCGACCAGCACTGGCCGCAGCCGTGGAACGCGGCCGGCAGCACGTGGCACATGAAGAACGGCGCCTGGTACTACGGCCTCTTCTGGGCGGGAATGCCCGACCTGAATCTCCGGACTTCCGCGGTACGGGCGGAAGCGAAGCGGCTCGCCTCCCTGTGGCTCGGACGCGGTGTGGACGGGTTCCGTCTCGATGCAGCGCGCCACCTCGTCGAGGACGGACCGGGGGACGGTCAGAGCGACACTGCGGAAACCCATGCCTTCTGGAAGGAGTTCGCCGCCCACGTCCGATCCATCCGGCCCGACGCGCTGCTGGTGGGCGAGGCCTGGACCGAGACCCCGAAGATTGCGCCCTACTATGGCTCGACGGAGGCAGTGCCGGGCGGCGACGAGCTCCCCCTGAACTTCGACTTTCCACTGGCGAAGAAGCTGGTGGAGGGCGTGGAGGTCGGCGAGTCGAAGAGCATCGCGCAAACGCTGCGGGAGGTTGCGGCCACTTATCCGCCCGGGGCAACCGACGTCCCGTTCCTCACCAACCACGACATGCGCCGGGTGGCGAGCGTCCTGAAGGGCGACCGCGGAAAGCTCCGGAGCGCGGCGGCGATCCTCCTGACGCTGCCCGGAACGCCGTTCCTCTACTACGGAGAGGAGATCGGCCTCCTCAACGGCACGGCCGATCCCGACGAGGAGAAGCGCACTCCCATGCCCTGGGACGGAAGCGAGGGGGGCGGCTTCACCACCGCGAAGCCGTGGTACCGCTTTGCCCCGGGCCACGAGGCCACGCATGTCGCGGCCCAGACCGGAGACCCGGGGTCGTTGCTCTCGCATTACCGCCGGTGGATCCGGGCACGGCACGTCTCGCCGGCCCTGGCCCGCGGCACCCTCCGGATCGTCCAGGGCGAGGGTCCGGTGCTGGCCTTCGTCCGGACGCAGGGTCCGGAGCGGGTGCTCGCCGTGCACAACCTCGGGCCCGATCCCCAGGAGATTTCGTTCCAGGTGGAAGCAAGTCGGGCCGAGCCCCTGCTCGCGACGGACGGGGCGGCCGCGACCCGCGACGGCGGGACGGTTCGCGTGACGCTCCCGCCCTATGCCAGTGGTGCCTTCAAGCTCTAGCCCGAGCTCACGCCGCGCCGCGCCAACGCAAGAATTTCGCATCGCGTCGCGCTGCACTTCGCGCTTTCTGTCAGTTGATTCACATGTCATAAATCCCGCGATTTCTCAGTCGGAGGCGCGCTCTGCACCGGTGCGGTGCGAAGCCCGCGGGGCGGCCGGACAAAGCGGGGAGGGGAAGCGCGGGTGGTCGCGTCGCGGCAGACCGGAACGTGGATGGCCGTGTGTGCCGCGGCCGCGCTCATGGCGTGCTCCTCCAGCAGCCCGGGGCAGCCCGATGCCGGACCCGACGGAGGACCGCCGGACGGCGGGCCGCCCGACGCGAGCATCACGCCCAACACCCAGGGGTGGTGGCGGGACAAGGTCTTCTACGAGGTATTCGTCAGGAGCTTCGCCGACTCGAACGGCAACGGAACCGGCGACCTGAACGGGCTCACCGCGCACCTCGACGCGCTGAACGATGGTGACGCCGGCACCGGAAACGACCTCGAGGTGGATGCGCTGTGGCTCATGCCCATCCACCCTTCCCCGAGCTACCACGGCTACGACATCACCGATTACCGCAACGTCAATCCGGCCTACGGCACCCTGTCGGATCTCGATGCGCTCGTCGCCGCCGCTCACCTCCGCGGGGTGAAGGTCATCCTGGACATGGTGCTGAACCACTCGGCGCGCGCCCACCCCTGGTTCATCAATTCTCAGACCGGAGATACCGCCGACCACCGCAACTGGTACGTCTGGCGCCCCGACGATCCGGGATGGCACCAGCCGTTCGGGTCCGGGCGCACCTGGTTCTCGCTGAACGGCGCCTACTACTACGGCGTCTTCGGCAGCGGGATGCCGGACCTGAATCTCACCAGCGCGGACGTCGAGGCCGAGCTGGTCGACACGATGAAGTTCTGGCTCGCGCGCGGCATCGACGGCTTCCGTCTGGACGCAGTCCGCTACTACATCGAGACCCCGGCCGACGCGGGGCAGCAGGATCAGCCCCAGACCCACGACTTCCTCAAGCGCATCCGCGCCAAACTTCAGGCTGACTACCCCGACGCTCTCCTGGTGGCCGAGGCCTGGGCGCCGATCGAGATCGCCGAGACCTACTACGGCAACGGCGACGAGGTTCAACTCGGCTTCTCCTTCGACCTCGCCGACGCGATCAAGACCTCGGTCGCAGCCGGAGACGCGCAAAGCATCCTGAGCACCCTCGCTCGTCTGGACGCCGCGCTGGCCGGGAAGGACCGCGGCTACGACGCGCCCTTCCTCTCCAACCACGACCAGGTCCGGGTCATGCGCGCGCTCGGGGGTGACTTCGCCGGGGCGCGCGTCTCGGCGGCGCTTCTCTTCGCGCTGCCCGGGACGCCGTTCATCTACTACGGCGAGGAGCTCGGAATGCAGGGCGGCCTCTCGAGCGATGACCGGAGCAAGCGCACTCCCTATCGCTGGAACGCCGATGCGGGCTGGGGCTTCACCAGCGGGAGCCCCTGGTACATGAACCCCGAGGGCGAGGACGCCGGCGTCGACCTCGCCAGCGAGCAGGCGGATCCGGGCTCGCTCTGGACGCTCTACAAGACGCTGATCGCGCTCCGCCACGGCCAGACCCCACTGTCGAAGGGCACCTCGAGCGTCCCGTCCGGTGCGCCGGCCGGGCTGATCGCCCTTCTCCGGGAGGACTCGGGGAAGCGCGTCCTGTTCGTGGGAAACGTGGCCACCTCGGCCAGCGGATCCTTCACCCTTCCCGTCTCGGGAACACCTGCCGTGCTGCTCCAGGAAGGACTTGCCGGAACGCCCACCGCTGGCTCCGGCTCGATCGTCATCCCCGGCCTGGAGGCGCGGGGATTCGTCTACCTCTCGCTTTGACCTCAAGAAGGAGGACCCAGAGATGAAGGTCTCCAGCTTCCGACGCCTCCTCGCAGCGGCCGGGCTCGTGGCCGGTGCCCTCGCCCTCCCCGCCGCCGCCGAGAACGAGAAGAGCTTCAAGCTCCCCGACCCGACCGGGGACGACAAGGGTCCGGGCAACTACACCTACCCGACCGACGCGGTCTACAGGCCCGGCTCGTTCGACATCACCGAGTTCGAGGTGGTTCCCGGCGCGAACCAGACCGAGTTCCGGATCACCGTTCGCACCCGCATCGAGGACCCGTGGGACAGCCCGGCCTGGGGCGGTAACGGCTTCTCCGTGCAGATGGCCTTCATCCACATCGACACCGATCACAAGAAGGGCAGCGGCGTCCAGGACGGCCTCCCCGGCACGAACGTGCGCTTCGCCGAGGACGAGGCCTGGGATCGGGTGATCATCGTCTCTCCGCAGGGGGCGACCCGGGTGAACTCGGAGATCGGCCTGAAGGCCGGCCAGTGGAAGGACAAGATCATCGTCCCCAAGGTCACCCGCGCCCAGGGCAAGACGCTGATCGCCATCGTCGACAACGCGCAGCTCGGTGGGCCGCCACAGACCACCTGGGGTTACCAGGTGCTCATGCAGTCCAACGAGGGATTTCCGGCGAAGACCGATCTGCTGACGCGCAAGGTCAACGAGTTCGAGGGTCAGCACCGCTTCGGCGGCGGGAGCGACTACGACAACGATCCGCACGTCATGGACATCCTGGTCCCGGCCGGCGGTGATCCGGCGAAGAAGCAGTTCGAGATCCTTTCCAAGTACAACCACAACACCAAGGAGCCGAAGCCCGAGGATCTCGCCGTCGTGCCGATGGTTTACCCGAACGCGGGGAAGTGAGGAGAGCGCTCATGGCAAGACCGGGGAGGGGACTTGCGACGATCGCGACGCTCGGTGTCCTGCTGGCGAGTCCGGCGGCGCGGGCCGACTCGCTCAACTTCGACATGAGCGGGAAGATTTACATGAAGTACATGTACCAGAACGACAACACGCAGGGTTGTCTGTCGCTCTCCAACCCGTTCTGGCGCGACAACATCGGCGGCCACAACGGCGTCTGCAGCGAGTTCGAGCTCAACATCAAGGCGAACGTGGGCCCGAAGGTCACCGCCGGCGTGCGGCTGCAGAGCCGATGGGGAATGCTCTGGCAGGACTGGTGGGAGAATGGCGATCTCAAGCCCAACATCGCCTATCCGCCGAACAGCGGAGACACCTCGGGCGAGAGCCTGGGCATGAATCACTCCGCGTACATCAAGTTGCGCGCGGCGTGGATCCGCCTGGGGCCACCCATCCCCACGGTGAAGTGGATCACCATCGGCTCGACCGACTACTCGATGTGGAACGAGTGGACGATCGGCAAGGCCCGCTACATCGATCGTGACAACGGGAACGGGGTTTTCGTCGAGGGCGCGTTCATCCCCCAGAGCCGGCTCGATTACACCATCGGCGCCCTGGCCTTGCCCAAGCTCTGGGCAGGTCCCGGCTGGAACACCGGTCTCAGCGCCAACGAGCCGCTGGCCAACCTCTACGGGACGGACTGGGCCTTCGCTGCCAAGCTGGAGAGTCGGCCGATCGACGACCTCCGGCTTCGCGCCATCGGCACCTGGACCCAGGACTGGGAAGCCGACCGGTACAGCCCGTTCCTCACCGGATCACCCGACGCAGCGCGCTGTGACACCGTGGGGTGTCCAGACCACTCGTCGAAGCTCGCAACCCGCTTCCGGGGGTTGAACGGAACGCTCGAGGGCTTCTACACCCCGTCCTGGACGGACCTGTTTTCCATTTCCGCGCTGGGAGCGTACTCGAGCAATTACGTGAACCCGAACTACGCCACGAACCTGGTCCGGAACGGACAGGGCTTCTCGCCGGTGGTCTTCAAGACCGACGAGAACGGCAATCCCATCGCCTCGACGGGGGCGGCGGCCAAGGTGGACCTTGAGTTCTACGACCCCTTCAAGATCGGCCTCTCGCCCAAGTTCGAGTACTTCAACATCGGAAGTGAGTACAACGCGATCATGGGCGCACGGCGCGAGGCCGACGTGCTTCTCACCGACGGAATCATCACCGGCGGCTTCACTCGCGGCGGTCAGCTCCCGACTCTGAATGTCGCGAACGAGTTCCAGGACTGGGACGAGCCCTGGTACGAGACGGTGATCGGCTGGCACGGCTTCACCACGGTGCTCGAGCAGGTCCTCGGCTCGTCGAAGCTCACCGGCGAGTACACCTACGTCGGCTACAACACCAACATGCAGAACCGGGACACGGTGAATCAGTATCCTGATTTCCTCTACACGCATGGGTTCACCGACACTACGGCCTACACCTCCGATCAGGACTACGCGAACGTCTACGACCGCGGGAAGGATCCGCGGAGCGTCTACGACAAGAACCAGGACCGGCACACGCACATCGGGGTGCTGAGCGCCCAGGTGCCGATCGCGGTGGGCTGGAGCCCGCTCCTGAATCTCAAGGTGAAGTACGTCTTCGACCGGGACAACAGGAACATCAACAACCCGAAGGACGACTACATCGGGCGGATGTGGCTCGCCTTCGCGCAGATCACGGTCCAGCCCACCAACGAGCTGAAGGTCTTCGCCGGATACGAGTACAGCCACTGGTCTGAGGACGGACGGAACGGGTCGGACGCGGCCGGCTACTTTCCGGCCCGGACCCAGCGCCACACCGCCCGCGCCGGGTTCACCTACGCCTTCGGCGGAGTGCTGGCTGGATACACGGTGGAGTACTTCCACAAGAACCTCCTCCGGGATCCCGACGGCGGCTACTTCAACATGATCTGGAACGTCTGGCGGGCGAAGGGCACCGTCGAGGTCGCGTGGTGATGACATGAGTCCCTCGAGACGAATTCTCTTCCTTCTCCCCCTGACGCTCCTTGCCGGCTGCGGCGTCGAGAACCTCGGGAACCTCGGGCGCAACGAGCACGGTCGTCCCACCTCGGCCATCAGTGGAACGACCTACTTCACGGATGCCCAGCCGTCACAGTTCGGCGCCAACGACGCCGAGGGCAGCGCGATGACCTACTGCGGTGCCACCGGGAACGACTGGGACATCGGCAAGAATTGTTTCAGGACCGAGGCCAGCGGTCAGAACTACGAGGTCGATCTCCCCTCGTCGAAGTACTCGATGATCGCGGTCACCGCGCGCTCCGGCAACCTCGCGCTCCGTGCCCTCGTGCCCTCCATCGGCGAGGAGACGAGCCTGACCGGCGTGGCGCTCGACGAGCGGAACATCACCGAGACCATGATCGTCGAGGCCCGGCTCAGCCACGACGAGCAATCGATGAAGACGATCACCCCCGAGGCCTACCTCGGTACGCGCAATCTGATCCGTGCCGCCTTCGATCAACCCGGGCCCACCCAGGATCTTCTCGACATGGTGAAGCGCATCATCGTCAGGTTCGATCCCACCCTGACCCCGACCGACCCGGACTTCTTCGCCGTTCCTCAGTACGACGTGAACTGGAACGTGAAGAGTCGCGCGGTGAGCCCGAGCTGGATTGCCCGTCAGCAGTTCGATTACACCGGCGATGGCAAGGTCGACGGGGACTCGGTCGCCTTCGACCAGCAGCTTGCACAGGTGGCCCAGCTGTACAGCCCTGCCGGGTGCCCGGACCCGAACAACATCCGGGTCGTCTTCACCGTCGACTTCAATCCCGGGGCCAAAAATGGTGTCTGCGCCGCGGTGGATCGCTTCAAGTGGGCCACCGACAAGCCCGGCAAGTCGATGTTCTTCGTCGGTTGGGTGCACAAGCAGTCAGTGCTCCAGGACCCTGCGGTGAACAACGCGCTCGGCGCGAGCACGCCCAACCAGATGGCGATGTACGACGACGGGACCAACGGAGACGAGACGGCCGGAGACAACACCTGGACCATCAGCTTCGCCATCCCGAGAGGAGATCCGGCGACGGGCCAGGTGTTCCGGATCGGCTACAAATTCACCTGGGGCACCCGAGGTGCCGTATGGACCGGGAGCGAGGAGTGGCCCGGCAACTCGCGAATCCTCGAGGTGGTGGACGTGAACGGGGACGGTTTCGTCTACCGACACGAGAGCTGGGCAGACGAGGCCAGCAACAAGGACGCCTCGAATCTCAACCCGAAGGCTGGGGGTACGATCACCTGGACGACGGACCTGCACGGCTGTGGGCCGGAGGCCAGAGAGAACACCTACGACTTCAACACCTGTGGTTGTGCGAGTGCAATCGAGACGCCGAAGGGCATTGGGCCCATCAACGTCGCCTGTACACAGTGAGGACCGCCCGTTCCCGGGGGATCCGATTCGAGAGGGAGGCAAACGAGCGATGAAGAAACTCTTACTAGGAAGCCTGATCCTGGCAGGCACGTTCCTGGCGGGATGTAGCAGTGACGACAACGGCGGCGGCTGCACCAAGGAGACCTGCACGAGCCTTGGCGCGAACTGCGGCACGCCGAGCGACGGCTGTGGTGGCACGCTCGCCTCGTGCGGCAGCTGCGGTACCGGCCTGACCTGCGGCACCGGCAGCAACAATAGCGTGGCCAACGTCTGCGGGTTCACCCAGCCTGCGAGCACCGTCCCGGTCAACTTTACCGTCGACGACAGCGTCAACAAGAACTGGAAGACCGAGGAGCTGGAGTGGAAGGGCTCGATGCTCTTCGACTCCACCACCCGCGTCATCACCTTGGACACCACCTGGGGCGGCCCCTGGGCGAAGCTCTACGACGACGGGCCCTGGAACAAGGGTGGCCACGAGCCGATCGGCTCCACGGCGAACGACAACAAGCTCGGGGTGACGGTGTTCGTACACGCCCCGTCGACCGGGTCCGATGCCTATGAGTACGGTCTCCGCGACGCGACCAACCCCGATCCGGCGGGCGGTGGCTGGGTGTGGATCGGTAGCAACGGTTCGTTCGCCGTTCCCTCCGGGACGACCGCGGCGATCACCGCAGCGGGCCAGACCTTCCCGGCCCACGGCACGATCGACATGCAGGTGACCATCGACACCAACGACCTGCTCGCCGGAACCTGGGACCCGCCAGTCCACATCAAGGGCTCGGCCTGGGGCTGGAGCGAGATCAACGTCACCAACCCGGCGAGCGGCGTGTACACCTTCACGCTCTCGGCAAACATCGACCAGGCTCACCCGCCCTACCCCGGCTTGCTGAAGTCCGGTGACAAGCCCGAGTTCATCTGGGTGTTCAACGGCGTCGAGTACAAGGACAGCGGCGGCCTGGCGGGACTCCAGGGCGTGGCCGCCGGGACCAAGGCCTCCGGTGCCAGCAGCTTCACCCCGGCCACCGTCGCCCTCACTGGCGGCACGGGCCTGGGGAGCGGCAACTCGTACATCACGGTCCCGTAGGACCGAGGCTGTAGAAATCCCGGGGGCCGGCGGGGCACACGCCTTGCCGGCCTCCGTTCTTCTTGAGATGGGTCTTCTCGTGCGCTCTGCCTCGCTGGCCACTCTCCTCGCCCTGACGCTCACCTGGCCGGTGCTGGGCGCGGAGCGCAGGATGGTGGCCGGCTTCGATGACCCGGCGGGGGACGCGAACGGACCCGGAACGTACGAGTCGCCCGGCGACACCGATTTCCTTCCCGGTGACTTCGACCTCCGCCGCTTCGCCGTCTACGAGGAGGGTGACCGGGTCGTGTTCGAGGTGACGCTGGGAGAGAACTTCCGCGTCCCGCCGAGCACGCAGCGGTACAACTCGACGCCGCTCGACCTCAAGAACAACATCTACTTCCAGAACATCGACATCTACCTGGACACCGACCCGACGCCGGGCTCGGGCTGGTCGATGTGCATCCCCGGGCGCCGGGTGACCTTCGCCAACGGCCACACCTGGGAGTACGCGGTGGTGATGACTCCGCAGCCGGGAGCGGCCCGCGCGGTGACCGAGGGTGTGTTCGGGACCGAGGCCTCGAGGCGCGTTCTCTTTCCCACCAATCTACAGACCCAGGGCAAGACGATCATCGCCCGCATTCCCTGGTCGTTCTTCGGAGGCCGGCCCACCGAGGAGTGGGGCTACTCGGTTCATGTGTCCGGAGCTCGCTGGGAACGGACCTTCGCGGTGGTCGACCGTCTCGCAAGCAGACACGAGGCGGACGCGTACACGATGCCGGTCATTGGCGTGCGCGAGGCGTGGATGTTCGGTGGGGCGCCGTCGGCCGGCGGGAAGGCACACCCCTGGGTCGTGGACGTGCTGGTCCCAGCGGGCGCGAGCCAGGCCAAGGTGCTCGGGTCCTACGACGAGAAGACCGGTGCGTACGCGCAAGTGCCGTTCGTGTACGGGTCGGGCAAGGCGCCGCCGGCGGTGGGAGTGGCGACGGTGTTGGAGAGGCCGCCGAGCCCTTCCCTCTCGGTCGCGGACGTCTCGGGAGGAATCGTCTCGATGAAGGGCCCGACCAAGGGCCTCGGCGTGATGCAGATCGGAAAGGTGCTCGGCACCGATGGCGCGCCCGTCGGCCGGGTGATCGTCACCCAGATGATCGAGGGCGGCGCCGTGGGCCGAGCGGTCGAGGGCGGCGACGCGATCCGGCCCGGGATGGGCGTGGAGTTCGTGACCCCAGCCCCGGGCGCGACGAAGTGATTCCGGAGCCAGCATGAAGCCAGCACATGAGCTACCCATCCCGGAACCGTGACATCGTCTCCCCCCAATTCCCTGGAGACTCAACCCTTCACGCTTCCTGCGGTGAGCCCCGAGACCAGGTACTTCTGCAGATACAGGAACAGCAGCACCACCGGGATCGACACGATGATCGATCCGGCCGCGAAGTAGCCCCACTGCTGCTGGAACCCGCCGACGAAGAACCGCAGACCCACCGGCGCGGTGTACATCTCCTCCTTGTCCATGAAGGTCGCCGCCTGGATGAACTCGTTCCAGCCGGTCATGAACGAGAAGAGCGCCGTGATCGCGATCGCCGGCTTCGCCAGCGGCAGCACGATGCTCCAGAAGATCTTCCCCGGCCCCGCCCCCTCCATCACCGCCGCCTCCTCCAGCTCCTTGGGGATGGTGTCGAAGTACCCCTTCAGCATCCACACCGAGAACGGAATCGACGTCGTCGCGTACACGATCACCAGTCCGGACAGCGTCGACCCCAGCCCGAGCCACTGCACGATGATGATGTAGAGCGGGATCAGCGTCAGCGTCCCCGGGAACATCTGCGAGACCAGGAAGGACATCATCCCGAAGCGCCGGCCGGGGAACTTGAAGCGGCTGAACGCGTAGGCCGCGGTGCATGACAGCGCCACCCCGACGATGGTCGCCCCGATCGCCACGATCGCGCTGTTCAGCATCCACCGCGCGAAGGGCTGATCGGTCATCACCGAGATGAAGTTGCCGAAGGCGAAACGCGTCGGCCAGGGCACCACCGCCCGCACGCGGTCCAGCTTCGTCGGATCCGCCGGCAGGTCCGCGATCGCCAGGCTCTGCTTTCCCGACAGCGCGATGGTGAGGACCCACAGCACCGGGTACACCGTGTAGATGACCGTCGCGACCAGGAACGCGTGCAGGATCCAGTGCGGCGTCCTCTCCTCGCGGCGCGAGCCAGCCATCAGAGCGCCTCCGTCGCGCGGGTGACGCGGTTCTGGATGGTCCCGTACACCAGCAGGATGGCGAAGATGATCGTCGCGTACGCCGCCGCGTAGCCGTACTGGTACCGCTGGAACGCGAACTTGTAGGCCTGGGTGATCAGGATCTCCGTGGACCCGCCCGGCTCACCCGCCGTCACCAGGTAGATGATGTTGAACATGTTGAAGGTCCACACCACCGACAGGATCACCGCCGGGACCAGCGCCGGTTTCAGCGACGGCAAGGTGATGGCCTTGAACTGCTGCCAGCGACTCGCCCCGTCCACCCGCGCGGCCTCGTAGAGATCCGCCGGGATCGACTGCAGCGCCCCCAGCGACACCACCATCATGAACGGGAAGCTCAGCCACCCGTTGGTGGCCAGCGCCGTGAGGTACGAGGTGAACGGCCGGTCGAACCAGGAGAGCGGCTCGAACCCGAAGATCGCCAGCACCTGGTTCACCACCCCGAACTGCCGGTGGAACATTCCCTTCCAGATCAGCGCGGTGATGTAGTTGGGCATCGCCCAGGGAAGGATCAGCAGCACCCGGTAGATGGGCCGGAGCGCCAGCCCCCTGGTGTTGAGCACCAGCGCCAGCAGCAGGCCGAACGACACGCCCCAGGCCACGTTGGTGATGGTCCAGATCACCGTGAACAGGAACGTCCAGTAGAAGTTCAGGTAGTTGAAGACCCAGTGGCCGTCGGCCGCGCGGCGCACGACGCCGAAGTCGCCGAGGATCGTTCCGTAGTTCCTGAAGCCGACCCACAGCTCGGACAATGGGAGATTCGTGTTGTAGATGTTCGAGTCGGTGAAGCTGAGCGCGATCCCGTAGAAGAAGGGGAAGAACACCAGCAGCGTCGTCCCGATGATCGCCGGGGCGATGTAAGCGTACGCCTGCCGGTTGCTGACCAGCGCACGCCCCACCCGCCTCGCCCCACCGAACCCCACCAGCACCAGCAGCACGAAGCCGAGGCCCACGATCGCCAGCAGGCTGCGGAGCACGCGGCGGCGAACGTCCTGCGCTCCGGCCTCGCCCTTCTCCCGGTCGATGGCACCGGCACCGGTCACGAGGCCGAGTGGCCTCCGCGCGAGGTCTGTGTCCAACGCCCCCCCGTCGATGCCAGCCGCCCCGGTCAGCGCGCGCGACCGCCCGACCTCCGCGGCAACCGTCGCGGCCAGGGCTCGCTGGCCGTCGCGCTCGGCGAGCCCGAGGGCCCGCAGCTCGCCCCCGACGAAGAACGCCGACGCGAGGCAGAAGACCGCGGTGCTCACCGTGGCCAGCAGCGCCACCCGCGGCGGCAGGAACAGCGCCGCCAGCGCATAGAGGACCAGGGCGGCCAGGAGCAGGAGCGCTGCCTGGAGCGGTGGGCGAGCACCGATCGACGGCTCCGCCGGGACGAGCACCTGCGCCATCCCGGTCACCTTCCCGTCCGCCTCGAGCGGCACCGCCACCCGGCGCGCGGATCCCTCGCGCTCGACCTCGATCTCCGGCTTGGGCGCCCCGCCCTCGCGATTGCTGTCCACCCCGGCCCGGAGACGCTGGGCCTGATCGTAGAGGGGCTTCTCCTCCCGGGCCAGCCGCCGTGGCGCGGCCCTGTCGCCGCTGTCCGCTGGATCGGTCGATGCCTCGAGCGCGGTGCCCCGGATGACGCGCACCCGGGACCCCGGCGGATGGGTCGCCTGCCATCCCGCCACCAGCGTCCGCGCCGCCGCATCGTCCGCGGCCTGCCCCACCAGAGCGCCGAGCGCGTTCGCGGAGACGATCGCGCGGCGGGTGATCCAGTCGTCCTCCAGCTGCGCCCGCGCCCCCCGGAGGAGAGCCCAGCCGCCGCCCAGCGCCAGCACCAGCCCCAGCAACAGCCCGAGGCCGAACCGCACGCGCAGCGCTGGAGGACCCGTCGTGCTCACTTCTTCTTCCGGAGCGCGTCGACGTCCTTCTGGAGCGCCTTCTGGGCGACGTCCATCGCCTCCCTGGGCGAGTTCCCGGCGTTCACCTTGTTCAGCGCCGTCGTCGCCGGAGACCACATCATCGTCATCTCCGCCACGTTGGGCATGGGAACGGCGACCTCGACCTGCTTCCGGAACGCGCTCAGCACCGGATCGGCCTGGACCTTCGCGTCGTCGTAGACCGCCTTCGCCGCCGGGCTCTGCCGACCCTCGAGCGCCATCACCTTCCCTGCCTCGGTCCCGGTGACGTACTTCGCGAACTCGAATGCCGCGTCCTTGTGCTGTGACTGGGCCGACACGAACACCCCCTCCACCGTCATCCACGGGCGCATCGGCTTCCCGCCCGCCTCGTCGATGGTCGGCAGCGGCGTGACGCCGTAGTCGATGTCGCTGGCCACCTCGCCCAGGAACCAGGGGCCGCTGAACACCATCGGCGCCTTGCCCTCGTTGAACAGCGAGGTGATCAGCGCGCTGGAGGGTTCGGCGGGCATGAAGCCGGCCTTCTCCCACTTCACCAGCAGCTCCAGCGCCTTCACGTTCTCGGGCGCGTTCATCGTCGGCCGGGTGGCCTTGTCGAACACGCCGCCGCCGAACCCGTTGAGCAGCGAGGCCACGTAGTAGAAGTCGCCGTACGACCACGCGAGGCCGAACTTCCCTGCGGCCTTGTTGGTCAACCCCTGCGCCACCTTCACCAGCTCTCCGGTGGTCTTCGGTGGCGTCTTGAGGAGCTTCTTGTTGTGGATGAGGGCGATGACCTTGTAGTCGAGCGGGAGCCCGTAGAGGTTGCCCCGGTAGGTGAGCGCCTCGACGGTGGTGGGGATGAAGCGGCCCTTCAGCGCATCGTCGACGTAGAAGTCGATGGGCTCCACCGTGTTGCCGGCCTCGACCCAGCCGCCCATCCGGTCCTGCGCGTAGATGAAGATGTCCGGCCCCTTCCCTCGGGGAACGGCGGCGGAGATCTTGTCGGCGAAGGCATCGAAGGGGACCGCCAGCGGGTCGACCTTGATCTTGGTGTCGGGGCGGGCGTTGTACGCCGCGACCACCTTTTCGAAGGCGGACTTCTCGCCCCCGCGGTAGGAGTGCCAGACCACCAGCTTCGCCTGTGCGGCGGATGCGCCGGGCACCAGGACCCCGACCACCGCGACGAGCAGCACGATCAGCTTGCGCATTCTCCAGTCCTCCCCTTGCCTCGCCGCCAGGGTCAGGTGCCCAGGCGGCGCTCGTTCTCGGCGTCGAAGACGTGCAGTGCTTCGAGCTCGAGCTTCACCTCGATGATGCTGCCCACCGCGGCGGGTCGGTGCGGGTCCTGCTTGAAGACCAGCGTGTCCTCCCCCGCCTTTCCGTGGATCACCACCTCGTCGCCGAGCACCTCGATGATCTCCACGGTGAGCGGCAGGCGGTGGGTCTCTCCTCGCGCCTCCCTCCCCGGCGGGACGACGTTCTCCGGGCGGATTCCCACCACCACCTTCCGCCCCTCGCCCGCGCTCCCCCGTGCGGTTGCCGGGACCGGCAGCTCGAACCCGGTCGTCCGCGCCGTGTTCCCGCCCGGGCCCAGCGTCGCCTTGATCAGGTTCATCGGCGGCGTGCCGATGAATCCCGCCGCGAAGAGGTTCGCCGGCTTCTCGTAGACCTCCAGCGGGGCGCCGACCTGCTGGAGCTTGCCCGCGTTCAGGATGGCGATCCGGTGGCCCATGGTCATCGCCTCCACCTGGTCGTGGGTGACGTAGACCGTGGTCACTTGCAGCCGGGCCTGGAGCTTCTTGATCTCCGCGCGGACCTCCACCCGGAGCTTCGCGTCGAGGTTCGACAGCGGCTCGTCGAAGAGGAACACCGAGGGCTTGCGGACGATGGCCCGGCCGAGCGCGACCCGCTGGCGCTGGCCGCCGGACAGCTCCTTCGGCTTGCGATCCATCAGCTGCTGGATGCCGAGGACCTGCGCTGCGTCGGGCACGAGGCGATCGATCTCCGCCCTCGGGGTCTTGCGGATGCGGAGCCCGAACTCGAGGTTCTCCCGCACGGTCATGTGCGGGTAGAGCGCGTAGCTCTGGAACACCATCGCCACGTCCCGGTCCTTCGGCGGGACGTCGTTCACCACCCGGTCGCCGATGGAGATGGTGCCGCCGGTGATGTCCTCCAGCCCGGCGATCATCCGGAGCGCGGTGGACTTCCCGCAGCCCGAGGGCCCGACCAGAACCATGAACTCGCGGTCCAGGATCTCGAGATCGAGCCCCTCGATGACGCTGACCGGCCCGAAGCGCTTCGTGACCTGCTTGAAGATCACCGAGGCCATCTGGAGCGTGGCATTCTGGACGCTCCGGCGCGACTCGGTGGGAAAAACGCACCGCGCTCCGGGAAGGTGACGTGCCGCGTCACGCGATGACTCCCGAGGCCCACGCGGCGTTCGTCGCCGCCTTGCTGAAACGCCTTGACCCGGACCCGGACGTGCTCGGCCTGGTCCTCCTCGGCTCGACCTCCGGAGAGCTTCCCGCCCCGGATGCCTTCTCCGACCACGACCTCTTCGTGGTCACCCGTCCCGGCGTGCAGGAGCGGTTCCGGACCGACCTGAGCTGGCTTCCGAATTCCGCGGATCTGGTGCTGTCGTTCCGCGAGACCGCGCACGGCGTGCGGGCGCTCGACCGGAGCGGCCATCTGGTGGAGCTCGCGGTCTTCGACCTCGACGAGCTGTCGCTGGCGCGGGTGAACCGGTACTCGGTCGCGCTCGACAAGGCCGACGTCCGGACGCGGATGGCGAGGGTACAGCAGGAGACCGCTCGGACCGTGACGTCTCCCGACGCCCGGTGGCTCGCGGGGCAGTTCCTGGTCGAGCTGGTGGTCGGCGCCGCGCGGTTCGGGCGCGGGGAGCGGATCTCCGCGCACTTCCGGGTGCGCGTCGGCGCGGTGCAACACCTCCTGGCGCTCGTCCGGTTGCGAGTGCCGGCCGAGGCTCGGGCCCGGCTCGACGACCTGGACGTTTCACGGCGCGTCGAGACCGTGCTGCCAGACGTGGCACGAGACATCGACGCCGCCCTCGTCCTGCCTCTTCCTGCCTGTGCCCGTGCGCTGCTGGCCGTGACCCTGCGCATCGCTCCCGACCTGGTCCCGCCCGGCGTTCCCGCGGCGCTGGACCAGGTGCTCGCCCGCGCCGAGGCCAGCGCGCGAAACACGAGATGAGGCCCTGGCCTCGCGGCCTCCGGGTCGAGCGGCTCCGTCGCGGGGATCAACAGGTCCTCCGGCGGCTGTACGACGCCTATCTCGAGGAGCTCCGCGGCTTCGGCGCTTGCTACCGGCGTCGCGCCGACGGGAGCTGGGAGTACCGCGCTCCCGGAGGCCGCTGGAGGCCCGACCCGCTTCCGTACTGGCTCACGCCGGGCACCGAGCACGTCGCGCTGCTGTTTCGCATGGGCAGAGACGTCGTCGGGTTCGGGATGATCGGCCTCCGCGGCGCCGTCTGGATGTCTCCCGGCACGGACGCCTGCATCTCGGAGTTCTACGTCGTCCCGGCGGCGCGGCGCCGTGGGGTCGGGGGGACCGCGGCCCGGTGCATCCTCCGGCGGTGGCGAGGGCGGTGGGAAATCTCCGAGGTGGCCAGGAACGCGCCCGCGATCGCCTTCTGGAGGAGGACCCTCGATCGCTTCACCGAAGGACAGTACGAGGAGTCCGAGGCAGCCGGAGGCCCCACGCAGCGGTTCACCAGCACCTGAAACCGGGTTCGGAGGTAAGTTCGGCGTCAGTCACCGAGCGGAGCCATCCCGATGGCAAAACGCAAGGAGCGCAGGCAGGTCGATCGCGAGTTCGCCTGGGCCGTCCTCCGGAAGAACAGCGAACGCTGGCCGGTCCGGGTGCGGCTGGGTGACGGCGACTGGATCGACTTCACCCTCGGGGAAGCCGAGCGGCTGGGCGTCGAGCTCATCAAGGCCTCGCGGCGCAAGTCGCCGAGCCCCACGCCACCGCGCGCGCGTTCGCGCCGGAAGAAGTAGCGGGCCGCCCTCATGCTCCAGCGGCGTCCACTCGGCGGTACGGGTCTGACGGTCTCGATCCTCGGCCTCGGCGCCGGGCGGATCGGCGGCCCCGAGACGAGCGACTCCGACGTGGATCGGCTGCTCGGGACGGCGAGCGAGCTCGGCGTCAATCTCGTCGACACCGCGCGCAGCTACGGTGCCTCGGAGGAGCGTCTCGGCCATGCGCTCGAGGGCCGGCGCGACAGATTCGTACTCTCCACCAAGCTGGGCTACGGCGTCCCGGGAGTCCCGGACTGGACCGGGCTGTCGGTCGAGGCGGGTGTCGACGGCGCCCTGCAGCGGCTCCGCACCGAGGTGATCGACCTCGTCCACCTGCACTCCTGCCCGTGCGAGGTGCTCGAGCGGGGCGAGGTGGTCGACGCTCTCCACCGCGCCGTCCGTGCAGGGAAGGTCCGCGTCGCCGCATATTCCGGGGAGAACGACGCGCTGGACTGGGCGGTCCGCTCCGGTGCGTTCGGAGCCGTTCAGTGCTCGGTCAGCCTCGTCGATCAGGGGGTCCTCACCGGCAGCGTTCCGGATGCCGAGGCCCGCGGGCTGGGAGTGCTCGCCAAGCGGCCGCTCGGCAACGCACCCTGGCGCTTCGACCGTCGGCCCGAGGCGGAGGACGTCGCCGAGGCGTGGGAACGTTTTCGCGCTCTCGGCCTCGAGGCGAACGGCATGCCCTGGGACGCGGTCGCCGCGCGGTTCTCCGCGTTCACTCCCGGAGTCACCTCGCTCCTCCTCGGCACGGCAAGCGCCGAGCACCTCGCCGCCGTCGCACGCGCTCTCGCGGACGGCCCCCTCCCCTCACCGATCCTCTCCGCCATCCACGCGGCCCACGCGCGGATCGGCCGCGGCTGGACCGGACGCATCTAGTCGTTGTCGCGGCACACCGGCCCGTGCTTTTCATGAGCGGCCCGTGCGCCATCTTCCGTCCGCCGTCGCCCTCGCGCTCCTCGCCGGATGCGGCAGTACCCCGCCCCCCGCAGGGCCCCAGGTGCCGGCCGAGGGCGACGCGGTCATCGTCCAGAAGGTGCTCGACGGCCAGCTCGATCCGGACACCGGACTCGCGAACGTGGCGCGTTCGTCCGGCTGGCCCATCCACACCAGCCAGGGCTACCTGTTCGCAACCCGCGACCAGGGACAGGGCCCGTACTCGCTGGAGAGCCCGGCCGGCGCGTTCGCCCCGGTGGAGATGAAGACGGCCGGGGGACTGGCCTGGGCGCTGGTGCAGATCGCGTCGCCCGACGGCGTCGAGTACGTCTTCCACGCCGCGCAAGCCGCCGCGTCGAGCGATCCGCTCGCGCGCTACTTCACCTACTCCGGCATCAGCACCCTCTCCTTCGTCGTCCTCACCGGCAAGCACCTCGAGCGCTGGCCGGGAATCGGCGATGCGAAGATCCCCGCCCGCACGCTCCGGGTGCTCGTCCCCGCCGGGTCACCGACCCACACCATGTACGCGCACGACGGGCAGAACCTCTTCGGCCCGTCGCCGTTCGGTGGCTGGCGGCTGCAGGATGCCGCTGGACCCACCACCCTGGTGGTCGGCATCGACAACACGCCGGACCGGATCGCCGAGTACACCGCGGTGGACGACGTCATCGGGAGCCAGACCCTCGGCGGAAAGGGGCTGGACTACGCCGACTACGTCGAGAAGACGGTCCGTCCCTTCATCGAGGCGCGCTACGGGCAGACGCCTCACGTGGGCGTGATGGGGAGCTCGCTCGGAGGCCTCATCTCCTACGTCATCAAGCGACGGTACCCCGCCTCCTACGAGCTGGTGGCCAGCCTCTCCGGCACGATGGGCTGGGGCTCGATCGGAGCCGGCATCCACCACCAGACCGAGATCGAGGCGTGGGCCGCGCTCGGAAGCTGTCCCGAGGGCGATTTCTACATCGATTCCGGCGGTGGACCTGGCAGCGGGTGCGTGGACGGCGACGGGGACGGGATCCAGGACGACACGGCCGACTCCGGGGACAACTACTGCGAGAACGTCCAGCTGCGCGACACGCTCACCGCGCTCGGCTGCGGCCCCCGTGTGGACTACGTCTTCAGCAGCGGGGCATCGCACCAGGAAGGCGCCTGGCGCGCTCGCAGCCCGGGAATCTTCCAGCTCTTCGAGGGCGGCTGACCCCGGGGGTACGGCTGTTCAGTCGCCGACCGACGCCTCGGGACGGTTCCCCCGCAGCGGCTTCGCGGTGACTATCAGCGGTTGCGATGCCTGTCGTTCCCTCCTTCGTGGCCACCCCGCGTGGTCGTGCAGCCCGATGGCTCGTCGGGGCAATCGGCGTGGGCCTGGCAACGGTTTTCAACCTCCTCGTCCCGGTCGTGTCGCACGTCGTGCCGTTCATGGCGTTTCACCTGGTCCTCCCGGTCGTGGCGTGGATGTCCCGCTCGCTGCTCGTCGCCTGGGCCAGCGTGCTGGTCTCGGCCGTCGCCGCAAACATCCTGTCCATGCCTCCGCTCGGACGGCCCACCCTCACCTTCGGCGCCGGCGGAGCCGCGATCGCCTTCGTCCTCATCCAGGGGGCGTTCACCCTCTCCATCGTCCTGCTGCGGAAGCGGATGGAGGAGCACGAGCTGCTGCTCGGCCAGCTGCGTGGTGAGCGAGATCGCCTGCTGTCGCTCTTCGCGAACGCACCCATCGCGCTGGCGACCCACCGCGGGCCGGAGCTGATCTACGACTTCGTCTCTCCCGGCGCGCAGCGGCTCGCCCAGCGTCCGATGCTCGGCCGGCCGATGCGCAAGGTTTTCCCCGAGCTCGACGGCGAGCTGCTGGAGCGCGTCGAGCGGG